>Ga0070739_10004832_pt1 | contig 15692 bp, 12 predicted proteins | sample Coa_R1_7_FD_66445 | JGI IMG/M metagenome (GOLD analysis project Ga0070739, IMG submission 66445) | Surface soil microbial communities from Centralia Pennsylvania, which are recovering from an underground coalmine fire - Coalmine... | ecosystem: Environmental > Terrestrial > Soil > Unclassified ... | reverse complement strand
CGAGGCCGAGGCCGGGCCGGCGCCGCGGCGGATCGAGCAGCGCTGAGCCCCGGTCATTCCATCATCCGCTCCAGCGTTTCCAGCGTGTCGGCCTCGCGGAACGGCTTGTCCCAGCGGATGCGGTGGACGCGGGGGAAGCGCAGCGCCACCCCCGATTTGTGGCGGGTCGAGCGGTGCACGCTGTCGAAGGCGATCTCCAGCACCAGGGCGGGCGCCACCTCGCGCACCGGGCCGTAGCGCCGTACCGTGTTGTCGCGCACCCATTTGTCGAGGCGGCGCAGCTCGTCGTCGGTGAAGCCGGAATAGGCCTTGCCGACCGGCACCAGCGTCTCGCCGTCGCGCCAGGCGCCGAAGGTGTAGTCGGAGTAGAACGACGAGCGCTTGCCGTGGCCGCGCTGGGCATACATCAGCACCGCGTCGAGGGTCAGCGCACCGCGCTTCCACTTGAACCACGGCCCTTTCGGCCGGCCCGCAACGTAGGGCGCATCCGCCCGCTTCAGCATCACCCCTTCGATGCCGCGGGCGCGGGCGCCGTCGCGCAATTCCCGCAGCTCGTCCCAGCCGGAGAACGGCACCAGCGGCGACAGGTCGAAGCCCGGGCGCGGCGCCTTTGCGTACCAGGCTTCGAGACGGCGGCGGCGCTCGACAAAGGGGAGCGGCCGCAGGTCTTCGCCGCCCTCGCGCAGAATGTCGTACAGCCGCACCCAGGCGGGGTAGTCGCGCAGCATCTTCGGCGGCGGCGCCTTGCGGTTGAGGCGCTGTTGCAGGTCGTTGAACGGCGCCACCTCGCCGCCGCGCACCACCAGCAACTCGCCGTCGAGGGTCACCTCGGGCGCAAGGTTGGCGACGACGTCGGGAAAGGCGCCGCCGATATCGTCGCCCGAGCGCGAATAAAGCCGGCGGGCGCCGCCGCGCGACACGCACTGCACGCGGATGCCGTCCCATTTCCACTCGGCGCAGTAGGCAGCGGGGTCGAGCCCCTCGAATTCGCCCGGCTCGATCGGCTGCGACAGCATCAGCGGGGTGAAGTTCGGCAGGTCGCCCGGCTCGGGCCGCGGCCCCCGCCCGGCGAGCCAGTCGAACAGCGGCAGATAGGGCGGGTTGAGCCCGTGCCAGACCTCGTCGATGCGCTCGGGCGCGACGCCGCCCCATTCGGCCAGCGCCAGCTTGGCCAGGCGCGCCGACACGCCGATGCGCAGGGCGCCGGTGACCAGCTTCAGCAGCGCCCAGCGCCCGGTCTCGTCGAGCCCGTCGAGCCACGGCGCGATGAGGCGGCCGACCTCGGCGCGGCCGGCGAGGCGCAGCGCCTCGACGATCTCGCTGAGGCTCGGGGTGTCGTTGGCGCCGGGCCGCGGCGGCGGCGCCGGCCAGATCAGCGCCACCGTCTCGGCCAGGTCGCCGACGAAATCGTAGGACCAGCCGAACAGTTCGGGATCGACGCGCGCCATCGCCAGCTCGCGCACCTGGCCGGGCTTGGCCTCGGCAAAGGCCAGCTCGCCGGTCAGCGCCGCCAGGGCCCAGCCGCGCTCGGGGTCGGCGGTGGTCGCGAAATACTCGCGCAGCAGGCGCAATTTGCCGTTGCGCGACGGGGTGAACAGCAGCGCGTCGATCAGTTCGGCAAAGCGGTTCACTCGTCCTCCTCGAAGCCGACGAGGGCGAGCGCGCACGCCTTCAGCCCGATGCCGGCGGCGTAGTGAACCAGCGCCTCCTCGCGCCCGTGGGTGACCCAGATCTCGCCGGCGCCGAGCTCGCCGATCGTCGCAGTCAGCTCGTCCCAGTCGGCGTGATCGGAGATGACCAGCGGCAGCTCGACGCCGCGCGCCTTGGCGCGCTGCTTGACCCGCATCCAGCCAGAGGCCATGCAGGCGACGGGATCGGGCAGGCGGCGCGACCAGCGGTCGGCGAAGGCCGAAGGCGGGGCCAGCACGATCTTGCCCTTCAACGCCTCGCGCTCGACCCCGGCGCAGGGCAGCAGCGCGCCGAAATCGTGGCCGAAGCCGCGATACAGCTCGGTCAGCGCGACGAGGGCGCCGTGCAGGTAGACCGGCTCGTCGTAGCCGCAGGCGCGCAGCAGCGCGAGGAGGCGCTGGCACTTGCCGAGCGCATAGACGCCGACGAGGTGGCAGCGCTCCGGGAACAGGCGCAGCGAATGCAGCAGCCGGTCGATCTCGCGGCGGTCGGCGGGGTGGCGGAACACCGGCAGGCCGAACGTCGCCTCGGTGACGAAGACATCGCACGGCACCGGCTCGAACGGCGCGCAGGTCGGGTCGGGACGGCGCTTGTAATCGCCGGAGACGACGACCCGCGCGCCGCGGTGTTCGAGCACGATCTGGGCGCTGCCGAGGACGTGCCCGGCCGGGACGAGCGTGACCGCGACGCCGCCGAGGTCGATGCGCTCGCCATAGGCGGCGGCCTGAAGCACGCCGCCCGCCTCGGCGCCGTAGCGCTGGCGCATGATCGCCAGCGTCGCTTCGGTGGCGAGTACCGCCCGATGGCCGGGGCGGGCATGGTCGCTGTGGCCGTGGCTGACCACCGCGCGCGGCACGGGGCGCACCGGGTCGATGTAGAACCCGCCGGGCTCGCAATACAGCCCTGCCGGGGTCGGGCGAATCCAGCTTTCGGGCAAGGCGGCGGCAGGGTTCATCGCGGATCGCGTGCGTCGTCCGGGCGTTAGGGCATATGGGGGTGCGCAGCGGCGGGACCAATGCGCTAATAGGGGGCGGACCAGGCCCAGCTTTCCGGTGGTCGATGATCCGCAGCCTTCTTCTCGCCCTGATCGCCTTCGTCGTGCTGGCGCCCGCCGCCCCGGCACAACCGCCGGCGGCGGCCCCGGTGACGCCGGCCGACGCGCAGCGCACGCTCGACATCCTGCAGGACCCGAAGCAGCGCGACCAGCTGATCGCCAACCTGAAGGCGATCGCCGCGGCCCAGCCGAAGCCGGCGGGGCCGCAGGCGGCGCTGGCGCCGGACAGCCTCGGCGCCCAGCTCCTCGGCCGGGTCACGCAGTGGACCGGGCAGGTCTCGGTCGCCGCCGCCGAGACCGTGACGGTGGCCGCCGAGCTGCCGGGGTTCGGCCGCCGGCTCATCAACGCCGCGCTCGATCCGGTGCAGCGCGCCGCGGCGACCGACACCGCCTGGCGCATCGCCGCAGCGCTCCTCGCCGCAATCGGCGCCGGTCTGCTGGCGCGGCGGGCGTTGCGCCGGGCCGCCGCCCGGCTCGCCGCGCTGCGCGGCGCCCCGGGGCCCGCCGACGCGCCGCCCGATACCTGGGAATTGCTGCGGCGCCTGCCCAATGCGGCGGCGCTGCTGCTGCTCGCCCTGGTGCCGACCGCCGCCTTCGCCGCGGTCGGCGACCTGGTCGCCGGGCTGGTCGCCGGCGGCAACGGGCTGGCCGCGCCGATCGGCGTCGAGCTGGTCAACGCCTATGCGATGTTCCGCATCGTGATGAGCGTCGGCGCGGTGATGGCCGCCCCGGAAGCGCCGCGCCGGCGCCTGGTGCCGTTCGGCGATGCCGCGGCGGCGGCCGCGGTCGAATGGCTCGGCCGCATCGCCGGGACGGCCATCTTCGGCAGCGCGCTCGCCGGCATCGTTACCATCCTCGGGCTGCCGCGCGACGGGCACGACGCGGTGTTGCGGCTCACCCTGCTGGTCCTTGCCGCGCTTGCCGTGATCCTGGTGTGGAACTGCCGGCACGCCGCCGCCGGCTCGCGCTGGGTCGCCCGCCCCGGCGCGGCGTGGAGCCTCTGGATCGCCGAAACCTGGCCCTATTTCGCGGTTGCCGCGATCGTCGTCGTGTGGCTGATCCTGACCGGCGGCATCGACGCCGGGCTCGACCCGCTGCCGGTGCTGATCGGCACCTTTGCCGTGCTGGTCGCGGCGCGGATCGTCGCGGTCGTCGTGCTCGGGCTGATGCAGCGCGCGGTGCGTTTCGCCCCGGAGCGGGGCAGCGAGGACGCGGAGGCGGCGGTGCGCCTCGCCGCCTACCAGCGCGCCGGGCGGCGCCTCGTCGTCGCCGCGATCGCGGTCGGCACGGCGATCGCCCTGCTCCACGTCTGGGGCGTCGACGCCGCCGCCTGGTTCGCGCCCAACACCTTCGGCCGCCACCTCGCCTCGGCGCTGGCGACGATCGCGGTCGCGGTTGCCGCGGCGATCGCCATCTGGGAGGCGGCGACGGCGGTGCTCGACCGCCACATCGCCGGGCTTGCCGATGCCGACGCGGCGCGCGCAGCGCGGCTGCGCACGCTGCTGCCGCTGCTGCGCACGGCGCTGCTGACGACGATCGTGCTGATCGTCGCGCTGACCGGGCTGAGCGAGATCGGCGTCAACATCGCGCCGCTGCTCGCCGGCGCCGGCATCGTTGGCATCGCCGTCGGCTTCGGCTCGCAGACCCTGGTGCACGACGTCATCACCGGGATGCTGGTGCTGCTCGAAAACGCGGTGCAGATCGGCGACACGGTGACCGCGGCGGGGCTGACCGGCACGGTCGAGGAGCTGACCGTGCGGACCCTGCGCCTGCGCGCCGGCGACGGCGCCCTGCACATCGTGCCGTTCAGCGCCGTCGGTACGATCACCAACACCAGTCGCGGCTTCGGCAACGCCGCTTTCTCGGTCAGCGTCAGGCCGGACGAAGACCTCGAGCGGGTCGGCGAGGCGCTGACCGGCATCGGCGCGGAACTGCGCGAGGACCCCGCTTTCGCCCCGCTGATGCTCGGCAACCTGCAGCTCTGGGGGATCGACGGGGTCAGCGGCAAGGCGATCACCTTTGCCGGCCAGATCCAGTGCACCGTGGCCGGACGCCTGCCGGTACAGCGCGAGTTCTACCGCCGGGTGATCGAGCGCTTCCGCGGGCTCGGCATCGCCCTCGCGGACTGATCGCGGCGATGCCGATTCGTTCTCGACAGCGGCGCGGATTTTGGTGGTCGGCGCGCTCGCTTCGCCGATATGTTGGGGGCAAGCGTCGGTTTCGCCAAATCGATGTTAGCGATTCGTTCGCGTGAAACCCTGGGAGGAATCATGAGCGGCAATGGCGAGCGCATCGCCGGTTTCATCGCCGGCATCGGCGAGGCAACGGTGCCGCCGGAAGTCGCCGATGCGGCGCGGCTATGCCTGGCCGACTGGCTCGGCGTGGCGATCGGCGCCGGCGGCGAGGCGCCGGCGGCGGCGGTGCGGCGGGTGGTCGCCGGGTGGGGCGGCGGCGGGCCGGCGACGGTGCTCTACGGCGGCCGCGCCGCCGCGCCGTTCGCCGCGCTGGCCAACGGCACGCTGGCGCACTGCCTCGACTTCGACGACACCCATATCGGCGCGGTGACCCATACCAGCGCGCCGGTCTGGGCGGCGAGCCTGGCGCTCGGCGAGACGCTGGGCGCCGACGAGGCGGCGATCCTGCGCGGCTTCATCGCCGGCTACGAGACCGCCAACCGGCTCGGCCTCGGCTTCGGCGAGGCGGTGACCGCGCATGGCTGGCACGGCACCGGGGTGTTCGGCCGGCTCGGCGCCGCCGGCGCCGCCGCCGCGATCCTCGGGCTCGACCCCGGCCGCGCGCTGCACGCGCTGGCCGTGGCGGCCACCCAGGCGGGCGGGCTGACCGCCTCGTTCGGCACGATGGCCAAGCCGTTCCACGCCGGCAAGGCGGCGATGGACGGCATCCTCGCGGCGCAGCTCGCCGAAAGCGGGCTGCAAGGGGCGGCCGGGGTGCTCGAACCGGGCGGCGGCCTCGACAACGCGCTGGTGCAGGACGGCAGCGCCCGGCTCGGCGAGACCGATCTGGAGCACTGGCAGATTCTGCGCAACAGCTTCAAGCCCTACGCCGCCTGTCATCTGACCCATCCCGCGGTGGATGCGGCGCGGCAATTGGCGCCCGGCGCCAACGCGCTTGCCGCGCTGCGCGCGGTCCGCGCGACGATCGCCCCGCTCGCCGACCAGATCACCGGCCGGCGCGACGGCAACCCGCAAAGCGGCACCGCCGGCAAGTTCGACATCCGCTACTGCATCGCGCTGGGCCTGCACGGCGGCGCCCTGTCGGCAGCGGATTTCGCCGAGCCGTGGCGGCCCGACCCGACGGTGCTCGCCACCGCGCAAAAGGTCGAGGTCGTGGCCGACCCGGCGATCGGCTACACCGAAGCGCGGCTGGCGCTCGAATTCGCCGACGGCAGCGGCGCCGAACGCCACATCCCGGTCGGCAAGGGCCATCCCGGCAACCCGATGGGCTGGGACGACATGTGGGCAAAGTTCGACGCGCTGGTCCGCCCCCGCCTCGGCGCCCGCGGCGACCGGCTGTTCGCCCTGGTGCGCGACTTCGGAACGGGCGGTGCGCTCGGCGAGATCAGGGGGATAGTGGCAGGCTTAGCGGCGTGATCTCGTCGGCGCTGCGGCCGAGATAGTCGCGGCCGGGGGCGGCCGCTTCCATGCGCTGCTGCGCGGCGCGCAGCCGGGCGCCGGCGGCGGGCTGGTCGAGGGTGGTGCAGCGGCCGCCGGCGACCACCTGGACGCCGTCGACGAAGACATCGCGCACGGCGCGGTCGGCGGCGTGGTAGACGAAGGCGCGCAGCGGGTCGCGCGCCGGCTGCATCTGCGGGCAGGCAAGGTCGAGCAAAACCAGGTCCGCCTTCATCCCCGGCGCGAGGCGGCCGAGATCGTCGCGCAGCAGCGCGGCGGCGCCGCCGACCGTGGCGGCATGGAACAGGTCGGCAGTCGATACCGTCTTGATGTCGCGCGCCGCGATGCGCGCCAAGACCGCCGCCTTGCGCATCTCCTCGACCAGGTTGTGCGGGCTGCAATCGGTGCCGAGCCCCATCACCACGCCGGCGCGGCGATAGTCGCCGAAATTCTCCATCATCTGGCCGTAGCGGGCGAACGGGGTCGGGCAATGGGCGACGGCGCAGCCGCCGGCAGCGAGCAGGTCGAGGTCGCGCCTTGTCCACCAGCGGACCCAGGAATGGGTGTCGAGAAACAGGGCATGACCGAGGATCGCGCCGGGGCCCAGGAGGTCGAGCTCGGCGGCCCACTGGATCGGCGTCTTGCCGTGGCGGCGGATCATCTCGCGCACCTCGACGACGCTTTGCGCGACGTGCAGCGTGAACGGCAGGCCGCGCTCGCGCGCTGCGGCGCGGCTGTCGCGCAACAGGTCCTCGGTGCAGGTGTCGATCTGCATCGGCGAGACGACGCCCGACAGCCGCCCGCAGGGATGCGCCGCGGCCCGGTCGATGACCGCGAGCGCGCGCTCGAACCCGGCGCGGCCGCGTTTCTCGTCCCAGGCGTAGTGCAGCTCGTGGTCGTCCTTCATGAACCAGCGGGCCGAGGCGTAACCCGGCGCGAGAAAGCCGCGCAGGCCGCTCTTGGCGAACAGCTCGATCCAGCCGTCCCACGGCGCCGAGATGTCGACCAGCGAGGTGACGCCGCACTGCAGCAGTTCGGCAAAGGCGAATTCGGCGCTCGCCGCACGCGCCTCGTCATCCGGTGCCGACAGCGCCTGCGAACGCTCGTACAGCCCGGTCATGTACATGCCGGGCACGCCGTGCTCCTCGCGGATGCCGCGATAGAGCGGCTCGTGATGCGGATGCGCGTGGATGTCGACGAGGCCGGGAATGACGCACAGCCCCTCGCCGGCGACGACCCGCTCGGCGGCGCCGGCGAACCCGCGCCCGATAAAGAGGATGCGGTCGTCGAAGGCGACATCCACATCGCGGCGGTAGACGTGCGATCCGGCGCCGGCGTCCCAGGCGACGACCCAGGCGGCGTTCTTGATCACGGTGGTCGGCATGGCCTTCTCCCCGACAGGACGGCGGCGATCATGCTATAGCGAAGCCGAGGCAGCGAACATGGCCGCACCGGGTCCGCGCAACCTGATCACCGACGTTCCCGGCATCCTCGTCGGCCAGGCCGAGGACGCGGCCGGCATCACCGGCACCACGGTCGTCGTCGCCGAGGCGCCGGCGGTCGCCGCGGTCGATGTGCGCGGCGGCGCGCCGGGCAGCCGCGAGACCGCGCTGCTCGAGTCCTCGACCCTGGTCGAGCGGGTCGATGCGGTGGTGCTGTCGGGCGGCTCGGCCTTCGGCCTCGACGCCGCCGGCGGGGTCATGGAGGCGCTCGCCGAGGCGGGTCGCGGCTTTGCGGTGCGCGAGGTCAGGGTGCCGATCGTGCCGGCGGCGATCCTGTTTGACCTCGGCTTTCCCGGGCGCCGGGCGTGGCGCGGCGCACCGCCCTATCGCCGGCTCGGCCGCGCCGCGGCGGCGGCGGCCGGGCGCGATTTCGCCCTCGGCAATGCCGGCGCCGGGCTGGGCGCCAAGGCGGGGCGGCTCAAGGGCGGGCTCGGCAGCGCCTCGCTGGTGCTGGCGGACGGCGCCACCGTCGGCGCGCTGGTCGCGGTCAACAGCTGGGGCAGCGTCGCGCGGCCGGACAACGGCAGGCTCTGGGCGGCCGAGCTGGCGTTGCCGGGCGAGATTCCGGCTCAGCCGGAGCCGCCGGCGGCGCCGCTCGACCCCGAGGATTATTCGGCCTGCGCCGCGGCGGCGGCGGGCGCCAACACGACGATCGCGGTGGTCGCGACCGACGCCGCGCTCGACCGCGGCGCCTGCAAGCGCCTGGCGATGATGGCGCAGGGCGGCCTCGCCCGGGCGATCCGCCCGGCGCACACGCCGTTCGACGGCGACACGGTGTTTGCGCTGGCGACCGGCGGCGGCGGCACGCCCGACCCGGCGCGGCTCACCCGGCTCGGCCACGCCGCGGCCGACTGCCTGGCGCGCGCGATCATGCGCGCGGTGACGTCGGCGGCGCCGCTCGGCCCCTATCCGAGCTGGACGGCGAGCGTCACGCGGCGGTGAGCGCGGCGTGCGCAGCCACCGCCCGCTCGGGCGGGAAGGTCACGGTAACCCGGGTGCCGACGCCGACCTCGCTCTGCATGACGACGCTGCCGCCGTGCAGTTCCATGATCGCCTTGACCAGCGGCAGGCCGAGCCCGGTGCCCTGATGCTGGCGGCTCAGCGAGGAATCGACCTGGACGAAGGGTTCGAGCACACGGTCGAGGTCTTCTTCGGCGATGCCGATCCCGGTATCGGACACGGTGAGCGCCAGTCCGGTCGCCGGGTCGAACCGGCCGGCGATCTCGATATGGCCGCCCGGCGGCGTGAACTTGACCGCGTTGGTCACCAGGTTGAGCAGCACCTGCTTGGTCTTGCGCTCGTCGCCGCGCAGCAGCGGCAGGTCGCCCGGCAGATGCGTCGCGTGCGACAGGCCGGCCTCGCCGATGCGGGCGCAGGTCAACTGCGCGACCGCGCGGATCATCTCGTGCAGGTCGAACACGTCTTCGTGGAGTTCGAGCTTGCCCGATTCCGCTTTCGACAGGTCGAGGATGTCGTTGATGATCTGGAGCAGGTGGGTGCCGCTGGCGTGGATGTCGGCGACGTAGCTGCGGTACTGCTCGTTGCCGAGCCGGCCCAGCACCTCGCGCAACATCATCTCGGAAAAGCCGATGATCGCGTTGAGCGGGGTGCGCAATTCGTGGCTCATCGTCGCCAGGAACCCGGACTTGGCGCGGCTTGCCGCCTCCGCCTCCTCCTTGGCGAGGCGCAGCGCCTCGTAGGCGGCGCGGCGTTCGCGCTGCAATTCGACGAGGTCGAAGCAACGGTCCAGCACCGCGAGCAGCGAACCCGGGTCGCAGGACTTGTCGAAATAGTCGTAGGCGCCGCGGCGCAGCGCCGCGATCGCCGTCTGAGTGTCGAGCTCGGCGGTCATTACGACGCAGATCAGGTCGGGCCGCACCGCGCGCAGCCGCCCGAGCACATCGACCCCCGAGGTCACCCCGAGCCGGACATCGACAAACACCACCGGCGGCTCGGCCTCGCCGTCGCCGGCGCGCTCGATCCGCGCCAGCGCGGCTTCGGGGGTCGCCGCGACGACGATCTCGTAGCCATGCGGTTCGATGATGTCGACCAGCGAGTCGGCGAAATCGGCGTCGTCGTCGACGATCAGGATCGAGCGCCGCAAGGTGCTGCTCTGCGTCATCGCAGGGACCGGCTATTTTGCCGGGGCCACCGCGGCGCCGACCGCCGCCAACAGCGCGCTCGGATCGAACGGCTTGAGCAGCAGCCCGTGAATGCGGGTCTGAAACCCGGCGACGCAGGCTTCCGCCTCGGCGCCGTAGCCGCCGGTCACCAGGATCGTCGGCACGCTATGGCAGGTGTCGATCAGCCGGGCCATCGGCTCGGGGCCGGAAAGGACCGCCAGGCCGAGGTCGAGGATCAGGCAGTCGGGCGCCCGCCGCTCGATCTGCGCCAGCGCCTCGCGCCCGCTCGATGCCAGCTGCAGCTCGTAATCGCCGGCTTCGAGAATCGGCACGATGCTGTCGACGAAATCGGGGTCGTCGTCGGCGACCAGCACGGTGCCGCGCGCCGTCACCTGGTTGAGCGCTTCGAGAAGCTGGGTCGCGGCGAAGGGCTTGTAGAGCACGCCGAGCGCGCCGCCCTCGATCGCCTGGGCGATCAGCTGTTCGAGGCTGTAGCCGGTCATCATCATCACCCGCGCGGTCGGGCGGATGCGCTTCAGCTCGACAAAGGTCTCGACCCCGTTGATTCCGGGCAGCTTGACGTCGAGCAGGACGAGATCGAATTCGGCGCCGCGGAAGCGTTCGACCGCCTCCTCCCCGCTGTGCGCCAGCTCGACCGGATGGCCACGCATTTCGAGCACGTCGGCCAGGCTTTCCGCATGGTCGCGGTCGTCGTCGACAATCAGCACACGCTGTTTCACGCTGCCTCCTTTACCGCTTCGCCGAGCGGCAGGCGAACCGTGAAGCAGGTTCCCCGCCCCGGCTCGCTGGCCACGTCGATGGTGCCGCCGTGCTGGCCGACGATCTGTCTGACCGTGGCAAGCCCGAGGCCGGTGCCGAAGCTTTTCGTGCTGAACAGGGGCTCGAAGATGCGCTCCAGATTTTCCGGCGCGATGCCGGGCCCGGTGTCTTCGAGGGCGAACTCGATGTTCCCGTCGACGACGCGGGTGCGCACGGCGATGCGCCGCTCGCCGCCGTCGGCCGGCATCTCGGCGAGCGCCTGGACGGCATTTTCGAGCAGGTTGACGACGACGCGGCGGACGCGCTCGCCGTCGATCAGCGCCAGCGCGTCGCCGGCGCCGAGCTCCTCGACCAGGGTCACCGTCGCCGGCAGGCTCTGCTCGGCGACGATCTCGCGCAGCCAGGCGTCGAAGCCGATCGCGGTGCGGCGCAACTCCCGAGTGCGGGCGTATTCGAGCAGGTCGCCGATGATGCGGTTGCAGCGCTCGATGCTGCGCTCCATCCGGGCGATCGGGCGGTCGAGCTTGAGCCCGCCGCCCGCCGCCATCTCCTTCAGGCTGAACAGGGTGTTGCGGATCGCGCTCAGCGGGTTGCGCAATTCGTGCGCCACCGTCGCGGTGAGCTGGCCGAGCACCGAAAGCCGATCCTTCTTCAGCAGCTCCGCCTCGGCGACGACGCGCGCGTGCTCCATGTCGAGCTTTTCGGCGCGCACCGCGGCGAGCGCTGCATGGATGCGGAGCTGGCGCGCGATCAGGTACAGCATCGTGCCGATGCCGCAGGCGCCGGCCAGCGCGAACAGCCCGAACATCGAGGCCTGGTGCGCCCAATCGTCGAGCGCCGCGGCCTGGCTGCGGGCGACGAGGATCGACAGCGGATAGCCGGGCAGCGCGGCGGCAGCCTGCAGGCGCGGACCGGCGGTGCGGCTGTGCATCGGATATTGCGCCAGCGTCGTCCCGTCCACCCGCTGCAGCGCGACGCTGCCGTCGATGCCGAACTGCACCGCGCCGAACAGGGACTCGAACTCGGCGACCGGGATCGCGCCGACGATGTAGCCGAGGGTGGCGCCGGAGGCGTCGGCGATGCGCCGCGCCAGCGGGATCAGCTTGGCGCCGGTGCGCAAATCCTCGATCGGCGCGCCGATCGCGCGGTCGAGCCCGGGATCGGCGTGCAGCGCCTTGTAGAAGTCGCGCTCGGCGGTGTTGGCGGCGTTGGGCGGCCACCAGCCGACGCTGTTGACGAACTCGCCATCGGCGCCGACGAGGGCGATGGTCGCCAGCGGCGAGCCCGGACCGACCCCGTCGGCCAGCGCCCGCGCCACCTCCGGCGCCGCGAGCCCGTCGCGGTTCGGACCGAGCCGCTTGGCGAGCGCGCGCAGCACGCCGTCGGCCGAGTTCAGCGGCCGGCTCGCCGCCTCGGCCAAAATGCCGTCGATCCGCGCCAGCTCGCGCCGGGTACCGGCCAGCGCCGAATCGTGCAGGCTGCCGACGGTCAGCAGGGTCACGATCAGCAGGCCGGTGACCAGCACGATGCCGCACGCGATCAACAAGGTGACCGGGCGCACGCTCGCCAGCGCCCATTCGCCTTTGCGCGGCGACGGCGGCCGCCGATCGGCAAGAAGAGAGATCACGTTGTCCCGCTCCACCACGAACCGGAGGGCAATTTTTACGCGAGCGGGGATTGACGAAGCCTTAATAGCGCGGAGCGCCCTCAGTGGCGCTCGAGCAGCGTGCCGAAGCCGGCGACGCGGTCGGCGATGCCGTTGCGCCGCAAGGCCCACCAGTAGGTCGCGGTGTTGATCGCGACGACCGGCTTGCCGAGCCAGATCTCGGCGATGCCGGCGAGCCGGGCCATCGCCAGGTTGGTGCCGACCTGCACGATCGCCTCGATCCCCTCGCCGTCGACGCGGCGGATCGCCTCGCGCAATTCCGCCTCGCCGACATGCGCGATCAGCACCGGGCTTTTGCACTGGAGCCCGTGAAGCCGGACCACCTCGAAGCCGCAATCGGTGAAGAAGCGCCGCACCTGGGCGTCGGCGACCGGCATGTAGGGGGTGACGATGCCGAGGCGGCGGATCATGCCGTAGCGGGCGAGCGCCTGGCGCGCCGCGTCAGAGCCCATCGTGACCCGGACCCCGGCGCGCGCCTCGACCCGCTCGCGCAGCCGTTCGCTGCCCTCGAGCCCGTCCCAGAAGGTCTCCGACGACATGCCCATGATCAGATGGGCGGGCTCGCAGGTCATCACCCGGTCTACCGCCGCCATCAGCTCCCGCCGCACGGTCTCGATCAGCCGGGTGAAATCGTCGTCGCCACCGAGCGGATCGTTGGGAATGTGGATGCGGCCGAAATGATTGGTGACGCCGGGCGGCGCCATCGCGTCGAATTCCGGCTGGACCACGGTGTTGGTCGACGGCGCGATGACGCCGAACTTGATCCGCCAGCCGAGGGCATCGACCATAAGTTGTTTCCTCCGCCGATGGAGGTAGGATAAGCGGGAAACCCGCCCGCGAGGAATGCCCGATGGCGTTTGCGTTCGACAGCCTCGGTTATGCTAAAAAGCTGCGCGATGCCGGCGTGCCGCAAGACCAGGCCGAGGCCCATGCCGAGGCGGCGCGGGAGTTCGTGATGACCGAGCTGGTAACCCGCCACGACCTCGACACGACCGAACGCGCGCTTCGCTCCGACCTGGAGGCGAGCCGGCGGGAACTCTCCGCCGCCATCGAGACGACCCGGCACGAGCTCGAAGCCGCCATGGGGACGACCCGGCACGAGCTCGAAGTCGCCATGGGGACGACCCGGCACGAGCTCGAAGTCGCCATCGCGACGGTGCGGCGCGAGCTCGAAGCGAAGATGGACACGATGGCGCTGCGCCTTACCGTGCGCACCGGGGTGATGCTCGCGGCCGGTATCACCTTGCTCGGCGCGATGATGCGGCTGCACTCATAGTACCGCCGGCAGCACCCGTCCGCGGCATTCGCCGAAGCCGATCGGGGCGTAGCCGTCGCGCCGGCAATGGGCGCGGAACACCACCTCGTCGCCGTCTTCGAGAAAGCTCCGGGTCTCGCCCGAGGACAGGGTCAGGGTGCGGCTGCCGTCGAGGCTCTGCTCGCTGAGGCTGCCCCAGCCGTCCTCGGTCGGGCCGGAGATTGTGCCGGTGCCGAACAGGTCGCCGGGCATCAGGTTGCAGCCGTTGCTGGTATGGTGGGCGACGAGCTGCGCCAGGGTCCAGTAGAGGTCGGTGGCGTTGCTCGCCGAGATGCGGTGCGGCGGCAGGCCCCGCTCGCGCATCGCGGCGGTGTGCACCAGGGCTTCGAGGGCGATGTCGAAGGCGCCGTCGCGCTGGTCGGCCTCGTCCCATAGGTGCGGCAGCGGCCGGGGGTCGCCGGCCGGCCGCGGCGGCTGGGCGACGCGGAACGGCGCCAGCGCCTCGGCGGTGACGATCCACGGCGATACGGTGGAGCCGAAGCTCTTGCCGAGGAAGGGGCCGAGCGGCGCCGATTCCCATTGCTGGATGTCGCGCGCCGACCAGTCGTTGACGAGACCGAGCCCGACGATATGCGCCCCCGCCTCGGCGATCGGGATCGGCTCGCCCTGGCGGTTTCCGGGGCCGATCCACACCGCCAGTTCGAGCTCGTAATCGAGCTTGCGGCACGGGCCGTAAGTCGGCGCGGCCTCGTCGGGAAGCTTGCGCTGGCCGCACGGGCGCCGCACCGGCACCCCCGACGGCCGCACCGAGGAGGCCCGGCTGTGATAGGCGACCGGCACGTATTTGTAGTTGGGGTTGAGCGGGTTGTTCGGGTCGCGGCGGCGGCCGCCATTGGTGGCGTGGTGGATGCCGGCGAAGAAATCGGTGAAATTGTCGATCTTGGCCGGCAGGTGCATCGTGCAGGCCGCCGCCCGGTGCAGCACCGCATCGGCCTTGGCCTCGGCCGCGCCGCCCTCCGCGAGCAGCGCGAAGACCTGGCGCCGCAGCGCCCGGCGCAGCGCCGGCGGCGCCGCCATCAGCGGGTTCAGCGTGCTGCCCGAGGCGAGCTCGGCCGCGCTCGCCGCCTCGCCCGAGAACAGCCCGGCGGCCAGCGCGGCGCGGAGGTCGAAAATCATGTCGCCGATCGCGACGCCGCCGCGCGGCCGCGCGTCGGGAGCGGTGCGGCCCGGCGGGCTGAACACGCCGAGCGGCAGGTTCTGCAGCGGGAATTCGCCGTGCCCGCGCGCCGAGGCGACCCAGCTTTGGCGCTTCGCATCGTGGGTTTCGTCGATCATGCCCGCCTCCTCCGCGCAAGGAACCTGCCTCGTCTTAGAGCATTTTGCCGGCCCGCGGTACCGGCCTCGCGGCGCGGCGCCAGCGCCCCGAGGCCGAGCGCCAGCGCCCCGATCTGGGCGAGGCCGACGACCGCCACGGTGGCGAAGGCGTCGCGCGGCAGCATCCCGAGCGCGACCGTGCCGAGCGCCGACACCGCCATCTGCAGGAACCCCATCAGCCCCGAGGCGGTGCCGGCGAGCCGGGGATAGACGCTCAACCCCGCCGCCAGCGCCGCCGGCTGGCTGAGCCCGTTGCCGATCGAGCTGGCCGCCATCGGCACGAACAAGGCCCAGACGCTGAGCCCGGCGGCGCACCACGCCGCCATCAGCGCGCCCGAGGCGAGCGAGACAACCAGCCCGGCGACGAACAGCGCGGTGCTGCCGAGCCTGCGACCGAGCCGCGCCGCCGCGGCGTTGCCGAGCATATAGGCGGCCATCGGGATCAGGATCATCAACCCATAGGTGCTCGGCGGCTCGCCGAGACGCTCGGCCAGCAGATACGGCGCGCTGGCGATGAAGACGAACCACGACGCGCTCGAACAGGCGCTGCACAGGGCGAACATCGCGAAGGTGCGCGAGCGCAGCAGCAGGGCATAGGCGCGGGCCATGCCGACGAG
>Ga0070739_10004826_pt1 | contig 15704 bp, 13 predicted proteins | sample Coa_R1_7_FD_66445 | JGI IMG/M metagenome (GOLD analysis project Ga0070739, IMG submission 66445) | Surface soil microbial communities from Centralia Pennsylvania, which are recovering from an underground coalmine fire - Coalmine... | ecosystem: Environmental > Terrestrial > Soil > Unclassified ... | reverse complement strand
TCGAAATAGTGGTAAGCCAGTTCGGCCAGCAGCTCGTCGTCTGCGCCGGGCTGGGTCTCCAACGTCGCGGCGATGCGTTGGTGTAGCCGCATGCGGCGCACCGATGCCAGCTCGGCTAGCAGCGACTGTCGGACGATGGCGTGGTTGAACCGGTACCGACCGCCGGGCTCTTCAATGACGATGCCCGCCTTGCACGCCTCGTCGAAGGCGTCGACCAAATCCTGGCCGACCACCCGCTCGACCAGATCGAGGGCGAACCTGCTGCCGACGACCGCTGCCGCGCCAAGCGCCTTATTGGTCTCCGTTGGAAGCCGGGAAAGTCTGCGGCTCACCGCTTCTCGAACACCTTGGGGCAACGTACTGGGATCCCAAACTCCGCCGCTTTCGTCGACATGGCGCAGCGCCTCGATGAGGAAGAACGGGTTGCCCCCGGTGACCGACGCCAACGCCCGGGCGAGCTCTTCGTCGTCGTAGCCGGCCTCGGCCACATATGTGGTCACGTCATCCTCGTCGAGTCCGCTGAGCGCAAGACGGTTAGCGGTGCTGTCGCGGTGCAGGTCGGCGAGCATCGCCGCCAGCGGATGAGAGCGGTCGAGGTCGGTGCTGCGGTATGTCCCGACGACCTGCACGCGGGCGTGCTCGCCGAAACGCAGGAGATGCCGCAACAACAGCAGTGTGGGCTTGGCCGCCCAGTGCAGGTCGTCGAGGATCAGGACGACGGGCGCGCTCGCCGAAGCGAGTTCCAACAGCGCGACGACGGCGTCGAAAAGTGCGTAGCGTTCGGTCTCCGGGTCGGCGCGGGTCGGCGCGGTCACGTCGGGCAGCACATCGGTCAGCCCGGGAACCAGGGCAAGCAGCGCTTCGACGCCGCGCAGCCCCCGCAGCCGACTGGCACCGAGGCACGGCATGAGCGAGCGCAGGGCTTCGGCGAAGGGCTGATACGGCGCGCCGAGATCTTCGTCGCAACGGCCGTACAGCACGATCGCGCCTTGCTGGTAGGCCTGCCGTGACCATTCGCCGGCCAAGCGTGTCTTGCCAACTCCCGGCTCGCCGGCGATCAGCACCGCATGCATGCCGCCCGCGAACACGGTCTGCCACGCCGACACGAGTCGTTCAAGCTCACGGCCGCGTCCGACGAACGGTCCGGGACCGGTCAATACCGCGGGGAGCGCGGGGCGCTCAAGAGGCGCATCGCTTGTCTCGGCAGGCGGTTCGGCGGGTTCGAGCCGCAGCTCGAAAACATGCTCCGGGCGCGCCAGGTTCTTGAGCTGACGCATCCCAAGGTCGACCAATACGACATCGTCGGGCAGCGAGTCGATGACGAGCTCGGCCGTCGCACCCGAACACAGAATCTGGCCACCCGTCGCCAACGACCGCAGGCGTGCGGCACGGTTGACCGCCCGTCCGAAGTAGTCGCCGTCGCGCAGCTCTGCCTCGCCGGTATGCAATGCCGCCCGAACTCGCATCGGCTCCCGCAGTGCCCACGGCTCGTGAAGGATCGCGTCCTGCAATTCGATCGCAGCGGCGGCGGCGGCCGACGGCCGGTCGAAGACCGAAAACGTGGCATCGCCCTCGCCGCGCGTCTTGATCAGCCGCCCACCGCGCGACGTGACGACCTGCTCGACAAGCTCGTCGTGGCGGGCGAGCGCCACCGCCATCGCCTCTGCGTCCGCTTCCCAGGCAGCGGTCGATCCCTCTATGTCGGTGAGCAAGAATGTCACCGTGCGCGTCACCGACGGAACATGTTGTGCCACAGGCATGTCCAGCGCAGCATCCTGGGCGACGATCGCGGACTCCAGCCGCCGAAGTTCTGGCCCGGGATCGACGCCGAGCTCCTCGACCAGCAGCGACCGCACCCGTTGGTAAGCGCCCAGGGCTTCGCCCTGCCTGCCGGCGCGATAAAGCGCGAGCATCAGCTGACCCCATCGCCGCTCGCGCAGCGGCGCGTCGGCGACCGCGGCTTCAAGCTCGCCGATGATCTCCGCGGCCCGGCCCGTCGCGAGCAGCGCATCAGCCCGGTCCTCGACCAGCGCCGCATGGCCCTCGGCCCAGCGCGTTTTCTCCGATATTCCCCGGCGGGAATCGGGCAGCTCGGGAGTTCCGCGCCAGAGCGCCAGCGCCTCGTCGAAGCGGACCGTGGCTTGGCTTGCGTCGCCGGCGGCTGCGGCATCTCGGCCCGTCTTGGTGGCCTGTTTGTACCGCGAGGCATCGGTCTCGACCTCGTTGAGGATCCAGCCCGTTCCCTGCGTCAAAACGAAGCCGTCGCCCAAGGTGCGCCGCAGCGAGGAGATATGGGTCTGGAGGGCCTTTGCTGCGGTGCGCGGCGGATCGTCGCCCCATAGGAGTTCAATCAGCGATTCGGTCGATACCACCGAACCGCCGTGCAGGCCGAGCATCGTGAGGATGGCGCGCGGTTTGGCGCCCGGGATGGTGACCGGGGCGCCGTCTCGCCGGACCTGGAGAGGGCCCAAAACCCCCAGCTCCACCGCTAGAAGCGTACTCACATCGCAATCGTCAGCAGGACGATTCAACACCCGGTCAAGAAAAAGTAAAGGCGTCTGGCTCCGTGCAGGCGTCGATCGCCTGACTGCAGCTGCGAGCGGACTCAGTCACCCTGCCACTTGCCCTTGCCCTTTCCGGGATGCCGCGGCGGCGGTGGCGGCTCTGGGGCGGGCGTCGTTGTTGACGGCGTGGTCGTGGTGGTGGTTGCGGTCGGTATCGGCGTGGTGGTGCTGGTTACGCCGGTTACTGGTGTCGGCGGCGACGAAAACGGCTGATCAAGCGCGAGTAGGAGCACCGCCAGCACGAGGGCGACCACAAGGGCGCCAGCCGCCCACAGTTTGCGCGCCCGACTGGTCCCGGGGCTGGCGGTGACGAGCGGGGCGTAGGTCGGCGTGGGTGGCGGCGCGTTGGTCGGCGGTGGCAGCGGCGCGTCAAGCACCCGGGTAGCGGGCCGCACCGGCGGCACCGGGAGCTTTGGCCGCTCTGGCGGCACCCGGACCTCGGGCGGCGCCGGAGCCGCCGGCGGCGGCTCACCGCCCAAAAGGGCGGCGCGCATCTCCCGCGCGCTGCCGAACCGTTGCACGGGGTCGCGTGCCATGGCCCGTTCGATCACGGCCGCCAGCTCAGGCAACACATCCGGCCGCAGTGCGGCGATGGGTGGCGGTTGCTCCGTGAGGATGGCATGCGCTAATGCGCCGATCTCTTTCTGGATAAAAGGTCGGCGACCGGTCAGCGCCTCATAGCCGACCACACCGACGGCGTAGATGTCGTCGGATACGGTCGCCGACCTTCCCGATATTCGCTCCGGGCTGAGGTAGGCGAGCGTGCCGACGATCTGTCCCGTCAGGGTGTACGCCGCCTCGGCGGTCTTGGCGATGCCGAAGTCCGTGACCTTCACACCGCCAGATCCGCTGAACAGGATGTTTCCTGGCTTGATGTCGCGGTGCAGAATTCCGGCATCGTGGGCCAGCGCTAATCCTTCGAGGACGTCGGCGAGCACATCACGCACCAATGGTTGGGGCAGCGGGCCCCCGGCGATCTCGTCGGCCAGCGAAGCGCCGGGTAGTCGCTCCATCACGATGAAGGGAGTGCCGTTGTACTCGCCGCAGTCGTGCACAACCACGATGTGTGGACTGGCCAGCGCGCCAGCTGCTCGGGCCTCGGCTTCAAAGCGCAGCCGTTTCTCGGTCAAGTCGGTGAGAGCGGGATGCAGCAGCTTTACGGCTACCACCCGCCGCAGACGACGGTCCCACGCCTCGCGGACCTCCGCCATGCCGCCGCGGCCCAGGATGCCTCGCAGCTCGTAGCGGCCACCAATGACCTCGCCGGCCTCCACCGATAAAACGCTAGCCGCTCGAAAGAGGCGCAAGGGTCAGAACGCGGCACGCTCTGGCACGGCGGATCAGCCCCGCGGCACCTAGCTCGGGTCCAGGTTCGTTGAAGACACCGTTACGGTTGGGGATAGAAGTAACCACCCACGGAACAAGAGACGGCAGATCACTCGATGTACGAACAGATCGAGACCACCGCGCCGGATGCCGCTGGCTTCGGCTCACGCATCGACCCGGTTCTCGCCCGGAGCTGGTTATTGGTCAACGGCGCGCACCCCGACCGGTTCGACGACGCCGCGCGCTCTCCTGCCGACATCGTCGTGCTCGACATCGAGGATGCGGTCGCTCCCAAGGACAAGGCCACAGCCCGCGACCACGTCGCCCGTTGGCTTCGCGCCGGAAACAGCGATTGGGTTCGCATCAACGGCTTCGGCACCCCGTGGTGGGCCGATGATCTCGACGTGTTGACCGACACCTCGGTCGGCGGGGTGATGCTGGCGATGGTCGAATCGGTGGACCATGTGACCGAGACAGCCAAGCGATTGCCCAACGTGCCGATCGTGGCGCTGGTCGAAACGGCCCGCGGCCTGGAGCGCATCACCGAGATCGCTTCCGCCAAGGGCACTTTCAGGCTCGCCTTCGGCATCGGCGATTTCCGCCGCGACACCGGTTTCGGGGAAGACCCGGCCACGCTGGCTTACGCCCGGTCCCGCTTCACGATCGCCGCCAAGGCAGCCAACCTGCCCAGTGCGATCGACGGGCCGACTATTGGCTCCAACCCGCTGAAATTGATCGAGGCGACCGCTGTCTCCGCTGAGTTCGGTATGACGGGCAAGATCTGCCTTTCCCCGGACCAATGCTCTGTGGTGAACGAGGGGCTATCCCCGTCACAGGACGAAATTGCTTGGGCCAAAGAGTTTTTCGCCGAGTTCGAACGCGACGGGGGAGAGATCCGCAATGGGTCCGACCTTCCGCGCATCGCTCGGGCCACCAAGATCCTCGATCTGGCTCGTGCCTACGGGATCGAAGCCGCTGAGTTTGAGGACGAACCAGTTCACCGGCCCGCGCCATCGGACACCTACCACTACTGACGGCAGCTAGCGTCGACCCCAGGTTGCTGGACGCTTCTCAAGGAATGCACACATGCCCTCTTGGGCGTCGTCGGCGCGGGCGTTCATCGCCATCACGGCCTTCGTCAGATCGTAGGCTCGATGTTCGTCGAGCTCGATCTGTGCGTAGAACGCTTCCTTGCCAATGCCTACGGTCAACGGGCTCGACGCTGCGATGGCGTCGACGATCGCGCCGAGCTCGTCGTCAATCGTGTCCGCCGAAACCACGCGATTTACCAGGCCCCATTCGTGCGCGGTCTCAGCGGAGATCGGCTGGCCGGTAAGCAACATCTCCAGGGCACGCTTTCTGCCGATGGCGCGCGACAAAGGCACCATCGGGGTCGAGCAGAACAGCCCGATCTTCACTCCCGGAGTGGCGAAACGTGCCCCGTGGGTGGCCACGGCGAGGTCGCACGCGGCGACAAGCTGACAGCCCGCCGCTGTTGCCATTCCCTCGACCTTCGCGATCACCGGTTGGGGGAGGCGGTGAATGGTTTCCATGAGCTCGGTGCACACGTCGAACAGGCGCTGATAGAAGGGAACGTCGCGGCCGACCATCTCGCTCAAGTCATGCCCCGCGGAGAACACCGGTCCGACCGCGTCGATGACGATTACCCGCACGTCGGGATCCTCACCGAGCCGGTGCAGCGCCGCGATCAGGTCCCGCATGAGGTCGAGGCTGAGTGCGTTGCGCTTTTCCGGCCGGTTCAGGGTGAGCCGAGCCACTTGGCCGTCTGCGCGTACCAGCACAGGCGCGTCGGCCGCGAGCCCGCTCATGTAGGCGAGCATACGTCCGGCATCCGATGCCACGACTGCGAACTATTCGGCTGTGCCGCGCTCCAAAACGAGCGCTGCCACACCCAGCGCGATGAGACATATCGTCGCGCAGCAAGCCACCACCAGGCCGATGCCCAGTGAGTAGTGGCCGACGTTCACGTCGAAGGCCTCGCCGAAAATTCGTCGAAGGTTGAATGCGGCGGATAGGCACAAAGCCGAAGCGATGCCGGCTAGCACCACCACACCCACGGCCGCCTCCTCTCGGGGGAGCAGCCACAAATACGCGGCACCGGCGGCAACGACCAGGACCCCGATGACGGCGACCCACAAACCGCGATGACTTACCACATGTTCGAGCGACTTCGCGACGTAGCGCTCGAATTCCGGGTCATCTTGCGGCATGGTCACCGAAACGCCGCCCGCCCCGGACACCGAAATCTGCGCAATGCTGTTCGACCGTTCGCCGATGGTGATGCGACCCCAATCGAGAAAGACGGACACGAGCAACGTCAGCCCAGCGATCAGGATCGCCAGACCAACAATCCAGCGCGGGCTTCCGCGCTCGATACGAGCCTGGCCGGTGTCACGACGTAGCCAACGGCTCGGCATTTCCGTCACAAATCAATTGTTCTGCGCCGACGATGATCGCGGCAACGGCTGATCCACGTCCTCGGCAGAACACTCCTCGGCGCGGCCCCGCCGGCTTAAGTGCCGCAGAACGTGCGGTATGCGCCGAAATCCTCTGGCGCCGGGGAGGCGTAGCGGTCGAAACCCGGCCGCTCGACATACGGCGCGGTCACCGCGGCAAGGAGTCGGTGAACGGGATCGAGCTCGCCGGCTGTGGCCGCGGTCAAAGCCTCCTCGACCAGGTGGTTGCGCGGGATGTAGATCGGGTTCACCCGGTCCATCAATTCGGCGTCTGGCCCAAGGGCTCGCCACCGCGACATCCAGTCGTCGAACGCGTCGAGGTTGATGAACATCCCGCGCGCGGATTCGGCCTCACCACGGGCTGCCTGGCTGAGGTGACGGAAGAACGAGGTGTAGTCGACGTGGCTCTCCCGCAGCAGGTGGAGCAACTCGTCGGCCAATGCTGCGACGACGTCGGCCTCGATCTTTGCAGCCAAGCCCAGCTTGCCTCGCATGCCCGCCGACCAGGCGGCCTGGTACTGCGGGAGGAACGCGCCGAACGCCTTCTCTGCAAGCGCGAGCGCCTCGTCGTCGGTGTCCGAAATCAACGGGAGAAGCGACTCAGCTAACCGGGCCAGGTTCCACGCCGCCATCTCGGGCTGGTTGCCGTAGGCGTAGCGCCCCCAGAAGTCGATGGAACTGAAGACCGTCTCGGGGTCGTAGGCCTCCATGAAGGCGCAGGGCCCGTAGTCGATGGTCTCGCCGGAGATGGTCATGTTGTCGCTGTTCATGACGCCGTGGACGAACCCGACAAGCATCCAGCGCGCCACCAGCGACGCCTGGGCAGCGACGACGGCCTCGAAGAGTGCGAGGTACGGACGCTCGGCTGCGGCGGCGCTCGGATGATGGCGGGCAATCGCATGATCGGCCAGGCGCCGCAGCAGGTCGACATCACCGCTAGCCGCGGCGTATTGGAAGCTGCCTACCCGCAGATGACTGCTCGCGATACGGACCAGCAAGGCGCCGGGCAGCAGCGTCTCGCGCTGTACCGGGCGTCCCGTGGCCACGACCGCCAGCGATCGTGTCGTCGGTACACCCAGCGCATGCATCGCCTCGCTGACGATGTATTCGCGCAGCATCGGTCCAACGGCGGCTAGGCCGTCACCACCGCGTGCGAACGGGGTGGCCCCGGAGCCCTTCAGGTGGATGTCGCGAAGCCCGCCGCGGCCGTCGACCAGCTCGCCGAGGAGTAAGGCTCGACCGTCGCCCAACCGCGGCACGTAGCCGCCGAATTGATGCCCGGCGTAGGCCTGGGCTACCGGAGTGGCGTCGTCGGGAACGCGGTTTCCTACCAAGAAGTGCACCCCGTCGGACGTCCGCAGCCAGCCGGCGTCCAGCCCGAGCTCCGTGGCCAGCGGCTCGTTGAGCACGAGCAGCTGCGCGTCGGGAGGCGTCTCGGCTTGCCAGCGCACGGCCAGCTCCGGCAACTCGCGGGCGAAGCGGTCTTGCAGGACGACCGTCGTATCCGGTGCAACACTCACGTCACCAGGCTACGGACCCGCGACCGCCCTCAACGGTCCAGCAGCCCGGACTCCTCGAGCGCATGGTCCACGAATCGCTGCACCGGCCGCGAGCGGTAGAACCAGGTGTGGCCGCCGGGGTACCAACAGATCTCCGGTTTGCCCCAGTGCTGCCACAGCTGGGCGGCTTCTTCGCGCGGGTGGACCAAGCGGTCAGCGATCCCGACGTAGATGAAGCGGCCCCGCTGCGGCACCCGGGGAGTCAGCGAAAGCGGAGAGATCATCTGGCCGATCGGCTTGGCCAGTCCCAGCGTCTCACTGAGCGCGTCATAGTGGCTGAGGCCGGTATGACGGCTGACCAGTTCGACCAGATCGATCGGAGGAACACCGAGAATCGCGCAGGCCAGACCGTCGTCGAGGCTGGCGACCAGCGAGGCGAGGTATGCGCCGAGCGAGATGCCGTTTAGTCCGATTGCGGCGGGCCCTTGTGACCGGATCCACGACAGCAGGCGCCGGATGTCCCAAACCGCTTGCGCCGCACCATGAACGTCATCGAGTACGTCGGCACTAGGGAACGAGGTGCCCTTCGGTAGGCCGCGCGCACGAGGGCCGTGCATGGGAAGCACCGGAAGCACGACGTTCAGGCCAAGATCGCAGTGCAGATGCCACGCCCGAAACAACGCGAGATCAAGTGCGGCCCTTCCCATTTCGGCGCCGTGTATGCACACGAGCCATGGGCGCGGCTCACTGTGCCGCAGCATCAATGCGTACACCCGGTTGTTGCAGGCATAGCTAAGCCAGCGTTCTCGGCCCGGTTCGCCTGCATGCGGCTGATACTCACTAGGGAAGGACATGCGTTCGTAGGTGCGCCCGCGGCTATTGACTGGACTGATCGACACGCCGCTCGGTGGTGGGGGCGTGGCGAAAAACCCCTCGGGATGCTCAAGCCAGCCCCTTTGGCCATACAGGTCGAGTGCCGCGATCACCTCGCGATGGATGCGGTCCTGTGTCGGTGCGTCGGGCGCCGACCGCAGCATGTGAAAACCCAACAGGACGATTTCGTCGAGAAATGCCTGTGCCGCGAGCGTGATGCTGGGTCGTCCCACGGGAAGCTCGCCGGGCTGACGATCCAGATAGTCGGCCCACGACCGGGCGTAGAAGCCGCCAGTCCGGGTGAACGGCCCCAGCGCCTGCCACAGCGGACCCGTAACGGCGCGCCGCTGATCAGAAAACCCCCGTCCCCGGTGACCAGTGGGAGACGCCGCCGGGATTGTGTTTTTGGCCCTCTCCTCCATCTCTGCCCCCTACTGCCCGACTCCGGTCGGGCAAGAGATCGATGTCAACGAGCCTAATGACTGCCAGGCCACGAAGCCCGCGACTCAGGCAGGCCGGCTTTAGGCAATCACGAATTCGCGTCGGTGTCCGCTACCCGTCCCTAGGCTATGGACATGAAACGGCTCTCCAGCGCTGATGCGGCGTTCTGGTTTGCAGAAACACCGGGCTGGCATATGCATGTCGGCGGCTTGATGATTTGCGATCCGTCGGACGCTCCGGGCTTTTCTTTCGACGTGGTTCGCGACCTGCTGGCGAGCCGACTGCCGGAAATGCCGCAGCTGCGCTACCGGGTGGCCGGCGCGCCGCTGGGATTAGACCGACCGTGGTTTGTTGAGGACGCCGATCTCGACATCGACTTCCACATCCGCCGGATCGCGGTGCCGCCGCCGGGCGGCCGCAAAGAACTCGACGACCTCATCGGGCGGTTGATGTCCTACAAGTTGGATCGCGGGCGTCCGCTGTGGGAGATGTGGTTCATCGAGGGCGTCGCGAACGGCCGGGTGGCCACCCTGACAAAAATGCACCACGCCCTCATCGACGGCGTCTCCGGCGCCGGGCTCAGCGAAATCATGCTTGACGCCACCCCCGAACCGCGCCCGCCCGCCGACGAGCCGAAGGATTCGCTTGTCGGGGTCGGCATCCCGCGGTTGGAACTCCGCGCGGTCGGCGGGCTTTTCAACCTCGCGGTGCGGACGCCCTACCGAATGATGCGAATGGTCGAGCAGGTAGCGCGTCAGCAGCTAGCGGTGCGTGGGCTGACCAACAAGCCGCCCCGCTATTTCGACGCGCCAATCACACGCTTCAACGCCCCGGTGTCGCCGCACCGGCGCATCAGCGGGAGCCGGGTGCCGCTCAACCGCGTCAAAGCGGTCAAAGACGCCTTCGCCGTGAAGGTCAACGATGTGGTGCTGGCGCTCGTATGCGGTGCCATGCGCCGCTACTTGGACGATCGAGAGGAGCTGCCGGACCGGCCGCTGCTGGCCCAGGTGCCGGTGTCTACCCGCCGCGAGAACACCGACGTCGGAAACCAGATCAGCTCAATGACGGTCAGCCTTCCGACCAACGTCCCAGATCCGGGTGAGCGAATGAAAGCCATCCACGCCAGCACGCAGGGCGCCAAGTCGATGGCGAAAGCCCTTACGGCACACCAAATTATGGGACTGACGGAAACGACTCCACCTGGGCTGCTGGGACTGGCGGCGCGCGCATACACCGCCAGTCGGCTCGGGCGAAACGTCGCCCCGATCAATCTGGTGGTCTCCAACGTGCCAGGACCCGATTTCCCGATCTACATGGCCGGGGCAGTGGTTGAAACGCTGGTGCCGATCGGCCCGCTGGTGATGGACGTCGGGCTCAACGTCACCTGCTTCAGCTACCGCGGCTCGGTCGACTTCGGATTCGTCACCACACCCGAGATCGCTAGCGACATCGACCAGTTGGCCGACGGCATCGAACCGGCGCTCTGCGAACTGGAGCACGCCGCCGGTATCGCCAGGAACTGAGCGGGTGGTCAGCTTTTCGGTCGGGAGCCGGCCGCTACTTCGCCGGGGTACTCGTCGTAGTAGGGGACATAGCCGTCCTCGCGACCTTCGAGCACATACAGCGGATCGGTGACGTCGGGCCCGTAGCCTTGCTCGCGCAGGGCGGCTTTTTTCTTCTTGAACGTCGGTGTGTGCTCCAGTGAATCGACGACTCGCACAAATAGCGGCATCGCATAGCTGGGGAGTTGCTCGTACACCGTCTTGGCCAGCGATGTGCCGTCTAACGACTGGCCCTCTTTCGGCACCACCGCCGCCATCCCGGCGCGCCCGTCGGCGCCCGGCACCTTTACCCCGAAGACCGTCACTGCTTCGACGGTCGGATCGGTCGACACCGCGGCTTCGACATCCGTCGTCGCGACATTCTCGCCCTTCCACCGAAACGTGTCGCCGAGCCGGTCGACGAACGCGGCATGCCGCCAGCCCTGTGGACGCATCAGATCGCCCGTGTTGATCCACGCGTCACCTTCCCGGAAAGCGTTGCGCACCAACTTCTTTTCGGTCGCCTCCGCGTCGGTGTAGCCCTCGAACGGCTGCTTTTTGGTGACCTTGCTCAGCAACAGCCCCGGAGCGCCGCCGCGGACCTTGCGCACTCGGCCCTTCTCATCGCGAACTGGCTCGCCGGTTTCTGGGTCGTACTCGACGAAAGCCACCGCGGTCGGGCAGACGCCGGCGGTCTTCGGGATGTTGAAGAGGTTGACGAAACCGGTGTTGCCCTCGCTGGCACCGTAGAACTCGAAGACCCGAGGGATGTTGAAGCGGGTGACGAACTCCTCCCAAATGTCGGGCTGTAACCCGTTGCCGCCGATGACTCGGACTCGATGTTTGCGGTCGGTGTCTTTGTCGGGCTGGTTGAGCAGGTAACGGCAGATCTCGCCGATGTACAGAAACGCGGTGGCGTCGTAGCGGCGTACTTCGTCCCAAAACCGCGACGCGGAAAACGACCGGCCGAGCGCGAGAGTAGCGCCGGCGCTGAGCACCCCCGACACCCCGACGGTCAGCGCACTGTTGTGGTACAGCGGCAGGCAGCAGTACAACGTGTCGCTGTTTTTTAGCCGCATGCCAAGGGCACCGGATCCGCCAAGCGCTCGAAGCCACCGGTAATGCGTCATCACACTGGCTTTCGGTGCGCCGGTGGTGCCGGAGGTGAAGATGTAGAAAGCCGGCTCCTGCGCTCGCACCGACGACGTCACCGCCGGATTCTCGGTTGGCGCGTCGACGGCGAGTCGTTCGAGTTCGTCTGCGCTAAGCGTTTGGGCCACTTCGGCGCCGGATTCGTCGACGGCCCGGAGCAACGTGTCGTCGCCGATCAGTGCGGTGGCCTTGAGCAGCTCGACGCTGTGGGCGAGCACCTTGCCGCGATGGTGGTAGTTCAGCATGCCGGCGATCGCGCCCAGTTTCATCACCGCGATGATCAACAGCACTGTTTCGGGCGAGTTTTCCAGGATGATGGCGACGACATCGCCTCGCTTGACTCCGCGTGCGGCGAGCACGGCGGCATACCGGTTGGCGGTTTCGTTGGCCTGACCGTAGGTCAGGGCTTCGTCTTGGAATCGGATGAAGACGTCATCGCGGTGCCGTGCCGCGCGGTGCTCGAAGACCTTTCCGATCGAGGTCTTGGCCGACGGGCGAGTCAAAAACGCAGTCAACACCCCGCGCAGGATTACCGGTGCATCCATCAACAGACCGGGTAGCCGGACCGCGATATCGGTCAGCCTGACGGTGTCGTCAGCCATGGATTCGATTGTCGTGCACGCTGCTAAAAGTCCTGGCCCAGGCAAGTAGCCACGCTGCCTCGGCTGCCGCATCGACGAGGTACATGGGGCTGATTCGCCGGCGGGCCACATACACCAAGTCGATACCGCCGAGAGTGAGCGCGGTGCCGACGCCGAGGCGGCGGGCCTGGCGGACACTGGCGGGGTGCGCGCTGGAGGTCAGCTGTGCCGTGCCGATGCACACCATCAGCCCTGCGACGGTGTACACCAACCAGCGGTCTACCTTCGGTCCGAGCACCGCCTCGAAGCTGCGGAGATGGACCAACGGCCACAGTCCGCCCGCCGCATTGAATGCTCCGTGCAGCCTCGCCACCGGCAGCGCGCGAATGAGGGCCACCTGCAAAAGCTAGCGTGTAACGAGGCGAGCGGGTACCGCAGTCGGCTAACCGATGGCTTGCTGGATCAGGTCACGAGCGCGGTCGAGCATCGACGCGAACGGTCCGACAGCCAGGTTCAACTTCGCCGATTCAACACCGGGATGCGGCCGCGTTGGCGCGATGGCCTCAGCCGCTCGCACCGCTGTGCCCATCCGCTTGCGGTCGTCGGTGTCGAGCTCTCGCTGCAGCCTAGGAAATTCCTCCGTCTCTTCATGCTCGGCGTGGTCGAGCACTGCCTCGCGCAGCTTGGTGAGCTCGTCGATGAACTCTTGTGAGGTGACCTCGAGGCTTTCAATGCTCGACAGCAGCTCCTTCGCGTCGTGCTCCTCTTCCAGTCGCGCATCGACAATCGCGTCGCCGTCGTCCACCTCGCGGCGCACCCGGGGATGCACCACCATTTCCTCGGCTGTCTCATGCACGGCGAGCAACTGACGCAACGCCACGAACGGCTTCTCGCGTGCCTGTGGGTCCGAGGCGTGCAGCACTTCGTCGAACATGTCCTCAATGAGGTCGTGCTGTGCCTTGAGGAAGGCGATTACTTCGTCAGGTGATTCGACAATCATGTCGGCCATGCTGAAACCTCCAGTGGTCGGGGGAGTCGAAGGCGCCAAGGGCTGTGCGCCGCTCGATGCCCCGGCATACCCCGCGCGGCATCTTGCCCAAACGCCTCCCCGCGAGCGACGCCGAATAGGTAGCCAGCAGGGATAGAACCGCGGCGGCCAATGTTTGCGAGAAGTTGCCGCAGGGTACAAGGGACGTGCGTTCGACCTTGAACCTCGGGCTTTCTCTGTCGTTCGTGCCTGAAGATCAGCCACTTTGTCCTATCGATTTTCCGGCACTCTAATTACCTGTTACCTGGAGGATGTTTATGCGTAAGACCATTGCTGCCGTTTCGGCCACGGGGGCGCTGTTGTTCGGCGGTGCTGGGGTGGCGAATGCCACCGTGCAGAGCGCGCCCGTCCCGTCGTCTACCACGACGACGGTGGCGCAACCAGACAACAATCAGAACAACCAAAAGAGCGACCACACCGGCTTATGGGGCTTGGTCGGCCTGCTCGGCTTGGGTGGACTTGCCGGACTGATGCGCCGCAAGGAGACATTTCCCGCTGCCGGCGCTGCAGGGCCCGGCACCCGCGGCCAGACGCCGCGTGCCTAGCTGAACCCGACGGAGGCCCCGCCTAGTGCTTACTCAAGCACTGGTGGGGCCTTCGAGCGGTTCAATTCACGCGCGCCCGTCGCTACCCTGACCGCATGAGCGCCAAGAGGCGAATCCGGGTGGCGCGGGTCTATGACGAGCCAGGCGCTGACGACGGGCAACGCATCTTGGTGGACCGGGTATGGCCGCGTGGGTTCCGCAAGGATGATCCGCGGGTCGGCACCTGGCTGAAAGATGTCGCGCCGTCGAACGAACTGCGCCGATGGTACGGCCATAAGGCTGAGCGTTTCGACGAGTTCGCGTCGCGCTACGAGAAAGAACTGCAGGGCAGTGACGCGCTGGAGGAACTGCGCAAGCTGACCAAGCGTGGGCCCGTGACGCTGGTGACCGCCACCCGCGATCCGCAAGCCAGTCAGGCGGCCGTGCTGGCGAAGCTGCTTAGGGGCCGGTGACCAGCACCGGCTTCGGTAGGCTCGCTGCTTAGCATGACCGAGACCGAACGAATCCTGCCGCGGGAGTTGACCGACGACCTTCCCGACGAGGTCCGCACCCTTCCACCGCCGCCGAGCGCGCTCGAACTGCCCGAACCATACGCTATGCGCCTCGCTGATCCTGACGTCGACGCGGAGATGATCGCGGAGTGGATGAATCAACCGCTGCTGGCCGACGCGTGGGAATCTGCCTGGCCTACGTCGCGTTGGTATCGCCACTTGCGTGCTCAACTCGACGGCAGCTATTCTCGGCCGTTCATCGGCAGCCTTGACGGAATAGACGGAGCCTACTTCGAAGTTTATTGGGCCGCAAAAGATTCCATCGCGACGCGCTATGAAGCCGACCCCTACGATGTGGGCGTGCACGCCGCGGTGCCGGACTCGAGGGTCTTGAAAAAGGGAATCGTGCAATCCTTGCTGCCACACCTCGTCTTAAGCGTGCTCAGTTACGAACCACGCTGCCGCCGAATCATGTTCGACCCCGACCACCGCAACCAGATGGGGCGCCGGTTCTGTGAGCGCGCCGGCTGCGTATTTCTCGGCGAACATGACATGCCGAATCGGCGCATGGCGCTGTACGCACTGCCGCGCTCACCCGAGGACGTGCGGCGGCTGCGGGCGCAGCCTGGTCAGTAGTCGTAGCTCGCTAGGTGCATACCGCCGGGGCGGCGTGATCCGTCGACTGACACCACCGCAGGAACCATTTCGCTTGTCACGAGCCCATGTCCGGCCGTCAACTCGTCGACGATGTCGAAACTGCGGGCGATCCACTCCGGTTTGTCGATGATGATCGTGCACACCGGCACCCGCCGGGCCAGCTGAAACAGCTTGTCGCCGTGCGGTTTGTGGTCACCGTGAAATCCCCAGATGCCGCGCAGCACCGTCGCGCCGCTGGCCATGCCCGACTCCAGCAGCTGGCGGACCAGCGCGCGGTGAATCGGCAAACCGCCATGCCCGGCGGCTTCGCTGGTGTGCACCATCAGCTTCTGCCACACCGGGCGTCCCCGCGTGTCGGTCGTCGGCAGCCGGTGCGGTCGCGCCAACAACGCCCCGTCGCGCTTGCACACCCGCACCCGCTCGACGGTCAGCAACGGCTTGGGTACGGTCGCGCTGAGTTCGGCGACCGCGGCCGAAACCTGCGCCGCCGTCCCGATCGAGATGATCAT
>Ga0070739_10004824_pt1 | contig 15705 bp, 16 predicted proteins | sample Coa_R1_7_FD_66445 | JGI IMG/M metagenome (GOLD analysis project Ga0070739, IMG submission 66445) | Surface soil microbial communities from Centralia Pennsylvania, which are recovering from an underground coalmine fire - Coalmine... | ecosystem: Environmental > Terrestrial > Soil > Unclassified ... | reverse complement strand
ATCCCGGCTTCCGTCACTCCCCTGTTGGGCGCGAAGCAGTGGGCGCGACCAGTCGTCCGCGCGAGCGACGTGAAGACACTCCGAACGCTTGCTCACTCAGCTGCCAGGACGAGCTAGCGGGAGTCGACGCCGTGCTCGAGCTGATGGTCGTACTCGGCCTGGTCGTAGTGCCCACGCGAACCGGCGATCAGCCCGTCCGGAGAGATCGTCCACTCCTCGAAGCCAGGGATACGCACGCTCTTGCCCGTCTCGGCGCTCGTCCCGGTGAATGTCCACCGGTACTCGACGCTGCCGTCCTCGCGCAACACGAGATCATCCAGGAACACTTCGATATCGGGGAAGGCAGCGATGAAAGCCTCCGCCACCTCGGCGATCCCAGCCGCGTCTCCACCATTGATCGCGATCATCCCGCCAGGCACGTAGTGGCCGGCCACACGCGCGGGATCGCGGCTGCACCACGCCTCGGTATACGCCCGTGCCAGCTGCTCGATCTGCTTCGGATCGTGCGCCACCTGCGCAGACCCTAACCCGGGCCCGCCACGCTAGACAACGCCGGGCTGGACGGCCGACCTCTCGACTGCCGACTGGGTCGAGCCGATTTCGAGGGAACACTGAGGGAACCTCAGCGCGGGCACGCGCGTCCACGACAGGTCACGCGTCTTCGGCCGTTTCCTGGTTCTGGCGCGGCTTTCGCGCCCGCCGCTTCCCGCTCGTGCCCGCCGTTCCCGCCTCGTTGCTCGATGGTAAGGAGGGGGTCGACGGTTCGAGTCCGTCAGAGGGCTTGCAAAATCCCCGCTCACGGGGATTTTCCGTTCAGAACGACTTGCTCTTCGTGGTGCGTGCGGTGGGTATGGAGCCGTTTATGGAGCTTTCGCGCACCCGGCTCGACCTCTTCCGCGCCAAAGACGAGGTCGGTGTCGCAGTGGGTGCCATGACCGCGAGCCGTCGCAACAGGTGGGTCGTCGGAGCCCGTGTTGACCAAGTGGCTGAGCGTGTGACGACAATGGGCGCATGGCTGAACGCGCCATGGACGAAACAGCACAGCTGACGCTCTCCCAGCTCGAGCAGCACCTCTGGGGTGCGGCGAACATCCTGCGCGGGCCGATCGATCAGGGCGACTTCAAGAGCTACATCTTCCCGCTGCTCTTCTTCAAGCGGATCTGCGACGTCTACGACGAGGAGTTCGCGGACGCGCTCGAAGAGTCCGACGGAGACCTCGACTACGCCGCCTTCGCCGAGAATCACCGCTTCCAGATCCCGTCGGGGAGTCACTGGAAGAACATTCGTGAGAAGCCCGAGAACCTGGGCCTCGCGCTGCAGAACGCCATGCGCGCGATCGAGACCGCGAACCCCGACACGCTCTACGGGATCTTCGGCGACACGAACTGGTCGAACAAGGAGCGCCTGCCCGACCGGCTGTTGCGCGACCTAATCGAGCACTTTTCGAAGCTTCCGCTCTCTAACCGCGCCGCAGCACCGGACGTGATCGGGAACGCGTACGAGTACCTCATCAAGCGGTTCGCCGATCTCTCGAAGAAGAAAGCCGGCGAGTTCTACACGCCCCGCTCGGTCGTCCGGATGATGGTCAACATCCTCGACCCACGAGAGGGCGAGTCCGTCTACGACCCCGCCTGCGGCACCGGCGGCATGCTGATCGAGGTCGTCCACCACGTCCGGGAAGCCGGCGGCGACCCCCGCTCCCTCTACGGGAAGCTTTACGGGCAGGAGAAGAACCTGACGACGAGCGGCATCGCTCGGATGAACTTGATCCTGCACGGGATCGAAGACTTCAACGTCGTCCGCGGCGACACGCTCCGCGAACCTGCCTTCTACGACGGAGACCTGCTCGCAGCCTTCGACTGCGTCATCGCCAATCCGCCCTTCTCGCTGAAGCAGTGGGGAGAGGATCTCTGGCAGTCGGATCGCTTCGGCCGTAACTTCGCGGGTCTGCCGCCGAGCAAGAGCGCCGACTTCGCGTGGGTCCAGCACATGATCAAATCGATGGCGCTGAAGACAGGGCGCTTGGCCGTCGTCCTCCCGCAAGGCGCCCTCTTCCGCATGGCGGCCGAAGGCCGGATCCGCGAAAAGATCCTCCGCTCCGACAGAGTCGAAGCGGTGATCGGACTCGCGCCGAACCTCTTCTACGGAACCGGGCTCGCAGCCTGCATTCTCGTGATCCGCGACCGGAAGCCGGATGAGCGTCGGAGAAAGGTGCTCTTCATCGATGCGTCCGAGCTCTTCAAGCGCGGGCGCAACCAGAACATCCTTGAGCCCGAGCACGCCGCGCAGATCCTTGCCTGGTACGAAGACTTCGAAGACGTCGCTGGCAAGGCTTGTGTAGCGACTCTAGACGAGATCGAACAGAACACCTGGAACCTGAACATCCCCCTCTACGTCGAGCCGGCTCTGGACGGCGAGACGCCGACGCTCGAAGGGGCGCTTGTCGAACTCGAGGCGGCATTCGACGAGGTCGAAAAGGCCGAAGAGCACTTGCGCGGCCTGCTGCGCGAGCGAGGGCTGCTGACGTGAGCGATCGGGTCACGCAGCAGCAGCTCGAGTCGTACCTCTGGGGAGCAGCGACGCTCCTTCGTGGACTGATCGACGCCGGCGACTACAAGCAGTTCATCTTTCCGCTCCTGTTCTTCAAGCGGATCTCGGACGTGTGGGACGAGGAGTATGCACGGGCGCTAGACGAGTCTGGCGGCGACCTCGAGTACGCGTCGTTCGGCGAGAACCATCGCTTTCAGATCCCGGAAGGCGCGCACTGGCGGGACGTTCGCGCCGTTACAACGGACGTGGGCATTGCGCTGCAACAGGCAATGCGGTCGATCGAGGCCGCGAACCAGGACCGACTCTACGGAGTCTTCGGCGATGCGCAGTGGACAAACAAAGAGCGTCTGTCCGACCGCACCCTCAATGACCTGATCGAGCACTTCTCGACGGTGATCCTGTCGCTCGAGACCGTACCCGAGGACGAGCTGGGGAACGCCTACGAGTTCCTGATCAAGAAGTTCGCCGACGACTCAGGCCACACAGCGCAGGAGTTCTATACGAACCGTACGCTCGTCCACCTGATGACTCTGATGCTCGAACCGGAGCCCGGCGAGAGCGTCTACGACCCGACCTGTGGCACTGGCGGAATGCTCCTTTCGGCCGCAGTCGAGCTTCGTCGGCAAGGAAAGGAGCACCGCTCGCTCCGTCTCTATGGGCAGGAGCTCAACCTGATGACGAGCGCGATCGCCCGCATGAATCTCTTCCTGCATGGGATCGAGGACTTCGAGATCCAGCGCGGCAACACGCTGTCGGATCCCAAGTTCGTCGAAGGAGACCGCCTGCGCCGCTTCGACGTCGTTCTCGCCAATCCGCCCTACTCGATCAGCCAATGGGACCGCACGCTCTTCAGCGCCGACCCATGGGGGCGGAACGTTTGGGGGACCCCACCACAGGGTCGCGCGGACTACGCGTTCTTCCAGCACATCGCCTGCTCGCTGGAACCCGAAAGCGGACGCTGCGCCATCCTCTTCCCCCACGGTGTTCTGTTCCGTAACGAGGAGCGCACGATGCGGCGCAAGCTCCTCGAAAGCGACATCCTGGAATGCGTCCTCGGACTCGGGCCTGGGCTCTTCTACAACAGCCCGATGGAGGCCTGCGTCATCATCTGCAGAACGCTGAAAGCCGATGACCGCAGGGGGAAAGTACTAGTCATCAACGCGGTCAACGAATACGCTCGCGAACAGGCGCAGAGCTTTCTGCGAGACACGCACATCGAGAAAATCCTCGACGCGTACCGGCGGTTCGAGGACGCCCCTGGTTTCGCTCGAGTGGTCTCGGCTAAGGAGATCCGCGACAACGACGCGACCCTGAGCATCGCGCTATATGTCTCTCCGAACGGCGACGCCGACGGCGGGCACGGGGCCATCTCGCTTGAGGAAGCTATTGCCCACTGGGACGCTGGTTGCAGCGAGACGCGCGAGACGGTGCAGAGGGTCATTGCTGTCCTCGGCGAGGAGACCGGATGACCTCCCGCAACGGCTGGCGGCGCATCAGGTTCGGCGAGATTGCCGAGAACGTCACGGCTCGCGTCGACGATCCCTCTCAGGCAGGGGTCGAGCGCTATGTTGGCCTTGAGCATCTTGACCCTGGCTCGCTCTCGATCTCACGGTGGGGTCACCCATCGGACGTCGAAGCGACCAAGCTTCGGTTTTGGCCAGGGGACGTCATCTTCGGCCGGCGGCGTGCTTATCAGCGCAAGTTGGCCGTCGCGGATTTCGACGGGATCTGCTCAGCGCATGCCCTTGTCCTGCGAGCTAAGCCGGACGTGGTGCATCCCGAGTTCCTTCCGCTATTCATGCAGAGCGACCTATTTTTTAGCCGCGCGCTCGCGATCTCCGTTGGCTCGCTATCACCCACGATCAACTGGAAGACGCTTAAGGAGCAGGAGTTCGACCTGCCGCCCATGGCCGAGCAACGCAACATCGTCGCGATGCTTTCGGCTTGGGAGGCGAGTCGCCGAGCACAATCGGCGCTCATTGACCGCTTGGGGGCGGTCAAGCGAGTCATGATGGACGCCGGAGTTGAGCAAGGAGTCGACCGAGAGCTCGGCGAGCTGCTCGAGGTTTGTCAGTACGGACTGTCACTAGCCTCATCCGATGAGGGTGATGTCCCCATTCTCGGAATGACGAACGTCACGCACGGAGGCGTAGATCTCTCGGAGTTGAGCTACGTGACGCTCTCGCCCGCGGAACTCGAGCGATACCGACTACTAGATCGCGACGTGCTGTTCAACCGCACGAACAGTGTGGAGCTCGTGGGTAGAACCGGCCTGTACCGAGGTCACGGCGATGTCGTCTTCGCGTCGTACCTAATCCGGCTTCGTCCGACGCCGGAGTTGCTTCCAGAGTTCCTGAATCTCTTTCTGAACTCGACACTCGGAAGACGCCGCATTCGAGCGCGACTCTCCAAGGGTGTCAGCCAGGCGAACATCAGTGCGACAAGCATCAAGGCGACCAGAATCCCGCTTCCCGACATCTCAGTCCAGGAGGAGGTTGTGGCACGCATCGAGGAATTAGAGAGGGCGATCGTGTCCGCCGGCGCGCAGCTGACTCGTCTTCTGGCCCTTGGTCGCGTCCTGCGATCACGGGAGCTAAGTGGCGTTCACTGAACTCAACACCGTCGAGAACCTCGTTCGCGACCGGCTCTCGCGGGGCGACGTCGGTTGGACATCCGTCCCTGGTCGAGAGCTCGATCGCGGCCTCGACTCGATCCTCGTTGAGGGCGCTCTCCGCGATGCCCTCATCCGTCTGAACCCGGAAATCGCGGCCGACCCGGATCGCGCCGACGAGCTGCTGTATCGGTTGCGCGCGATCCTGGTCTCAGTCCGAACCGATGGCCTGGTGCGGGCGAACGAGGAGTTCCGTGCCTGGCTAGTCGGCGAGCGCTCGATGCCGTTCGGGGAGAACAACGCGCACGTCCCAATACGGCTGATCGACTTCGACGATGTCTTGAACAATGACCTCGTCGTCTCGACCCAGGTGACCTTCACCGTCGGCGCGATCGAGCAGCGCTTCGACCTTGTTCTCTGGGTGAACGGGATCCCGCTCGTAGTTGGTGAGGCGAAGACGCCGAAGCGGCCGGCTGTGACGTGGCTTGACGGTGCGACCCAGATCCACGACCGCTACGAGCAGAACGTGCCGGCGTTCTTCGTACCAAACGTCCTCAGCTTCGCGACCGAGGGTAAGGAGCTCTACTTCGGCGCGATCGCAATGCCGTTGCAGCTCTGGGCGCCGTGGCGGCCGGACGGGCAGTACCTGGTGGGACTTAGCGGCGTTGAGAGAGCAGCGGCCGCGCTGCTTGCGCCGGGTGTCGTACTCGACATCCTGCGCTCCTTCACCGTGTTCGCCACGGACAAGAAGCACCGGAAGATCAAAATCATCCCGCGCTACCAGCAGTACTACACGACGAACCAGATCGTCGATCGGGTCGTCGCAGGTCGGATCAGGAAGGGCCTCATCTGGCACTTTCAAGGGTCGGGGAAGTCTCTGCTCATGGTCTTCGCGGCACAGAAGCTGCGGCTACAGCCGGAGCTGCGAAGCCCCACTGTGCTCGTCGTCGTCGACCGAGTCGATCTCGACACCCAGATCACCTCGACCTTCAACGCCGCAGACATCCCGAACACGGTGACGACCGAGCGCCGATCGGAACTCCAAACGATGCTCCGGCAAGGCGTGCGCAAGATCGTCATCACGACGATCCACAAGTTCGCCGAGGCTGAAGGCGTCCTCGACGACCGGGACAACATCATCGTTCTGGTAGACGAGGCCCACCGAACACAGGAGGGAGACCTTGGACGGCGGATGCGCGAAGCGCTGCCCAACGCCTTCCTCTTCGGCTTGACCGGCACGCCGATCAACAAGCGTGACCGCAACACGTTCTGGGCCTTCGGCGCCGAGGAGGACGAGCACGGCTACATGAGCCGATACTCGTTCGAAGAGTCGATCCGGGACCGCGCGACATTGCCGCTGCACTTCGAGCCGCGGTTGGTTGAGCTCCATGTCGACCGAGAGGCAATCGACGAGGGCTTCGAGGCCATCGCCGCCGAGGAGGGGCTGTCCGAGACCGACAGAGCGCTCCTCTCACAGCGCGGCGGGCACTTCAGTCGGCTGGTCAAGGCGCCCGAGAGGCTCGCCGCCATCACCGCAGACATCGCCGGCCACTTCCAAGAGCACGTCCAGCCGAACGGGTTCAAGGCGCAGATCGTGTGCTTCGACCGCGAGGCGTGTGTCCTCTACAAGAACGCGCTCGACGAGATCCTGCCCGAGGAGTCGAGCGCAGTCGTCATGACTCTCGCTCCCAACGATCCGCCCGACTGGAGGACGCGGTTCGATCGCGACCGGGACGAGGAGGAGGCGCTGCTCGACCGCTTCCGTGATCCTGACGACCCGCTTGAGATCCTGATCGTGACCGCGCGGCTGCTCACCGGCTTCGACGCACCGATCCTGCAGACGATGTATCTCGACAAGCCGCTTCGCGACCACACGCTCCTACAGGCGATCTGCCGGACGAACCGTCCAAGCCCACGGAAGAGTCACGGCCTGATCGTCGACTACCTCGGTGTCTTCGACGACGTGTCGGCAGCGCTTGCCTTCGACGACGCGTCGGTGCGCGCGGTCATCACGAACATCGCCGAACTCAAGGACAAGCTGCCCGGTGCGCTGCAGGCGTGCCTCGATTTCTTCCCCGGCGTCGATCGGACAGTCGAAGGCTACGAGGGTTTGCTCGCCGCGCAGGAGTGCTTGCCCGACAACGACACCCGCGACGGTTTCGGCGCCGCGTACAGCTATCTCGCCCAGCACTGGGAAGCGATCTCTCCTGATGCCTTCCTGGCCGCGTACCGATCCGACTTCGTCTGGCTGACCGACGTCTACCAGTCGGTGCAGCCGCCGAGTGGCCAAGGGAGGCTGATTTGGCACGCACTTGGTGCAAAGACGTCACAACTCATCGCCGATCATGTGCACGTGGACGTGGTCCGCGACGACCTGGAAACGATCGTTCTGGATGCCGACGTGCTGGAGGACGTGCTCCTTCATCCGGATCCGACGAAGACGAAGGAGATCGAGGTCAAGATCCTCTACCGCCTTCGTAAGCACGGGAACGATCCACGGTTTGTCGCACTCGGCGAGCGCCTGGAGCAGCTCCGCGACAAACACCTACAGGGGCAACTAACGAGCATCGAGTTTCTGAAGAGCCTGCTCGAGCTCGCCCGGGACGTTGTCGAAGCAGAACGCGAGATCGTTCCGGCAGACGAGATCGATCGCGGTAGGGCGGCACTCACCGAGCTGTTCGAGTCGGTCAAGAACGACGAGACGCCGATTGTCGTCGAGCGGGTCGTCGACGACATCGATGACATCGTTCGCGTCGTTCGGTTCGAAGGGTGGCAGCAGACCACCGCCGGGGAGCGCGAAGTCCAGCGCGCACTCCGTCGAGCGCTTCTCAAGTACAAGCTTCACCGGGACCAGGAGCTCTTCGAGAAGGCGTACGGCTACATCAAGCAGTACTACTAGCCCGCTCCGGGACGCTCAGTAGTTCCAGTCGACGAGATCCAGTTCGGCCAGAAGGCCCTTCGCGAGCTCTGGCTGGACGCTGTGCAACGCGTAGGCGTGCCCGTATATGAACTCCTTGTAGCGGGCCCGTGTATATCTGCGCCGCTTCAGATGCTCGTCGAGACCGTACTTGCGCAGGTAGTAGATCTCCTGTCGGAGCCAGCGCCGTCGATCGCGAGGCCAGGTCAACTTCTCGTTCACCGTGATTCCGGTAACGCTCTGCCGCTCCGAAGGTCGCATGAAGCGCTCTTTCTTGTCTTGCGGCGAAAACGCCTGTGACCTGATGATGTGCTCGATCACACGCCGCACCCGCGGAACCTCTGCGCCAGGCCCCGAAAAGGTGAGGTCATCCGCGTAGCGGGTATACGTCATACGGTTCCGATGGGCGAGGGCACTAAGCCGGACGTCGAGGACGTATGCGGCGTGATTTGCGAGGTCGGGGCTTGTGGGAGCGCCCTGGGGCAGATGCCCATCCTTGGTTGTTAGGGAAGTCAGAAGACCCGCGATCTGTCTCGTGTAGCCCACGCGCCGGAAGATCCTGTAGACCTGCTCTCGTTCAACGGTGCCGAAGAAGTCACGCAGATCGATTTTCAGGACGAGACGGCTTCGAACATGTGGCGCCGCATTCGTCACGATCGATCGCTCGCGAACGAACCCGTGCGACGCGTCGTGTGACCAAAGGTTCGAAGTGATGTTTCGCTGAATCCAGTGCTGGATTCTCTTCAGAGCCGGTGTTGGTGCTTCAATCAAGCGCGAACCGCCGCCGCGCTTCGCTATGCGAAACGAGGAATAGAAGGCCTCCGGGAAAGAAGACACGTATCCAAAGATCTGCGGGCTAACTCCCACGACGTGCGCAAGGTGGCCCGAATCGAAGATAGGCGGGAAGCGGTGTTCAATGAGGTTACGCGCGTATGCAACTGCCGACGCAGCCGTTTCTTCGTCAATCGCGTCCTGGAGGTGCGCGCGCACCTCCTCGAGGTAGCCGACCTCGTAGTCTCGCATTCCCTGCACAAACATCTCTGCTCCCAGCTACCTAAGAGTGGTTGCGGGCCGTAGGCCCGCAACCCGTACTTACTCTTGATCTGTGATGGACGGAGTCCATTACGTCGTTAGTGCCATGGTTTACGGCGCGGCGACTCGCCGCACCAAGCGGGTTGCGGTCCGCTTTGCTAGCCGGGTGGTAATTGGCTACTCGATCGACCACCCCGCTGGGATGTACTCCGTATAGGGTCGAAAACGCTCCTGACCAGCACGTCGAGCTTGAGCCTCAAGCTCCCGGAGCGATAGTGCGAAGGCTGCGCCACTGGCCGTCAGCCGAATGGTTTCGCTCTCTCTTTCCGCAAGTCCGACCTCGATGGCACGCTCGACAAGCACTTCGACTCGCCCGGCCGGCAACCGCGTCTTGGCAGCGAGCTGCTGGCCATCGACCTCCCCGAGGGCCAGCAGCGCTTCGCCAAGTCGTCCAAGGTCCTGGAACTCGCTAGCCATTCCGAAGGCTGTCGACGAGATGCTCGCTCACGGTCTCGTCTAGATAGTCGATGACTCTCTTCGCAAGAGAACAGTCCGTGAGTTCGTGATCGGTGTAGCGCCACTCGTGCTTCAGCCCGTGCAGATCAACTTGGTTGATCCGCTCCGGGTACCAGAGCGAGAGCTTGTCGGCAGCGTCCGTGAGCTTGGGGAGAGACTCAGCATCGGAACGACCGCGAACGAAGCACACGATCTCATCTGTGGTCGCCTTGAGCTCCTCGAGTCGGTGCGCAACGACCGCATCGGCCTCTCCACCGCCGGCGGGGATCTCGTTGAAGACGAACACGTTCGTGCCGCGGTTCGCCATCTCCTCTCGGACTTCGAGCACCTTGTTTCGCAACCGACGACTTCCAACTTCGTCGTAGACAGGCTGATCAAGAACCGCCAGGTCGACAAGACCAATTCGGAATGGGTACATCTGCAGTCGTGTGCGTCGCAGATCTCCGATTGCGTATTGCGCCGGGATGCGTACCGCCCGATGGCGACGGCCGAATCGGGGACGGCTACGACGCGGCGCGGCGTGTAGGCGCCGAAGGTCTTCTACTACCTGCTGCGCAAGGGCATCTGGGCTCTGGAAGTAGGGGCGCCGCACCGTATGCGCATCTTCGACGGCGTCGCGAAAGTCGCGGAGTCTCAGCGGATGATCGGCGTGATCGAGCGCCGCGTCGAACCCCTCCTTGACATAGGCGTGAACCTGGATGTCCGCGTCCCGAGCTCTTTCGTACTCAGCTTCCGTATACGACAGGGCGAGCCGTTGGGCGATCGTCCCGTATCGATGCCCGACGATGACGACAACCACCTCGCAGCGCTCGAGCTCCTGTAGGCAGGTTTCGAGCGCCGCTTCGCCGCGACTTCCGAAGTCTTCCATCCATACAACCTCGTGCCCTGCCTCAGTGAGCGCGCGGTGAACCGCTTGCCGTTCGTCCTCGAGATCGCTCTTGGTCGAGCTGATGAACACTCGCACCGGGAGGACGTTACGGGCGTAAGCGGACGGACCAGCGTGAGCTAGCCGCCCCGCGCGACAACCGGACTCTCGACCGCACGTGAGCACCCACCGCTACTCGACCGAAGTCCGTGGACGCACAAACCTGTATTGCGCCACTGGATCGGGCAGTGTCAGTGGTCGTACAGGTCGTACGAAGCAGCGCGCGGATACTTCGCGAATAGTCTGCGGTTCGTATCTATCCACTCATCGACTTCAGAGAAATTCAACACGAAGTCGTCCTGGTCGAGACCGGCGATCACCTTGTCCCGGAACTGAACCGCAATCGCCGTAGCAGGCGGATAGCCGAGTCTGTCGGCCAGCATGCTCGCGGCCAGGTCGGTCGGACCTGACCCGGAGTATCCCCAGGAGAATCCTGTGGGCGAGTGATTGACGTAGTGATGGAGCCTGGTCATCTCGCCCGGGACGACGACGTTCACTTCTCCGCCGCCGTCATCCGTCCAGACACCCACGTAGACGCCTGCCTCGTGATGCCAGAAGCTCGGTGCTGGAGGCAACGGAAGAGCTGCAGGAGAACGATTGTCCTCTTCGAGCCACCACTGACCACGAGGTGGCAATGGCACTTTCCAATCAGCCAGCCGCCGGCGTGCCCAACGCATTGAGTCGAACTTCCCCAGCGTCGCGTACACGTGCATTTCGAGGAGACGCTCAACTGTCTCGAGGCTCGCGAACGTGCCGAGAAGCTCGATCGGGTTCTTTCCATTCCGCCCGAAGTAGAAGGCGATCATCTCGTGGGTATCGAGGATGTACGTCAACCGGACACCGGTGTGCTCGCCCTCGTCGCGCCAGTGGACGCCGAAGTCGCACTGGTCGCCTCCATCCCTTCGTGGGTCGTCCGCGACGAAGTCCTCGTGGGACAGCCAGCGGCGATTTCGTCGACCTCTTCCGACCCGGAAGCCGCCGGCCGCGTCCCGCGCGATGTGCGGGATGATTCGGAAGCCGTAGAGCACCCTGATTCGTGCCACGCGCGCCGCCCCGCGTAGCGGGCCAAGGGTCAACCCAGCGGCCGCTACGAGCAGCACACAACCCGCGGCCACAACGAGGATGGACGAACCGCGTCCGAATTCGTGGACGAGCCAATGCCACATCCGCCACCACGCCGCTCCGAGAGCAGCGACGGCAACGACGCCGCCTGCGACAGTGGCGAGCCATCCGAGGCTCCGCCTGGCGAATCGACTGAACGTCCTCTCGGAGTCGGGGTGGCTAGCCATCTCAGGCGAGGTGCGATTGCGCAGCCCTCAGCGCCTCGCGCACCCCCGGTTCTGTGAGCACGATCTTCTTGTCCGTGCCCCGGTGGAGCAGCTTCTCCTTCCACAGCACGCCCACGATTGCACGCACGCTCCCCGGGTTCCGCCGATCCATCGACCGCGAGAGCTCGGTGACGGTGATGGGGGTCGGATACTCCGACATCAGGAGCACGAGCGCCTCGTCGTGCACGGTCATCTCGGCGTGCACGATCTTCCGCCCGTCGATCGCCTCGACAAGCTCGCCCACTGGAAGCTGCACCTCGGCCACGAGACGCGCGGCCTCGTCGCCAGTCACACCGGACGCGAGCGCAAGGAGCTCCGCGAGCACCCACTGCGAGCCGGCGTAGAGCAGCCGGAGGTCGTACATCGCCGGGTCGATCGCCGCCTTGTGGACGATGTTGCGCTTCGACCGCAGGGCGTACATCGCCCGGGCGAGCCGCGCCGCACAGATCCGCAGCCCATCCGGCAAGGCGCTCTTGCGCGACTCGATGTCTTTCAGGAACTTGTCGACCTTCGGCTGCGCGTCATACCTGCCGGCGCTCTCCATCGCCTGCAAGACCTGCACAGTCGTCTCGACGAACTTGCCGGGCGATGACCGCCCGAGCGTGCCAGTGGCCACGTCGCGCCTGATATCGAGGAACTGCGCGACGAGATCCCCGGCGAGCTCGGACGGCATCGTTGTCTCGAGCGCCGTGCGGAGGGCGACGGAGTCCACCCGCTACTCCTCCGCCTCGCCGCCGCCGCGGATCATCCGATCGACCGTGCGGACCCCGACCTCCGTCAGCCGGTACCGCTTACGCGCCTGCTTCGTAGTGCCCGACTTCTGCACTTGACGCACGGCCGGGGGTCGCCTCTTGATCAGCGAGTTGTATGAGTCGGTGATGTTGCTCGCGCCGTGCCCAAGGTCCTTCAGCTCGGAGTTGACCTCCTGACCGGTGAAGTTCTCCTGACCCTTCACCACCTGGAACCAGTACGACGCAACCAGGACGTGGTCTACGACCGTGGCCGGGCTCGCCGCATCCATCAGGTCGGCGATGCGCGCGTACTCACCCGACCCGCTCCCGGTCCCGCCGCCGTTCCCGTCGACGGTCCCGGCCGAGCCCCGCCCTGCACCCGTCGTGCCGAGCTTCACTTCGGCACCGCCGAACTTATCGATCGCCCACCGCAGAACCCGCTTCTGCTCGTCCGGCTCCAGCGCGCTTAGCGCCTGGTCGATCCCGCTCATTGCTTCGATCTCACTCATCTTCGACTCCGTTCACGCCTGGTCCGGGACCTAGTGCCTGGACCGATGGTGAAGCGTATCAGCTGGATCGGCGTTATCCATAACGTCGCTCCCCAGTCACTATGACCATCCGATGCCGGCCACGACCAGAACGAGCTCTCCACAAGTAACTGGTGTTTTTCCAGCTCTTTTCCGCAACTGAGTGGACGGAGACAGAGGGCGTGCGGATCCATCGCTCCTAATATGATCTCAGTGACTGTCTCTCACACGGCAGACCGCCTATTCGGATGCCCACATGACTACTCCGCCGAGACACTGGCATCGGAGTGCCGTATCAGCTACTTCCGGCATAGAACGGTTAAGAGCAGCCCCGAACACCAGCTGATCTGCGACAGCACAGATCTCCTCAAGACGGACCAGTTCCGCTATGTAGGGGTGCCAGCGTGCTTGGTTTGCTCTACGATGTCGTAAGTAGGGCTTGGGTCGAGCGTGCGTTGACGAGTCCCAGCTCCGAGGTCTGCTGGCCTTTTCGGCCCTTACCTGGCTTTATCGGATCCTCATAAAAGAGCGTCGGCGCTATTTGCTATCCAGGCGAATAAACTACTGCTACAGTAGTTTACGTGGATTCGGTAGTTAATCGGTTGGGCTCCGCGCTGTCACGCGTGCTCGAGCGGCCCTTGGAATCTATCGAGGAGGTCGACAGTCGGTCCGCCCGGGCGGCCGTTGCGGTTGGGAGCGCCGCTCACGAGCTCCAGCTTCGGTGGGCGGGGCGCGGTTGGCCGGCGGATCTTGAGCAGGCGCTGACCTCGGTTCCCGATCCGTGGCCGCGGCAGCTTGTGCTGGTCGGACAGCGATTCTCGCCCGGAGCGATCGAGCAGCTCACGCGGCGCCGAGCGAACTGGCTGGATGAGGCCGGCGCAGCGCGCATCGAAACCGATTCGGGGCTTCTCGTCGTCCGTGAGACGGATGAAACGGAACCCGGGCCTGGGGCGCCGCGCGGCTTCCGCTGGGCCGCGTCGTCCCTCGAGATCGCCGAGTGGCTCCTCACAGAACTACCGGTCGAGACTTTCAACGCGCACGCGCTCGCGGATCGATCGGGTTGGTCGTACGCGCAGACGACGAAGGTTCTTCGCCAGCTCAGTGCGCGGGGTTGGGTGAAGAAGACGGGTGGTTCGCGTGGCGTCGGCTCCGGCTGGGAGATCGCCGACACGGCCGGCCTGCTGGAGACGTGGACCGCATACCTCGTGGGCCATCGTCCAGACACGGTCGGGGCGCACCGCGTTCTGCGCGACCCGATGCAGTTCGCACGCACAGAGCTCGCGCAGGCCCTTCGTCCGGAGACGCAGTGGGCGCTCTCGGGCTGGGCGGGACTCGAACTCGCCGCTCCCTTCGTGACGACCGTCCCGGTCATCCAGGTCGCCGTTGACGCCAACGCGCTCGTGGACGGACGACTGCGCGAAGCGATGCGCAGCCTCGGTCTGCGCGAGGTCAACGAGGGCGCCAGGATCGAGTTCTTCGCGCTCTCAAAGTTCTCGTTGTCGCTCGCACGCGAATACCACCGGGTGCCTGTTGTGAGCCCGCCCCGTCTGTACGCCGACCTACGCGCGCTCGGCGGCAGGGGCGAAGGAGCCGCGGAGCACGTACGCCAGGAACTGATTCATGTCTGACTTCGAACTCGAACGCTCACCCGAAGCGCGCGAACTCGCCGAGGACGCGCTCTTTCAGCTCCTCGACGCGCTGGGCGCCCACGACCTCAACCTGGTCGTGCTCGGCGGGCTGGTGCCCGAACTGCTCACCGGCGGCGAAGGCAGCGAAGCTCCGGCTCATCTCGGTACGACCGACATCGACATCCACATCTCGCTCTTCGCGGACGCCGAAAGTGATGTTGCGCCGCTCGAGGCTGCGCTCGAGGCGATCGATGCAGAACCCGACCCGGGAGTCGACGGCCGGCGGTGGCTGATCCCCTCCGGCAGAAGTCGCGTTCGGATCGAGTTTCTCTGTGACCTCGAAGACCTACCCCAGGGCGTCACCGTTTCCCTACCTGGCTGCCAGCGGCTACGAGCGGCGAACCTCCGCGGCACCGGCTTCGTCGCGCGCGACTGGGCCGAAGAACCGATCGAGCGAATCGTCGACGGCGAGACCGTGACTTACGCGGCGCGCTTCGCGGGACTGGAGGGCTACCTGCTCGCGAAGTCCTACGCCGCTCGCCACCGCGGCGCCGAGAAGGACTACTACGACCTCGTCCACGTCCTCCTCTACAACCGCACCGGCGGACCCGCGCAAGCAGGCGCCCAGCTCGCCAGCGGCCAGTTCGAAGACGACGTCAAGGCTGCGCGCAGCCTCTTCCGCGAAATCGAGGCGAGATTCAGCGACCCATCCGACTACGCCGCCCAGAGCTACGTCAACCAGGCCCGCCGCGTCGACCCAGAAGCAGACCCGGCCCAGCTCGCCCAAGACGCCGTCGGCGCGATCGCCGAATTCTTCGCCGCCCTGAACCTCACGTAGTACGTCGAAACCTCTGAGGGCGCACACTGGCCGGGCCGTTCTGGGAGCCGTTCTGTCGGCCGTTCTGTCGGCCGGTCCGGACCGGCCCACCCGAACTGGGTC
>Ga0070739_10004822_pt1 | contig 15710 bp, 16 predicted proteins | sample Coa_R1_7_FD_66445 | JGI IMG/M metagenome (GOLD analysis project Ga0070739, IMG submission 66445) | Surface soil microbial communities from Centralia Pennsylvania, which are recovering from an underground coalmine fire - Coalmine... | ecosystem: Environmental > Terrestrial > Soil > Unclassified ... | reverse complement strand
CTGCCGGACGGCCGTATCAAGCTGACCGAGCGCTGGGAGCGCTACGGCGCCGGGGCGGCGACCGGTGTCTCCGACTTCATCGAGGTCTTCGACTGAGAACAGGGCCGGTGGAGCAAAAGCTCGGCGGCTCAGATCCCACTCGCCCTTACCAAACATTACGTCAGCGATACCGCCAGCAAGTTCACGCATGCCGAACTGGGCTGCCAACTACGCGTCTGCGCGATCCGAGGCAGCCGCTTCTCGCAATGTCGCAGTCAACTGAGTTTCCACGGATAGCGGCCTCATTTGCCGAAGATTGCGGCACGTCCAGTATTCTAGTGCCCTAGTAAACTGCGCGAGACCGCGAAACTCACGTTTCTAGGCCTGGTAAGGTCGTCCTCAGCTAGACTCCGCTCATGTGTGTCACCACTCGTAACCCAGCCGATGCGATGAGAGCCCAACCTCGCCTCGCATTGGGACCGGCGTCGGACCCTATCCACCTTGAGCCCGTAGACGAGATCGAGATCACGATCCTGGTCGATAACGTCTATGACGCACTCCTGGGCGGCGACGATCGTACTCGGCGAGCTGTTATCAGCGTTGGGGTGGAGACGACACCGTATTTCGAGGAGGGCAGCAATTATCTTGGGCTTATTGCCGAACATGGGTTTTCTGCGCTCGTCACAGTAAAATATCGTGAGAACAGGAGCTCTCTCCTGTTCGACGCTGGGCTTTCCTCAACCGGAGCGTCCGCCAATGCCGAAAGGCTAGGTTTGTCTCTGGGCGACGTTCGAGCGGTAGTGCTCAGCCACGGACATTTTGACCACTCGGGAGGACTCGCGGGTCTCGCCCGGCACCGGCGTATAGCAGCGCTGCCAATGATCATCCATCCAGGCGTATGGACACGTCGTCGAGTGCTACTTCCGGGAGGAGATGCCCGGATCCTCCCTACCGTGAGCAAGCGGGCTCTCCTTAACGATGGATTCGATGTGGTAGAGCGGCGGATGCCCTCTCTGCTGCTCGATCGCAGCGTGTTGATTACGGGCGAGATCGACAGGACGACAGACTTCGAGCTCGGGATGCCGCCAAGCCACGAGGCGTGGGGCGGAAAAGCTTGGGCACACGATGCCCAAGTCATCGACGATCAGGCGCTTGTCGTGCATTTACGGGGCCACGGACTAGTCGTCCTAACGGGCTGTGGCCATGCCGGCGCCATCAATATCGTGCGCCATGCGCTTCGTCTTACTGAGGTGGACCGACTGCACGCCCTAATCGGCGGTCTCCACCTGAGCGGCCCCGACTTTGAATCAATCATTCGACCGACAGTAAGTGCACTCTCAGATCTTGCGCCGAGCCTCGTGGTGCCTGGCCACTGCACCGGATGGCGGGCGCAGCACGCGCTCGCTGCAGCACTCCCAGATGCCTGGGTACAGAGTTCCAGTGGCACGTCATTTCGATTGGTGAGTGCCGGGAGGTGACTCGCCGAGCCTGCTCGCTCCGTCAGGCCCGACGGCGCATCTTCGCGAGAAGAAAGACAAGCAGTGCCTTCTGCACGTGCAGCCGATTCTCGGCCTCGTCCCAGACCGCCGCGTGGGGACCGTCGATCACCTCGGCGGCGATTTCCTTCCCGCGGTAGGCAGGCAAGCAGTGAAGGACTATTGGATGCGGTGCGGCACCACGAAGAGTGTCCGGCTCGATAGCGTACGGCTTAAAGATCTTCGCTCGGATCTCTTCTTCGTCTTCTGGCTGGCCGATCGACATCCACGTGTCGGTGGCAAGCACGTCCGACCCGGCCGCCGTCTCGGGGTCATCGCTGACAAGAACAGACCCACCGGCGCTCAAGGCTATGCGCTCAGCTTGCTGGACGACGTCCTTGGCCGGCCCGAATCGCCGGGGCGCAGCTATGCGGATGTTCATGCCAGCCAGAGCGCACCCGATCAGGTACGAGTGAGCCATATTGTTCCCGCCGTCGCCGAGGTATGTCAGGGTTACGCCACGAAGCGATCCCCTTCGCTCCTTGATCGTCAGTAGGTCGGCGAGCACCTGACAGGGGTGGAACTCATTCGTGAGCGCGTTGATTACTGGCACAGCAGACACGCGCGCCATCGCCTCTAGCCGGTCTTGGCCGAACGTCCGCCAGACGATCGCGGCTACTTGACGATCAAGCACGCGCGCTGTGTCGGAGATCATCTCTCCACGACTCAGCTGGCTACTATCAGCTTCGATGATGAGGGGTTGACCACCGAGCTCGTTGATGCCGACCGCGAAGGAGACTCTCGTACGGGTAGAGGGTTTGTCGAATATGACCGCGACAGTTCGCCCAGCCAGAACTGGGGGTCCAGGTCGATCTGCTTTCAGCGACGCTGCAAGCCGGAGCACGGCGTCTTGCTCCACATGAGTGAGATCATCATCTCGGAGGTAATGCATGTTCGTGATCAGATTCCTCCGGAGATCGCGTTCGCTCGGGAGCGAACGAGTTTGCTGGGCGAAGTTCATCGACCCGCGCCCGCACGATCCTTATCCGTCTTCTTACATAGGAGTTCAGAGTCTGCGGGCGCGGGTAAGAAAGTAAATACTCTGCGAATGGCCGTCCGCTGAGCTGCGACGCATCATAAAGCGCTCGGGCGGTTTCAATTTCGTCGCCAAATAACAGTTGCGCCGTAGTCCCCTTGCCGCCAGGCGCCAGGATGCCTGAGTAGAGGACACCAAGTCGGTCCCCTAAACACAGCAACGCCTCCGCCACTCCATCGAGATCGTCGACCATCCGAGCAGGCTCGAGTATTCGCACGTCAACACCGAGCGAGTACTGCACTTCTAATTCCGCGATGAATCGCTGTGCCATCACCTGCTCTACTTCAAGGGCGAATGGGCAGATAGCAATTCTGCGTGGAATGCCGCGGCCTGCAGCGAGATCGACTATTTGGAGCGCAAGGAAGTCAACACCGGAGGGTGAATTCCAGAAATCCAGCTCGTGTGGCCATGTCGTTCCCCAGACTATCGACCCTGACAGTCTTTGCGCAGCCGGAATCACCTTGGAAAGCGATTCGTAGAGCACCTGTGGCGCTACACCCTGCCGTCCGAAGAAAAATCGATTGCGTGAGTCTTTCAAGAAATCGACGAGGTTACCCGCGACTGAGGACGCCGATCCGAGATAGATACCTTCGTAACTGGTTCGGGCAGGCGGACTGCCAACACTTCGACCCGTGACTTCGATAGCAATACGACGAGGAAGTATGGTCCCCAGGAAACGGAATGGCACTCGGATCACGTGCTCGACGCGTTTCGCCCCGAACGGCAGAGAAATACTGACTGTCCGTTGATCCGGGGCGACCTCGACACGACTACCGCCAGTCGTGAACTTCACTCCGACCGTTGGCTGGACACCCTGCAAACCGACGGTCCATTCCGTGAGACCCGATCCACGCTGCGCAGGCACTGCTCTCATCGACGAATCGAGCTTGATCTCAGCCCGGGCTCGTACCGCATACGCTGGGCAGATAAGTGCTATTTCGAGCTGCCAGTAATCGTTATCGGCAAATACTGTGGGCGGCTTTGCCGGCGACAATAGGTCAGGCATCCTGGCGTCCAGCCTCCATTCCGGATGTCAGACTCCTGCCTGCGATCGCGCGATAGACGTCTGCACCGAGCCGGCGCTGGTCGACTGGTTTCGTTCCTTGCCAGGGATGTTCGGTGATCACGAGGTACACCGTTTCTCCGACAGCGCGTCGATGAGCCCGGACGCTTTGCTGCCACTCCTCGCTCGACGGGGGCGTCCATGGCCACCTCGCCCAGGGCTCCATATCTCTCACGGCGGAGGTGGAGCAGGGATAGCAGACAGAATTGCCTCGAAGAAGAGTCAGATCCTCAGGGCCATCACCGTTCGCGACCCGGCTTGCAAGCTGCCTCAGCGGTTCATGGTCACCGTACATTCGCTCTGCCGCCTCTGAACCGGTCGCGAAAGTCCAGTAGCCGGAATCAAAGCATGTTGCGTTGATGGACTCGTCTTCTCTCAACATCCGAGTTATGCGGTTGCCTTCACGCCCAGAGTTGATTGCCCGGACTCCCGTATTGCGTAAAGCCCTGTCTAAGACGTCCATAAGCCTCGGACGTAGCTCGCGAAGAACCGCACGTGCGGCATCTTGATCCACCATCCCGATCTCCGTGGCTCCAGATACATGGTGGTACGCGATACGCCACGCTTGACAAGCGGCAAGAGCTGGTACCAGTTCATCAGTCCACTCGCTCGAAGCCCTGTCGCAGCCACATCGAAAGGCTTCATCATGGACGTATATGCGACGGTCCATGCACGGCAGATTGTCACTTATATGCGTATGCGGCATCTGGCGTTCCCCCCCACGAATTACCACATCACTCGTTTCAGAGTCCCACACCCTCGCGTGCCCTGCAACCGGTTCTGCAGACATTACCCGGAGCAGGCAAGACGCATAAAAGCGATCTTAAGTGAAATTATATTCACCATTGGAATTGGAGGTAGCTGCCCTTCCGAGGATCGACGACCGGCTTATAGCTCCGAGCACCCCGCCTGGCCCGTGACCAATCTCGGATCACCGTGAGACGGAGATCGAAACCGTCTCGTGGTCTCAGCTATTGTCTCGATCGCTAATGAAATGGTGAAGACTCTCACGCGTGACGAGATGCTGTGACTCTCAACGCTCGTCCTCAAGGGCCGAATGGCCGCCACACGTGACACGAACTCGCGAAACGTCCGGCAACAGACGACAGCAGCCGATAGCCGAGCTGCAACACGGCTATCGGGCAACGACCGACGAGGCCGGCCGACGGCCCGGGACAACATGCACGCCGAAGAGCCCCGGCGTGCGCTGATTGTGGCTCCATCTCCGACCAGCGTGCTGTCGGCACACCCGCCGAGGCTTTCCGATCACTTCGTAGGCGGGCCGCTATGCGGTGCGGGAGGGGACGAGCAGGCTGAAGATCCGCACCGCGACCATTCCGTCGGGCAGCGGCGCAGCGGGCGGGCTCAATGGATCAACGCACCGCCTTTGAAGAGTGCTGATCTTAGCTTCTGCCGGCAGCATTTGATCGATTCCGGCCGAGCTTCGAGATCTATGAGGCGCTGTTGCCGGCCGTCCCGGAGTCGGCACACGGGTCTGTTGCAGGAATACTGTGACCAGCGAGCACACAGAAAAGTGGGACGAGGTTCAGGACGAGTTACAGCAAGTACTTTCGTGTCCGATCGGGCACCTCGTTGCCGCTGTGCCTCGGACGCTGTCCGCCGATGCGGGCCAGCAATGGGCCATGCCTCAAAGCGATCGGAGCGCGCTGTGCGAGTGGGGACTGCCGCCCCTCGCGCTCTTCACGGCGACGCCGCAGACCGGCAGCGTTCCGCTGATGGCACGCGATCCTGCCGACGAGCAGGAGCGCCGCCTTATTAACGGAGCGCCAGGGCTGTACAGGCTCGGGTACTGGGGTCCGCAGGAAGATAGAGGTGTCGTTGGCGTCGTGCCTGGGGAAGGTCGGGTGCTGTATCTCTTACCTGCGCCGGTGACTGTGGATGACCTGCCGCACGTCCTCAAGCCGTACCACGCGGGCCTGTACAAAGCAGCCGTGTCCCGCTGAGCTCGTCGGTCGCCCAGTATGTCGAAACTGCCTGGCGCTGGCATGCCGCGTTGCAGGTCCTCGATCGCGTTGGGCAGCCCGCACCGGGCGCGTCGGAGTCTGCGGTGATCGCGCACTATGAACGCCTCTACGCTTGTGTGGATCTGGTCCTGCAAGCCGCTTGCCGTATCGACACCGCACTTGCGACAGAGAGTCCGCGGTCGGTTTGGATTGAGCTGATCCGCGAGAACTCCATCTAGCTCACCCTGGTGCTCCGCAGCGAGATCACCGACAACCGCGCAACCCTAGCGGCGATCGCATCACCGGACCAGAGCCCGGCAGTCGGCCGTCCGAGCGGGCGCAGCAAGGTCTCCGACAGAGTCCTGATTTCGCGGGTGAGTGCTCTCGTTGACGGCATGCCGTCGCCGAGAGCGGGCCCTCGCGGTTGACCTTGACACGGTGGCAGGGTCTTCACTGCTGCGGAAGGAGGTGGTTGCGATGGCCACGACACCGCGGGACGCAGACCGGGCGGGACTTCTGCGGGCGTTGGAGGACGATCGGTCGTCCGTGCGGTTGCGCGCTGCTCTCGCCGTGGGGACTGCGCCGGACGCGCGGTTCGTCGACAAGCTCGTGGAGCGCTGCGCGGTCGAGCCTGAGTTCTTCGTGCGCGACATGCTGACCTGGGCGCTGGTGCGGTTTCCGGTGTCTTTGACGCTTCCTGCGCTGCTCCGCGAAACCTCCTCGGATCGGGCGCAGGCACGCAGCCAGGCGTTGCACACGCTGTCCAAGATCGGGGATCGCCGCGCATGGCCGGCGATCACGCGGGCACTGCTGTCCGATCCCGACGACGAGGTGGCCAAGAGCGCTTGGCGGGCCGCGGTGGCGCTGGTGCCGGAGGGTGAGGAGCCGGCTTTGGCCGAGGTGCTGGCGACGCAGCTCGGGCGGGGCGAGCGGAACATGCGGCTGAGCTTGAGCCGAGCGCTTGTGGCGTTGGGTGAGGTAATCGTGCCGGTTCTGGATGCCGCGAGCACGTCGGCTGATCCGCGCGTGCGTGCGCATGCGCTCGCCACACGGCGGCTACTGCACGCACCGACCGCCGGGTTCGAGTCGGCGATCGAGGAGGCCAAGCGGATCGTCGCCTTGACGGGGGCTCCCGGGACCGAGGGCAGCAGCGATGCTGATCGGTGAGTTCTCGAGGCGGTCCGGGGTCAGTGCTCGCATGCTGCGGCACTATGAGTCGCTCGGCCTCATCCGGCCCGCAGGTCGCACGGGGTCCGGCTATCGGGAGTACTCGGCGCAAGACGGCCAGCGGATCCTTCACATCGAGTGCCTGCGTTCGCTGGGCATGTCGCTGCGGGAGATCGGGCGCGCGCTCGACGACCCCAGTTTCACGCCATCGGCGCTCGTGGGCGAGCTGATCCAGCGGACGAGCGAGCGCATCGAGGCCGAGATCGAACTGCTACACCGGTTGCGGCGGCTCGATGCGGTGGACCCCGCCGACTGGCAGGACGCTCTCCAGGTCGTCGCGCTCCTCCAGGCGTTGGGCTCGCCGGACCCCGAGGCCCGGCAGCGCGCGGCGCTCTCGTCGGGCAGCACGGTGGTCGTGCCGGTGGAGGCCCTGGTGGAGGCGGTGCTGAAGGAGACGGATCCGAATGTCGCCGGCGTGCTTCGGTGGGCGCTGGCGCGATCGGCCGGCGACGCGGTCCCCGCCTTGGTGGCCAATGGCCTGGGCGCGCCGGAAGCTGCGGTGCGCGAACGCGCCGTCCAGTGCCTCGGCGCGCTCCCCGACGAGGAGGTGACCGCACATCTGGCAGGCGCTCTCGCGGATCCCGATGACAGGGTCCGCGGGTATGCGGCGCTGGCTCTGGGCGCACGGGCGATGGCAGAAGCGGTCCCGACACTCATCGACATGGTCGCGGCGGGGCGAAACGACACCGACGCAGCCGATGTTCTAAGCGCACTGGCGATCGACACCGCGACTGCCGACCGGATCGCGACCGGGCTCGTCGAGCGCCTGGGCGACGCAACCACCGAGGCGTGTGCACGCGGACGCTTGACGCAGGCGCTGGCCGACATTCCGGGAGCGGTGGCGGCACGAGCCCTCGCGGACCTGTCGCAGGATGAGGATCGCGCAGTGGCTCTGACCGCTGTGTATTTGCGCCAGCTCCGCGACGCGCGGTGATGGAGAGCCTGTTCGACCTTGACGCTGTCGTGAAGCGCGAACCGAGCGCCCACGCCAGCGATCGACCGGCTTCCGGAGAGCCCAACGCAACCCCTAGACTCTGCACGCCAGCGGCAGACCCGACGATTAGGGGGCTTATATGAACGAGAAGCGTCGCCAATTGCTCTTGGACGCAGCGGCGCCTCTGCTTGAAGCGGACGAGAAGGTTGAGATCACGACGATCGCGAATGTCGGATCCGTCTCCGTGAAGAAGAAGGTCCTGACCGCGGCGGTCGCAGGCATCGCGACCGGCGGCCTGGTGACCGCGAACGTACGGCCTCGGCAGATGTATGTGATCTTGACCGACCGCAAGATCCTGTTCTTTGACGCGGACACGAGCTCGGGCCGCCCCGGCAAGCACATGGCGACGCTGTCGCGAGAGGGCGTCTCCTCGACCGAGCCGAAGAGCGCCATGTTGGGCTTGGCGCTCGGCATCGAGCTCTCGATCGCGGGCCAAGAGCGTGACTTGAAGATCGTCTTTCCCAAGCCCTCGAAAGAGGAGGGACAGCAATTCGCTGTCTCTCTGCCACGCTCGCTCTGAGGTTCGGGCGTTCGGGCTGCGCTCGCCTGTCGGGTTAAGGGCCTGGCAGCTCCTCCGTGACGTAGCGGGCGGTGACGAGTCGGCGCCGTGCCCTATCCCGCGCGGGTCAGGTAGCCGTCGGACACTTCAAGGACCTTGCCCTCCAGCTGCGCAGGTGCGGTCTCGTCGGCAAGGTCTTTCAAGCACTGGCAGTGCGTTAACCATCCGCGGAACTCGCACAGGGCGATGCCCGTGACGCGCATCGCGAGCACCACTGCCTCTGCTTGCGTGTCCGCGGTTATGACTCGGTCAACGAGAGCGACCCCGACAGCGGTGCGGTTCACGGCTCGTCTGACGTTCTGCCGGCCGAGCACGGTATCAAGGCTCGACAATGACGGATTGAGCTTCCTGAGATTGCGCGCTGCCTTGGCCAATCGCTTGCAGTGTGCGGGATGCCACGTCTGGTCGACCTCGGTCCAGAGTTGGTCGCCTAGGTGCGCCGTGAGCCGATGCGCCATGGCCTGACGCCAGCCCTCGGTCGCGAGTTCTTGGACGACGTCGATCGCGGACGGGGCATGCGCGATCAAGACTCCCACCTCTTGATGCGGCGCACGCGAGCGAGCCGTGCGTCGGCGGGATGCGACGGGAGCGTTCAGCATCCAGTCCTCGGCAATACCCCCGGCGAATTGCCATTCGCGTCGTTTTCCGGCAGCCATAGTCGGATCGTGACGACGAACGGGCTGGCAGTCACCCGGCGCACGCTTGCGCTACGGAGGCGTTCGAAGGTCGACGTCGGGCTCGAACGTATACGGCGCACGAATGGCCGGATGTGGTGCGCGCTGGCGCTTACGGGGAGCTCTGATGCTCATGTGGCTGCTGGTGCGCGCCGGTGAGCGGGGCGGCGGGCGGCCTCAGCTGGCGGCGAAGACGACGGTGACGGTCACGGACACCTGAGCGGTGCCGGGGTTGATCGGTACGGGCGCGGCGGCTGGGGCCTGCGCGGAGGCGTAGGAACGGTAGTCGATCGGCGTCGGCGAGTTGACCGTCTCAGTAACCTGCGTCGGCTTGCCCAGCGCCTCTCCGGCGGCGTCAGCGTATTGCTGCGCCTTGGCCTTGGCGTCGGCGTACGCCGCGTTGCGCGCCTGCGTCATCAGGGCACTGTCGTGCTGGATGTCGAGGGAGACGCCGTCGATGCGGGTTGCGTTACCGCCGGCAGTAGCTGCGGCGGTGATCGCGGATCCGGCGGTCTTTAGGTCTCGCAGCGTGCCGGTAAGCGACTCGGTGGCCGTGTAGCCGTTGATGCCGCCGCTTGAGGTGTAGTTCGGCTGCACTTGTGCGCCCGTCGTCTTCAGGTCCGCGCTTGCCACGCCGTGCGCGTTGAGGGAGGCGGTCACGGCGTTCATGCTGGCGCTGGCTGCGTTGAGGGCCGTCGAGACGTCCGCGCGGGTCTGCGTCACGGTGAGGGCGAGGGTCAGCGTGTCGGGAGTGCCGTTGACGGTGCCGACGCCGGTGACCGTGATGCCGGGCATCGCGTTCGAGCTTTGATTCGCGGCTGGAAGCGCGTACACGGTGGGCGTCGAGGCAGGCGCCCGGTGTGCGGTGCCGAGCAGGTACGCACCGGTGACGCCTAGGGCGGCCAGGGCCAGCGCGCCGGTGACGAGGCTGCGTCTTCCGAAAGTGATCGTTGTAGACATCTGATGCTCCTGAAACGGGAAACGGTCGGCGCTTGGACGCGCGCCGACCGCTCCCGGTTCCTGGGGCCGGTGACGGGGATGGGGGATTCCCGTCACCGGGTGCGCCCGATGCTCGGCTCGGGTCGCAGGCTGCTGTCAGACCTTCACAGCCGTCAGACCTCCGCAGGTTCGAGCGAGCGATCGGGCGTGGGCACGATGGCGGCGCGCCCGCCCAGGACACGTTCGGCGGCACGGCGGTCGAGCACGCCCTCCCAGGCCGCCACGACGAACGAGCCGACCGCGTTGCCGCACGCGTTCGTCAGGGCCCTGCAGGTGGACATGAACCTGTCGATGCCGAAGATGAGCATGATGCCGGCGACGGGGATCGTGCCGACCGAGGCCAGCGTGGCCGCCAGGACGATGAAGCCGGAGCCGGTGACGCCGGCCGCGCCCTTGCTGGTCAGCAGGAGGATCGCCAGGATGCCGAGCTGCTGGGCGAGGGAGAGGTGCACGCCGGTCGCCTGGGCGACGAACAACGCCGCGAGGGTGAGGTAGATGCAGGTGCCGTCCAGGTTGAACGAGTAGCCGGTGGGCACCGTGAGGCCGACGACGTCCTCGGGAACGCCAGCGCGCTCGATCTTGCGCATCAGCTGCGGCAGGACCGTCTCGCTCGACGAGGTGCCGAGCACGATGAGCAGCTCGTCCTTGATGTAGCGCAGCACCGCCAGGATGTTGAGCCGGAACAGCGCGCACACCGCGCCGAGACCGACGAGCACGAACACCGCGCTGGTGCCGTACATCAGGCCGATGAGCGAGCCGAGGCTGGTGAGCGTGTGCAGGCCGTACTTGCCGACCGTGAAGGCCATCGCGCCGAACGCGCCGACCGGCGCCGCGTACATGATGACCCGCAGGATCGCGAAGAAGACCAGGCCGAGCCGGTTGATGCCGTGCGCGATGCCGGTGGCCGGGGCGCCGACGAGCTTGATGGCGATGCCGAAGAGCACCGAGAAGAACACCACTTGCAGGTCGTTGCTGGTGGAGAAGGCGCCGAGCGCGCTGGTGGGCACGATCTCGGTCAGGATCGACCAGAAGCCCTGCGCCTTGCCCTGGGCGGCGTACTGCGCCGCGTTGCCGGTCAGCTTGAGCGTGGCCGGGTTCGCGTGGATCGAGCTGCCGGGGTGGAACACGTTCATCGCGACCAGGCCGAGGATGAGCGCGATCGTGGTCATGCCCTCGAAGTACACCAGCGACTTGACGCCGATCCTGCCCACCTTGCGCAGGTCGTCCACGCCCGCGATGCCGCCGACGATGGTGACGAAGATGATCGGCGTGACCACCATGGTGATCATGCTGATGAACGTGGTGCCGAGCGGCTGAAGATTCTCTCCGGTCTTCGGCCAAGCCGCGCCGACAGCGACGCCGGCCACGATGCCGATCAAGACCCAGAAGTAAAGCTTGCGGTACCAGGCCGAGCGGGTGGTACGTGTCACCGCTGTTCCGGGCTGAGTGGGTGACACGTGGTCGTCGCGCGTGGAAGACGAGGCGGATGTCTCGTGCATCGGGACTCCAGGATGCTCATGCGGCCACCGCATCGTGGCCGCCGTGATCACGAGGTGCTGCGTCGGACAGTGGATGCTTCGCGTTACCGCGCTGCCGCGAGACGGGACGGCGGCGATGGTGGCCGGTAACACGACGCTCCGGTGAATGTGGCGCGGCGCACACGGCGCGGTCTGCGTTACGCGCATAACGCGCATGGGCCGGTTGAGGAAGAGCCTGGTCGGGCGCGCGGGCGGGTGTAACACTGAGCGAATGCCGCGCCTCGTTCCACCGCTGACGCTGGGAGCGCGCGCCGCCAAGCTGAGCATCGCGAAACAGGTCTTGCTGCTTCAGCTACTGGTGGTCGTGCTGCTCACGGCCATTGGTACGTATGCGGCGATCCGCGAGGCGCGCGCCGGGCAGTACTCTCGCGCTCGGCAGGAGACCCTCGCGCTCGCACAGACGATCGCTGACGATCCGGGCGTCGCCGAGGCGGTGGCAGGTCCGAATCCGACCGCGCGGCTTGAGCCCGCATCGTTGACGATCCAGCGCGCGACCGGTGTGGACTTCGTGGTGATCATGAGCCCGGCCGGAATCCGGTACACGCACCCGACCGCGAGCCAGATCGGCAAGCACTACCTCGGCGACATCGCTCCCGCGCTGGCGGGGCACGCGTTCAGCGAGACGTACACGGGCACGCTCGGTCCTTCGGTGCGGTCGGTCGCGCCGATCTACAGCGCGGATCATCGGATCGTCGGCTTGGTCTCGGTCGGCATCACCATCGAACAGCTCTCGGCGCTGGTCAATCGGGAGTTGCCGGTCATCTTGGCGATCGCGGCAGGGGCTGTCGCACTGGTCAGTCTCGGTTCGTGGGCGCTGTCACGGCGGCTGCGCAAGCAGACCCTCGGGATGGGTCCGCAGGAGATCACGCGCCTTTACGAGCATCACGACGCGGTACTGCACGCGATGCACGAGGGTCTGCTGGTGCTAGACCGCCAGCGCAGAGTGCTGCTCGCGAACGACGAGGCGGTTCGGCTGCTGGATTTGGCGGATGATCCGACGGGGCGTCCGGTTGCTCGCCTCGGTTTGGATCCCGCGCTGACCGGCCTGCTGGAATCGGGGCTCGACGCGCATGACGAGACGCACCTGGCCGGGGATCGGGTGCTCGCGGTCAACCAGTCCGTGGCGCGGCGCGAGGGACGGATCCTGGGCACGGTCACGACGCTGCGCGACCACACGGAGCTGCGCGCGCTGGCCGGCGAGCTTGATTCGGCGCGCGGCTTCGCGGATGCGCTCTCCTCGACCGCGCACGAGGCCGCGAACCGGCTCCATACGGTCGTCACGCTGATCGAGCTCGGCAAGCCGCAGGACGCGGTGCGTTTCGCGACGGCGGAGCTGGCCGCGTCGCAGCACCTCGTCGACCGGCTGCTCGGCGCGGTCGGTGACGCGGCGCTCGCGGCGCTGTTGCTCGGCAAGATCTCGCAGGCCGCGGAGCGTGGGGTCGAGCTGACGGTCGGCGAGGACACGGCGGCGCCCGAGCTGCCGTTTGAGACCCGCGACCTGCTCACGATCGCCGGCAACCTGATCGACAACGCCGTCGAGGCGGCACTGCGCGGTTCGGCGCCGCGGCGGGTTTCGGTCACGGTCCGGGCCGTGGACGAGACGCAGGAGCTGCAGGTCCGGGTCGCGGACAGCGGAGAGGGCATCGATCCGGAGCGGATCGGCGACCTGTTCACCCGCGGCTGGACCACGAAGAACGAAGCGGGGCACGGGATCGGCCTGGCGCTGGTGCGACAAGCGGTCAAGCGCAACGGCGGTCGCATCGACGTCGCGTGCGATGAGGAGTTGGGCGGCGCGGCGGTCGAGGTACGGCTGCCGGTGTGCGGGAAGGGGCAGGGCGCACGGGCGGGTGCGGAGATCGGTGACGGCGAAGGCGAAGGAAATGGGGGCAAGGGATCGGGAACTGAGGCGCGGGCGGGGGCTGCGGCGCGTGGGGGTATGGGCAGCCCGGGATGAGCGGCACAGTGGGCAAGGAGGCAGCGGGCAAGGAGAGTGTGATCAGCACACTGATCGTCGAGGACGATCCGGTGCTGGCGGATGCACACGCCGAATTCGTCGCGCGGGTGCCCGGCTTCGCGGCCGCCGGCATCGCGCATCTGGGCGCGGAGGCGTTGCGGCTGGTGGCGACGCGTCAGGTCGATCTGCTGCTGCTTGACGTGAACCTGCCGGACATGACCGGCATCGAGCTGTGCCGAACTCTGCGCGCGCACGGTAATCAGGTCGATGTCATCGCGGTGACGTCCGCGCGCGATCTCGCCACCGTGCGCGCGGCGGTCTCCCTCGGTGTGGTGCAGTACCTGCTCAAGCCGTTCGCATTCGCGACGTTCCAGGAGAAGCTGCGTGCGTATGCGGAGTTCCGGCGGCGCGCAGAGCAGGCTCCTGACCTACTCGCGCAGGACGACGTCGATAGGGCACTGGCTGCGCTGCATGATGCGTCTACACAGACGGCGCTGCCTAAGGGATTGACCGAGGCGACACTCGCGTCGGTTGTCGCGCTCCTTAGGTCACACGATCAGCTTTCGGCCGGGCAGATCGCGCCGCAGGTCGGCATCTCGGTGCAGACCGCGCGCCGCTACCTCGACTACCTCGCGGCTCAGCGGCTGGCGTTGCGGGCGCCGCGCTACGGCGGCGCCGGACGGCCGGAGCAGGTGTACCGCTGGAGTTCGCCCTGACGATCCGCGGGAAACGCGCTCCAGGAGGGGAACCAGGCCGCAACGACGACCGTCCAAGTGACGTCTAGCGGCCAGAGCGCAGGAGGACTGATGTCGTCGTCGTTCGCGGGAGTTCGCCTCGGAGCGGGACTGCGGTTCGCGGCCCTCGCCGCGTCGGGTGCGCTGCTCGCGGCCGGGTGCGCGTCCTCCACCTCCACGTCCACGTCCACGTCCCGAGGGCACAGCGCGGGCACGGTCGTCGTTCAGGACGACGCGAACGGCAAGACGGTGAACGCGACGGTCGGCCAGACGGTCGAGCTGACCCTGGGCAGCAACTACTGGACCGTGTCCGGCTCATCGGCGCCGAACGTACTGCGCCAGGACGGAGCGGCCACCACGCTCCCCCGGCCCACGAACTGCCCCAATGTCCCAGGTATGGGCTGCGTACCGATCCGCGCTTCGTTCACAGCACTCGCACCAGGCATGGCGTCGGTCACCGCCAGCCGTATGACATGTGGTGAAGCACGCCCCTGCGCACCGAACCAGCGGCACTTCACCGTGACGGTGGTCGTGAAGTAACGACTACGACGCTGATGGCAGCGGTCGGCACGTCACATGCGCGGCACGTTAGAGGAGCGGCACGTAGCCGAGGTCTATCGGTTCGGGCACTTGCGGAGCGGCACGCAGCACGGCTGTGACGAGGTCGGGCAGTTGCGGCGGTAGGACCCGCTCCGGGCAGGTCGGCAGCTCAGCCAGCGGCCACCAGCGCCAGCGCAGAATGCCGTCCTCGGCGTGCGCCGCGGTCAAGTCTCCGACCGGGTCCCGGCGCGGGGCGCGAGCGACGAACACGTGCTCGGACTGGCGGACCGGAACTCCCTCGCGGCAATAGTCGTATGCCCAGGTGAAGAGCAGCGGCCCAGGGGCGAGGTCAGTCCAGCCGGTTTCCTCGAGCAGTTCGCGACGCGCGGCTTCCTCGGGGGTCTCGCCCTCGTTCAGGCCGCCGCCGGGAGTGGTCCAGTGCAGGCCGATTTCCTCATCGTCGTATCGAAACAGAAAGACGGCGGCATCGGGGGCGATGAGGAGGATGCGGGCGGCCTGACGGGGAGTTCGCATTGCAAGAAATCTAGCGGCACTCGGGGCACAAGGCGGGCGAGGGATCGCTGGATCCGCGAGCGGATGCGTCCCGCCGCAGGTCAGGCAAGGGCGGCGGCGCGACCGCGGAAGAGGGCTCGTTCGCCCTCGTTCTTGGTCATCTGCGCTGCGCGTTCGAATTCGGCTCGGGCCTCTGCGGGTCGGCCGAGCCTCGCCAGTAGGTCGCCGCGTACCGCAGCAAGGAGTGGATAAGCGGCCAAACTGTCTGCTAGGCCGTCGACGATTTCGAGAGCGCGTTGCGGGCTTTCGGCGTAGCTGACCGCCACGGCTCTATTGAGTTCGACAACCGGCGACGGCGATACGTGTGCGAGTACCTGGTAAAGCGCTGCGACGCGTTCCCA
>Ga0070739_10004818_pt1 | contig 15721 bp, 14 predicted proteins | sample Coa_R1_7_FD_66445 | JGI IMG/M metagenome (GOLD analysis project Ga0070739, IMG submission 66445) | Surface soil microbial communities from Centralia Pennsylvania, which are recovering from an underground coalmine fire - Coalmine... | ecosystem: Environmental > Terrestrial > Soil > Unclassified ... | reverse complement strand
TAGGTAAGATCGGTGTCCTCGATCCATTTGCCCGAGGACGCCACGCGCAACTGCGAGTCGCGCGCCGGGACTTGTTTGATGGCGACAACGATTTTCATAAAAGGAGACAGGAGTCAGAAGCCCGGGAGTCCACGACTGCTGCGCCCTGCTGACTCCTGACTTCTGACTCCCTCATTCAAACCGTTTAAAAATCAACGACCCGTTCGTTCCGCCGAACCCGAAACTGTTCGAGAGGGCGTAGTCGATCTTCATCGGCCGCGCCACGTTCGGCACATAATCCAGGTCGCACTCCGGATCCTGGTTTTCGTAGTTGATGGTCGGTGGCGCGATCTGGTCGCGGATCGCCATGACCGTGATCCCTGCCTCCAAGCCGCCGGCGCCACCGAGCAGATGGCCCGTCATCGATTTGGTGGAGCTGACCGCTACTTTATAGGCGTGATCGCCGAAGGCGCGCTTGATGGCTCCGGTTTCCGCGCGGTCCCCCACGTCCGTGGAAGTGCCGTGCGCGTTGACGTACTCGATTTGTTCCGGCTGAATACCGGCATCCCGCATGGCGTTGCGCATCACCCGGTAGGCGCCTTCGCCATCGGGCGGCGGCGAGGTCACATGGAAGGCGTCCGCGCTCATTCCGTAACCCACGATTTCCGCCAGGATGCGCGCGCCGCGGCGCTTGGCGAACTCGAGCTCTTCAAGCACCAGGATGCCGGCGCCCTCTCCCACGACGAACCCATCGCGGTCGCGGTCCCAGGGCCGAGAGGCCCGCTCCGGCTCGTCATTGCGCGTGGAAAGCGCGCGCATGGCCGCGAATCCGCCGATGCCCATCGGGGTGATGCAGGCTTCCGTGCCGCCGCAGATCATGGCATCGGCTTCGCCGCGCTGAATCAGGCGGAAGGAATCGCCGATGGAGTGCGCGCTGGTGGTGCAGGCCGTGGCCGTGGCCGAGTTCGGCCCTTTAGCGCCGCTGCGGATCGAGACATAGCCCGAAGCCAGGTTGATGATCGTCGCCGGAATGAAAAACGGGGAGATGCGGCGCGGGCCCTGCTCGAGAAGCGTCTGGTGTTCCCGCTCGATCACCTCGAAGCCGCCGATCCCGCTGCCGATGTAGACCCCTACATTCTCGGCAAATTCCGGCGCGACCTTCAGGCCGGAGGCCGCCAGAGCGCACTCCGCCGCCGCGATGGCGAACTGGATGAAGCGCCCCATCTTCTTGATTTCTTTTTTTTCGATGTAACGGGCGGGATCGAAATCCTTCACTTCACCCGCGATGCGGCAGGAGAAAGCCGATGCATCGAACTGGGTGATGGGGCCGATGCCGGATTTGCCGGCTTTGATGGCCTCCCATGACGCTTCCGTCCCAATCCCGAGCGGCGTCAGCAATCCGACGCCGGTTACAACCACTCTTCGCGACAAAACAGTCTCCCTGTAGTGAGGCGCCGGCTATTTTTTGGAAGTCTTATTCTCGATGTACTCGACGGCGTCCTTCACGGTGGTGATCTTCTCCGCGTCCTCGTCCGGGATCTCGAGTTCGAAGGCCTCTTCAAACGCCATCACCAGCTCGACGATATCCAAGGAGTCGGCGCCCAGGTCATCGACAAACGATGCGTTCATGTCCACCTGGCTCTCGTCCACGCCGAGCTGCTCGACAATAATCTGCTTCACTCTCTGCTCAACTGATGCCATGATTCCTCCAGGGATTTGGTGCGAACGCGTTGATTTTAGCTGCCTTCGCTCAGCTTGTGCAAGTATGGGACCGGATCTTGTATTCTCCCACATTTCCTCCTGTGCGAGTGCCGGCGGCGCGTTCCGAGGCGGCCCGGCCGGGGCGGGATTGCGGGGCGGGAGACCAGCGCGCACGGGCTCGCGGAGAGCGCGCGAATCGCCGGGCTGCGCGACGCGACGGCGCCTTGCCTGCCGCTCCCGTTGCTCCTGGTTTCTTCCGCGTTCGGCAACGGCGAATTCGCGCGCTTCGCAGCGGCCCCCATTGCCGCGGTGACGCTGGCGAGTAGGCGGGCGAGCCGCTGCAACCCGAATGAGGCACGGCGGCTGCGATTCCTGTGCGGACATCATAATTCTTCCAAAACCGGACAAGTTGTCCGGCGGCTCAGCGGGAAATCGTTGATAAGAAGCGGAGCGGGAATCCGGAAACCGGACAATTGGCCGGAATTCTCCGGCGTTTTGGCGCCGTTCCTGCTTCGATCCGGAATGTAACACGGCGGAGTGGAGAAAGCGGGGTGCATGATACGGCAGTTTTGTGCAGGTGGAAGAAGGCAAAGGGGAGTGCGCAGCGGAAATATTTTTCGAAATGACGTGAACGGATGAGGGCTTCAGAGATATCGATCTCGCGGGTGACAATCCGCTGGCGTGGGCTGACGTCCGAAAATGCTCCGGAGCGCGCCGTGCAATTGCTGGATCTTTCGGATGCCGGGATCAAGCGCACGGCCCCGCGCGGCCGTTGGCCGAAATGCACCACCCGCGGTGCTTTCCGGCCAACTTTGGGAACCGGGATCTCCCTTAAATTGAGTGACTTGCAATTGGCGAAACACATGCATAGGGAGGGTGCGTCGAATGTTTTGAGGCAGTTAAACTATGACCCGAATTGCTGTAGTTGCTTTGGCCGCTTCCGGCCTTGTATTTGCCCAAACCCAACCCCCTACCGGCGGATGGCGCCGTGCGAGCGATCCGCCACCGGCCTCACCGGCTCCGGCGGCTCCCACGCCCGGTACGCAAGGCCAGAACCCCGAGCCCGTCGACCGTAGCGACGCGTACGGGCAGCCGATCGACCAGCCGATCGATACGCCGGCCCAGACGAGGCAGTCGCCGGCAACCCGGCCGATGACCGAGCCTGCGACTACGCCCTCGAGCTCGACTCCCGCTTACGGCCTTCCCGCGGAGCTGACCCTGAAGGCGGGAACATATATTAGCGCGCGCCTCGGCCAGGGCCTCTCGACCGATCACAACCACCAGGGCGACACCTTCATCGCGCACCTCTCGCAGCCCATCATCGTGGACGGAGTCGTTGTCGCGCCGCGCAATTCGACGGTCTACGGCCACGTGGAAGAAGTACAGAAGCAGAGCAGCAGCCGGCCCTCGCGGCTCGGATTGCAGCTCACCAGCATCACCCTCGCCGATGGCACGCAGGTGCCGATCCAATCCCTGATGGTGACGCAGACCGGAACGCACACGCCGGGCGGCGTGCAGGCCGGCACGGTGGCGGCGACCACGGGCGTTGGGGCCGTAATCGGCGGCGCGGTCGGTTGGGGGACCGGAGCCGCGATCGGCGCGGGCGCGGGCGCAGTCGCCGGAATCGCGGGCGTGCTGCTCACCCGCAATCATCCGACGGTTCTGTACCCCGAGACTCAGCTCACGTTCTCGGTGACTTCGCCGGTGAAGATTTCTACGGTGAACAATCCGCAGGCATTCCGCTTCGTCGGTCCGGGAGATACGCAGAACGCGCAGTTGCAGCCGCGCCCGGCGCCGCGCCCCGGCTACTACGGTCCGCGATATTACGGCTATGCGCCCGCTCCGTATCCTTATCCGTATGTGGTCGCGCCCGCGCCGTATCCGTACTGGGGATGGGGGCCGGGTTTCGGCGTGGTAATCGGCCGCGGCTGGGGTTGGGGCCGCTGGCGGTAAGGTTGCGATGCGGGCCAAGCCCGCGCTTCCGTGGTGCGGGCGATGGGCCTGCACCACAGCTTCACTCCCCCAGATCCTGATCCCAGAGCTCCGTACTCAAATACTTCAGCCCCGAATCGTTGATCACCGTCACTACATTCTTTCCTTGAGCCGCGAGCCGCAGCGCCGCGGCGACGTTCGCTCCCGAAGAAAAGCCTGCGAAAATGCCTTCCTCGCGCGCCAGGCGCCGCGCGGCATCGATGGCCTCGCGATCGCTCACGCGCAGGACGCCGTCGGGCCGTGCGCGTTCGAGCATCGGCAGCGGCATGCCGTAGCCGCCGCCCTGAATGCGGTGCTGCGCGCAGTCCGGCTCGACGAGGAAACACTGGGCTTGTGAACCGCGCTCGCGGAAGGCCGCAGCGCAGCCGGCGAACGTGCCGCCGGTGCCCGCGAAATCGCAGAAGGCATCGAACGCCCCGCCGGTTTGGTCCCAGATCTCCGGGCCGGTGTGCAGATAGTGCGCACGAAAATTTCCGGTGTGGTGGAACTGGTCCGCGCGGAATGCGCCGCGCTCGCGCGCGATCCGCTGGGCGGCTTCCTCGACCAGCGCGAGGTCGTGCCCGGAGACTACGCCGGGCCGCGACCCGGCTGTTTGATCGACCAGCGCCACTTCCGCGCCGAGCGCGCGCATCATGCGCGCCCGCTCCGCCGAATTGCCGCGCGACATCACGGCGACGAACGGATAGCCTTTTACGGCGCACACGATGGCCAGTCCGGTCCCGGTATTGCCGCTGGTTAATTCGACGACGGTTTGCCCCGGCCGCAGACTGCCATCGGCTTCCGCGTCCTCGATGATCTGTCTGGCTATTCGATCCTTTTTCGAGAGCCCGGGATTCAAAAATTCCAGTTTCGCGACAATCCGGCCGCCCGAGCCGCGCGCGAGCCGCTCCAATTCCACGATGGGAGTGGCGCCGATGGCCTCCACGGCGGAGCGTAACACGGCTGAAATCATACTATCGCATCCTCTTTCTATTTTTTTCCGGATTTTTTCGCGCCGCCCCCGTAACCTTCCAGGGTAACGCGCCGCCTATTCGGGTGAAGGCTGACAAAGACTTCCTCGGCTGGCGCCGGGAAGCGGTTAGCCAAAGGTTAGCAGCACATTTCAGTTCAATTAGGAGAGTCTGTAAATCATCATGCGCAAATTCATGGTTGTGGCCGCTCTGGCCATCTCTAGCCTGACCGTTCTTAGCGCCAAGTCCTATGAGATCATCCTGTCCGGCCCCACCAAGGCGGGCAACCTGCAGCTCAAGCCCGGCCAGTACACGCTGAAGGTCAATGGCGACAAGGCGGTCTTCACCGACATCAACAGCTCGAAGTCTTTCACCACACCGGTGAAAGTCCAGACCACCGACAAGAAGTTCGACGACACGCGTGTGCAGTCGACCAAGGAAGGCGAAGTCGACAAGATCGAAGAGATCGATCTCGGCGGCTCCAAGACCAAGCTCGGTTTCTAACTCCCTCACCGTCCGCTCGCCTGGCGAACAGCCCGGTCCGGCGCCGCGAGCCAAAGCGAGCGGACGGCCCCCAATCCGCATACAATATCGTTGATGCGGACCCCCGTTTTGCTCCTTCTCGCGGCGCTCGCCGCCCTCTCGCAGCAGCAACAGCCCTCCATTCCCTACACGCTGCGGCCGATGTACGACCTGGTGAACGACTACGGCAATACGCGCCGCTACGCCGCCGAGAATCAGAAGCTCGCTCCGCCCGCGGCGGGCGAGTCGCGCGTCGTCTTCATGGGGGATTCCATCACGGATGCCTGGGGCCGCGGCGGGTTCGCCTCGACCGCGCCGTTCTTCCCCGGCAAGCCCTACGTCAACCGCGGGATCAGCGGCCAGGTCACGGCGCAGATGCTGCTTCGCTTCTACCCCGACGTCATCGCGCTGCATCCGAAAGCGGTGCTCTTCCTCGCCGGCACGAATGATATCGGCGGCAACATCGGTCCCATATCGGACGAATCCATCGAAAACAACCTGATGGCGATGGCGGATATGGCTCGCGCCAACGGAATCCGCGTGATCCTCGCGTCGATCCTGCCGGTCTGCGACTACCACAGGCCGCAGACCGCGCAGCGCCCGCCCGAGCGCATCCTCGCGATCAACCGGTGGCTGAAGGATTACGCCGCGAAAAACCGCTTCGTGTATCTCGATTATTTCTCCGCCACGGTGGACGACAAAGGCTTCTTCAAAGCCGAGCTGACCAACGATGGCCTCCATCCCAACGCCGCGGGCTACGCCGTGATGGCGCCGCTGGCCGAAAAGGCCATTGCGGAAGCCCTCGGGAGGTAACTATGCCGAACGATCGCCGCAGTTTTCTCCAGCGCCTGATGGGCGCCGCCGGTCTTGCCACTGCCGCCGAGGCGGCGCCGCAATCCGGCACGCCCGCCGGAACGGCGCCGCCGCTGCCGCGCTACGCCCGCGCGCTCGAACACCGCTCGCTCAAGCAAGGGAGCTGGGACCGCACCGGCGGCAACCGCGATTTCTGGAACATTCCGGCCGGCGGCACGCTCGAAGTCTTTCAGGCGGAGGGCCCCGGCGTGATCACGCACATCTGGTTCACCATCGCCGCGCGCAGCAACGATCACCTGAAGGAGCTCGTGCTCCGCGGCTACTGGGACGGCAACGCCAAGCCCAGCATTGAGACTCCCATCGGCGATTTCTTCGGCCTGAATCTCGGTACTTACTTCAACTACCAATCCGAGTATCTGGCCTGCTCGCCGGGTAAGTCGCTCAACTGTTACTTCGCCATGCCGTACCGGCGCGCGGCGCGGCTGACCGTCACCAACGAAGGCAAGCAGGAGGTCGGCAGCTTCTATTCCAATATCGATTACATGAGCGTCCCTTCGCTGCCAGCGGACGCGCTCTACTTCCACGCGCAATACCGGCAGGAGGCGCCGTGCGTGCCGGTGGCGGCCACCGGCCCCAAGGTGAACCTCGACGGCCGCCACAATCACGTCTACTGCGAAACGCGCGGCCGCGGGCATTTGATGGGCGTCACGCTCGGAGTGCTGCAGAACGCCAACGGCTGGTGGGGCGAGGGCGACGAGATGATCTTCGTCGATGACGAGACGAAGCCGCTCATCACCGGCACGGGATCGGAGGATTACTTCCTCGGAAGCTGGGATTTCGGCGGCCGCGACGGCGCAACGCCGTTCGCCCACGCGATGTACGGCGCGCCCCTGATCGTCAATGCGGAGCGCACCGGCGGCCGCTACTGCTGCTACCGCTGGCACGGGGACAACCCCGTGACGTTCCGCCGCTACCTGAAGCACACCATGGAGCACGGCCACGCCAACGACCGCGGAGATAATTTCTTCTCCGTGGGCTATTGGTATCAGGCCGAGCCCTACACGGATTTTCCGCCGCTGCCGCCTGTGGCGGAGCGGATACCGGTGGTGCGGACGGCTTAGCGGCCCGGCAGCGGCACGAACTTCCCGACGCACGCGTTGGGCGCGCCCTTGCCCGGCTTGCCCGTGACCGTTACGTCCGGGCCTTCCGGCAGGAAATTGACCGGACCCGGCCCGAATTCGAGCTGCGCGTGTTCCGCCGCGATCTTCAGGTTCGGCGACGGATCCAGAATCACGTTATCGAAGCGCATTCCCAGGCGGTGCTGCTCGTCGAAGCCCTGGAGCGTGATCTTGCCGCCGTCCTCGACCCGCACGTCGTGCAGCTCGATGCCGGTGAACTGCGGCAGTCTCGTTCCAGCCGCCTTGCCCGCGTGCTCGTAGTCGGAATCCATGTAGATGGGGTTTTTCGTGCCGCGGATGCAGACGTCGCGGTAGACGATGCCCTGGACCAGACCGCCGCGCGTGGCATTCGATTTGATCCGGATGCCGTTATCGGCTCCGTCGATCGAAAGGTCTTCGACGAGGATCGCCTCCGCGCCGCCGTAGGTCTCGCTCCCGATCGACATGCCGTGGCCCGTGTAGAAATGGTTGTGCGCGATGGTCATGTGCGCGGCGTGGCCGCCCGCCTTAATGGCGACCTGATCATCGCCGGTGTGGATGTAGCAATGTGTGATGGTGACGTTGGTCGAGGAGCCGGGGTCGATGCCATCCGTGTTGCGCGCGCCCTTGCCCGGCGTGTCGATGATCACGCCCCACGCCGTGAAGCCGTCGCCCTGCCCGTAGTACACGTGGAAATTGGGCGAGTTCTTCAGGGTCAGCCGGTACAGGGTGAAATTGTTGCAGCGGGAGAGGACCAGGATCCGCGGCACGTTCTGCGAGCCGCCTTTGCGCGCCTGCTCGGCGAGATCCCACCAGCTTACGTCGCGGCCTAGCAGCTTCGCCCAGCCGCGGCCATCGATGGTTCCCGGCCCCATCACGCCCGCATCGGCCGCGCCATCGCCCGCGATCATCGGGCGGCAGCCGCGGCCGTTTTTATCGACGAGGCCGCAGCTTCCCGGCCGCACTTCGTACACTGTGGGATCGCGCGAGCCGAACAGGATTGCCCCCGCGTCCACCCGCAGGGTCACACCAGGACGCAGATCGAGCGGCCCGGTGAGGAACGCGTTGTGCCCGCCCGCGGCCTTCAGCACCACGGCCTGACCCCTGCCGCAGCCGTCCAGCGCCTTCTGGATGCGCGCGGTATCGAGGCGCGTCTCGTCGGCCTCGGCCAGCGTCCTGTTGCCGTCGATGGCCGTGAGCTGAGCGGGCAGCTCCGCGCAAGGGGCCGGGAATTTCGGCTCGGTGACGTGGCGCGTATCCTGCGCATGGGCCGCCGCGGCGCAGAACGCGCCGAAAATCAATGCACTTCTGAAGGTTCCCACCGGTCCTCTCCTGCGAGAAATCTGCGCCGCTCGAATCGCGCGGCTTCCGCATCGGTCAACTGCCGCCGCGCCGGATTGGCGCCCGGTCCGCGCGAGTGATACTCGGCGTAAAATGCCGTCGGCAGCGAGGGTTTCCCGTTATGCTCCCATTCGTGCCAGCCGGCCGGCTCGATCTCCGCGTCCATTTGGGTGTCGCGAAACACCACGGTCGCGTACGCCCGCCACGGCCGGCCGAGATAAATATGCCTGGCGCCGGGCTCCGCCGTCAATCGGCAATGGTCGAACACATACCCGCTGGGCTCCTCCGCGTAATGCCGGCTCTGCGCGGTGATCATGACCTGCCCGTGCGCGAGGGCGTGGATCTCGCAATTCTCGAAGTACGCCAGCGAGTCCCCGAAAATGAAATCCACGTTGCCTTCGATGTAACAATCCGCGAAGTACTGGCGCGCCGGGACACACGGCCCCGCGTCGGAGGCGCAGCTCTTGCTGACCGCGTACAGCGTGTCCTGGTAGCCGAGGAAGCGCACGCGGCGGAACACCGCGCGGTCGGCGGTCACCTTCAGCGCCACGGCCTGCGACCCCTCGCGTTCGAGCGGCCGCGTGCGGCTGAAGGTATTCTCGATGGTCAGGTTTTCCGCGTAGAAATCGTCGCCCGAGACGGTAACGCTTGCCGATTTTGTCGTTCCCCCGGCAGTCCCCGCGCTCAGATCGTAGCTGAGCACAACATCCTGGGGCCGCGCTCCGAGGCCGCGCAGCGCGACGTGCGGCCGGTCGATGACGAGGCGCTCGCGATAGATCCCCGGCTTGATGCGAATGTCGTTCGCGCCGGAAGCGAGGGCGGCCGACACGGTCGTGAAGCCGCCCGAGCCATCGCCCGCCACGATTACTCCGGCTGCATGAACGATCACCGCCCCGAACAGAAGAGCCGCGGATAAACGCAGATAAACACCGATCTGCACCCGCTTGCTATCCGCGTTCATCGGTGTTCATCGGCGGCCAGACTGGTTACAAACAGCGGCTTGATGTGGCGCTCGAACAGGTTTTCCGTCACGTTGCGCGAAATCGTCTCGCTGCACTCCCGCAGCATGGCCGTGTACCGCGGGCCCATCTTCGCGGCGATCTTGTACCCCACATGCAGCAACTGCCGCAGGTGCGGGTTGTACCACGGATTGGACTGGTCGTGCCGCAGCGCCGCGGTGTACTCCTCCGCCGACCACTCCTTCACCTCCGCCGGCTCGGGCAACCGTGCGCGGTCGATATCGATCACGGAAGCGTAGGGCGCGCACAACTCCTCGCAGTGCGCATACGCCTCCGCGTAAATTTCCTTGGCGAGCGCCAGCCCCGCGCCGCGCGCTTCCGCCAGGCCGATCAGCTCCTCGAGCCACGTGGTGCCCGCCGTCTTGACGTGCACGCCCGCGCCGGTAGCCGCCAGCGCGCGCCGGATCGCGCCGTAGATGGAAAACTTATCGCTGCCCGAGTGCACGCTCAGCTTGAGGTTTGCCGGCAGGCCGTAGCGCTCGACGGCATGCGCGATCACCGCCAGATCCTCGCGGAACTCCTTTTCGAACTGCGCCACGTTGCCCACGTAATCGACGCCCTTATTGAAGCGCCCGGTGAACTTCGGCGCGATGGTCTGGATCGGAATCCCCTCGTCCGCGATGGCCGCCAGGATCACCAGCAGCTCGGGCGGTGTCTGCGGCACATCGGTCTCGTCCATCGAGACCTCCGTGATGAAGGCGCCGGCGCCCTTCCGCTCCGCCACGTGCCGGTAGATCCGCCCCGCCTCCTGCACCGCGAACAGGTATTGCGCGGCAATCCGTGCGACCGCGGCCCGCGACGTCGTGAACCGCTCCGCAATGCCCGGAACGCAGAAGCTGCCGATCAGCTCGGGATGCCGGGCGAGAAATGCGTCCACATCCGCCGCCGCGGCCGGCTGGCCAATCGCGGCTGCGACGTCGATCGTGTAGAAATCGCTCGCATCGAGGAACCGGTCCACCGTGCCGAGATTGATATGGTCGGCATCCACGTGGTACGGGCGGCGCCAGCCGAGCTCCCGCACCGCGGCATCGGCGGCCGCGCGCACGCTCGCGGGCTCCGAGCCTACAATCAAATGCTCGCGATTCGACTTGTTCCACACCGGAACGATGCCTGCGCCGCATTCCGCCGCCAGCACGCAGGCCCGAAGCTGGGCCGCGGCCTGGTGCGCGAAACGGTCGCCGACGCCCAGCGAAAACTTACCCAAGGTCAGCATAAGAAATCCCGATTATAGGACCCGGTGTGGCTGAAGCAAAACTCGCGATACGAAATCAATCGTTTAGTCGAGCTAAAACGAGAGCGCGGCGCTCCCTTGCGGGCCGCCGCTCTGCTGTTACGATGTCGTTGTGATGTCTACCTGTTCCCGCCGCGCGCTGCTGTCCGCTGCCGCGGCTGCCGCCTTGCGCCCGCGCCTCGCCCGTGCCGCCGGCGACCCCTGGGATGCGCTGCCGGAGATCTTGAAGCGCATCCAGCCTCCCGCCATCCCGGAACGCGAGTTCCCCATCACCCGCTACGGCGCCAAACCCGGCGGCAAGACGGATTGCACCGAAGCTTTCGCCCGGGCCATCGCCGCCGCCAACACTGCACGCGGCGGCCGTGTCGTAGTCCCCGAAGGCGAGTGGCACACCGGCGCGATTCATCTCCGGAGCAACGTCAATCTGCACCTCACCAAGAGCGCGACAGTTCGCTTCAGCCAGGACCCGCGCCAGTATCCCATCGTCCTCACGCGGTTCGAGGGCATCGAGTGCATGAACTATTCGCCCTTCATTTACGCCCTGGACCAGCGCAACATCGCCATCACCGGCGAAGGCACGCTGGACGGCCAGGCCGGGCCGGAGCACTGGTGGCTGTGGACGGGCCGCGGCGCCGCGCCCGATCGCAGCCAGCGCAAGGCGCGCGCCGCCCTGGCGGAAATGGCCGAGAACGGCGTTCCGGTGGAGAAGCGCGTCTTCGGTGACGGCGCGTTCCTGCGCCCCATGTTTATCCAGCCCTACCGCTCGACGAACGTGCTCATCGAGGGCGTGACGATCATCAACTCACCGATGTACGAGATCCACCCCGTCCTTTGCCGGAACGTGACGGTGCGCGGTGTGAACATTTCCAGCCACGGCCCCAACAACGACGGCTGCGATCCCGAGTCCTCGACCGATGTCCTCATCGACGGCTGCACCTTCGACACGGGCGACGACTGCATCGCGATCAAGAGCGGGCGCAATGCCGATGGCCGCCGCCTGCATGCGCCCTCCGAGAACATCGTGGTGCAGAACTGCACCATGAAGGACGGGCACGGCGGCGTCACGCTGGGCAGCGAATGCTCCGGCGGCATCCGCAACGTGTACGCCCGCAACTGCCACATGGACAGCCCGCATCTGCAGCGCATCCTGCGCTTCAAGAACAACGCCATGCGCGGCGGGGTCATCGAGCACGTCTACATGCGCGATATCGAAGCCGGCCAGGTCGCCGGCCCCGCGATCGAGATCGACTTTCAATATGAGGAAGGCCCCCGCGGCCCGTTCACCCCGGTGGTGCGCGACGTCGCCGTGGAAAACGTCCACTGCCGCGAGGCCGCCACGGCGCTCTCGCTCCGCGGCTATGCCAATGCGCCGATCCGCGACATCCGCCTGCATCACCTGCGGTTCGATTCCGTGGCGAAGCCGAACGTCATCGAGCATGTGGAAGAGCTTGTCATGGATGACGTGAAGATCGGGTGAACTAAGTACGCTCCAGGCCGTCGCGTAGCGCATGGATCAGCTTCGGCACGTCTGATGTCAGCGTCGCCCAGATCACGTCGAGGTTCCACTCGAAATATCCGTGAATCAGCCGATTGCGAATTCCGACAATACTCCGCCACGGTACCTGTGGCAACGCTCTGCAGGTATCTTCCGACACCCGTGGAGCCGCCTCGCCAATCAACTCGATTTCCTTGATGACGGAGAGCAGCAGCATGCGGTTGCGGTCCAGGTCAGCCCTCTCTTTCCCTTCGATAAACGATAATGCCTCGTTTGCTGCATCCAGCATATGGCGCAGCCGGGTGCGGTCATTCTCGTTCATATTGGACGACAGCTTCGGACATAACCCGTGTCCGGAAATAGCGGCTCAGTTCCTCCGGTGTGCGGAGGTCGACTTTGCGACCAAGCAGGTCCGATAACTCTGACTCCATTGCGGCCAGCTCGAAATAGCCGGGCACGCCGCCGGATTCAAACTCCACGAGGACGTCCACATCGCTGTCGTTCCGGAATCGCGGCGTGAGCACGGAGCCGAAGAGGGACAGTTTGCGAATCCGGTGCCGGACGCAGAACTCGCGGACCTGCGCCTGCGGTAATGCCAGACCAATACTCACATCGATACCTGCGTTTAGTATCGCATCCGGAAGCCGCTCCGGGCCCGCGTGTGCCATAATCGACGCCATGCGATTGCTCCGCCTGCTTCCCCTTGCCGCCGCGGCGGCTCTGCTTCTTCCCGCGCAGGAACACTGGGTCGCTACCTGGACCACCGCCGAGACCCTCGCTCACACCGGCCCCGCGCCGGCTGCGCGGGCCAACGCGACTCCCGCCCAGGCCATCGGTATCCGCGGATTCCATAACCAGACGGTGCGCCTGATCGCGCGCGTCAGCATCCCCGGCAAACGCGTGCGCGTGAAGCTGTCGAACGCATTCGGGGCCGCCCCGGTGACGATCGCGGCCGCCCACATCGCGCTGCGTGAGAAGGATTCGGCCATTGTCCCCACGAGCGACCGCGCCCTGGCCTTCGACGGCCGGCCCGGCGTCACCATCGGCCCCGGCGCCGTCATCCTCAGCGATCCCGTGGACCTCACCATCCCCGCGCTCGCGGATGTCGCTGTCAGCCTCTTCTTCCCCGGTGAGACCGGGCCGCCCACCAATCACGCGACCGGTCTGCATAACGCTTACGTCACCAGCGGCGACGCCACGGCGCGGCCCGCCATCGAAGAGCCGATCGTCACGCAGCAGTATTACTATCTGGCCGGCATTGACGTGATGGCGCCGTCCAGTTCTTTCCTGATCGTCGCCTACGGCGATTCGATCACCGATGGCGCGCGCTCCTCGAATGAATCCAACCACGCCTGGCCCGCGCTGCTCGCCGCCCGCCTGGCCGCGAAAAAAGAGACTGCCGGAATCGCCGTCGGCAATATGGGCATCGGCGGCAATCGCGTTCTGCGCGACGGCGCCGGTTCGAGCGCCCTCGCCCGCTTCGACCGCGACGTTCTCAGCCAGTCCGGAGTGAAATGGGTGATGCTGCTCGAAGGCATCAACGATATCGGGCACTCCGATACGAATACCGGCGAGAACGTCGAGGCCGCCGACATCATCGCCGGCTACCGCCAACTGATCGAGCGCGCCCACACGCACGGCCTCCGGATCATCGGCTGCACGTTGACGCCCTACGGCGGCGCGGGCTACCAGCGCGAGCACGGCGAAGCCGTTCGCGAGGCCGTCAATGAATGGATCCGCACGCCCGGCCACTTCGACGCGGTAGTCGATTTCGAAAAGGCAACCCGCGACGCCGCCGATCCGAAGAAGATCCGCGCCGAATTCGACCCCGGCGACCATCTACACCCCAACGACGCCGGGTATCAGGCCATGGCGGACGCGATCGATCTGAGCATTTTCACCAGGAAGAAGTAGGGGCCTGGCCGGCCCCTACCTCCAGGGCGCCGGCGCCAGCCAATCGAGCGGCATATCGCCGATCGGCGCTCCGGGCGGCGCGTCCGGCGCGGGCATGATGCGCCACGTATCGGCCGGCCGGTCCAGGAAGCGCTTGATGTCCGCCGCCAGCAGCGTGTGTTGCGCCTCGTCCGCTTCGGTGCGGCCCGCCGCCGGCTGGCCCAGCCGCCGCGCCAGGCGCTGCAGCTTCAGCGAAGCGATGGCCCGCACTTCCGAATTCGGCGCCGCCTGCGCCAGCCACATCACGCGATCGACCAGCACCCGCTCCTCCGCGCGCCGGATCTCCGCTTCGTACGGCGTGGCCGCCGGGGCGTCGAAGGTCGCTTTCGTGAGCCGGTCGATCACTTCTTCAAGCCCCGGCAGCGACGGGTCCACCGCATGCTGCGCCACCATGCGCGCCGCCCGGTCGAGCTGCAGCACGAATCCGATCGTCACATCGGACGCAACCGTCGCCGGCGCCAGAGGATCGAAGCCATCGCCCGTCGTCCGCGGGAACAGCTCGCGGTGCCGCGCGAACCCCGGCGGACGCGGCGGAATCGCGTTCAGCACCTGCTTCGGCACGGCCAGCTCCGCCGGCTTCAGCGTGTTCGCCAGCGCCTCCAGCGCCATCCGCTGATTGGCCGCGGTCTCCCATTTCACCGGCGTGCGCCCGTCGCCGCGCATCGCGTAGATGTAGTCGATTCCCGCCACCATCGAGGCGGCCGATTCCACCGAATACCGGTGATACATGAAGATCGGCACCAGCGGCTCCTCGATCGTCGCCATCGGCGCGCCGTTGCGGATGGCGCGCTCGCCCAGCCGGTTCAGCGCCGCCCGGCGGATCTTCATGATGCGGTTGAGCTCCTCCGCCTGGTTCACGCCGTTCGACCACTGGTCCGCGCGGGGATGCGCCTCCGTGTCCTGGTTCGTCAGATACCGCAGATCCTTGGCCCACGCATCGTCCAGAATCTTCGTCAGCGCGGCTTTCTCGTCGCCCGCCGGCAGCACGCGGTAGCCGTAATTGATTGCGACCTTATCCCAATCGCCGATCCGCTGCGGATACGCCTGCGAGATGTCGATGGTCCCGTCCTCGCGCAGCTTCTCCTGCGGGTGCGGGTAATCCATTACGGAAATCCAGCCCTGCGTCGAATCGTAGTAATTGTGGCCGAGCCCCAGCGTGTGCCCCACCTCGTGCGCGGAAAGCTGGCGGATGCGCGCCAACGCGGTCTGGTACAGAATGTCCGGCTTCTCGTTGCCCGTCGTGTACGGGGAGAGCAGCCCCTCGAAGATCAGGTAGTCCTGCCGGTCGCGCAGCGAGCCGAGCGTGACCGTCGCCTTGATGATTTCGCCCGTGCGCGGGTCCGTCACCGTCGCGCCGCTCGACCAGCCGCGCGTCGAGCGGTGCACCCAGTTAATCATGTTGTACCGGATGTCCATCGGGTCGGCGCCCGGCGGCAGCACCGCGACTTTAAACGCGTTGCGGAACCCCGCCGCTTCGAACGCCTGGTTCCACCACATCGCGCCTTCGATGAGCGCCTTCTGCACGTCCGGCGGAGCGCCCGGATCCACCCAGTATTCGATCGGCTTCA
>Ga0070739_10004817_pt1 | contig 15724 bp, 16 predicted proteins | sample Coa_R1_7_FD_66445 | JGI IMG/M metagenome (GOLD analysis project Ga0070739, IMG submission 66445) | Surface soil microbial communities from Centralia Pennsylvania, which are recovering from an underground coalmine fire - Coalmine... | ecosystem: Environmental > Terrestrial > Soil > Unclassified ... | reverse complement strand
TTGTCGATCGTGATGCGGCTCTCGGTTCTGATGGTCATCGGCGCTGCGCTCCTTCCTCCCGATGGACGGCGCCGGAAAAGCTCACCCGGGGCTCTGCCTGGGCGGTCAGCGCGGTCGCTATCTCGTGCGTGGTCTGGTCCCAGCCGTGCAGGGTCGAGCGCCGGCGGTGTGCGGCGGCCCGCAGCCGGCGCCGGTGGCGCTCGTCACTCAGCCACTCTCCGAGCGCGGCAGCGAGCGCGGCTGGATCGCCGGGCGGGACCAGTTGGCCGGGGCGGGAGCCGTCGGGCGCGAAGCCGAGTGCTTCGGGCAGCCCGCCGACGGCGGCGGCTATGACGGGCAGGCCGTGGGAGAGCGCTTCGGTGACGGCCATGCCGTAGGTCTCTGACCGGGACGGGGCAACGAGCAGGTCGGCGGTGCTGTATGCGTCGCTGAGCTCTGCGCTGCTCAGGACGCCGGTGAGCCGGATGCGGTGGCCAAAGCCGAGGCGCGAGATCCGGGCCCGCAGTCCCTCGACGAACTCCGGGTCCCGGTCGAGCGGTCCGACCAGCATGCAGTGCCAGTCACGGTCAGCCAGCTGCGCGAGCGCCTCGACGAGGAGATCCTGGCCCTTGTGGTGGGCGAGGACTCCGACGCAGAGCAGTTGGCCGCGCACGGGCCGGGCCGGTTCGGTGACCCGATCGACGCCGGGCCGGGCGACGCGCACCCGGTGGGCCGGGATCCCGTATCGCGCGAGCACCTGTTGGCGGGTCCATTCGCTGGTAACGACCACGCTGGTGGCCGCGTGGAGCACGGCGTGTTCGGAGCGTTCCGCGGCGGCGTCGTGAGACGTGTCGAGGGCGGTGGCCAGCGGCATATGCAGCAGCACCGTGCTGCGGATCCGTCCGGCGTGCGGCAGCAGCTGCGCGGCGGCCGCCGAGGCGATCAGCCCGTCGATCAGGAGGGTCTCGCCGTCGGGGATGGCGGAGACGATACGGGCCAGGTCGGCGCGGGGGCCCGCTCCGGGTTCCGGCCACGCCCCGGCCACGGTCCTGACCAGCACGTCCCATCCGGCCTCGGCCAGTCCGGCGCAGACGCGCCGATCGTAAATATTGCCGCCGGTAGGCCGATCGGGGGACTCGAACCCCGCGGGGGCTACTACGTGGACCAGCATCTCGTTCCCGGCCCTCCAGAGCGTCTGCCGCACCAAGCCGGCCCCACCTGCGGCCGAGCTGAACCACACTCGCCGCCGAACCGTCATACCTACATACAGTGGTACGTAAGAAAAGACAGTCGTGGTTCAACCCGGGACGATCGGCGGTGCGGCTACGCCGGGCCGGACACCGCGCGGGTCTGACGTGAGACGGGATCGGCGAGCACATTGTCGACGGCGCTGGAGCGGGCCCGGGCGGCCGCCTTTCCCGCGGCCCAGTATGTGGGCCAGGAGAGCTTCATGCAGGCGGGCGAGATCCGGGAGCTTGCTCGCCGGGCCCGGGTCGGTTCCGGGGTCTCGGTGCTGGACCTGTGCTGCGGGGTGGCCGGTCCCGGCCGGATGATCGCGGCGGAGTCGGCGTGCCGCTATCTGGGTGTCGACCAGTCCGCCAGCTCGCTGGCCACCGCACGTGAGCGGGCCGGGCAGCTTCCCTGCCGCTTCGAGCAGGCTCACCTCCCGCCGCTGCCGCAGGGCCGTTTCGAGGTGGCCTTCCTGCTGGAGACGATGCTGGCCTTCCCGGACAAGGACGCCTTGGTACGCGAGGTGGCGCGCGTGCTGGAGCCGGGCGGGCGTTTCGCCTTCACGGTCGAGGAAGGCCGGCCGCTCACGCAGCAGGAGCGGGCGCGAATGCCCGCAGCCGACACGGTCTGGCCCATCGAGCTGACGCAGCTGACGACCATGCTGCACGACTCGGGGCTGACAGTGACCTGGCAGCAGGAGCACAGCTCCTCCCACCACGCGACGGCGACGGCGCTGCTCGACTCCTACCGGGCCGATGCTCGCCAGATCGCCGACGAGATCGGATCGCGGACCGCCGCCGAGCTGATCGCGGCCCATCGGCTGTGGAGCGACTGGCTCGGCAGCGGGCGGATGCGCAAATTCGCGATGGTGGCCGAGAAGAAATGACCGACCTCGATGAGACTTCGATGACCTCGAACTTCTCCCGCTACCTGACCGCGAAGACGACCGTGGACGATCGGGCGCTCAACCGGCAGGTGCTGGCCGAGCTGCGCCGGCTGATGCCCGCCGGCGCGCCGCGGGTGCTGGAGGTCGGCGCCGGGCTGGGGACGATGGTGGCGCGCCTGATGGACTGGGGCGTGCTCAGCAGCGGCGAGTACGTTTTGCTTGACGCGGATCGTCGGCTGCTGGATGGCTCTCGCCGGTGGTTGTGCGATTGGGCGGACGTGCGCGGCCTGCGCAGCGACCTGCTGCCGGACGGGCTGCAGCTGGGTGACCTTCGGGTGCGCCTGGTGCACGCCGAGCTCGCGAGTCATCTGGAGGCCGAGCGCGGGGCGCGGGCTGACGTGCTGATCGCCAACGCCGTCCTGGACCTGGTGGACGTGCCGGCCGTCCTGCCCGGGCTGCTGCAGCTGCTCGTTCCCGGCGGCGTCTACTGGTTCACGATCAACTACGACGGCGAGAGCGTCTTCATGCCCGACCACCCGCACGACGACCAGGTGATGAGGGCGTACCACCGCGATATGGACGAGCGCGTTCGCTACGGCAGGCCGGCCGGGGAAAGCCGAACGGGCCGCCATCTGTTTCAGCACCTACGGACGGCGGGGGCACCCGCTCTGGCGGCGGGATCCTCGGACTGGGTCGTGAGCGCCGATCCGAAGGGCGATTACCCGGGCGATGAGGCTTACTTCGTGCGCTGCATCCTCGACACGATCCGGGATGCGTTACGCAGCCGCCACGACCGGGTGGAACCGACCGATCTGGCCGACTGGCTGGCTGAGCGCTACCGGCAGCTGGCCGCGGGCGAGCTGGTCTATATCGCCCACCAGCTTGATTTCGTGGGCCGCTCGCCACGGTAGTCACCGCGGACGGCCGTCGAGCCCCCGCGCGATGAGATCGTGCCCGCCGCGCCGGGCCTTGGTGGCCAGGTAGGCGGCGTTGGCCTCGGTAAGGTGCAGCGCGGTCGGAACCTGCTGGGCGATGGTGATGCCCAGGCGGGCGAGCTGAGCACCTTTATCCGGGTTGTTGCTCAGCAGCACAATGCGGGTGGCGCCGAGCGCGTGCAGCATTTGGGCGGCGCTGGTGTAGTCGCGCTCGTCGGCCTGGTGACCGAGCGCGACATTCGCGTCGTAGGTATCCAAGCCGCCGTCTTGCAGCGCGTAGGCGTCGAGCTTGTCGTATAGTCCGATGCCGCGGCCTTCCTGGCGTAGGTACAGCAGATAGCCGCCCTGCTGGGCGATCCGCTCGATCGCTTCGCGCAGTTGCGCCCCGCAATCGCAGCGCTCACTGCCGAACACGTCGCCGGTGAGGCATTCGCTGTGTACGCGCACCAGCGGTGATTCGGCCGCCGCCGGCTGGCCGAGTTCGAGGGCGATGTGCTGGCGCGCATCAGCCAGTCCGGTGAAACTGACGATCGTCGCAGTGGTCGAAAAGTCGTCGGCTAGACGCAGCGGGAGGCGAATACGCTGGCGGATCGCCGCCGGTGTGGCGCTCCGCACGGGCCGCGGATCTGCCCGGTCAATCACGAACGGCCTCCAACGCCCGCGGCGCCGGATCGGGCCGTCTCGACTGGGCCGGTTGTCGCTGGTCGCGGCGGTGGCGCACGGCGTCGCCCAGCAGCAGGCCCGCGCCGGGGACGACCGCGACCAGCATGAGCACCGCGTAGAGGGTGGAGACCGTGACCCCGGCGGCCGCGCCGAGCCCGGCCGCGGCGAAGACCCAGGCGGCGGCTCCCTCCCTCAGCCCCCAGCCGCCGACGCTCAAGGGGATCACCGCCGCGGTCTGGATGATCATCAGCAGCGCGGTGAGCTCGCCCAGGGGCGCGGTGCAGCCGGCGACCCGGGCCGCGATGACGAATGTGACCGTGTGCCCGACGACGACCAGCACGGAGGCCACGGTGAGCTGGGGCCACACGTCGGGGGCCAGCAGGCCGCGGCGAAGGTCGTCGGACACGGCTCGGGCGGCGCGTGCCAGCCGTGGCCTGCCGTGGCGGGCCGCGCGCCGCACCAGCAGCGCAGCACACCCGGTAGCGCCCGCCGCACCCGCCAGGACGTAGGGCAGCGCGGGCCGGACCGGCGACGGCAGCGTCAGCAGCACCCCCGCGGTCAACACGGCCTGGACGACCTGGCCCCACAGTCGTTCCCATGCCACCGCCCGCAGCCCCCGCACCACGTCGCCTGCGCGCCGACCGTGCGTGACCGCGCGGTTTACGTCGCCGAGGACCCCGCCGGGCAGCACGGAGTTGAGGAACAGCGAACGATAGTAGGCGCCGACCGCGGCCGGGAAGCCGATGTCGACGCCGAGCGCCCGGGCGACGACCCGCCATCGCCAGGCGCAACACACCGAGGTCGCAAGCGTGAGCGTGCCGGCGACCGCGACGGCCTGCCAGGTGACCGCGCGCAGCCCGTTCTCGAACGGCGCCGCGCCGACCTGCCGCCCGAGAAACCACAGCACGACGGCGCCGGCCGCCAGGCGCAGCAGGGGTGAGCCGAAGCGGCGGACGCCCGGGCCGATTCTGGCCGCAACCGAGTACAAATCAGCCACACCGGTTTACACGCACTGGCCAGACGCACAGTTCAACCAGACGCACTGTGCGACGGGACACACTGTGCAGCCGGACACACCCCTGCAACGGGACACACACGGCAACCGGCCCGCCTGGGGTAGCGTTGCGGGCGCCCGCGCCCGGTCGCGGTGAACCAGCGTGACTGCAGGCCCGTTCTCCGCACGAGGACGGCGGCACATTGGCTACGGAGGCACGGTGCGTACGATTCAGGCTGCGGACGAAGGCGCACCGCCTACCACTGCGCTCGCGGGCAGGGACGCGCCGGCGACGATTCGGCTCGCGGCGATCCTGGGGCTGCTCGCCACAGCCGCCCTGCTCGGAATCGTGTCCGCGACAGCGGGCCTCGGCGTCGCCGGCTGGATCACCGGTCTGGCCACCGGTTCGGCGGCGAGCACGCTGCTGGTCACGGCCCGCATGCGCGGCGAGCCAGCGGCGATCTTCCCGGCGGACTGGGTCACCCTGAGCCGCAGCCTGCTGATCGCCGGGGTCGCGGGCCTCGTCGCCGACTCCTTCAGCCGGCCGGTGTCGGTTACCGCGCTGGTCACGCTGGCCACCGTCGCGCTGGTGCTCGACGCCGTGGACGGGCAGGTGGCCCGCCGTACCGGCACCACCACCCCACTGGGCGCCCGCATCGACGGCGAGGCCGACGCTTTTCTCATCCTGCTGCTGAGCATCGCCGTCTCCCAGGACTACGGCAACTGGGTGCTGGTCATCGGCGCCGCCCGCTACGTGTTCCTGCTCGCGGGCTGGGTGGTCCCGTGGCTGGCCGCGCAGCTGCCGCCCCGGTACTGGCGCAAGGTCGTGGCGGCGGTGCAGGGCATCGTGCTGACCGTCGCCGCGTCCGGGCTGCTGGCTCAGCTCACCGGGATGCTCGCGGTCGCCGCCGCGGCGCTGCTGCTGGCCGAGTCGTTCGGCCGCGACGTGATCTGGCTGTGCCGCGCCGGCGCCACCGCGCGCACCCGCCGCGTCCTGCGGGTGGCCGTCACGGTGCTTTCGGCCGCGATCGTGTGGGGCGTTCTGCTCGCTCCCGAACATGCCGAGCAATACTCGTTCACCGCCTTCGTCCGCGTCCCGCTCGAGGGCCTGGTGCTGGTCGCCGTCGCGCTGGTGCTGCCGGCCCGGCCGCGGCGGATCCTGGCCGCCGTCGCCGGATTCCTGTTCGGCCTGCTCACGCTGGTCAAGATCCTCGACGTCGGGTTCTACACGGAGGTCGACCGGGCGTTCAACCCGGTGCTGGACTGGGGCGACATCGGCCCCGCGCTCGGCGTGGTGCGCGACGCGATCGGCCCCGCGCGCACCAATGTCGCGCTCGTCGCGCTGTGGGTCGGCGTCGTGCTGATCGTCGGCGGGATCACCGCCTCGGCGGTTCGCATCACCTCCGTGGCGGCCCGGCATCGCCGTGGCACCGCTCGGGGGCTCGCCGGACTCACCGTGGTCTGGGCGCTGTGCGCGGCCCTGTCGGTGCAGCTCGTCCCGGGATTCCCGGTGGCCTCCACCAGCACCGCCTCGCTGGCCGTCGCGCAGGTGCGCGACACTCGGGCGGCGCTGCGCGACAACCGCGCCTTCCAGCAGTCCCTGACCGGCTACGACCCTGCGGCGAGCGTCCCCGCTTCGGACCTGCTCACCGGGTTGCGTGGCAAGGACGTCATCATCGCCTTCGTCGAGAGTTACGGGCAGGTCGCCGTCCAGGGCACGACCTTCTCCCCCGGCGTCGACTCCGTCCTGCGCAAGAGCACCGCCTCGCTGGCCGACGCCGGCTGGTCCACCCGCAGCGCCTGGCTCACCTCCCCCACCTTCGGCGGGATCAGCTGGCTCGCCCACTCCACCCTGCAGTCGGGCGTATGGGTCAACACCGAGCAGCGGTACGGCGAACTCGTCACCAGCCACCGGTTCAACCTCACCGACGCGTTCCACAAGGCCGGCTGGCGCACCGTCAGCGACGCGCCGTCCGACGAGTACACCTGGCCGGCCGGCTCGTCCTTCTACCACTTCGACAAGCTCTACGACCGGCGCAACGTCGGCTACCACGGCCCGACCTTCAGCTACGCCTCGATGCCCGACCAGTACACCCTGGCCGCGTTCCAACGCCTCGAGCTCACCCCCGGCCACAAGCCCGTGATGGCCGAGTTCGACCTGGTCTCCTCGCACACGCCCTGGGCGCCGCTGCCGAGCATGGTGCCCTGGGACCAGGTCGGCGACGGCTCGATCTTCGACCCCATGCCCGCGCGCAGCCAGTCCCCGATCGCGGTCTGGCGCAGCGCCGCCACCGTGCGCCAGTTCTACGGCCAGTCGATCCAGTACTCGATGTCGGCCCTCACCTCGTGGGTCACCGAGGCTAACGACCCGAACCTCGTGCTCATCCTGCTCGGCGACCACCAGCCCAACACCACCGTCAGCGGGGCCGGCGCCAACCACGAGGTGCCGATCTCGATCATCGCCCGCGATCCGTCCGTGCTGCAGCGGATCACCCCCTGGCATTGGCAGGACGGGCTGCTGCCAGGACCCTCCGCCCCGCTCGAGCCGATGGACGCCTTCCGCGACCAGTTCCTCGACACCTTCAACACCCGGCCGGCCGGCTGAGCCCGGGGATGCGACTGGGTCAGGGCAGGCGGCTGGGTCAGGGCAGGTGGCTGGTGTCGTTGACGCGGTGCACGGTGGCGAAGCCGCGGCCGTGCCATCGGATCTCGTTGATGCACGCGGAGCCGAGATAGAGCCGGTAGACGGTGTCGATCGGGACTCCGAGAGCCCGGCACAGCAGGATCTTCATCGGGGTGATGTGACTGACCACGAGGACGGTCTTGCCTGTGTGGTCCCGCAGCAGCCGGTCGCAGGCCCGGTTCACCCGCCGCGCGGTGTCGCAGAAGCTCTCCCCGCCCGGGGGCGCCTGTTCGGGATCGCGCCGCCAGGCTGCCGCGACCGCGGGCCAGCGCTGCTGGATTTCCGCCAGCGTGAGGCCCTCCCAGCCGCCGAAGTCGGTTTCGCGCAGGTCCTCGTCGACCAGCGCGGTCAGGCCCAGCTCGCCGGCCACGATGGCCGCGGTGTCGACGGCGCGCTGCAACGGCGAGCTGACCACGACGTCGATCGGGGTACCGGTGGCCAGGCGGCAGGCGGCGGCCCGGGCCTGCCGGGTCCCGCTGGCGCTGAGCGGGAGGTCGCACAGCCCGCTGAAGCGGTGCTCGGGTGACAGCCGGGTATCGCCGTGCCGCAGCAGGATCGTGGTCGTGGGATTGTCCGTCGGGTCATCCCAGCCCAAGGTCATACGGCCGTCCCGCGCCGGTGACGAGAATGTCGTGCCGCCTGCTCCCATGACAGAAAGACGGACACGCCAGGGGAACGGTTCAGTGGCCGGACCTCAGCCCCGCCAGGCTGCCCGGAGTGGTCAGCCGGAGCGTCAGCATCGGGCACGGTACCCGCCAAACGCGACGGGGTTCTCCCACACCCGCACCGCCAGCATCTCGCCGCCTTCGGCAGCGACCGTGGGCGAGAGGCTGTCGTGCACCCAGCGGGCGAACACCTCGACCGTGACCGCCTCGGCCCCGGCCGGGCGGATCTCCTCCAGGTCGCGGCCCTCGACCCGGCCAGTCAGCTCGGTCAGCGCCGCTTCCAGCACGTCCAGGTCGCAGACCATGCCGCGCTCGTCGAGCTGCTCGCGCTCCACGACGATCTCGATCCGGTAGTCGTGATCATGCAGCTGCCCCTCGGGACCGGGCAGCCCCGGCATGATGTGGAAAGCACGCACGTTCCGGCTCAACCCGACTTCACAGGTCACCGACCGCACTCCTGTCATAGTCAAGAACGGCGTGCATCAAGCCGGGTAGCCCCTGGTCCACCGCTTCAAACGCCTCGGCTGCCCGGCCGAAGGCGAAGACGTGCGTGCATAGCCGCGCCAAGGGCAGTTCGGTCAGCAACTCTACGGCCTCTCGGCGGCGCCGAGACCGGCTCCAGGTCCCGGACAGCCCGGCCGGCACCGTGGAGACCTGCGTGCTGCGGATGGTCAGGCGCCGCCGGTGAAAGGCGCCGCCGAGCGGCAGCACCACCGCTTTGGTGCCGAACCAGGACGCGATCAGCAGGGTTCCCTCGTGGGCCAGCAGGTCCAGCGCCGCGGCCGGCGCATCCGGGTTGCCGCTGACGTCGATGACCAGCGGGACCTTCTCGTCCCCCGGTTCCTGCGGAGCGGCGGTGGCCAGACCGAGGCTGTCGGCCAGGGTGCGGCGCCACGCCAGCGGTTCGGCAATCAGCGGCCGCCATCCGGCCCGCTGCAGCAGCAGGCCGGTCAGCAGCCCGAGCACGCCGGCGCCGAGGACGACGACCCGGTCGCGATATCCGGACCCTGCGTCGAGCGTCACCTGTAACGCCGTCTCGACCAGGGGAAACAAGGTCGCGCACGCCGGGTCGACGGCAGGTAGCGCAATCAGATCATCAGCCCGCGCCGCGAAGACGTCCTGGTGCGGATGGAACGCGAACACCGTCTGGCCGGACTCGGCCACTTCGCCGACGCATGCGTATCCATAGGCGAATGGATACGAGAAGGTACCGGCGAGCGCGTCGATCGTGTCGTCCAGCGCCGACTCGGCGGGAACCTCGCCGCGGTACACCAGGCGTTCGGTGCCACCACTGATGCCGGAGCAGATGGTGTGGACGAGGACCTCGCCGGCCGCCGGCTGTGGCGTGGGCACCTCCCTGATCTCCACACAGCGCGGAGCGGTGTGGAAGAGCGCACGGGCAGACACGCAGCCCACCTACCCGCCCTTTGTCCGTTCGAAAACCGTTGATTCGCCTGCTTGGTGTAGCAGCCGTTCCGAAACGGCCCGCAGCCGTGAGCCGCCTAGCTACACGTGGGTCGACCACCGCTAACATATTGGCGCTGGTGCTCCATGGGTTGCTGAGAGGGACGGGGATTGAGGATGGCGACGCCTGCGCCGAAGTGGGTACCGAATCAGCACCTTACGACTGGCAGGCTTGCCTGGCTGGCTGCGCGTCCGGTGCTGCTTAAGCGTTCGCGTCCGTGGTGGAGCACGCTGCTGCGGATCGTCGGCTCGTCCGGTCGCGGGCGGCCCGGGGTGGGGTCGGGCTTGGCGCGCGATCTGTCCACAGAGGTCATCGATGATCGATTGGCGACCTACTCCGTGCCCGTAGACCGGGTCTCCGAGCGGCTGAGCCCTGCCGAGGTGGCGGCGCTGCGCGAGCATGGCACGCTGCCCGACTGGTTCTTGGACGCGGTCGAGGAAGAACGCAAGAAGTTCCTGCGCAGCCTCAGATAGCAGCCTCAGTTGGTCGGCGGCCTCGCCGCGGCGACGAACGGTTAGCGGCGTACCACGCTCGCGCCCACCAGATCGGCCATGGCCTGCACGCGAGCGGATTCCGCCGGGGTGAACGGGATGCCGGGGCGCGAGACGAGTACGACTCCGGCGTGCGGGTCGCGTACCCGTATCACGGTGTTCTCGGCTTCGTCGCTCGCGCGGACGTCGTCCTCGTCCGCGCGCCACTCGACCTGCGCCGAGCTGAGCAGTTCGGCAAGCACGAAGCGCAGCGCCTCCGGTTCGCGCATCAGGCGGTGCGCGAGCGTGAGCGCCCGAGTCGGCAGATCCGTCAGGGCGCTGACGTCGGCGGGCGCGACATGCACCTGACCGCCGCCGGCCGACGCCACGGCGGCGCCCAGCTGCTCGGCGGTCACCTCGGCCCCGGCCTCGACCAGGAACTCGTCGACCACCCCGTCGGCGACCGGTTGGACCTGCAGAGCCAGGATGTTGGCACCGACGGCGGCGAACGCGCCGGCGAGCACTGCGAGGCGACCGGGGGTGTCCTGCACCGCGGTACGCACGCGCCACAGTTCACCGGCCACGGCGCCGTAGTCGGCCGTGGCGCGCTCGCAAGCGGGCCGCGAGGCGATGCGCGCTCGCGTCCTGCGCGCGTCGCGCCGCAGGTTCACCAGCGTGGCGACGGCGACCACGATGCCGAGCGCGATCAGGACCGTGGGTCCCTCGATGCGGTGGCCGAGCAGATTCGTGAACAGGTCGGCGATCCCCGCGGCCGCGAACAGCGCGGCCAGTTCGATCAGTTCGCGATGATGGTTCCCCGGCGGCTTGCTCATGACAACAGCCTGCCCCAGCGATATTGCGTGATCGAATACCTGCCGTGACAGCGGCGTAAAGGCCCACGTGGCGCCACCGTAGCCGGCCTCACGACATCTCAACCGCACCGCGCGGTGGGAGGACCCACTCCGCGCCGGCTCACCCGGCCGCGACCGGTTGATCGGCCATCAGGTGGTCGACGAGGGCGAGCAGCAGGTCCCGGCTGTCGGAGCGCTTGCGCAGATCGCCCATCAGGATCGGCACCCGCGCGTCGAGGTCTAGTGCTTCGCGCACCTCTGGGATGGTGCGGTCCTGATATCCGTCGAAGCAGTTGACGCCGACCACGAAGGGGATGCCGCGGCTCTCGAAGAAGTCGATCGAACCGAAGCTGCCCTCCAGCCGCCGGGTGTCCGCCAGCACGACCGCCCCCAGCGCGCCGTGCACCAGGTCGTTCCACATAAACCAGAAGCGCTCCTGGCCCGGCGTGCCGAACAAGTAGACCACGAGGCCGGAACTGACGGTGATGCGCCCGAAGTCCATGGCGACCGTGGTGGTGGCCTTGCCGGCTACTCCGCGGACGTCGTCGACGCCGACTCCGGCCACGGTCAGGTACTCCTCGGTGCGCAGCGGCGCGACCTCGCTGACCGCGCCGACCATCGTGGTCTTGCCGACGCCGAAGCCGCCCGCGATCAGGATCTTGACGGCGGCAGGCGCCGGCGCCGCGGCGGCAGGCCGCCGGTCAGAGTCGTCGTAGTCCATCGCGCACCGCCTGCAGAAGGGAGATGTCCGGTCGCTGCCCGACGGCCACCGCCAGCGGCGGCCGCGCGGACACCCTGCCGGCGTCGATCAGGTCGCCGATGAGGATCTTGGCGACCGCGACCGGCAGGTTGAGCCTTGCCGCGACCTCGGCCAGCACGCAGGGCGTGCGGCACTGGTCGAGGATGAAGCGGTGCTCGGGCTCCAGGCCCCGGCCGTCCACGAGGCCGTCCGGGGCCGTCAGCGTGCTGATCACCGTGATGAGCGTCAGGTCGTCCCGGGCGGAAACCGTGCGGCCGTGCGTGATGGTGTAGGGCCGCACGAAGGAGTCGTCCGGGTCTTCCTCAAGGAACTCGTCGGCCCAATGGTTCACCCGCATCAGCCCCTTCCTGCTTCGCCGGTGCACGCGTCTCGGTGCCCAAGTGCCGGCCGACCTGCAAGACGAGGGTGTGCATCGCGACCGCCATCACCTCGGCGTCGACGTCCTGCTCCGCGAGCACCGCCAGGTGCGTGCCGTGCCCGGCCGCGCTGATGAACAGCCACAGCCGGGCCAGCTCCACGATGACCTGATGCGTGCCGCCGCCGTCGAAGATCTCCGCGACGCCGCGCGCGAGGCTCTGCTGGCCGGTCGCGATGGCGGCCAGCCGCTCGGCGTCGGCGCGCTCTATGCCGCGCGACTGACTGATGACCAGGCCGTCGTCGGACAGCACGACCGCGTGCCGCGCGCCGGGAACCTGCTCGATCAGCCGGTCGAGCAGCCAGTCCAGGTCGCGGTCGGTGGCCGTGGTGCGCTGCGTCGCGAAGGTGGGGTGAGTCATCGTTCGTCTTCTTCCGGGCTCGTGCTAAGACCTGGCTCGGGTTGCGTGGCTGGGTCCTCGTCCTTCGCGGCGGCGCGGGCCAAGCGCGATTGGCGCTGGAACGCTCCGATCGTGGCGCCGGAACGCTGAGGCAGCAGCGTGGGCGCGTCCTGCTCGGCGTTGCTCGTACCCGCGTCCGGATCGCCCGGCGCGCGGTATTCGCGCAGCTCGGTCGCCAGGCTGGCCAGCCGCACCCGTTTGGGCAGCGGCTTGAGCCCGGAGGCAGTGCGGGTGCCGGAGTCTCCCGGCACGGGCGCGAGTCGGGCGCCGACGCCGGACAGAGCCCAGTCGCTTTCCCCGCCCGCGCCATCGTGCCGGTCCTCTTCCACTGCGTCGTGCGCCGTTGCGGCGAGAGATGCGGTGTCAGCGGACGTGCTGTACACGGCGGACAGCCGGCGCGACATGGGTTCGCCCTGCTGCGCCGCGTCGTCGGGGGCGGGCTGGTGGTTCGCGGTGTGCACCAGGTCGAGGGGAATCAGGACGACGACGCGGGTGCCGCCGAAGGAGGAGGGCCGCAGCTCCACCTTGATCCCGAGTCCGGCGGCCAGGCGGGCCACGACGTAGAGGCCGAGGCGGGCGTCGTCAGCGCGCGAGACCACATCCAGTTTCGGCGGGTCGAACATCAGCGTGTTGGCTTCGGCGTACTGTTCCGGCGCCATGCCCACGCCGCGGTCCTCGATCTCGATGGCCAGGCCGCGCGAGACGAGGGACGCGGTCACCTCCACGGGGTTCGGCGGCTTGGAGAAGGCGACCGCGTTCTCCATCAGCTCCGCGAGCATGTGCACGACAGGCCCGACCGCCCGCTCCGACAACCAGGTGGTGTTCCCGGTCTCGATGCGGATGCGCCGGTAGTCCTGCACCTCGCCCTGGGCGGAGCGCAGCACGTCGAGCAGCGCCACCGGTTTGCGCCAGCGCCGCTGCGGCTGCCCGCCGCCGAGGATGACCAGGTTCTCCTCGTAGCGGCGCAGCCGCGCGGTCAAGTGGTCCAGGTCGAAGAGGCCTTCGAGCAGCTCGGCGTCCTCGTAGCGGCGCTCCAGCTCGGTCACGCGCTTCATCTGCAGGCCGATGAGCAGCTGGGTGCGCCGGGCGATGCGCTGCAGCAGCCGCTCGAAGCCGCGGTACTGCTCCACCTGGTGGACCGCGGTCTCCAGCGCGCTGGCTCGTGCGGCGTTGAGCGCCTGGCCGAGCATGCCCAGTTCGTCGCCGCCGTAATGCAGCGCGGGCAGTTCGGCGTCGGTGTCCACTTGTTCGCCGCGGCGCAGCCGTTCGACCACGTCGGGCAGGCGCACCTGCAGGTCCAGCGCCGCGCTGCGCAGCGCGAATATCCGGCGGCGCAGCACTCCGGTCAGGAACAGGGTCAGCCCCACGATGAGCAGCACGCCGCCGAAGCCGACGGCCGTGTCGAGGACGAGGTCGGTCGCCAGGCCGTGCACCTCGGCCGAGGTGGCCTGCGTGAGCGCGGTGCCCAGTTCGATGTTCAGGCCCTGCAACTGCGGGGTGATCGCGGCGATGCTCTGCTGCCACTGGGCGCCGAGCGCCGCCGGCAGCGCGGTGCCGTTGGCGGACGGCGCGGAGGTGATCACGGTCTGCATCACGCGCGTCTTCTGCTGCCACGCGTTACTCGCGATCAGGGCGCGGTACTGCCCGGCCTCGGCGGGCGGCAGCAGCGGCACGACCTTGTCGTCGTAGATGAACTGCTCGGCGCCGCTGAGCTGCGCCAGTTGCGCGCGCTGGGAACTCGAGACGGTGCCGCCCACGATGCCCGGGGTCAGCAGGGCGTCCTCGCGCGCCAGGATCTCGATGCCCCAGACCGAGTCGATCTCCGGCCGCACCCGGAAGTTCTGGTCGGCGAGTCCCACGTCGCTCAGGGAGTTGAACAGTTGCAGGTCGGCGGCGATCAGGCCGGTGTAATCGTCGTAGATCTGCTGCTGCGACACGGTGCGCACATCCACGGCGAAGCGGTAGGTGCCGAGTTGCTGCAGCCCTGATTCGATTTGCGCGACGCCCGCCACGATGTCGGCGGGGGCCGGGCCGCTCAAGGCCCTCAGGCCGGCGATGCCGGCGTCGGTCACCTTGCGCTGCGTCGCGAGTTTCGCCTGGTAATCGGTCGGATCAACGAGCACGGCGGCACTCAGGCGCCGCTCGGCCTGCAGGCTGTAGAAGATACTGAACACCGGCGTCGCATAACGCACCGTCTGCGTGTTGTGGTTGCTGACGCTGTGCCAGTTGTTGTACAGCCGGTTGGAGTTAACGGCCCACAGCACGGTCATCGCCACGCTGGGCACCAGCGCCAGGATGAGCAGTACGACGCGCAGCGGCAGCTGTTGTCGCGTGTTCAAGTCCAGGACGCGCTGCCGTTTCGCCGTTCGCGCGTGGAGTGCCACCCCAGCCCCCAGCAAGTCGGTGAAGACGGTCCACCGAAATTACGGGGCCCGCGCATGACGAACGGATACTACGCCGGACCGAGTATCCGCAGGCTGGTATCGCAATGATTGTTACCCCTGCGGCGGCAATCCGCCGTCGCAAAGTCGGCAAAACGCGCATTACACGGGGTGTCGTATTCGCCGACAAATATAGGGCGGAGCATCAACTGCTCTACACAGTGCGTGACCATTCGGGTCGCCGGAGTAATCGGCAATCGTTTGCCGAATCGAATTCGAGTTCACTTGCGACGGTTGTCCGCTATTTGGCCGCCGGAAGTGCCTGCGCGACCGCGCGCAGGACGCGTTCGTAAGCGTCGAGGTCTGCGTCGTCGAATTCGTCCATGGCGGCGAGGATCCGCGCGATTAACGGCCCGAAGAAACTCCAGCCCAGGGTCTTGGCCTGCTCGCTGACGATGAGCAGCACGCGCCGGCGATCGTGCGGGTCGCGTTCGCGGGCGAGCAGGCCGAGCGCTTCGAGCCGGTCGATCACGGCGGTCGTGGCCGGGGAATTCAGGTGCAGCCGCGCGCCGAGCCGTCCCGGGGTCATCGATTCCTCGGTGCGTTCGGCGTCGAGCATGGCGATCAGGGCGCGTACGTCGGTCGGATGCAGACGGTTCTCGGTGGCGAACGTGGCGGCCTGCAGGTCCAGGTCGACGGCCACTGACCGCAGCAGATGCACCAGGCCCATGCGGGGGTGCGCGGCCATCTCAACGCCCGGCATCGCCGTCTGCCGGTCCCCGGGTGCGTTGCGTGGCATCCGCTACCCTTCTATTCTCTCGATGAGTGAGTAACTCACTCATCGATACTACTGGCGGACGGGGCCACCATGCACGCACGATCTCAAGCACAGTCCAGCTCGCAATCGCCTGCCGCCGCCGGCGAGGCCCTCGGCGCCTTCGACGCGG
>Ga0070739_10004816_pt1 | contig 15727 bp, 14 predicted proteins | sample Coa_R1_7_FD_66445 | JGI IMG/M metagenome (GOLD analysis project Ga0070739, IMG submission 66445) | Surface soil microbial communities from Centralia Pennsylvania, which are recovering from an underground coalmine fire - Coalmine... | ecosystem: Environmental > Terrestrial > Soil > Unclassified ... | reverse complement strand
ACCGCGAGGCCGTGGCATCGAATCTGCGGGAGACGCGCGCCTCGGCCGAGCGCGACCACATCCTGCGCGTGCTGGAGGAGACCGGCTGGAACGTGTCCGGCGCGGCGCGCGTACTGGGCATCGAGCGGACCAATCTGCACAAGCGCATTCGCGCGCTGGGGTTGAATCGCGAAAGAGCGGCGTCGACGTCGTAGCCACGCCCGAGCGTTAGTCAATGGCATGTGGGGCAGGCGGTTTCGCCTGCCGAAGGCGGGCTGAGAGCCTGCCGGGTGCAAGCCAAAGGCTCGCACCACAATCGGCAGTTCAGGACAATCTCCAAAGTTTAGGGGCAGGCGGTTTCGCCTGCCGCCTGCAAGCCAAAGGCATGCACCACAATGCGTGCGGGGTGCTGGGCGGTACAATCGCGAATGCTTTGACTCAGATCATCCTCTCGCGCGTCGCGTTCGTCGTCCTCGTCGGGTGCGTGGGGTGGCTGATTTACACGCATTCCCTCTTCGGCACGGGCCCGATCACGATTGCGGTGCAGGTGGCCGCCGCCCTGCTGATGCTATGGGCGCGGGTGATCTTCGGCATGCGCAGCTTTCATGCGTCGGCCAATCCCACGGAGGGCGGGCTGGTGACCAGCGGTCCGTATCGCTGGCTGCGGCATCCGATCTACGCCGCGATCTTCTGGTTTGTCTGGGCTGGAGTGGCGGCACATCCGTCGATAGACGCCGCGGGAACAGCCGCCCTCGCCACCGTGATGCTGGCCGTCCGCGTAGCTTCCGAAGAAAAACTGTTGACCCAGCGCTACCCGGAGTACGCGGACTACGCACAGCACACCAGCCGGCTCCTGCCGTTCCTGTTCTGATCAGGTCTTGACGCGTTTGGCGGTCATGTCCATGGTTTGATCGCCGATGTTCACCTTCAGCTTCATCTCGTCACCCGAAACGGTGCCGGTATGGACGATTTTCATTTCGTTCATCTCCACCGTGAAGCTGATCGAATCGCCGTCCAGCCTGCCTTCCGTGATCGGCGCTTCGCCCATCGGCCCCTCGGCGGTTCCGCTCAGCTTGTCGCCATCCATTTTGAAGGTGAACACGATGGTCATGTCCTGCCCATCGGGCGTCTGCGTGGTCCCATTCCATTTCCCGGTCACGTCGGCGGCGAGCGCCGTGACCGCAAAAAACAAAGCCAGAACCGCACTGGTGAATTTCATCTTCCCTCCCCAGGGAATCAGTTTCACTCAGTGTATCCGGAATTGACGTCAGGGAGTAAGGACGTTCGCTGCTGGTATAGCGAAGCGGCTACGGAGCATCTGCACCAGCAGTCCCTTGCCGCGGGCCTGTTCGATGTTCGCGGCGCCACTGCCTTCGAGCTCCACGGTAATGAAACTCTGATTCAGATGAGCATAGCGCGACGCGTTGTCGGCCCAGGCCGCATCGGCGCCGTCATTGGCGACTTCAGACTCGGAGACAATCCGGTAAACGCGGCCGAAGCGGTCGATCAGGAAGTTGCATGCATAGCGGCTCTGAAGAGCAGCGGGAGAGGCATTGGACGCGAGGTTGATGAACAGGATCCCCGCGGGATCCGAGCGTCGCACCGCCTGGGCATCGGATTTGTCCCCCAGACGAGGCGCCTGGTATGAGCGCGTCCTGCCGGCGGCGCGAAAGCGGTTATCGATCCGCAGACCGTTGCTCCAGGTTTCCGAATCGGGCCCCTGCTCGATTTGCCATACTGGCTGCGGCCACTCGGGAGCATGCATGGCGGGCGGCGCGCTGACAACGGTTGCGCGCGCGGCGCTCGAGAAAGGCCACGTGGCCCGGGTCAGCAGGAGCGATCCTCCGGTGGCCAGCAACACCGAGGGGACGATCTGCAGGGCCATCCGCGAGACGGCGCGCCTGCGAGGCCGTGTAATCCGCGGTGCGAAGCGGCGCAGAAAGCGCAGGCGCAGCACCGGATCCCGGATCTGGCCGGCCAGAAGGCCGATGATCCGCTCCGGTTCCTTTTTGGACCAGCGGATGACCACGCAATAACAGTGCCAGTTCCGTGCATGATTTATCGAGAAATTCCTGATGCCCCGGCCTACTACTTCACCGAAAGAGCGCAATAGACCGGAAAGCCGCAGCGTTCAGGCGAATGCTGCAGGGAGAAGGATGTCATGACGAACGAAGAATCGGCGAACAGCTCATCCATCGGAATCGATATCGGCACCAGCCGCATCGTGGTGGCCCGCGTCTCCGACAAGCGGTATCACTGCGAGTCGCAGCTCAATGCATTCATCAGCCTGCCGTACTCAAGGCTCACCGAGAACCTGCTGAAGCAGGAGAACGTGTTCCACGAAACGATCGGCAGGGACATCGTGGTTGCCGGCAATGACGCCGAGAAATTCGCCGAAGTCTTCCATGTCGAGACGCGCCGGCCCATGCTCAACGGCGTGCTCAATCCGCAGGAGCCGCACAGCCTGGCGGTGGTGAAGCGCATCATCAGCAAGCTGGCCGGCCCGGCGACGGTGCAGAATCAGAAGGCCTTCTTCAGCGTGCCCGCCCCCGCTCCGGAATGTGAAGGCAGCCTTGCTTATCATGAAGCCTCATGCCAGCAGATCCTGCGGGAGATCGGCTATGAGGCGACGCCCATCAATGAAGGCCTGGCCGTGGTCTTTGGCGAGATGGAGTCCTCGAACTACACCGGTATCGGCGTTTCCTGCGGCAGCGGTCTGTGCAACGTGTGCCTCGCGGTCCTGTCACTGCCGGTGGTGTCCTTCAGCGTGGCCCGCGCGGGCGACTTTATCGACCAGCACTCGGCCACGGCGACGGGCGACGTGGCCACGCGCATCCGCGTGCAGAAAGAGCAGTCGTTCGCCCTCAACGGCTTCACGTCGGACCGGGTCCGGAATGCGCTGACGGTCTATTACGGCGAAGTGATCCGCAACCTCGTAGACGCGCTGGTCGAACACCTGTCGGCCTCGAAGCGCGTGCCCAGGCTGGATAACTCGATTCCCCTGGTCATCAGCGGCGGCACCGCGACGCCGAAAGGCTTCCTCGAGCTGTTCCGCAAAGAGCTCGGCGCCCGCGAACTTCCGGTGCAGATTTCCGATGTGCGCATGGCGCCGGAGCCGCTCAATTCCACCGCCCGCGGCGCGCTCATGGCGGCGCTCTGTCAATAATCAGCGCCTGCTAAACTGGTGGCTTGCGCGCACTGCTCGAGCCTCGCATCTGCGCTGTAAGCTACCTCAACACGGTCCCTCTGGTGTGGGGATTCGCGCACGGGTCGCAGCGCGGCCGGTACCAGCTTTCTTTCGCGATTCCGTCGGAGTGCGCCGACCGGCTCCGCGATGGGCGCGCCGACATCGGTATCGTGCCGGTAGTGGAATGCGAGCGCCAGAACCTGCGAATCATTCCAGGCGCGGGCATCGCTTCCGATGGGCCGGTGCGCAGCATTCTGCTGGTCTCGAAGGTCCCGTTCGACCGCATCGGCAGCCTGGCCGCGGATTCCAGCTCGCGGACGTCCGTTCAGCTGGCCCGCGTCATTCTTGCCCGCCGTTTCGGCGTGGACCCGCATCTCGTTCCCGCGAACCCAGACCTCGAGGCCATGCTGCGCGAATGCGATGCGGCGCTGATCATTGGCGATCCGGCGCTGGCGGTCGATCCCGCGGCGCTTCCCTGGCGCGTGCTCGACCTGGGCGCTGAATGGACATCCATGACGCGCCTGCCGATGGTGTTCGCGGTCTGGGCCGCCCGCCAGGATCTCGACCCCGCTTCATATTCGGCCGCGGATTTCGTCGCGTCGCTGGAGGAAGGCGAGAAGCATCTGGACGAGATCGTCGCCGCGGAAAGTCGAGCGCGGCACATGAGCGAAGCGCTCGTTCGGGAATATCTCACCCGTAACGTGTCATTCCGAATTGGTCCGCGCGAGAGCGCCGCGGTGGATCTGTTCCTGCGCTACGTCGCCGAACTGGAACTGCGGGAGGCACCGGTATGATCAGCCGAGCGGAAGCGATCGACCTGTTTCGCAGCGACGACCTGATCGGCATCGGGATGGCGGCCGATGCGGTGCGGCGCCGGCGGCATCCCGAAGGTGTGGTCACCTACATCATCGACCGCAATATCAATTACACGAATTTCTGCACCGAATACTGCAGCTTCTGCGCGTTCTACCGGCCGATGGGCCACGCCGAAGGCTATCTGCACCCCAAAGAGGTGATCTTCTCGAAGATTCAGGAAACGCTCGACCTGGGCGGCACGGGCGTGCTCATGCAGGGGGGACTGCATGCGGAGCTGAAGATCGACTGGTACGAGGATCTGCTGCGCTCGATCAAGGAACGCTTCCCGCAGATCTGGCTGCACTGCTTCTCCGCGCCGGAGATCCTGAACATCGCTGAAGTGAGCGGCCTCACGCTGCGCGACACCATCGCGCGGCTGCGCGATGCCGGCCTCGATTCGATTCCTGGCGGCGGCGCCGAGATCCTGGATGACGATGTGCGCCACCGCATCAGCCGGCTGAAATGCCGGACCTCGGAGTGGATCGACGTGCATCGGACCGCGCACGAGCTCGGCCTGCGCACCACCGCGACCATGATGTTCGGCTGCGGCGAGACCATCGAGCAGCGCATGAATCACTTCGACATCGTGCGGCGGATTCAGGAAGACACCGGCGGGTTCACGGCTTTCATCCCGTGGCCGTTCCAGCGCGAGAACACCTCGCTGGGCCGCTTCGTGAAACAGGAAGCGACCGCAGTCGAGTATCTGAAAACGCTGGCCATCTCGCGCATTTACCTCGACAATATCCTGAACATTCAATCATCCTGGGTCACGCCGGGGCTGAAGACCTGCCAGCTCGGGCTGCGCTTCGGCGGGAACGACGTGGGCAGCATCATGATCGAGGAGAACGTAGTCAGCGCGGCCGGCGCGCATCATCGCGCGACGGAAGAAGAACTGCGCCGGCTTATCCGCTCCGCCGGTTTCATCCCGAAGCAGCGCGACACGCTGTACTACACGTATTTCTTGAATTAAGTTCTGCCTCTGCCTGGCGCGCCCAGGCGGGCGTGGACGGCCGCAGGACTGGAGTCCTGCCCCACCCAGACGCGCATACTATTTCGGACGACAGGTCGGCTTGCAAATGGTAGGTCATTCAGAGTATGCTTGCTCAGATGCCGGAACGACTCGAGCTCCTTCAGGGGACCCTGGAGATGATGATCCTGCGTACGCTCCAGCTCGGGCCGACGAATGGGTATCAGATCGCCAAAGTCATCGAGCGCATGTCCGACGAGCTGCTTCAGGTGGACCACAGCTCGCTGTATCCGGCCCTGCACCGCCTGGAGCGCAAGGGCTGGGTGGTATCGAAGTGGGAGGACTCGGACACGAAGCGGCGCGCCAAATCGTACCGGCTTACCGCGGTGGGGCGGAAACAACTGCTGGCCGAGCAGTCGAAATGGGAGCGGCTCACCGGCGCCATCGCTCGCGTGATGCGGCCCCTTCCCGAGGAGCCGTAAATGTTTGGATGGTTCCGCCGCAGGCGTCCGAGTTTTCAGGAGATCGATGAGGAGCTGCAGTACCACGTCGAGATGCTGGCCCGGGAGGGCGCTCCGGCACGCAGGCTGGGGAACCGCACGGCGATTCAGGAGACCACGCTGGATGCATGGGGCAATGCGCGTCTGGACCAGATCGGGCGCGATATCCGGTTCGCGGCGCGCATGTTCGCCAGAGAGCCGGGCTTTTATGCGCCCGCGGCCCTGATTCTCGCGCTGGGCATCGCATCGGCTGTTTCCTTTTTCAGCCTCGTGGATGGGGTGCTTCTGCGGCCCCTGCCGTATCGCGACCCGCAGCGCCTGGTAACGCTGACCGCCTACGATCCCAAGCCGCCGTTCGCTTCCAACGGATCGGTCTCGTACAACGACTACCGCACCTTCAGGGCGCGGGCTTCGTCGCTGGCGGATGTCGCTGTCACGTTTCGCACCGGCTGGTCGCGGGTCACCCTGGAAGACGAAACCGGGCCGATGACGATTCAGGGCGCGTTCGTCTCGCCGGAATTGTTCCCCATGATGGGCCGTTCCCCAATGCTGGGACGGACCTTCACCGAGGACGAGAACCGCCGCGGCGAGCGTGTTGCGGTGATCAGCGAGGCGCTCTGGAAGCAACGCTTCGGATCATCCCCGGACGCGGTTGGGCAGGATCTGCGGTTCGCCCACGAGCAGTGGCGCGTTATCGGCGTAATGCCGGGCGATTTCGAGGCGCCGTTTCTGAACACTCAGCTCTGGGCGCCCGTTCTCTCGCATCCGGAGTGGAACAACGCCGAGGACGGTCCGCCTCAGGATCAGCCGCGCTGGGATCTGCTCGCGCGGCTCAGGCCGGGAGTTTCCATCGCCGCGGCGCAGGCCGAAGTGGACTCAATAGAAAATGCGCTGAAGCGCGCCACACCGGACCTGCACCCCGGCGCGGTGCGTGTCGTTCCACTGCGGGAACACTTCACGGGCGCGGTCCGAAAACCGCTGCTGATTCTCTTCTGCGCGGTGGGATGCCTGCTGCTGATCGCCTGCGCAAACGTCGCTAACCTGCTGCTGGCGCGCGCGACGAAGCGGGAACGGGAACTTTCCATCCGCACTGCTCTCGGCGCGGGGCGCGCCGCCCTGCTCAGGCAGTTACTCATCGAGGCTGCGCTGTTCGCGGGCGCCGCGGGAGCGCTGGGCATGGCCCTCGCGGGGATCCTGACGCCGCTGCTGGTGCGGTTCGCGCCGGCCGGAACGCCGCTGCTGGATGGAGTGAGCATCGATTCGCGTGTGCTCCTGTTCGCAGTGGCGGTATCCATGGCGATCGGTGTGTCTCTGGGAGTCGTCACCGCATGGCGAGCCTCGCGAGCGGAAGCGGCGGACTTCCTGAAAGCGGCCGGACGTACGGCTACCGAGGCGCGCCAGCACGGCCGTTTGAAGAACGCGCTGGTGGTGGCCGAGTTCGCCCTGGCCACTATCCTCCTGACCGGAGCGGGCCTGCTGATCCACAGCTTCGTTGCCGTCGAGTCCGTGAATCCGGGTTTCGCGGTGGACAAGGTGCTGACCATCAATGTCGGCCTGCCGGACGGCACGCCGGCCCCCGAACTGCGGCGGTTCTATGGTGAAGTCGAGGCTCGGCTGGCGTCGCTTCCCGGCGTCGTTGCCGTGGGAGGAATCAGCAATGTGTTCTTCCTGGATGAATCGCGTGTTCACGCCCTGCGTCAGGTGGAGGGCCATGCGCCAGAGCCGCTGTCGGCCTGGAAACCGCTCGTCTGGGCGCAGGTATCCGGCGATTATTTTCAGGCCATGGGCATTCCGCTGATTCATGGCCGATTCTTCAATGCGCTCGACACGCCTGATTCGGCCCCGGTGGCGATCATCAATGAGACTCTTGCCCGGCGCTACTGGGGCACGGAGAATCCGGTGGGCAAGCGGCTCAAAGGCTTCGATCCTCGGGGCCGTCATGACGACTGGCTGACCGTAGTCGGAGTGGTTCGCGACACGCACAGCGGCGGGCTGGAGCGTGCGCCGTTTTCACAGATCTACGAGGTGCAGGCGCAACGCGGGGAGCATCTGAACAACCTCGTCGTGCGCACGTCGGGCAACGCAGCGGTGCTCGCCGCCTCGGTTCGACAAACTATCCGAAGTGTAAATCGCAACTCCTTCGTCACGTCGATAAAGACGATGGAACAGCTGCTCCAAGCACAGGAGTCCGGCAGGCGGTTCCAGACCTGGCTGGTGGGCGTCTTTTCGGGACTTGCGCTGCTGCTGGCGGCAATCGGCGTGTTCGCGGTGATGCATTACTCCGTCAGCGCAAGAACGAGCGAGATCGGGATACGAATTGCGCTGGGCGCCGATGCGCGGCGGATCACGGAAATGGTACTGGCTCGCGGCGCGCGTCTGGCCATTGCGGGCATCCTTGCCGGAGCGCTGGTGGCGCGCTGGGCCGGCGAGGCGATCGCGGGCCTTTTGTACCAGGTCCGTCCCGGCGATCCCTGGAGCTTCGCCGGTGCGGCGCTGGTGCTGTTCGTCGTCGCACTCTGGGCCTGCTGGCTGCCGTCGCGGCGCGCCGCACGCATCGATCCGGTTATCGCGTTGCGCCAGGAGTAGCGGCGGCGCAGGCCGGCCGGACATCCTTTAACACGATCCCCCACTCGCCCCAGCCCTGGCTGCGCGCGAACTGATCCTGCTCGAAGGCGATGGCCGCATCCAGCGTCGAACCCTGCGCCATTTCCCCGGCGCGCTCGCCGAGGTTCCAGCCGGTGGCGCTGACGGTTCGCCCATTCTGGCGCAGGAACGCGCGCACGTGCTTCTCTTTCATCACGTTGGGGCGCAGAGCCGATTCGGCGCGAAGCAGCGCGAATACCGGGGCCGGATTGCCCATGCCGAAAGGCGCCAGCGCCATCAGGTCATTGATGGCGGTGTCGGTGATCTCGTCGATTGCCACCATGCCGTCCAGTTCCAGCGTGGGCCGAAACTGCTCGGGGGTGAGGCGCGCACAGGCGTACTCGTTGAGCCGGTCGCGGAACTGCGCCACCCGCTCGATGGGCAGTCCGAGCCCGGCCGCCTGGCGATGGCCGCCGAAACGCGTAAACAGGTCGGACATGGATTCCAGCGCGTCCAGCAGATGGAAATCGGGGATGCTGCGCCCGGAGCCTTCGGCGAGATTCCGTTCGCCGTCCTCGCTGAGTACGAACACCGGCCGGCAGAAGCGCTCGACCAGCCGGCTGGCCACGATTCCGACCACGCCGCGATGCCAGTCGCGGCCGCAGAACACCAGTGCAGCCTGGCCGTCGCCGATCGGCTGGCGCGCGCATTCCTCCAGAACCTGGCGTACGATGTCCGCCTCGGTGTCCTGCCGGTCTTTGTTGAGTTCATGCAGGCGCCCGGCAATCTCGCGCGCACGGGCCTCGTCTTCGGTGAGAAACAGCTCGATCACGTCCGTCGCGCTGGCCATGCGTCCCGCGGCATTGATTCGCGGAGCGATGCGAAAGGCCACTTCCGAAGAACTGGGCGCGCGCGCGGCCCCGAAGCCGGCTATGTCCAGGAGCGCGCGCAGGCCGTGATTCCGGGCGCCGCGCAATCCCGCAAGGCCGTGTTTGACGATGATGCGGTTCTCCCCCGAGAGCGGGACCACGTCGGCAACCGTGGCGATGGCCACCATGCGCAGGAACGATTCCAGCACGCGCCGGCGGCGTGCGATGTCGAAGTCGAGACGCGAGATGAGCGACTGAACCAGCTTGAACACCACGCCCGCACCGCAGAGGTTCTTCTCCGGATATTCGCAATCGCGCCGGTTGGGATTGAGGACGGCAATGGCGGGCGGCAGTTCGTCCTCGGGCAGGTGATGGTCGGTGACGATGACGTCGATGCCCAGCTCGCGCGCCGCGCGCACTACCGCCGTGGCGCGAATTCCGGTGTCAACGGTGACGATCAGCCGTATGCCGCGGGCGGCCGCTTCTTCGACAACTTCCGGCCGCACGCCGTAGCCGTCGCGCAGGCGATGCGGCACATGAAAATCCGCGGCGCCGCCGGCCATTTCTATGGCCTTCTTCAGGACGACGACGGAGACTGTGCCATCGACATCGTAATCGCCGCAGATGAGAATCGGTTCCCGAGCGGCGATGGCGCGCAGGAGGCGTTCGCGCGCAGCCTCCATGCCGGCCATCAGCAGGGGATCGTGCAGATCATCCAGCGACGGTTGCAGGAAAGCCTGAGCCGATGCCGGGTCGGAGAAGCCGCGCCGCACCAGGACGCGGGCAGTGATCGGATTAATGCCAAGCTCGCGGACGAGGCGCGATTCGGATGCGCTGTCGGGAGTGGGAAATATCCAGCGCGCCGGGCGCATCAGTGGCTACCACACACTTCTGAGGACATCACCAAACTAAGTGCTCCCGGCCGGTTTTAATTCTGCGAGAAATAGCCGCTGATCGGGCCTTCGTCATCTTCGTCGACGTCGTTGGTATACGCGCTGATGTCCTCCAGAATGTCGGAGAGCTCCTCATACCATTCGGAACGAACGTCATAGACATAGATGCGGCCTTCATGGTCGAAGGAGAGTTCGATCGCGCAGGTGAATCCCTCGTACACACGCAGTTCCTTTAGCCGGCGCTCCATCGAGCGTCGCTCATCGGCGGGGATCTCGCCCGATTCCAGCCGCTCCAGGGCGTCTTCGATGTGGTCCGGCGTGAACTCGCGCTGGTGAAAGACCAGGATCTTCGCATCGGCGTTCCGGGCTACCTGAAGGAACGCCCGGAAATCGGGGTGATGCTCGACGTCCCAGTAGATGATGGGCAGCGAGTCGAGCAGCCGCGAGTAGCCGTGGAACACGTTCACGCCGTGCTCGGCCAGATGCTGCTCGATCTCTTCCTTCAGCGCGTCCAGATTGATGCTCATGGGGGATCCGCGGGAGCGTTCGCCTTCAACGGTATCACACGCCCTGGTTCCAGGAGAGCGTCTTCGACGCGCGGGTACAATACAGCGAGTGCTGTTGGAGCTGGTGGTCGAAAACTACGCCGTCGTGGAGCGCGTGCACGTGCGTTTTCACCGCGGCCTGAACCTGCTGACCGGGGAGACGGGCAGTGGCAAGTCAATTGTCGTGGACGCGCTGGGACTGCTGTTCGGCGGCCGGGCCGTGGGTGATATGGTGCGCAGCGGCTCCGAGCGCGCCCGGATTTCGGGAATTTTCGAGCTCACTGGCGACCCGGGAACTCGCGCGCTGCTCGCCGAGGCGGGTATCGAAACCGAAGACGACGAATTGCTGGTGGAGCGAGAGGTGCTGGCCAACGGCAAGTCGCGGGCCTTTCTCGGCAGCCGCCCGGTCACGGCTACGCTGCTGCGCGAGCTGGCGCCCGCACTGGGCGATATTCACGGCCAGCATGATCAGCAGCAGCTTTTCTCGGCCGCCTACCAACTCGCCACTCTCGATGCCTTCGCGGATAATGCCACGCTGCTGGAGCGGACAGCTTCGCTCTATGCGGAGTGGAAGCGCGTCGCAGCGGAACTGGAGGACCTCGACCGCTCGGAGCAGGAGAAGCTACGTCTGGCGGATCTGTGGAATTTCCAGCGGCGCGAGATCGAGACCGCCGGGCCGAAACCGGGTGAGGATGCCGAGCTGGAGAACGAAAAGCGCGTGCTCCGCAACGTGGCGAGGCTGCAGGAGAGCGCGAACGCCGCCTACGCAGCGCTGTACGATGCGGGTGACAGCGCGGCCACCCAGCTTCGCCTCGCGCTCAGGCGTATCGAGGAGCTGTGCCGCATCGACGCCTCGCTGGAAGCCGTTCTCGAAGCGCTGCGGCCGGCGGAGATCGTTGTGACCGAATCGGCCGGTACTCTGCGCGATTATCTGGACCGGCTGGAAGCGGATCCGGGACGGCTGGAGGACGTTGAATCGCGGCTGGCGCTGCTGGATCGCCTGAAGCGCAAGTACGGCGCGACGCTCGACGATGTGCTGGCCTTTCTGAGCGAGGTGAGCGGCAAACTCGATGCTCTGGAGCATGCCAGCGAGCGGCGCACGGAACTTCGTTCCCAAGCGGCGAAGCTCGAGGACCAATACCGCGCGGCCGCGGCCGCCCTCACCGCCGCGCGCCGCAGCGCCGCGAAAGAGCTCAGCACCCGCGTCGAGAAAGAACTCGCATCGCTGGCTCTTGGCGGCACGCGCTTTGTCGTGGAGATCGGAGAAGCGGCCTGGTCCGCGGGCGGGGCCGACCGCGTTGCATTTCTCATAGCTCCCAATGCCGGTGAGGAGCCGCGCCCGCTCGATCGCATCGCGTCCGGCGGCGAACTGTCTCGCATCGCGCTGGCGCTGCGCACGATGCTCGGGGGCAACGGCGCGGTCGCGGCCAACATTGTGCAGCGCACGCTGGTGTTCGATGAGGTGGATACGGGAATCGGCGGCAGCGTTGCCGAGGCGGTCGGCAGACGGCTCAAGCGGCTGTCAGCGGCCAATCAGGTGCTGTGCGTCACGCATCTTGCGCAGGTGGCCAGCTTCGCCGACCATCATTATGTCGTCGGCAAGCGGGAGATCAAAGGCCGCACTGTGGCCGAGGTGGAGGAACTGACGCCGGATCAGCGAACGCGCGAAATCGGCCGCATGCTGTCCGGCCAGCGTATCACTCCCGAGGCCCTGAAGCACGCCGAACAACTGATCCGCCAGAGCGCTCGCGCATAGGCGGGCCGGGTGGCGGCATGAAAATCGCGGGTCAGGCGCCGTCCTGCTCGCGCATCCGCGATTCGACTTCTTCCAGAACTTCGGGACCGAGGATCTGGCAACCGATCTCGCGCATCAGCTCACCGGCTTCGGTGATGCGGCCCATCAGCTTCACGGCGGTGAGGTGGCCCATGCGGTACTCACTGAGCGTCAGCCGCCGCGCGGCTTCCATGCGGAGGGGCTTCATAGTCTGGTCCGGGCAGGGCATCAGAATGTACGTCTCATCCGGACCCAGCTCCGAACCGTCGTCATCCACCTCAGTGAAGATCTGCGCCGTGAGGCCGATTTGGACGAAGTTCACGCGCTTGCCGTCGGTCTCCGGAAACAGAGCCCACAGCTCGCGTTCGATCTCGATGTACTCGCTGAAATCGAAGCTGGACGGGAGACCGTAAGATGCTCCCGGTGCGATGAATGAATAAACGGACACGTTGCCTCCTGCCCCACGTACACGCAATCGGCATTTCACCGTGAGATGTTGAGGAGGAGTATCGAAGAGCGCCCGAAAAGGAAGCCCCCTGAAGCCCCACCCGGCAACAAGCCCTTGAAAGCGTGCCGTTTAGAACTGCTCTCAGTTTTCCTGAATGCTGCAATTGTGAAACAAACCGCAGTGCTTGTCAAGAAAACTGCTTTGATGATTCGGATAAGAAGTCTCGCTGTGTTGGACGGTTTCTCACATGGGGTGGTTCCCGTGGGGGTAGGGCGCGTCGCAAATGGGGGTATGGAGTGAAGGACAAAGCCGCCCGATGGCAGACTGTGCGCGTGCTGCTGGTCTTCCTGCCTGGCCTGACGCTGATGGCCGCAGACCCGCCCGCGCCCGCGTCTGCGCCCCCGGCTTCCCCGAACATGCAGTCTTCGCTGGCGCTGCAGCAAAAATCGATCGAGATACAACGCCAGGCGATTCGCAGCCGCCTCGGGCCCACGGGCGCATCGACGGGCAGCTTCTTTACCGTTCCATGGATATCCACGGCAATCGCGCCCGCTACCCCTGTGGCCACGCCGACAGCCGATTGCGATCCTGTTCCCGAGTCTCAGATCTCGTCGCTGATCGACGCCGCCGCGAAACGGGAAGGCGTCCAACCTGCCCTCGTGCGCGCAGTCATCCGGCAGGAATCCGGTTTTCACGCCTGCGCCGTGTCGCCGAAGGGCGCTCAGGGCCTCATGCAGCTCATGCCCGCGACGTCCGAGCGCTTCCATGTAACCGACCCCTTCGATCCCGCGCAGAACGTGGATGCCGGGACGAAGTTCCTGAAGGAGCTGCTGGCGCGGTACGCCGGCGATCTCAAGCTGGCTCTCGGCGCATACAACGCCGGCCCGGCGCGCGTGGACGGGGCCGGTGAAGTGCCGGACGTTGCAGAAACAAAGGACTACGTTTCAAACATTCTGAACGACTTGGGGAAAAATGGCGGCAGCGGTGGTACTCCTGAGCCAGGACCATCTGGTACCACATAGTCCATCGGAGATTTCCGAAACAATGCCCTTTTCGCTAAACCCGGCGACGCAACGCGACGATATGCAGACTATGAGCCGGGCCACTGGTTGGCGCCTATGATCCAGGACGTCGCCCGCGTCCGGGCTATAGCCGAACCTCTCCGCGACGATGGCGAGTCCGACGCGCCGCCCGTAATCCTGATCGTCGATGAGGCCGAGATTAACCGCCGCGTGCTGCGGGCGACATTAAAAACCGCCTTCTGCCGGATCATCGAATGCAGCCGCCCGGCAAAGGCCTTCGAGATCCTGGCCGCCGAAAACGTCGACCTGATCATTGTCGATCTCATGCTGCCCGATATGGGCGGGCCGGAGTTCTGCCGCCGGCTGAAATCCGACCGCCACACCAGGCTCATCCCGGTCCTGATGCTGACCAGCGTGCAGGGGATCGAAAACGAAATCGCGGGCATCACCTCCGGCGCCGACGAATTCCTGATTAAGCCCCTCCATCCCGCGGTGGTTCGCGCCCGCATCCGCTCGCTGCTGCGGAACAAGGCCCTCATCGATTCGCTCGAGGAGGCAGAAAGCATCCTTTTCGCGCTGGCCCAGGCCGTAGAGCAGCGCGATGAATATACCGGCCTGCATTGCCAGCGCCTCGCAACCTACAGCGTGGCTCTGGGAGAAGCGCTGGGTCTCTCGAAGGTGGAGATCAAAGCGCTTCACCGCGGCGGATACCTGCACGACATCGGCAAGGTCAGCGTCCCCGACAACATTCTCTTCAAAAAAGGGCTGCTGACCGAAGCGGAATGGGAAGTGATGCGCCGCCACACCGTCAAGGGCGAAGAGATCTGTAAGCCCATGAAAAGTCTCGCGCCGGTGTTGCCCATCATCCGCTCCCATCATGAGAAATGGGATGGCACCGGGTACCCGGACGGCCTCAGCGGCGAGGAGATCCCGCTGCTCGCGCGCATTCTCCAGGTGGCCGACATCTACGACGCTCTGACCACCGCCCGTCCCTACAAGAAGGCGCTCTCACACGCGGAAGCATCGCGGCTCATGATGGAGGAAGTGGAGCGCGGGTGGCGCGACGCGGAACTGGTTTCGTTGTTCCTGGAGATGTGCGAGGCCGAGCCGGGCGAGTTCGCGCAAATGTCGGCGATGCAGGCCTCGCTCGCGAACATGGGTCGCGAACTCGCCCGCTAGCCTTACCGGAATTCCCGCTTGTAGATGAAATCGACGCTGACGATTCCGTTCTCGTCGCGGTTCATGATCGCCGACCAGCGCGGGTCGAACGCCCATTCCACGCGGATGATCTGCGTGTTCGACGAAGTCAGATCCGTGATGTAGGTGAACGTCAGATTCGAAGTGATCTGTTGCTGCAGCGTCATGCGCGCCTGCGGCACCTCCGATCCGCTCACGAATGTAGGATCGATCTTCAGCTGGCTAACGCCAAACACCCGCTTCAGCTGGCTGGCGATTGGATTCGCCACCGCCTGGCTGACGATCGCCGACTCGCCCATCTGCGCGAAGCCCTGCTGTGGTGGCGGCGGCTGATTCGCGAGGATGGTCGGATCGGAGGTCGGGGTCTTGCCCGTCGCCAGCAGAGCTACGATCTCCTGGAACTGCAGCGGCGGATCCGAGGTGTAGGTCAGCTTCATGTTATCCACCGGCCCGGTCACCGTCAGCACCACGTCCACACCCTTTGCCATCGTTTCCAGGTTGATGTTCAGCACTGGCTGGATACGCAGCGGATTGTAGAAGTTGATCGAGCCCGAATTGACCGTGTATGTCGAACCGAAGAAAACCAGCTTCCCTTCACTGATGTTCACCCGCCCGGTCATGCCGGGCTGCGCCGCCGTCCCGCGCAGGCGCAGATCGGCCTCCGCCTGCAGATTCTGGGCGAGCGAAGCCTGCACCGAGAGCGCCGGCGAAGTGCGGATGCGCACGTCCAGCTTCATGTTCTCGAGGAATGGCGATGGCGCTGTCGGCGCTTGCACCGGCGGGGCCGCGCGCGACAGCATGGAGCCGATATCGCTCTGTGGGCTGTACGCCACGCGATCGACGGTCACCGTGCCTGAGGCCAGGCTGTTCTGCATCGTGCCGGTCAGGTTCACCGCGGTGTCGATGGT
>Ga0070739_10004814_pt1 | contig 15730 bp, 19 predicted proteins | sample Coa_R1_7_FD_66445 | JGI IMG/M metagenome (GOLD analysis project Ga0070739, IMG submission 66445) | Surface soil microbial communities from Centralia Pennsylvania, which are recovering from an underground coalmine fire - Coalmine... | ecosystem: Environmental > Terrestrial > Soil > Unclassified ... | reverse complement strand
AGCCGGTCCAGTTCGGGCGAGCCGAGGCCGTGTTGCTGGCACAGTTCATAGCAAAGCAGCCCGGCGGATTTGTTCAAATCGTGGATGAAATGGGCGGTCTTGGCGGGCGCTTCGGTCGCGTGATGGTCGATGACCATCCAACCAGGTTTGTCGAGGCGCGCCTCGAAATTGAGGTCGGTCACCCAGGCGGCTTTTTCGCGCGGCTCGCGTTGTTTCCAGTTGTTGTAATGAAACGCCTCGAGGCGGACGTCCGCGTCGTAGATTTTTTTCGCCAAACGCTGCAGCAAAACGCCTGCGATGAGCCCGTCGAGATCGCTCTCGTGGGTGAGGATGACTTCGGGTTTCGGCAGATTCGGCAAAATGTCCATCGCAGTGACCCTAATCCAACTGTCGCGCACTGGCCAGAGGGATTTAAGAAAATACCCAAGAAACCAATTACCCAAAATCACAAATGCGCAAACCAATGTTTTGAATAGTCCGCTTTTGCTTCGCGTCGTATAAAGCCAACATGCGTCCGCGCCAATTTATCAGTTGTTTCAGCCTGTTCTTTTTCCTCTTGTTCAATGCAAATGGCGCACAGTTCCAAAATCCGCTCAATCCTGGCCCTGACCCTTACATGGTTTATTATCGCAGCAATTATTACCTGACCACGACGCAAGGCGACGCCATCCGAATCTGGAAAGCGACAACGCTCGCGCAATTGAAGACTGCCCCGCCAACGCTCGTCTGGCGCGATTCGAATCCGGCGCGTTCGACGGGCATGTGGGCGGCCGAATTTCATCTGCTCAGCAATCATTGGTACATGTATTACACCGCGACTTCGAGCGACCATGCGGATGACAATCACCGCATGCACGTGCTGGAGAGTAAAGGATTGGATCCGCTCGGGCCGTATCATTACAAAGCCCGTTTGGTCAATCCGACGAACGATCATTACGCGATTGACGGGACGGTCTTCACCAATGCCTACGATGGCGCGCTTTATTTCGTATGGGCGGCAAGGCCGCACCACGTTTTATACATCGCGCGAATGGCGAATCCCTACACGCTCGATGGCAACGGCACACTTATCCCGGCGGATGGTTTCGGTTGCGAAACGGTCCGTGAAGGTCCAGCCATTTTGCAACGCAATGGACGCATCTTCCTCGTCTATTCCATGTGCGACACCGGCACGCCCGATTACAAACTCGGCATGCTGATTGCGGATGAAAAATCCAACCTGCTGAATGCGCACTCATGGAAACAATTTCCAAGACCGGTTTTCGAACGATGCGACGCGAACGGCGTTTTTGGACCCGGCCATAATGGATTTTTTCAATCGCCGGACGGAAAAGAAGACTGGATCATTTACCACGCGAAAACCACGGCGGAATACACCTACAAAGGCAGAACGACTCGCGCGCAAAAATTCACCTGGAACACGGACGGCACCCCCAATTTTGGTATTCCACTGCCGTTGGACGCTCTCATTGATGAGCCATCCAATGGAAATCCTCGCAGGTGAAAACCATTCCGCAAAACGAGTTGTCGCGATTGGACGCGGATGGTTAAATGGGCCGGTGTGATGCTATGAAAAATTCTTCTTCCTTCTTTGCGCCGCGCAAGTTTTTGTTTTTTTCAATTCTCCTGATGCTCCTGGCGATGATTGAGGCGCCATTCACCGCCTCCGCCCAACGTTCGCGTTCGCGCTCGCGTTCCGAGGACGCACCTGTCCTGGACCGGGCGACGTTGCATAAGATGGATGATGAAATCGAGCAGGCGATTGATGATGGCGAAATCCCCGGTGCGGTCTTGTGGGTCGAGCATGGTAAAAGCAAATATGTCAAAGCTTACGGCGACCGCGCTCTTGTTCCCAAGGAAGAGGACATGACCAAGGACACGATTTTCGACCTCGCGTCCTTGACCAAGGTCATCGCCGGAACGCCGGCCATCATGATTTTGATCGAACGCGGCCAGGTGAAGCTGGACGAACCGGTGCGCACGTATATTCCCGAGTTCACCGGGGACGGCAGGGAAGATGTCACGGTGCGCGAATTGTTGACGCACACTTCGGGAATTTTGCCGGACATCGAGACAAAGACCGACTGGCACGGACGCGATGTGGCCGTGCAAAAAGCGTGCGCGGAAAAATTGCGCAACAAGCCGGGAACAGTCTTTTCTTACAGCGACGTGAATTTGTTTTTGGTCGGCGCGATTGTGGAGCGCGTCAGCGGGATGAAGCTTGAAGATTTCGTGCAAAAGGAAATTTATCAGCCGCTTAAGATGTACGACACGGGTTACCTGCCGCCGACAAACAAACTGGCGCGCATCGCGCCGACCGAATGGGACCCGGACCATACCAACGTGATGTTGCGTGGCGTGGTGCATGACCCGACGTCGCGTCACATGGGCGGCGTGGCCGGTCATGCCGGTCTTTTTTCGACGGCGCACGATTTGGCGCGTTACGCGCGGATGATGTTGAACGAAGGAACGCTCGATGGCGTGCGCATCTTCAAGCCGGAAACGGTGCGCCTGATGACCAGCGTGCAAACGCCACCGGACATGTGGTCGCGGCGCGGATTGGGATGGGACATTGACTCCGGTTACAGCCGTCCGCGCGGCAAGCTGTTCCCGCGAGGCTCCTACGGCCACACCGGCTGGACGGGCACGTGCATCTGGATCGATCCATTTTCAAAAACGTTTTTCATCTTCCTTTCCAATCGCGTGCATCCGGACGGCAAGGGCAACGTGGTGCCGCTTTACGGCGAGCTGGGGAGTTTGGCCGCCGAGGCGGTGACTGATTTTGATTTCAATTTCGTCCCTGGCGAATTGCCGCCGCACATCGCGGAAAAGGCCACGCCGGATGAAATCGCCCAAATGGATGAATTGAGCAACGACGTTCCCGGCGTGTTGAACGGCATTGACGTGCTCGAAAAGGAACATTTCGCGCCGCTCAAGGGGATGCGAGTCGGCCTGATCACAAATCATACGGGAACGAATCGCCGGCGTTATTCGACGATTCATCTGTTGATGAACGCGCCGGACGTGAAGCTGAAGGCGTTGTTCAGCCCGGAGCATGGATTGTATGGATTGAAGGACGAGCCGGTGGACGACAGCGTGGATGAAACGACCGGCCTGCCAGTTTACAGCCTTTACGGCAAGCATTACGCGCCGACGCCGGAGCAGTTGCGTGGGTTGGACGCGTTGGTGTACGACATCCAGGACGTCGGCTGCCGTTTTTACACTTACATCTCCACGCTCGGCCTTTGCATGGACGCTGCCGGCAAGGCGGGTGTCAAATTTTTCGTCCTCGACCGCGTCAACCCGATTGACGGCGTAACGATTGATGGCCCGATGCTCACCGGCAAGACCAGCTTCGTTGGGTATCATTCCATTCCGGTGCGTTACGGCATGACCCTGGGCGAACTCGCCCAAATGTACAAGGCGGAACGGCATCTCGTCACTGACCTGACGGTCATCAAGGTCGAAGGCTGGAAACGCGATGAACTTTACGATGCGACCGCGTTGCCATGGCGGAATTTTTCGCCCAACATGCGCAGCGAAACGGAAGCGATCCTTTATCCCGGCATCGGTTTGCTCGAACGGACGTCATTGTCCGTCGGACGCGGCACCGGAACGCCATGGGAAATCATCGGCGCGCCGTACATTCATGACATCAAGCTCGCGTATGAATTGAACCATGCGGGTTTGGAAGGCGTGCGGTTTTTGCCGGTGCGTTTCACGCCGACGAACAGCGTGTTCGCCGGGCAATCCTGCGCTGGAGTGAACATCGTCTTGACCGACCGCGAGCATTGCAAGGTGGTGGACGTGGGCGTAAAGATTGCAGAAATTTTGAACCGCCTTTATCCCGATCAATTCAACGTGGACAAGATGGATGTGCTGATGGGCAACAAGGCCACCTTGCACGAAATCAAGGACGGCGCGCCGGTGGAGGAGATCCGCAAATCGTGGCAGCCGGACCTGGACAAGTTTATGGAGCGCCGCGCCAAGTATCTGCTTTATTAGCTGGGCGGGAGTTATGCAGTGTTGAAAGACCGGCGGCTTTGCCGAATGCGCTTCCACTTTTTCCTACAAACGTCAACTTGACACGCAGATTTTACAAATTACTGTTTGAACAACAGCAACCAATATTCGTCCAAGTTGTTGAAAACGTTTGATGCCGACGCCTGAGGGCTGGCAGGGAGTTGTAAGGAGTTGGCATGGGACACGCTAGTGTAAGCTTGAAGAAAGGATTGCCAAGTTATGACAAAAACGTTGGACGTGATAAGCGAGACCGTACGTGATAACAAACATCCCTTCCGTAAAGTTGATGACCAACCAAAAAAGGCCCAGAAACACAGGTACGAACGCAGGAAAATCAAGGAGTACCTGCACCTAAACGACTGGGTGACTGAAGAAGCCGTCTGAGTTTTTAGCCCGACGTTCGTTTTTTAACCAAGATTGCGCCACTGGCTTTTTTTGAGCAGACTGGCAAAAAGGTCACTGACACTCCGGGCAAATCCCAAAAAATTCCAGTTTGTGGGTGATTGCCTTGAATCCGTTTCGCGCGGCGATCTTCTCCTCCAGTTCGCGCGTGAAACATTCGTTGATCTCGATCACCCGCGAACATCGCACGCAAACAAGATGGTGATGATGCCCGTCGGCGCCTTCCGCCAGCAGTTCAAATCGCGCCACGCCGTCGCCCAAATCGAACCGTTTCACCATCTTCATCCCTTCCAGCAAATGCATGGAACGATAGATGGTCGCCAAATCGCAATCGCCCTTCGGCAACTCCGCAAAAATTTCCCTGATCGAAAGCGGATGCGGATGCCGCCGCAGAATTTCCAAAATCGCCTGGCGCGGCCCGGTGATACGCCGTGATTTGCGCCGCAATTTTGCCGTCAACTTCGGCAGGCTCGCCCTCTTGTGCTCGTGCGGGCCGTGTTTGCAATGAGAATGAGCGCTACGTTTCATTCGCATTCCTCAATGAGACCCAAGCGCCGTCGCCACGCCCAAGGCCGTGCCAACAATGATCGCCGCCAGTTTCGGCACATGGATTTTGTGCGCGTCGCCGCTTTCGAAAAGGATCGTCGTCGAAATGTGCATGAAGATGCCAATCACGATGGCCATCAATTCGCGCGAATGCTGTGCCAGCAACGGCACGTGACCGCTCACGAACATTCCGAGCGGCCCCATCGCCGCGAACAATCCCAAGAGCGCGAGCGAAGGGCCTTTCTTCATCCCCCAATGCAGCAACATCCCCAGCAGCGCGATTGAGACCGGAAAATTATGCACAACAATGCTCCATAACAGCAGCGTGCGCGACGCCGGATCGTAATAGGTTGCCGCATTGCCCAGCGCGGAACCCTCGACCAGCGCATGGATGCACAAGCCCGCCACCACACCGTACGGCGCATGACCATCGTGATGCAAATGATGCTCATGCCCATGTTCAACACCCATCGAAATAAAATCCAGCGCCAATTGGACGAAAAACCCTCCGAGCATCAGCGCGCCCAGCACGATTGCCTCCCGTTCGCCCCATTGCCGGCGGTCATAATCATAAAGCTCCGGCAAAAGATGGAGCAACGTCAGGCTGAGCAGAAACGCGCCCGTGAACGAGTTGAGCAGCTTCACATGCCTGGGCTCATGCAACCGGAAACCGAACACCGTGAGAGCGCCCAGAACGATGCTGGACACTAAAATCAGGTAATCCATTCACCCGGAGCGTAGCAGGAAGGGGACTAATTGCAAATCATTTGCAATAGCCAAAATCGCCATTGCCCACCACTCGCCTGATTCCCCGCCGATTCGTAGGCGACCGCAGATTGCGGAGAAAAGCTCCAAATCCCAAGCACCAAGCACCAGAGAAAATCCAAACAGCAAACCTCAAAAAAAGCCTGTGGCTCTCCGTTAAATTGTGGGTGCGTGTTAATGCTTTAGCAGTCTTGCCTGCCAAACGCAGCATCATAACGGCAGGTGAAGGCTGAATCCGCCAAGGCCATTGGTTATTGAACATTGGAACTTCTCTGGGGCTTGGATGTTGGTGCTTGGAATTTTTAAGCTGCCCCTGCAATGCGTTATGAGGCAAAAGTTCAGCTCCATGGACGGCCTTACTTCTCCGCATTCGCCCTGGCGATACCACCTGGAGGCTGGGAATGAGGATTGTCGGTGAACTCGACAACATCGGCGCGGATGGAGGTTCGCGGGATGGAAAACAGTATCCAATAGCTGCTGTCCTTTTCGAGGATCAGGTTGGCCAGGGCGCGCGAGGTGCCAGGGTTCAAATCGGCTTGCGCATTCAGGCGGTTCATTGCCTTGTTGAATTTGGCGGGGACGATGGTGATAATGCCGAGCAACGCGAACCCTTTGCTTTGACCCGCGACATTGGATTTAACAACAACGAAGTTCTTTTGCTGCAAACGCAATTCCGTCGTGTTGTAAATCTGCAACGTCGGGGAGGGATTCACATTTCCCAAGGCCGAGCTGATGGGCGCAACCGCGGCGCAACCTCCGGCAAAAACTGCAAGCGCAGCGAGCGCGGACAGCATCGCGAGCGCTGGAAGTTTATGGCGAAAGGAGGCGATTGCAACTTGGGCTGCGGCATAAACTTCTGCTAAAGTTGGCATATCCAGACTTCACGCGAAGTGCGCCCGTTTGCCATGGGGCAAAATCCCACCGCAGGCGGCCTGTTGCCGCAGCCTGTAACCGCTTGCGAGTCGCGGGGTCTTAGTTGGAAATGGCGCAAGTGCCGCCGCGATGAAAGGAAGCATGAAAAAGAGACTGCTCAAGCTGTTGCTGCTTTTGGGAATGGGCGCATTTCTGGCTGGTTGCGAAACGACTTATCAATCCAGCCAGAATTTCGACCAGGACTTCCCTCCCGCCGGAGCAACGATGGCGAACTACCAATAAGCCAAAGTTTTCCGCAGGCTGGCCTAGAATTCGCCGACCTGGCGTTCGGAAATGCGCTTGACGCGATGCCATTGGCCGTTGGCGAAATTGTAAATGCCGGCCAGCGGGAAAAGCCGCGCGCGCTTGAAGCTGTCGAGATAATCGAGCAGCGACATGCAGGCGTCGTCCCAGGTGTCGTGATCGGAAATGATGCCGCGCATTTCGCAGTAAAGGATGTAGGGCTTGCTGCGGGGCGGATGGTTCCGGCCAAGGCGCAATTGCTCCACCAGATAAACGGGAGATTGTTCGTAAGTCTGGAGCAACTGGGTGTAATCGGCAGGTTCCAGCAAATCGGCCATCGCGTGCAATCCCCAGCGGCCCAGTTTTTCCGGAAGCTTGGGATCGCAATCGAGCGTTTTGCAAAGCGTTTTGATGTCCGATTCCTCCTTGAGAATGGCTACAAAATTGCGCTTCGTGTCCGCAACGTTGATGAGGTTTGAGATCCAGCCTTTCTTCCTGCCATCCACAATCTGCAATGGTCTATAAGTATGCATAAGTTTGATTATCCAGGCCCACAGCGCCGGAGACGCTATGGGATTCGATGGTGGCGCGCAAGGTTGCGTTCGAAAATTCCAGGTTCATGCAGCGAGCGGTTTGAATTTCTTGCATTGGCTCAAAAACTTGAGCGGGTTCTGATAGACGAGCTTGTCGATCGCAGCGGCGCTATGGCCGCGCTTGCGCATCTCAAGCATCGTCTTTGGCACGGCGAGCGGATCGCTGACGCCCCAATCGCACGCGCAGTTCATCCAGATGTTTTCACTGCCATACATTTCGATCATGTCCACCGCGCGGGCAGGGGAGCATTTCGATTCGGGATAAAGCGTCATGCCCGCCCACATGCCGGAATCGAGCACGAGCTTGACGGTATGTTCCTCGACGTGGTCGATGATGACGCGGGCCGGGCGGATGCGTTTGTCGCTCTTCAGCAAGTCCACGATGAGCCGTGTGCCCTTGAGCTTGTCTTCGAGATGCGGCGTGTGGACGAGGATGAGCTGGTCGTGGTCGGCGGCGAGGTTGACGTGCTTTTCGAGCACTTTGATTTCGTTGCGGCTGTTCTTGTTGAGGCCGATTTCGCCGATGCCCAGGACGTTTGAACGGTTCAGGAATTGGGGGATGATTGCGAGCACATCGTCGGCAAGCTTGAGGTCTTCGGATTCCTTGGGATTGATGCACAGCCAGGAGAAATGCGGCAGACCGAACTTGGCCGCGCGCTTGGGCTCGTGCTCCGTGAGTTGGCAAAAGTAATCGTAAAAACCGGCGGCCGAACTGCGATCGAAGCCCGCCCAAAACGCCGGTTCGCAAACGGCCTGGCAACCGGCCGTGACCATCGCCTGATAATCGTCGGTCACCCGGCTGACCATGTGAGCATGTGGTTCGATGTAGCGCACAGATTGGTTGATGGTTGGGGAGTTGATGGTTGATTGTTAAGAAGGTTTCAAAGAACGCCGCAGGCCACTAAGCATGCGACCTTGCGTTTCGGCAGCCGAATACAACTCCTGATATTCGGCCTCGTTCAGGTAATTTTGGCGCTTTCCGATGGTGGCTTGTGTGACAACTTCAAATAGCGAACCGGTCGCAATTTCAATAAATCGTGCGAAATCATCTTGAGAATACCGTGCCGAACCTTCTGCAATATTTGAAGCTATGGAAACAGCAGCCCTGCGCATTTGGTTTGTCAGTGCGAAGCGTTCTTCTTCAGGGAATTTCCTGGTGATGCGATACACGGCATCCGCGAAATCAATAGCCTTCTGCCAGGTTTCAAGTTTTTCGAAAGGAAACATATTTAACTCGGCTTCATTACCATCAACCATCAACACACATTACCATCAACCGCCTTATACGCTCCGCAAGCAGCTTTGGTCGTTGCCACCGGAATTGGCTCGGTAGTTGGGTCGCTGAAAGCGAGCAGCACTTGTTTGGCGCGGTCCTTGTTGCCCTTGCTCAATTCGGCCAATGCTTTGCGGAAAGCCTCGATGCGAAAATCATCGTCGCCTTCGGAACGTTCCACGCGGTCCATGAACGCCGCGATTTCGATGAGCTTGAATCGCGCATCAACAAAATACAAATCAAGCAATTGCTGACGTGTCATAATAAATTGGACAAGCGCCCGGCGCGATTTATTCGAGCGCCAAGCGTAATCAAGAAATGAAAGCGCAGGAACCGCGAGTTTGCAACAGGGGAGTTGAACGCATCGGCGGCGGAGTAATCAAATCGCGCATTTTTGGGGTTACTGCGAATGGCAAGGCGTTGAACACCCCGCGCTTTGAACTGATGAGCCGCGATCCATCTCATTCATTTCGATCCGCTCATCCATTTCAAGACGAGTTCAGCGGCGCGCTTCGGCGCCGTGGCAAGCACGTTATGGTCGGCCCGCCAAAACGTTTTTCCGCCGCGATACGAAGGACAGTTCTTTCTCAACCACCAACGCACCAGCAGCCATGGGACCAGCGGATCGACGAAACCCGCAAGATAATGGATGGGCACACGGGTTTGGCGCGCAATATCGCGCGGGTCGAATTCATCGAGCAGCGTGAGCCGTTGTTGCATCGCCTGCCGGTCGAGTTCGGTCCTGCGGCCCAGGAATTCGGCGATTGTTTCCAAGACTTCAGGCGCGTGCCGATGACGGAAGCGCGAATAACTGGCGTAAGCTTTCATCTCCAGCCCATACAGCCACATCGGTGTCATGCGGCCGATCAAGCGCAGCGCTCCCGGTCCCCACGGCCACGGATGTTTCACAAAGCCGCCTGCCAGAACCAAACCTTCCACTTGAAATGCTTTTCTTCCAGTGGAGTCTTTCGATTTGTTGCCCGCGGCCGAATGCCGTTCCAACAGCGGCCATGCCGGTTGCGAACCGAAGGATTCGCCGAGCAGCCAGCCGCGCCTGATGTCGCGTTCGAGCAAAGCATTTTCGATCGCGTCGGCGTAATCGTTCATTCGCCAGGTGAGCGAGCGTGGATAAGTAAGTTCAACAAAATGCGCGCGGTCCTTCAATGCAGCGCGAAAGCCGCCGACCAGCGTCCAATCGCCATGCAAGCCGGGCAGATAAACGAGCGTCGGGAGCGTGGGATTGCCGTGAGTGCGGATTTCAAGTCTTTCGGAATCCATTTAATTCGGCTGGCTGAAATGTCCCGATTGGAGAAAGCGCAAAGATTGATCCATCACCGAGCGTTTGCACATCATCCAGGTATGTGTGCCATGCACGACGAGAAAATCTTGCATTCCGTCAACGCGTGTGCTCGCGACCGTTACCTTTCCATCGTTTGGGCCTGAAAGCATGAAGGATAAAACAGGGTTCAATGAAAAATCGCCTGCGATGATGCCGCATTGGAAATTTACCGGCCCAAGCTTTTGCGGCATACTGTCTGATCCTGTTCCCAATTCCCGGGCCGTGACACCAAGAAAATTGCGCGTGAGACAATTTGCTCGCAGACGATCAATGATTTCACTGCCTTGGTTCGGGGGCGCGAGCATCACGACCCGTCCCAGGTTCCTTATCTTATGATTCGACAAATATTGCCGAACAATGATTCCGCCCAAAGAATGAGTGACAAAATGCACCTTCTTGCCATGGTCAGTAACCCCGGTTTTGAGCAAATTATCCAAATATTTGTCAGCGAGTTCATCCAATGAAACCAACCGCGAGCGATAAGTAAGATTGATAACTTTGTAACCCCGCCTTGTAAAATAATGTTCCATCAATTTCATGGAAAGGGCAGTCCGGCCCATCCCGTGCAACAGCACAAGGTAATCTCCGTTCGTTTGCGAGCCCTCGGCGATGGCGGTTTCGCCGGTTAGACACATCAACAATCCTGTCACAAAGCAGATAATGGCAACCAATGAGCTCATTGCTTGATCATTGCTGCGAGTTCGCGATGGTTGATTTTTCCGGTGCCAAGCTTCGGGATCTCGCGCACCACCTTGATTTCGCGCGGCACGCTCAGGTTGCTCAAGCCTTTGGCCTTGATGGCCGCGCGGACTTCGTCCATTTGCAATTTGGGTTCGTTGGTCACCGCGATCAACGCCTCGCCCTTGCCTTCGTCAGGCCGTGTGACCACAGCCACCTGGCAACGGAGGCCATATTGTGGGAACGCGCCGGCCAAGGCATCTTCAACAGCCGTCAAACTCACCATTTCCCCGCTGACTTTGGCAAAACGTTTCAACCGCCCGCGAATGAAAAGGTAACCATCTTCATCCACGCTCACGATGTCGCCGGTGTCGTACCAGCCGTTCAGTTTTTGGAACTTCGCGTTCGCGTCCTTGTTCAAATAACCCATCATGATGTTCAGCCCGCGCACGAACAATTCACCGCCTTCGTCCACGCCTTCGATCTTCTCCAGCTTGTATTCCATTCCGGGCAGCAATCGCCCTACCGAACCGTATCTCGGCGTGAGGGGTGTGTTCACGCTCACGCAGGGAGAACATTCCGTCGCACCGTAACCTTCCAGGATGCGCACACCGAATTTCTGCGCCCAGGTGTTGGCCGTGGCTTCCTGAAGCTTTTCCGCGGCGGCGAAGAGATAGCGCATCGAGCGAAAATCATACGGATTGCCCTTGCGCGCGTAGCCGTTCAAAAATGTGTTCGTGCTGAGCAGAATGCTGCAATCCGTTTCGTAAAAAAGCGTCGGCACAACTCGATAATGCAGCGGCGATGGATAAACGAACGTGTAAATCCCGCGCACCAGCGGCAGCAACGTCCCGACCGTCAGGCCAAAGCTGTGGAACATCGGCAGGCAATTGAACAAACGATCCTTGTCGGTGATGTCCGTCACCGCGAGCATCTGGCGTATGTTGGCGAGAATGTTTGTGTGCGAAAGTTCGACGCCTTTGGGCACACCTTCCGAACCGCTGGTGAAGAGGATGACCGCAGATTGCGGGGCAGGGGAGGGGAGCGCTGTTTTTTGGGGAGCCAACGAACGCGGGTTGAAAGTCACACGCAACAACGAAAGGAATTTTTGGGGGCCGGAAATCTGTTTGCCGAGGTCTTCGAGATAGACGAATTGCACGCCGGCATCGGTGAGCGGCTCGACTTTCAATCGTGCCCGTTCCAGAAATGCTCGCGAAGTGATGATTTGTTTCAGCCCGGCCAATTGCGAGCAAGTCACCATCGTCGGAATGCCAGTGGAAAAGTTCAGGATGGCCGGGACTTTCCCCAAACGCCACAAGCTCAGCAAAATCACCGGCACGGCGCTCACGTTGGGCATCAGCACGCCCACACGAGCGCCACTTGCTGTCAGGGCGTGTTGCAACGGACGCGAAAGCGCATCCGTTCCGGCGAGGAGCCTGCGGTACGTCAGCGGCTTGCGCGAAACATCTTCGAGGATGTATTGCCACTGACGTTTCCGCGCGATGTCCGCGATTGCCGAAAGCACATTGTTGGCGCCGAATTCCATTTCGACATTGAATTGCAGATTCACCAGTTGATCGCGCAGCCAGAGGGTCAATTTTTGCCGTGCTTGCACGGTGCTGACGTTCTCGATCTTCGGCGGCGTGAGGATTTCGCTGAAATGCGCGGTCACGGTAGGGAACCATTTTTTTGGCGCAGGACTCGGAGACAAAGGCAGGTTTTGCGCGCCGCGAAGATAGCAGGTGATGACCTTGGCATTGGTTTTATGCAGCAGAAAACCAGTCCCTTCGAAAAGCTTCATCAAGGTGCCGGTGCGCGAGAGGCGGCCCTCCGCGAACAGCACCAAACGACCGTTGGCCTGCAGATGCTCGGCCATGCGTTTCACAGCGTACGGCGAATTGGTGTCAATCGGGAATGTGCGCCGATTGAGCATGATTTTGCGATGCACCCAGCTCGTCTCGGCGGTGACGCTGGAAACGACGAATTTCCAGTCGGGATCGAGGCACGCGCCCACGAACAGCCAGTCGAACCACGAAGTGTGATTGGGGATCAACAACACCGGTCCGGGCGTCTTGAGCACCTCTGTGTTGTAACCACGGAAGCGAAACAACAGTCGCAATATGAATCGAACGATGGCAGTCATGATGGTTTGGGGTGCTCTTTTGATTTGGTGAAAGAACAGAAAATAAACCAGCAAATAGCGAGCGAGGTGATTACAACGGCAAAAGAGGCTACGAACCGGTCCCATGGCAGTCTGCCGTGGCTTACGGGAACAAGCGTTGCGGAAAGAGAAGCTTCCTCGCCCGGCATGGGCGCTGTTGCAAGCAAGCGACCAGTTCCATCCACAAACTGTGAAATGCCGGAGCTCGCCAACCGAAAAATGGGAAGGCCGTATTCCGCGTTGCGAGTTGGAGCCACACGCGCGTGTAATTCATGCTGATGCAATCCCCAATCTGCGACATCCATCGTCGGCACAATGATTGCCTGCGCGCCCATTCGGACGAGCACGTCGGTGACGCGTGTATAACTCAAATCGTAACAGATGCAGAAACCGATTTTTCCCCAAGGCGATTTCCAGAGTTCCTGTTTTTTTGCCGGAAGGCCGTCTTTAAAAAATTGGATCGGCACACGTTTTCCCTGTCGGAAAACAATTTCTCCGTCCGGACCGATGACAAAAGCAGTATCGTAGTAATTGGAATTCGGAGCAGGATCTTCTGCGCCGATCACAAGATAACGATGGTTTTTCCTGCACCAGTTTTTCACCTTCTCCGGCACCGGCTCTGTCAATGTATATTCGCTGAGAAGCAGCAGTTGGGCTTCTGGAAATTGCTTCGCCAGTTTGTCGAGGTTCCAGAGCACTTGCTGCTCGGACGGAAATTCCAACTGCACCCCTGCCACTTGCACTCCGTTTTTTGTAGGAGCCGGATGGTCGGCGGAATGATCCCTATTGTTGGTTACGTTGAGGGAAATTGCGAACAACGCGAGCAAGGCGACGTTCACTGTAATGGCTTGTTTTCGTTTCGGCAAAGAGGTTGCCGCGATGACCAGCACAAGCACAAAGCCTATGCCATACATGCCGGTGAACCGGACCGGGAAACCGCTCGCGTTTTGAGCGAACGCGTAGCCAACGTTCAGCCAAGAGAAGCGGAGGTAGTAAAGTTCGCTACGAAAATATTCCAATCCTGTCCAAAGAAATGGTATCAGCAAAACTCCCCAAACATCGCCAAAACGCCGTCGCGCCTGGTTGCCCAGCAGAACAAAAAGTCCCAGCCAAAAGGCGAGCACAGACCACAAAGCAATGGCTGCGGGGCCAAAGATGGTCCAAAGGAATGCCGATTGCGGCGCGTAGCACAATATCCCGGTGGCAAACGCCAAATATAATGCCTTGCGCCATGTTTCCAGCCGCGTGAGTTGAAATAAACACCAAATATAAATCCCAATCAAAAAGCTGCAGGATGAAAATGTGTAAGCCAGTTGGAACGCGAGAACCGCCACGACCATCAACAAAGCCGTTTGTTTCCATGTCAAAGCAGCCCGCATCCCGGTGGCTGCGATTGGTTGCGCAACTGGATCGTCGTTTTTTTCGACTGCGATTTCCCTGTTCATTTGGGCTCGTTGCTTTCTGTAGCAATCTTTGTCGCGTTGTCGCTGATGCTCTGCAAATCCGTCACGATTTGTTCAGCGCGTTCTTCGGTGATGCCGTTCCAGACGACTTCGGCGGCCCGGAAGTAATGCGGCTGGATGGCCATCACCAATTTTTTCCCCTCGGGGGTCAGCACGACATTGAAGGCGCGCCGGTCGCCGGGGATTTCTTTTCGCCGCACCAAGCCGCGCGCCTCGAGGCGGTCCACAAGACCGGTGATGTTCGAACGGTGCATGATCAACTGGCGGCTCAACGAAATCTGCGTGCAGCCCTCCGGCTGCTCATAAAGGAGATTGAGAACATTGAACTGGCTGGGGCTGAGGTCCCAACGGGCGAAGAACACGCGGCTGGAATTCCACAACGTTTCCGCTGTTCGCAGCAGTTCAATCAACGCCTGATAGCGCGGACCTGGAGCGCATGGCTGACCTTTCACGGAAAACAGTTTAATAATAGATTGTTTATATGTCAACAAATAATCTTTCAGGGCAGAATTTTGGATCTTCGGCTCATTTGTGAACTTGCGTATGAAGTCACCTTTAAAGCTTGTAATGTGTAAAGGGGCAATTGGCACTTCTTGACGCGTTGTGCCGCAATGGATAACGTTGCTTGTGAAAAAAGTAACAATGTCGGCATGAGAGAAAACAAATGACGACGGAACACGAGCCCTACCTGCTGATTACGGTCTTTGTCATAGCGGCGCTGGGCTTTGCCATTTCACCGCTTTTTCTTGCCTGGCTTTGGTCAAAATTCTTTTCTCCCAAAAAACCGGGCCCGCAGAAGAACGCGATTTATGAATGCGGCCTTGAATCAAAAGGCGACGCGTGGGTGCAATTTCGTTCCGAATATTACCTTTACGCCATCATTTTCCTGATATTCGACGTTGAAACGATTTTTCTTCTGCCATTTGCGGTCGCTTTTACCGGACTGCCGGTTGGGGCATTTATCGCAATGATGGTTTTTCTTTTGTTGCTGGTCGAAGGGCTTGTCTGGGCCTGGCGAAAGGGAGTTTTGAAATGGTCATGAAATCTGCCAACTCCTGATGCCATGGACGAAGGACTGCGCAACGAACTCAGCAAACAAGGCATCTTCACCACGAAGCTGGCGGACTTGTATAATTGGGGGCGCAAAAATTCAGTCTGGCCGTTGCAATTCGGGCTTGCCTGCTGCGCGATTGAAATGATCGCGACGACGATGTCGCGATTCGATCTCGCCCGCTTCGGCGCGGAAGTCTTCCGGCCCTCGCCCCGACAAGCAGACTTGATGATTGTTGCCGGAACGGTGACCAAGAAAATGGCGCCGCAAGTCGTCCGGCT
>Ga0070739_10004811_pt1 | contig 15738 bp, 19 predicted proteins | sample Coa_R1_7_FD_66445 | JGI IMG/M metagenome (GOLD analysis project Ga0070739, IMG submission 66445) | Surface soil microbial communities from Centralia Pennsylvania, which are recovering from an underground coalmine fire - Coalmine... | ecosystem: Environmental > Terrestrial > Soil > Unclassified ... | reverse complement strand
ACGTCCGGCGGCGCAGCAGCCGCCAAGCCAGGCCCGCGCCGCCCGGCCGATGCTGCGTCCACGCCTGTCACAGTGCCGGCAGGGGCCTCCCTCGATCTTCTGGCGCCTGCGCAGGCGCCGGTTTCCCAGAGCGGAGGAAGCCAGCTGCCGCCCAAGGCGCAATCGATTGCCGGAAGCGATGCGATATTGGGCACCGCTCTGGCAGCGCCCAGCGGCGCTGGACCGGCTCGCCCCGCCGCAGGCCCTGCGAATGCTTTTGCTCCCGCTGGGGTACCGGAATCGATCAAGAGACGTGCTGCGTCGGGGAATGCGGCAGCCCAATTCGAGCTCGCTGCGGTCTACGCCGAAGGCAGGGCCGCAAGCCGCGATTACGCGCTTGCTGCTCTTTGGTACGGAAAGGCCGCAGCCCAAGGCCACCCGGTGGCGCAATACCGGCTCGGCTCACTCTACGAGAAAGGACTTGGTGTTGGTAAGGACCAGCAGCGCGCCAAAGAGCTCTACGAGCGCGCAGCCGAAAGCGGCAACATCCGTGCCATGCACAATCTCGGGGTCCTTGCCGCCGAAGGCGATGGCGGCAAGCCGAATTACACGAGTGCGGCCCTGTGGTTCGCGAAGGCTGCCGAATACGGCATACGCGACAGCCAATACAATCTCGCGGTCTTGCTGGCGCGCGGACTTGGCGCGCCGAAGGATCTCGTGAAGTCCTACACTTGGTTTGCGATCGTTGCGAAGGCCGGCGACCGGGAGGCTTTGCGCAGGCGCGAGGAAATCGCGGCGCGCCTGACCGCCTCCGAACTCGCCGCGGCCGATGCGGCCGCGGCAGCCTTTGTTCCCCGCGAGCCGGAGGCATCGGCAAATGAGCCCCCGCCGCCGCAGGCTTCCGCGAAGGCCCCCTCAGGCGAGCCGTCCGGCAGCCGGAAAGTGTCGGGCCTTTGAGGGTTTGGGACTGGCTGCCGGCCTCGCATCCGCCGGACTGCGGCGCGCGGACTGCAGGAGCAGGCGCGATCGCCCGGCCGCAATTGGCATGCCAGGCACGGGCCTACCCCGCGCCTCGGCGGCAGGGCCGGCGAGGGCTTGGCACAGGCTGAACGGCCGGGCTACAACGGCAAAGCCGCCCGGAGATTTTGCAGCGCTTGCGCTCATTCGCCTCATTGGGCGCTTTCCAGGGGAGGAGCTAAGCGATGCGCGGACTTATGAGCCGGGCGGCGGCTTGCGCGCGGCGCCTGTGGCGGGCGGAGAGATTTAGGCCCGACACGGCACGTGATATTTTCCTCGTCACATATCCGAGATCGGGCACAACCTGGATCAGCTGCCTGGCGGCGGAACTTCTCTTTGGAATTTCGCCAAAAAGCTTGGCCGAAATTGATTCAATCGTTCCCGACGTCTACAAGCTGCCAAGAAAATCCCTTGTGCCGGCTGCGAGCCAATACCTTGTGAAGTCGCACTATCTGCTTAGTGACGTTCTTCCTTTCGGGGAATATCGCAGAGTCATCTACCTTGTCCGCGATCCGCGAGATGTTCTCCTATCTTACTACCGTTACCGGCGCGGTGTCTCTGGATATTCCGGAAGTTTGAAAGATTTTGCAACTGACTGGGTCTGCGGCCGGATCTGGCCGTCCTCTTGGCAAGAGCATATCCATTCCTGGCTCGGCCCGCGCACGCGCCCAGCCCGATTCGAATTGACCGTGCTCCGTTATGAGGATTTTGCCGCCGGCCCCGTTCATCAAATTGGAATTCTTGCCGGGGCGCTTGGGGTCCCCGCCGGGCTCGCGCGCATCGAGGAAATTGCCGCTGATACCACGCCCGAGGCCATGCGCCGAAGGGAGACGTTCGGTAAGAATGATGGGAGCCCGGAATTCGAATTCATTGGACCTGCGGCGGCGGGCAATTGGAAGAAGGTCCGGTCACGTGAGGATCTTGAGGCCATTGCGATAGTCGAGCAATTCACTCAAGGCGCCCTGGAGCTCGCGGGCTATGCGCGTCGTGGCGGTCAGGGCAGCGCCCTCTCCGGTGATTTTATGGCATCGCCAACGGTCTTGCTATGAAGTGTGCTCCTATTGCTCTTTTCGCTTACAACCGCCCTAATCATTTTCAGCGGGCAATGCAGGCCCTGCAAAAGAACGACCTGGCGGAAGAGTCGGAGCTTCACATTTTTTGCGACGCGCCGAGGTCCCCGGCAGATGCGCCTGCGGTGAGCAAAGTGAAGGACTTTGCGCGCGAAGCCCGCGGTTTCAAGCGTGTCCATATTGTCGAGCAGACCAAAAATCTCGGCCTTGCGAGGTCCATCATTTCAGGGGTCACTTCTCTCGTTACGCACAAGGGCAGGATCATTGTGGTCGAGGATGATCTTGTAACCTCGCCTTATTTCTTGCGCTTTATGAATGAGGGCCTTGAGTTCTATGCCGGCGAACCAGAGGTTGCGAGCATTCATGGCTACGTTTATCCCGTTGCAGGGCCATTGCCGGAAACGTTCTTCATCCGCGGCGCGGACTGCTGGGGCTGGGCGACGTGGCAGCGGGCTTGGTCACATTTTAATCCATCCTCGGAGGCGCTCATCAAACAGATTGAAACGGTGCAGTTGCAGCATCGTTTCGATTATGACGGTGCGGCGCCCAATATGAGAATGTTGCGAGAGCACTTATCCGGCCTGAATGATTCGTGGGCTATTCGCTGGCACGCGTCGGCATTCATTGCCAATAAGCTCACTCTCTATCCCGGAAAATCACTTGTACGGAATATCGGCTTTGATGGATCCGGCGTGCACTGCACATCGCGCTTAAATGCTTATGATGTAAAGCTGCACCGCCGCCCCGTGAACATTGCGCCAATCGCGGTGCAAGAGCACGAATTGGCCTGGAAACTCTTCGAAGCCTTTTTCCGTAAACTGGCAGCCTCGCAGGTGCAACAACGCGGCTTGCAGGGCGCCGCCGCGGCTTTTCTAAAAGCTATAGGTGCAAGCCGCGGCCATTGCGCTTGAAGTCACCCGGATTCCGCCGTGTTCCTGAGCAAGCTATTCGCGAGAGCAAGGCACGAACGGCCCCCTGAACCTCAATGGGGTACGCTGTCTTATGCGCAAGAAGGCGAAGATCTAATACTTGCAAGCCTTTTTGAAGGAAAGCGCGATGGCTTCTTTGTGGACGTGGGCGCCTGTCATCCGCAGCGCTTTTCGAATACCTTCTTTTTCCACAAGCTCGGCTGGCGCGGGATCAATATTGATGCGATGCCTGGGAGCATGGAGGCGTTCAAAAAAACCCGCCCAGGCGACATTAACATCGAGGCTGCTATCGCCGCCGAAAATGTGACTTTGACCTACTATATGTTCAATGAACCCGCATTGAACGGATTCGAACAGAAGTTGGCCCGCGCCAGGGACGGTGTAGCAGGTTACCGGATCACCGGCACAAAGCAGATAAAAACCCGCACGCTGGCCAGCATCCTGGATGAATACCTGCCAAAAACTCACATTGACTTTCTCACCGTCGACGCCGAAGGGCTCGATTTAGATGTCTTGCAATCGAACGACTGGTCCCGCTACCGCCCATCCCTTGTGCTTGCCGAAAGCCTTTCTAATCGAACTTTCGAATCGAACGATCCGTTATCGGAATTCATGCGCGTCCAGGGCTACAAGCCGGTGGCGAAAACGTTGCGAACCGTCTTTTTCGAGGCAGCCGCCTAGCCGGCGGATGATGCACTGCAATGGAACCAGCTTTGGTCACAATGTTGGGGAGAATCAGGCATTTTCGCAAAGAGATCCTCCGCATGGGAGAGCAAGGTTTTTTCGTTGGCCCAGGAGCGTGGCGCCACTTTCTGGTATGGCAGTCAAGCTTGAGTGACGGCAGGACACCCTTGGCGGACAAACAGCCATGGATCACCTTTTCTGCAATCGACTGGCTCGAGAGCATTTTATCCCCTGGGATGAGAGTTTTCGAATACGGCAGCGGCGGCTCGTCCCTCTTTTTCTCCCGCCGCGTCTCCGAGGTCGTTTCCGCCGAACATGATCCGGGTTGGTTCGAGCGTGTCTCACGCCGCATGACTGAGGAGCGGCGCTCCAATTGGAAAGGACTGCTCATCCCTCCCGAACGCGCGGCCGGGCATGGCCTCATCGATCCTTCAGATCCTTTTGCCTACACATCCTCCGATGAGGAGTTTTGCGGGCTGTCGTTTGAGCGCTACGCGCGCAGTATCCATCAATACGAGGATAGGTATTTTGACCTCGTCGTTGTGGACGGAAGAGCAAGGCCATCGTGCATACTGGCAGCGGCCCCTAAAGCAAAACGATGGATATTGGTTGATAATACTGAAAGAGAATATTACCTTCGGAGTTCTCTAATACGATCCTTGGGGACCCTGGTTCATTTTCCCGGCCCAGCGCCCTATATCGGCGGCTTCATTCGAACATCTGTGATTGAGCTGCACCAACGCTGAGATGCCGGAAATGAACTCTCCTTTCCCTCAAAGCCAGGCAGCGCAATTCGTCGAACGAATCGCCCATGCGGGCCGCTTGCTGGCACTCATCATCTCCGGCAGGTTCCGCGAGCCCGGAATCCATTTCTTCACACCCGGAGAATTCTCGCAGCAGCTCGCTTACATGCAATACCCGGCAGGGAAATTAATTCCGCCGCATGTGCACAACCCCGTTCCGCGCGAGGTCCATTATACCCAGGAGGTCCTCCTCATTCGCAAGGGGCGGCTAAGAGTTGATTTTTACGATCATCAGCAGAATTATCTGAAAAGCCGCATGCTCGAGTCAGGCGATGCTGTGCTCCTGATCGAAGGAGGGCATGGCTTCGAGGTCATCGACGATCTCGAGATGGTAGAAGTCAAGCAGGGCCCCTACGCCGGCGAGCGCGACAAAACCCGCTTCAAAGGGATCAGTGCCGGTGAGGCCACGTTTGACACCTAACCAGGAAGAGCCGCATCTGGCGCCGGATTTCAAGTAATGAACGACTTCGTGCCTGTGAACGAGCCGCTGCTCGACGGCGCCGAGAAGCGTTATCTTGCCGAATGCATCGACAGCGGCTGGATATCTTCCGAGGGGCCTTTTGTGCGCAGGTTCGAGGAAGGATTCGCGGCAGCCGTTGGCCGCAAGCACGGGATTGCCGTCTGCAACGGCTCGGCTGCGCTCGAGGCTGCACTCGCGGCGCTCGGACTTTCTGCCGGCGACGAGGTGATCCTGCCTGCTTTTACGATTATCTCATGCGCGTCGGCCGTATTGCGGGCAGGCGCCAAGCCAGTCCTTGTCGACAGCGATCCGGCAACATGGAACATGCGGCCCGATGAGGCCGCAAAAAAGATCTCACCGCGCACAAAGGCCATTATGGTTGTCCACATCTACGGATTACCTGCGGACATGGACCCTATCCTTGCGCTTGCAGCAAAGCATGGTTTGAAGGTGATCGAGGACGCCTCGGAATTGCACGGGGGCGCTTACCGGGGCAGGCCCTGCGGAAGCTTTGGCGACATCAGCACGTTCAGCTTCTATCCCAACAAGCACATAACGACGGGCGAAGGCGGCATGATTGTCACCGACAACAGCGCGCTCGCGCAGCGCTGCCAGTCCTTGCGCAATCTTTGTTTCGAACCCGGCAGGCGCTTTGTCCATGAGGAGCTCGGCTGGAATTGGCGCATGAGCAATCTGCAAGCTGCTGTCGGCGTGGCGCAGCTCGAGCGGCTCACGGAGTTCGTGGCGAGAAAGAAAGCAATGGGCCGCCTATACCGGGAATTGCTTGCAGACACACCCGGGCTTCAGCATCAGCTCCACCGGGTTCCATTCGCCGAGAATATCTATTGGGTCTATGGCCTGGTGCTCGATGAGAGCATAGGGTTCGATGCTGGGGAAGCCATGCGGCGGCTCGCCAAGCTCAATATTCAAACGCGTCCCTTTTTCTGGCCGATGCACGAGCAGCCGGCCTTGCAAAGGATGGGGCTCTTTGCAGGCGAATCCTATCCCGTAGCCGAGCGCCTCGCCCGCCGCGGCTTCTATCTTCCGAGCGGAACGGCGCTCACTGAGGCGCAAATCCGTGCTGCCGCGGGCGCGGTCAGAGAGGTAATACATTGACTCCGTTCGGCGCTTATGCCCGCTATTACGATCTCCTTTACGGGGATAAGAACTACCAAAGGGAAATTGAATTCGTCTCTGCGCTCATAAAGCGCCATGCGCCGGGCGCAAAAACCATTCTCGATCTTGGCTGCGGGACGGGAATTCATGCCTGCGCCTTGGCGCAGCAGGGTTTTAAGGTGACCGGCATCGACCACAGCGCAGGCATGCTGGCGAGAGCGCGCGAGCGGGATGCCCGCCGCATTGCGGCCGGATCCGCCCCGGCTGAATTCCTAAAAGCCGATATCCGCGACTTCAAACTCAACCGGCGGTTTGATGCCGTCGTGGCACTTTTTCATGTTGTCAGCTATCTGCCTGAGAATTCCGATCTTGAGGCCGCATTCGCCCGCATTGCCGAGCACTTAAACCCTAGCGGACTTCTGATATTCGACCACTGGTACGGGCCCGCCGTTCTAACGAGTCGGCCCGAGCCGCGGCTCAAGACATTCGAAAACACGGAAACAAAAGTTATCCGCTTTGCGACCCCGGCTTTGCTCGCCAACGATAATCTTGTCGATGTCCGTTACGATCTCTTGATCGAAGACAAGGCCCTCGGCCGTTGGGAACAATTCGCCGAAACGCACAGGATGCGGTATCTATTCTGGCCAGAGATCAAATCTTTGCTTTCGCGGCATGGCTTAAGGCCGCTCGCGTTTTGCGAGTGGCTCTCCGACAGAGCGCCCGGCGAGCAAACATGGAACGCCTTCACCGCCGCCATCCGGCTAGAATGCGCGTGAGCGGGCACAATGGGATTACGCGTTGGCCTTGTGGTTCCGAACAACTGGACGCCGGAAGCGGGCGGAGGATGGACATTCACCGAGGCGATCCTCAAGGCGCTCCCTGGCGTGCCGGCAGCTCATCGCTTCCTGATCCTTGATCTGGATTCGGGCGGCACCGGCGGGCAGCACTGCAAGATCGCGCCGCCCGCACAGCCCGGCCTGTTGAGCCAGGCTGCCGCCTTGGGCTCTGGTTTTTTCATGAAGAGGAGCCGCAAAGATAGTGAGGTGGATTCTAGCGGACTGCCGCCTCCATCGCTGGAGGAATTGGCCCGGCGTCAAGGTGCCGATGTGGTCTGGTTCTTAACTCCGATGGGCGAGCCTTTGCCGCTCCCCTATATCGCAACCGTTTGGGATCTTGAGCACCGCAAGCAGCCCTGCTTCCCTGAGGTAAGCATCACGGGATGGACCTGGGAAATGCGAGAGAGACTCTACAGCTCTTTGCTGCCGCGCGCTTCGATGATCATCACGGGAACACATGCAGGCAAAGAGGAGGTCGCCCATTACTACCGCATCAATCCGGCCATCGTCGCCGTCATTCCATTTCCTGCGCCCGCGCCCTTGATCGCGCCCGCAGATGCGGCCGCCATCAAGGCAAAATACGGGATCGATGGCAATTTTCTTTTTTATCCCGCCCAGTTCTGGCCGCACAAGAATCACATCAATCTTCTCCACGCAATGAGGATTCTGATAGACAAGAGCGGCCTTGATTTGTGCCTTGTCCTCACGGGCAGCGACAAGGGCAATCTGCCTCATGTCTTGAAAGCCGCTGGTGAGCTTGGCCTGTCCGATCGCCTTCTGACCCTCGGCTTTGTCCCTCGCGAAGATCTCTGCGCACTTTACAAAGCGTCGATGGCGCTCGTTTTCCCAAGCTACTTCGGGCCTGATAATTTTCCTCCGCTTGAAGCCTTCGCCCTTGGTGTTCCCGTTATTGCCGCAGCTGTGAAGGGAGCCAAAGAGCAGCTCGGGCAAGCAGCCCTGCTCTTTGATCCATCAGATCCCGCCGATATGGCGACCAAGATCACAAGCGTGTGCCGGAATCCGGCGCTGCGCGAGCAGATGATCGCCCAGGGCCGCGAGATTGCAAAAGAGCGCAGTCCTGAGGCCTACGCGGCTGCGCTTTGCTCTCATCTCGATAAATTCGAAGCTATTAGGCGCTGCTGGGGATCTGATTACCGGCACGCGTGATCTCGTCAGCCGGAATAGATGTCGAGAAAGCTATCCCATATCCTTCGCGAGACTCCAAGTTTGCCTTTCAGAGAGCTTTTTGGGTGCGATCTGCGAAATCATGCCGCGCTTCCGCCAATGCGGCCTGTCATGCCCCAACGACAACGCTTTTGATATTGACAAACTCGCGCAGCCCGAATGCGGAGCACTCGCGGCCATAGCCTGACTCCTTGACGCCGCCGAATGGCATGCGAGGGTCGGAACGCACAATTCCGTTCACGAAACTCACGCCCGCCTCTAACTCGCCAGCGGCAATCCTTTCGCCACGGGCAATGTCGCGCGTGATCACGCAGGAGCCGAGGCCAAAACGCGACCCGTTGGCAATGCGCACCGCATCGGCCTCGTCTTTCGCTTCGATGATCGCGGCGGCTGGTCCAAAAACCTCTTCTTCATAAGCCGGCATGCCCGGGCCAACATTCGTCAGCACGGTCGGTGGATACCACGCGCCCGCGCGCTTTGGGATTTCGCCTCCCGTCAGCAGCCGGGCCCCTCTTGCGAGGCTTTGCTCGACCTGCGCATGCACCGCGTTGCGGGCGGCAACGCTTTGCAAAGGCCCGAGCTTCGTTCTGGGATCGCGCGGATCGCCCATCGTGTAGGTCTGCATCTTCGCAGTGAATGCTGCTTCAAAGTCGCTTTTGATTTCCGCCGCCACAATGAAACGCTTACCCGCGATGCAGCTCTGGCCGGCATTGATCATCCGGGCAGCAGCACAGAGATCTGCAGCTTTTTCCACGTCGGCATCGGCGAGGACCAGATAAGGGTCCGATCCGCCAAGCTCGAGCACCGCCTTCTTGAGCGCAGCACCCGCTGCCGCAGCGATCTCGCGCCCGGCTTTGACGCTGCCTGTGAGCGTCACCGCTGCGATGGCCCTTTCCTCGATTAATGCCCGCACGCCCTGGCTCGGAATGAGAACCGTACGGAAAATGTTCTGCGGAAAACCCGCTTCGGCGAAAACTGACTCAATCGCCAGCGCGCATGCTGGAACGTTGCTCGCGTGTTTGAGGAGAGCGCCGTTTGCCCGCCATCAGCGCCGGAGCCGCGAAGCGGAAGACCTGCCAGAATGGAAAATTCCACGGCATTACCGCCAGGATGACACCCAAGGGATTGAAGGTCACGAATGACTTGGGGCCGTCCATATCGACGCGCTCTTTGGCAAGAAAACGCTCGGCGTTGGCGGCGAAATATTCGCAATTTGCGGCGCATTTATCAATTTCCGCCAATCCTTCCTTGCGCACCTTGCCCATTTCCGAGGTCATGAGCCCGGCGAATTCGCCGCGCCGGCGGCGCAGCATTTGCGCCGCGGCTCTCATCAAGCGCGCACGTTCGCGAAATGGCACGTGCCGCCAGTCCTCGAAGCTGTGCCGCACGCGGTGCGCAATGGCGCAGGCATCTGCCCGCGTGTGGCCTTCATAAACGGGGCCAGGTTTTTCGTTCGATGGATCGACCGGCTGGAACCTTGGCCTCTCCTCGGGAAAAGGCTGCGCACTTGTGTTCGGGAGCGTCTCCCGCTCCGGGAAAGCTCTTTCTGGCACCATCGTCCTCCGGGCGTCAGGGATTGGAATCGCAAATAAAAGCTGCCCGGCCCGCAGCGAAAAACAAGGCGCAGCCCGGATCAATTCTTAGTCCTTAAGCCGATCGCACTTGTTACACTCTTGCGCCGGTGCAGTCGGCTGGCACCGGACTTGCTGGAAGGGCTGGTACGTTTAGGGCACACTGTTAGAAAGATCTCGTTAAGATTGAATAGTGGAGGAGCGGCCAGGGAGGCTTCATAAACCATTGAGGCCTGCCATGCTTATTCAGCTCACCATTTTTGTTCCCGCCGTTGCTGCGGTTTACGCCGCCACGGGCGCGTGGGTGTTTTCTTGCGATCCGGTTTCCAAAACCGCCGATATCGTCTGGGGCGCTTTGCTTTATGGCTGGACCGGCCTTTTGTTCATGTGCGCCCAGATTCTTCTGTTTCAGAACGGCGGGGCCGTGCTCCTCTAGGAAGGACGGCCTGCCGGCTGCCCCTCCTCAAGTGAAGGCAGAGCCCAGCAGGGCCGTTTGCGCCTCCCGGTTTGGCTTTGATTGCGGCCGCTCTTTGCGCTTATAAGATTTCGATTTGGCTTGCTGGGGGCATTGATCATGCCCGCGAAAAGGGCAGTGCCCGGCCGGGCGGCAGCGGCGCCAAAAGCCGCCCGCCCGGCAGGCCTTCTGCTTGACATCGATGGCGTGATCACGGTCGGCGGGCGCGCTTTGCCGGGCGCGCTCGATGCAGTTCGCCGTGTCCAGGAGCTCAAGATCCCGCTTAAGTTCGTGACCAACACGACGCGGCGGCCGCGCAGAGAGGTCGTGCGCAATCTTCGCCGGCTCGGATTGACGGTTGAGACTGGCGATGTTTTCACCCCGGCGGTCCTGGCCCGCAATCTCCTTGCGCGAGAAAAACTCACGCCATTTCCGGTGATCCATCCAGCGCTGGCCGAGGATTTCACTGGCCTTGGCGCGAGCGGCGCCGAGGCGGTGGTCGTTGGCGATGCGGGGCCATATTTTACGTATGATCTCTTAAACCAGGCCTTTCGAAAACTCATTCACGGCGCGCGTTTTTTCGCTCTCGCCAAAAATCGCAACTTTCTCGACCATGATCATGAACTCTCTCTCGATGCCGGGCCTTTCGTCGCGGCGCTCGAATATGCTTCCGCCAAAGAGGCGACTGTGCTCGGCAAGCCTTCGGCCGAGTTCTTCAAGCTTGCGGTCGAAAGCATGTTCTGCGAACCCGCCCGCGTCGCGATGATTGGCGATGACGCCGAGGCCGATGTTGGCGGAGCGATGGCGGCGGGCCTCCAAGGCATCCTCGTGCGCACGGGAAAATACCGCCCGCGGCAAGAGGAGAGCTTAAGCAAACCGCCCACCCTCATCGCCGGTGACCTTGCGGCGGCGGTCGAGATGCTGTTCGGGTGACAGGCTGCGGTCTATCGGCTGCCTTGGCGCGAAGCGGACAAAAAAGCACCCCCACAAAGCGCTTTGTCCGGCTGGTTCACCGGTGCTCAAGCCATCGTCGCGAGGACGATTTGAGCTGAGTGTGATCGCAAAAAAGCAAAGAGCCGTTTGGCCCGGACTTAGCAGCCCACGAACTTTAAGCGGTTATGGCCCTGCTCGTCTTGGTATCGCACGACCAGGACCCAAAAGCCCCGGCCGTCCGGCCAGACATCATATTCCTTGGCGGGGAAATGACGCGCGAGTTTCTTGGCGACAGCCCGCGCCTCCCGAAGGGATCGAAATGTATTGATCATGGTCGACTCCCACACGCTTGCAATTTGGCCCCTCAATTCTCAGCCGGTTGAGAAAAGCCTAAGGCCGGCCCTTGCTTGCGTCTAGCTCCGTTGAAGCGGGGCCGGAATGAGCCCGCATGCAATCAGACAAGAGCTCTTCCTCATCATGTCCTCTCGTGCCGAGCCTTGCAGAACATACTTTCGCGAACCTGGAACAGTTGCAGCAGGAAAATGTTTTCATTGTGCCGGTGGCACCGTTACTAAAACGTTTATAGACCGCAAAAGTTTTTCCCGCGCCCCCCGTTCGCGGGATAGCATTGCTGGAATTCAAAATGCCGGACGAGATCTCATCCGGTATTTCGACCCTCAAACCCATCCATGCCCAGCTTCGCGCGCCGCCTGGCCTGGGTCGACAATTCTGCTAATGTCGCAGCAGCCCGGCGGCATCGCAGGAGACCACCCGATGGGCGCGGCCGGGCATCTCAAAACCCTGTGCTGCCTCGGGCTTCCGCCCGAGAGTGCGATAGCGGCCGTCATAGCTCTCCTGCAGGAGATCGCGCGCATGGCTGGACGCGCATAGGAACGGCACCGTCCTCGGCGGCTGGTCCGAGCATCCCGGCACAACCGCGCTCTATCGCAAGCGCCACCGGCAAGTGCTGAAAGATCCTAAGGGGCCGGGGCGGATCTTCGTTCAGGAAGCGTTTGCGCCGGCTGGACGTTGCATGTGCAAGGCCGGAGCTGGTTCGACCACGTCTGGTATCAGGAATTGGAGGCGCCGCTCGATTCATGCTGGCTGCTTGATGCAATGATCGGCGAGGATGAGCAGCCCTACGCCGCCCTGGCGCTCACCCGCCCCCGCAGCGCCCGGCCCTTTAATGTCAATGATGTGAAACCCCTCGACCGGCTGCGGCCGTGGCTCGCACATGCGTTCCGCCCCGCCTCGCCCGCTTCCGCGGAAGGTCAGTGCGCGCCGGCGGCGGGCCTCCCGTTGCTCTCCAGCAAGTTGCTTCCGACGGCGTGCGGAAAGATTGTCTGCCAGACGCTTGGCATTGAAACCCTTCTTATGATCCTGGAAAGGAGCGCGCCGGCTGGGCCCGCGCTGCCCTCGAAGCCAAATGGCTGATGCCCGCAGGCGCAATTCCTGTAGATGTTGCCAAGGAGCCGAAAGGCTGTCTCATCGCGATCACGATCGAATTGCACGGGCATGCGGTTGCCTATGCTGCGCGCGTGGCGCGAGAGCGGCGCGACACCGGCGCAATTAAAGGTCGGAATCCAGCTTGCGTTGGGCAAGACAAAGCCAGCGATTGCGGATGCGCTTGGCCTAAGGCCAGCGACCATCTCGGATTTGACGCGAAAGCTTTACCAGACTCTCGACGTCCACAACGCCGCCGGGCTCGGCAGAAAATTTGTCTGGGCGGGCCGCAAAAGTGAATTGCAACGGTTGGCGGTAGCGGATTGACGCGCCGGCAGCACCGGCAACCAATCAGTCCCGCTTAACCGCTATCCAGGTGCTGACGTGGCCCGCCTTGGCTTGACCGCCATCGTGGGGGACCGTGCGCACGACGGATCCTATAAGCGCTGGCCTCTGCTTGATGCCGTTCGACCACATCGGGACGAAAAATCCAACATAATCATAGACCTGGCCGTCGGAGTCCTTGGTATCGCCAATCCCTTGAAAGCGCAGTGTGCAAGGAAGCGTGAATTGCGACAAGCCTGCCAGCCGGAATTGATAGGTGTCACCGAAGGCAAGACGCCCTCCGAAAACTCCTGGTGCAAGGCAGTCAATGATGAGTTCGCCCCTGCCGAACTCCAGCTCATTGAACTCCTTTGAAACGTCAGGGCTGTTGATGAAGCTTCTGTACGTCCAGCTTCCGAGCACGGAAGGCAAAGGAGGAGGAGGATTTTGCGTAATCATGCTTAAACCTCTCGATAATCGATGAACAGAACTCATTGTTTACGAAGTGGGACCTAAACGAATCCGCCCGCGAGCCTGGCAAGCTCCAAGAGTCCTCGTGCCTCCAATGAGAAGCGGATGGAAGAATGCTAGCCATCGGCGCCATCACATCCCCGGCGGCGGGCCGGCCGGCCCTGGCGGGTACGGGATCAAGCATGGTGATGGCGGCATGCACGGCAATGGCGGGTAGGGAATAAGAAATGGCGCGCCTGGATAACACGGCCGACCTGCCCCAGGTGGCTGAGCTGGGCTGGGTGCGGGAATGGGCGGCGGGCTCGGTTTTGGGCTCGGCTTCGGGCCCGGAGCCTGGGCGCCCATCGTCACGTCAAGGGCCGCAAGAACGGCAGCGATCGGATTGGCGAGGCCATAGGGATCCCTCGGGTCACCCGCAAAATAGAGGCCGACCACTTCACCGGCGTCGTTGACGACCACTGAACCGGAATCTCCGTTGTCACCAAACTTTGCGTTCCGGGCGGCGTCTGGCTTTATCCCAATCTGATTCGTGAGCTGGAGCTGGCCAATGCCATGGCCAAAGTCGAGATTAACGCTGAGCTCTTCCGCGTCGACGGTACCGTAGGTTAGTCCCGTCGTCCGTCCGCGCTTCCGTACCGTCTGGCCGAGGCTTGCCTTGTTGGTGCCCGAGACGGCTCCGATGTCGGCGATTTGCCAATCTGTCTCACGGGTGGAGATTTCCGCCACTGCGCAATCCACTTGGCCGCCTACCATCCCGCGCTTCAAGATCGCGACTTGCGAGCCTGGGCAGACGCCGCCATCAATCCGGGAAGGTTGGACGATCGCATCGCCGTCGGACCACGCCTTGTCGACGCATAAGACGTGATAATTGCTGAGCACCATCGGCTTGCCTGTCGATTTGTCGGTAACGATGGCTCCCAGCGTTCCGCCATAGGCAAATCGTTCGACGAGCCGGCATGGGCCAATGCTGATCCCGCCGGTTAAGACGGGATATTCTTTTGTATCCGCATCCGGTGCGAGTTCAAGTCCATCCATGGCGAGAGCGTGCAACTCGAACTTGCGCTCGATCACATCTGTTGGGAATCCATCAATCGCCTCTGGAATGCGTTCCGCAGGTGGAACATCGCGCTTTTTTTCAACGAGCACACGAATCGCCAAAGTGCTGGTCGGCCGCCCGCCAACCTCTTTGTAACCGATGTCTACACCTGTGACACCCGGCCGGTTGAGCAAGCTCTTTTCTACCGCCTTCTTCGCCTGCCTGAGCCTTGGGTCAATTGCTGACATTGCCGTTTCTCCGAAATCGGGTTCACAAAAATGCTTTTTTCAAATTGACTTCCCGTCCACTGGGGCTCACTCAATCAGGAGGGCGCGCCTCCAGACGCGATACTGCGTCCAATAATCAGCAGCATCTGCTCAATTTCCGCCGTATGCCGGCCGGCGGCTTCGGGATCCTCGAGCCGCTCATGGAGTCCGTCAGGGGCATCTTCCCCGGCGTCCGGCATCTTCCCTATCCATCGGCCTTTCCAAAAATCGTTTCCAAAAACGCCATGGGCAACTTTCCAATTTTCGATCCGGTCATCGATCCACCCGCAAAATTTCCAATACACCGGGTTTACCTGCATAGAATAAGTGTCGCCGAGATAGTCGTATCGAGGGTCATCCCACTCGACCGGAATTTCCGTAACGTCAATGCCGGGTTCAGGGCGCCTCCCGCCAGGGGCCGCCGCCCATCGATGCCTGAAAGTGTCATGGACCGTAGAGTGGATAAGCGCACCGAGCGTGCCTAGGCTGACACCCCTTAAAAAGGCCGGATCCGTAAACATGTTTTCCCAGCGCTGGAGATATTTCTTATAAGTGAGATCGGTCTTGGACCGTGTGGTGAATTGAGTGATGACGGGAAACTCAGCGGGGTCGAACCACGGGGCCGGTACAGGAAAGTCCGGATCATCGGGGGATGGTATTGCCAGCCACCCTTCTATTCGCGGGTAGTCTCGATCACTGGCCTGTGCCAAGATCTTGTTTGCGTACCGGATCGTCTGGCGATGCATGAAGAGGAAATCTTCACCAGAATCGTTGGTTAGCAGCGGATCACCGCTTTCATTCCAGGCCGGCCGGGGAGGATCCCAGCCGGCCTTTGCGAGCTTCTCCTGCACATCCTTTGGATAGGTGAACCAATTGTCCCTCGCCTCATGCCAAAGATAGTTATGCATCCGGCGTGCACGGGCTGCCATCGTATCGATGAGCTGCTTGGGAGGCGAGGAACTCATTTATCTACCTCGATTCGTGCTAGCAGGCGCAGCCGGGATAGCCGCGCATCGCCTCGAGCGAGGTGTAGCCGGGATAGCCGCGCATCGCCTCAAGCGAGGTGTAGCCGGGATAGCCGCGCATCGCGTCGAGCGAGGTATAGCCAGGATAGCCGCGCATCGCGTCGAGCGAGGTATAGCCAGGATAGCCGCGCATCGC
>Ga0070739_10004808_pt1 | contig 15751 bp, 17 predicted proteins | sample Coa_R1_7_FD_66445 | JGI IMG/M metagenome (GOLD analysis project Ga0070739, IMG submission 66445) | Surface soil microbial communities from Centralia Pennsylvania, which are recovering from an underground coalmine fire - Coalmine... | ecosystem: Environmental > Terrestrial > Soil > Unclassified ... | reverse complement strand
CGGCGCCGGGTGGCTCCCACGATGGGACCCGGAGCCAATCTGAGGGCGTTCCAGGAGGATGCAGAGATTGCCTGATGCTGCACCCAGAGTAACCCTTGCCCTCTCGGGCGGGGGTTCACGCGCGGCCGCACAGACAGGGATGCTGCGGGCCTTCGAGGAGCGCGGCCTGCGTCCCGATCTGATCATCGGAGCCAGCGCGGGGGCTGTCAACGGCGCCTGGTATGCCCTGCACCCGGACGATTTGGAAGCCCTGGAGCGAGTCTGGCTGAACCTGACGCGGCGGCTCGTCTTCCCGGGCACGCCGCCGACCTACGCCTACAATTTCGTGCGCCACGGGCACGTGCACAGCATCAAGGGCTGGCGCAGGGTGCTCATACGCTCCTTCGGAGATGCTCGCTTTGAAGCTTGCGCCATACGGATGCTGGCCCTCGCCGTTCGTCTTCGAGACGGCGAGGTGATTCCCTTCCGTTCAGGCCCTATCGTGCCGGCACTCCTGGCCAGCACCAGCGTTCCGGGCCTGTTTCCCCCGCAGGAGGTCGCCGGCGACCTCTATGTGGACGGCGCCGTGGTCGAGTACCTTCCCCTGCCCACCGCCGTAGCCGAGCGCGCGCGAACGGTCTATGCCTTCGACTGCAGTGATTACCCAGCCGGCGATGGCCGTCGAGGCCTGGCGATGGATCGCTGTGGCCAAATCGCCTCCACCGCATGGGTCAGGCTGGTCCTCGAGGCGGCAAGGTCGAGGGGAATCGTCGTCCACCACCTCCGTCCCCAGCTCGGCCCGCTATATGACGCGCGCGATTTCACCCACACCCGTAGGCTGATTGACCTCGGGTACGACTACGCTTCCCGGTACCTGGATGAGCTTGCGATAGCCGGAAAGGCCGACGTGCAGGGGCCGAAAGCAGCGGCCGAGGATTCGGAAGCGTTCAGCTCGGATGGCCGCAGACGCCAACCGGCCACGGAAGAAGTGTCCTGAAGGTCGGTGGCTCGGGACAGGGGGGCCACCTGCTCCGTTGAACGGGAAGTCTAGCGCTCCCGGAACACTACCCTGCCGCGGCTTAGATCGTAGGGGGACATCTCGACTGAGACCACGTCGCCCAGTGCGACGCGAATGTAGTTCTTGCGCATCCGCCCTGAAAGGTAGCCGATGACCCGATGGCCGTTCTCCAGCTCTACCAGGAACTGGGTATTCGGAAGGGCCTCCTTGACCACGCCCTGCATGACGATGGCGTCGTCCTTGGCCTCCTCGCGTGCCTCTCTTGTCGCCGGCGACGGACGCTTAGCCGGGCGGCGCCGCTGCTGGTAGCCGCCTCTTCGTCCCGGCAACTACTTCAACTCCACGTGTGGGAAACGCTGGACCTGATCCCGCTCTCCCACTACTTGTTGCGCCAGTAGCGCTCTTGCTTCGCCCGTACCTTGCGCGCTCTCTGCACGGCCTTCTGCTTGGCCACGCGCTTCAACTCTGAAGGCGACTTGTAATACTGGCGGCGCTTGAACTCGGCCACCGTCGACTGCGACGACCGCTTCCAGCGCTTCAACATAAATTCGAAATCGCTCTGCCTGTCTTCCATAACCTTCCTTTGCCGCTATTGGACAGCACGACACCCGGGCGACCGTCAAAGTCGCACCCGATGGAATCCTGTGCCCCTTTAGGGTACTCCATCGTGACAGAAATTCAAAGGCGGTTGCCGTTGGCTGCGGATCTTTATGCTTACTTTTGCGCTCCTTGCGCCCTCAGCAGACCCGTCAATCTCCGGCCATCCAGCTGCACGCCTAGGCTGAGACGGCGGCGACGCTGCGGGCGCGAACGTCAGGAAGGTTGTAGAAGGCCGACCAGCCAGCATAGCGGGCGGCGTCGTCCAGCTCCTCCTCGATGCGCAGCAGCTGGTTGTACTTCGCTACCCGTTCGCCTCTGGCTGGAGCGCCGGTCTTGATCTGGCCGGTATTCATCGCCACCACAAAATCCGCTATGGTTACGTCGTCAGTCTCGCCACTTCGATGCGAGACGACCGCCGTGTATCCGGCCGTCTTCGCCATCTCCACGGCCGCTATGGTCTCGGTCAGTGTCCCGATCTGGTTGAGCTTCACCAGGATCGAGTTGGCGATGCCCTCGTCGATGCCGCGCTTGAGACGGCCGGTATTGGTGACGAAGAGATCGTCGCCCACGATCTGCACCCGGCTCCCGAGCGCCTCGGAGAGAGACTTCCACCCTTCCCAATCGTCCTGATCGAGACCATCCTCCAGCGAGATGATCGGGAAGTCCTCGACCAGCCGGCGGTAGAAGTCGATCATGCCGTCAGAGTCGAGAACCGTACCCTCTTTGCGAAGCAGGTAGCTGCCATCTTCGTAAAACTCGGAGGCCGCGGGGTCGATGGCCAGCATGATATCGCTGCCGGGGCTGTATCCCGCCGCGGCAATGGCTTCACAGATCAGCTCGAGCGCCTGCCGGTTGGATTCGAGGGCCGGCGCGTAGCCTCCCTCATCGCCCAGCGACGTACTGAGGCCTCTGCCCATAAGACCGGTACCCAGGGCCCGGTACACATCCACACCCATTCGGATCGCTTCCGCCTCCGTGCTCGCTCCGACCGGCATAACCATGAACTCCTGCAGGTCCGTCGACTGCCACTCGGTGTGCTTGCCTCCGTTGAGGATGTTCAGCATCGGAACCGGCAGAGTGGTCGCGCCAACGCCGCCAAGGTAGCGGTAGAGCGAGAGATTGCACGACTCCGCGGCCGCCTGGGCGACCGCCAGGGAGACACCCAGCATGGCATTGGCGCCGAGGTTGGACTTGTTCGGGGTCCCATCCAGCTCGACAATCAACCGGTCGAGGCTGGCCTGGTCGCGCGCGTCGAGTCCGACGATGGCGTCTGAGAGTGCGCTGTTGACGTTCTCGATCGCCTTGAGCACGCCCTTGCCGCCGTATCGACGCTTGTCGCCGTCACGAAGCTCCACCGCCTCGTGCTCCCCGGTCGAGGCGCCGGAGGGAACGGCCGCAACGCCCACCGAGCCGTCTTCCAGCTCGACCTCAACCTCGATCGTCGGATTGCCGCGTGAGTCAAGTATCTCTCGCCCAAAGACCGTCTCGATGATGCTCATATCGTGCCTCCCAGCCGGCATGTTCAATGTTCAATGTTCAACGCTCGATGTTCAAGGTTCAATGTTCCAGGTTCGAGGCTCAATGTCTCGTGCTATGTGGTCCTGAACTGGACGCAGCGGCAGACTACGCACCGTAGCCGGTTCAAGCCGTTGTAGCCTTTAAGCTTTCAGTTTGAAACATTTGAATCCTGGAGCGGGCTTGGCGAGTGAGCACCCCATTGAACGTTGAACATTGAACGAACCCTCGTCACGGACAGTCCAACAGCGACCTGCCGGTCATGTCCTCGGGCGGTTCGAGACCGAGCAGGCCGAGCACCGTGGGCGCTACATCGGCCAGAATCCCGCCCTCACGAACCCGGCACTCCGACATCCAGGTCTCCTTGCCGGGAACCGCGACAAAGGGCACCGGAAAGGAGAGGGTGTGGGAGGTGAAGGGTTCACCGGTCTCATAGTCGACCATCTGTTCGGCATTGCCGTGGTCGGCGGTTATCAGCGTCACGCCCCCGCGTTCGCTCATCGCCTCGACCAGGCGGCCGACGTTTCTGTCCACCGTCTCCACGGCCATGATCGTGGCCTTCATGTCGCCGGTATGGCCGACCATGTCGGCGTTGGCGAAGTTGACCAGCACAAATGAGTAGCTGGTCTTGGACATGGCGGCGATGGTCTGGTCGGCGATCCGGTCGGCGCTCATCTCCGGAATCTTGTCGTAGGTACCCACCTGGCGTGGCGAGGGCACCAGAATCCTATCCTCTCCCGGAAAGGGCTGCTCCCGTCCGCCGTTGAAGAAGAAGGTCACGTGGGCGTACTTCTCGGTCTCCGCGGCGTGAAGCTGCTTCAGCCCGGCCTCGCTGATCACCCGTGCCAATGGCTCCTCGACGTCCTCGCCCGCAAATGCCACGTGGACCGGAAGATCCTTCTCGTACTCAGTCATAGTGGCGAAGTACAGGTCCTCGAGTCTGGGGCCCCGATCAAAGCCGTCGAAATCGGGTTGCACAAACGCTCGAACCAGCTGGCGTGGCCTATCGGTGCGGAAGTTGAAGAAAATCACCGCGTCACCCGACTGCACCAGCGCCACCGGCCGGCCTTCGGTCGTGATGACGGTGGGCACGACGAACTCGTCGCCGACGCCTTCGGCGTAGGAGCGCTCCAGGGCCGATTCGGCAGTCGTTTCCTCCTGCCCCTGGCCTCGAGTCATGGCGAAGTACGCGCGCGCGGTTCGGTCCCAACGGCGGTCCCGATCCATGGCATAGTACCGGCCCGAGACGGTGGCGATCGCTCCCAGCTCGGCGGCGGAGAGCGTTTCTTGGAGGGCGCGCACTGCCTTGATCCCATCGTGGGGCGGCGAGTCTCGACCATCCGTGAAGGCGTGGACGGCAAGTCGTTCGACGCCCTGCTTCCGGACCAGGTCGATCACGGCGTTCAGATGATCCTGATGAGCATGCACGCCGCCGAATCCGATGAGGCCCATCACGTGTAGCGTCGATTGGTTGCGACCCACGTGCTCACAGGCTCCGAGCAGTGCGGAATTGCGAAAGAAGGATCCGTCGGAAACTGCCTGCGACACTCTCGTGAAGTCCTGATACACGATCTTGCCGGCCCCCAGGTTGAGGTGGCCGACCTCGGAATTGCCCATCTGGCCCGCCGGAAGGCCGACAGCGAGCCCCGAAGCTCCAAGCATTCCATGCGGACACGTACTTACCAGATCGTCGAGCACCGGAGTATTTGCCGCGGTGACGGCATTGGCCCGAGGGTTGTCGTTACAGCCATAGCCGTCCATCACGATGAGCAGCACCGCGGGCACGGAGCGGGAAGAAGCTTGACCCGTGTTCCGGCTCTGACCCGAGCTCGGTTCGTTGGTCACCGAGGATCAGTCGCCGTTTGGACGTGGAAAGGTAACGACTTCCGGATTGAGTCACCCCACACACGAGAGCAGCAGTGCAGGGTTTCAGTGCTCAAGTTCTACCTTCCTGGCGGGATTGAACCTGTGAGTCCTCGCCTGACTCCAAGAGCGTCTGATTCTAGTGGCCGTGACGCCGGCTGTCGTCGATAGCCGCCCGGAGGACGCGTGAAGCCAGCATAGAGGCGTGACGCTTCACCGGCGGAAGGCCGCCCAAGGCGACGGCGATGGCCTCCGGGGTGATATCGGCCGCCTCGGCCACCGCCATTCCCGAGACCATGGTGGTCACCATGCTGCCGGCTGCGATTGAAGGCTCACAACCATAGGCCTCAAAGCCGGCCTCTGCCACCACGCCGGCCTCGATCCGAATCCAGATCGTCATCTGGTCTCCACATACCGGGTTCTCGTCATGGCCGCGACCGCTGAACTCTTGGAGGGATCGACGATTGCGAGGACTGCGGAAGTGATCGAGCAGGGTCGGGGAGTAGCCGGTCATTCCCGGCCGGCTGCTTGGGTTCGGACAGCGCTCACGGTCAGCGGGAGGCGGCTACCGGCTGGAGCATTCCCGGGCGTGCAACACCTGAGTCTCTGAGCCGCCTATAGACCTCGACGATCGATCGCACTGCCGAATCGACCTCTTCCCGGGTGTTCTGCCGGCCAATCGTCACCCGCACCGCCGAGCGTGCCTCGGCATTGCTGTCACCCAAGGCGCGAAGAACGTGAGACGGCTCGACGGAGCCCGATGCGCAGGCCGAGCCGGTCGAGACCATGATGCCGAGTGTGTCCAGAGCCGTAACCATAGATTCGCCTTGGACGCCTGGAAATCTGAGATTCGCATTTCCCGGCAGTCTCCGGTCGGGATCGCCATTCAGCCCAATCTCCGGTACCGCTGAGCAGGCGGCCTCTATGAGATGGTTGCGCAGCTCGACGATCCGCGTCGACGTCTCGTCCATCGACTCGCAGGCGAGGGACAGCGCCTTGGCCATCCCGACGATTCCCGCCACGTTCTCGGTGCCGGAACGGCGTCTTCGCTCCTGCCCGCCCCCCAGCTGAGAGGGCCACCAGTGGATACCCGACCGCACGTACAGCGCACCCACGCCCTTGGGTCCATAGAACTTGTGCGCCGAGAGGCTGAGGAGATCGATAGTGTCCCGGCCGACATCGACCGGGATCGTGCCGACCGCCTGAACCGCGTCCACGTGAAACAGCACTCCACGTGACCGACAGAGCAGGCCGATATCGCCGACCGGCTGGATGGTACCGATCTCATTGTTGGCGTACATGACCGAGACCAGGACGGTGTCGGGTCGCAGAGCCGCCTCGATATCGGCGACGCTCACGATACCCTCGGACCCGGGCATAACCCTCGAAACCTCGAAATCGTGCTGACTCTCGAGATAGGCGGAGGCCTCGAGGACAGCCTCGTGCTCAATGGCACTGGTGACGATGTGGCGGCCTCGATCGCGATTGGCCCAGGCCACTCCGTAAATCGCGGCGTTGTCGGCCTCGGTTCCGCCCCCCGTAAAGACAATCTCGGTCGCCGCGGCCCCGAGCATCCACGCCACCGTCTCGCGCGACCCGTCCACCGCCATTCGGGCCTGCTGTCCCTGTCGATGGATGCTGGAGGGATTCCCGAAGACATCGGTGAGGTATGGCTCCATCGCCTCCCGAACACGCCGGTCCAGAGGTGTCGTGGCGGCGTGATCGAGATAGATCGGGGGCATGAATTGCACCTCCTGCAGCGTCACCATGGAACGGGTGTCTCATGGTGGCGTCCAAGTATAGGAAGGCGATTGGCGAGCTCGACGCCACACACTGCCGGAACGTGACGTTGAGCCGCCATCTCGGTCGATACGGAGCGGCTACCGCGACGGCTTCCCTGCTTCTGAGACTGAGACTCGTTAGGCACGTGCCGGGGGAATTCTTCGTGGCCATCCGTATGAGCCAACACAGGATGTTGACAGAGTGGCCGGCCTGCGGTAGCCTTAAGCTCCAGTGTGAGGTGAGGAGAAGCCTCCGGTGGCCAGTACGACTCGGCGTCCCGGCGGCCCCGCCTTTCGTCGCGCACTCGACATCTCGGTCGGCGCGTGGACCATCGGTGCCCTCCTGCCCGCCGGCCTTCTCATCGCCGCGGCGATACGGTTAGAATCTCCCGGACCGCCCATGTACGGCCAAATCCGTGTCGGCCTCGACCGGAGCGGCTTCCGCTTGTACAAGTTTCGCTCGATGCGCCACGGCTGTCCCGACTATCCGACAAAGAGTCCCGAGGACGACAGGATTACGAGGGTAGGGCGGTTCCTTCGCCGCTTCAGCCTCGACGAGTTGCCACAGATGTACAACCTGGTGATGGGAGACATGACGCTGGTGGGACCGCGCCCGGAGCTTCTCAGTCTGCTGCCGTCATACTCCACCGCTCACTTTCGCCGCTTCGACGTCCCTCCGGGACTGACGGGCCTGTGGCAGGTATCGGGTCGCAGCAACCTCAGCCTGGGGGAGAAGCTCGAGCTTGATCTGCAGTACGTGACCAATCGCTCCATACGGCTGGATGCACGGATCCTCATCCGAACCCCGCGAGCCGTTCTCGGCGGCAACGGAGCCTACTGAGCTGGCGTCTCGCGCGACCCTGATCGTGGGCCAATCCGGCGGGCCGACGGCGGTGATCAACGGCAGTCTGGCCGGTGTGATCGAGGCGGCGGGCCGAAGCCCGGAGATAGGTCGCATCCTGGGCATGAGAGGCGGTATCGAGGGCCTCCTCGAGAACGACCTGGTAGATCTGAGCGGCTTCGATGGCAAGAGCCTCGACGCCCTGGCCGAGACCCCGGGATCAGCCCTCGGCGCCTGCCGCCGGCGCATCTCAGATGAAGAGGCCGACGACGCCATCGCCCGTCTTCAGGACGCCGAGGCTCGCTACCTGTGCTACATCGGCGGGAATGACTCGGCCGATACTACCCATCGAATCGCCTCCGCCGCTTGGTCACGCCGCTATGAGCTTGCGGCCGTGGCCGTCCCCAAGACCATCGACAACGACCTCCCGGAGACGGATCACTGTCCCGGTTTCGGCAGCATCGCCCGCTATGTGGCCACGGCCGCCCTGGAGACGAGCCTCGATACCCGGTCACTGCCACGGACCTATCCCATCAAGATCCTGGAAGTGATGGGGCGAGACGCGGGCTGGGTGGCAGCCGCCTCGGCGCTGGCGAGGCAGGATGATGCGATGGGTCCGCATCTCATCTACGTTCCGGAGCACCCCTTCGAGACCGACCGCTTTCTCACGGCGGTACGTGAGGTGCACCGAGATCTGGGCTACGCGGTCGTGGTGGTGGCGGAGACGGTCAAAGACCGCTCCGGCCAACCGGTGGCCAGAGACATCGCTACCACCGACAGCTTCGAGCACCCGATTGTTCGGGGCACCGCCGAGGCCATGGTGCGCGTGGTCGAGCAGGAGCTGGGGCTGGTCGCCAGAGCAGACCGACCAGGGACACTGCAGCGATCCTCGGCTGCGTTGCGTTCGTCAGTGGATCTGGCGGAGGCGCGACTGGTAGGGGTCGCGGCGGTGGAGGCCGCGGTCGCCGGAGCCGGCGACATCATGATCACGCTGCATCGGGTCGGCAACGATCCGTACGCCGTTGAGACTTCCCGCGCCGACTTGGGTTTGATTGCCAATCGCGTTCGCACGCTGCCCGACGACTTCCTGGCCGAGGACCGCACACAGGTCTCGTCTGCCTTCCGCGACTACGCCATGCCGCTTCTCGGGCCGGACCCGTTTCCGGAGATCACCCTTATGGGGAAGTCGTGATGGAGGCCGAGTTTCGAGTTTCGAGTCTCCGGCCGGGCATGGCTGACTAACCATCGAGGCGGTGAGCGACGGCGGCCTGCAAGCTCTCTCAAGGCTAAGGGTAACGCTGCGTTAAACGTTCGACGCTCTGACCTCAAGGGCCGGTTCTGGTTCTTGCTCCCAGCTCCGACACCGTAGCCGCAATGGAGGCACCGAACGAGCTGGCCGCAATCAGGGGCCTGAGAGCCTTCGACAGCCCCTGACGCTCCAGAGACTCACCCTTGGCGATGTACCCATTGAGCTTGACCAGCAACGGCTGCAGCTTCCTGTCGCCAAAATTGAGCCCGAACCATAGGCCTCCACAAACGGCGGCGAAGAGCAGCGTGGCGATCAGCAGCTCCAGGGCCAGGATGATTGTTGCCAGCCCGGCGATGAAGTTCAAGACTCCCACCGTCAGCGCTTGCCCTTCTTGGACACGTCCTCTGTCAAAGCCCGCAGCGTGGCGGTCACGCCGGTGACGTAGCCGACCGCGATTGACGCCGGTTTGACGATCGAACCCCCGACGAAGTGAGTAGTGCGCCGGGCCACGCTCAGCGTGTCCTTGGCGCTCCCGGTCACGGTGTTCACCTCGCCCTTGACCTCACGGACCACGTTGACTATGGTCCAGGCGGCATAAGCAAGAAACGCGAACGCCACCAGCGAGATGAGCGCCGCGAGGATCAGAATGATGTCGGCGATTGCCTGCAAGACTCCCAAACGGTTCCTCCAACCGGTGATGGACCGCCGAAACATTGTCGCAATATTCGAGCCCCTTGACAGGAGCGTGAAGGAAACTTGGATTCTAACCTCGAAAGCAATGCCGCTCGCAAGCGGTCGTTCGGGCGGCTGAGAGCAAACGGACGGTCGAGCCGGGCATGTATCCTCCCGCCGCGAAACCTCTCGAGCCCAGTTAACCGTCGCACAATGGAGGCTCAGGTCAGCCACTTTCCTGCCGCGGTTCCAGGTCAGAGCTCGATCCCTAGCCTCGATTGGATAATCGAGAGCCAACCGATTGATGCCCTTCGACGAGGAGAGAGATGCACGACCAGGACTGGAAGGCTGCGGGCGACGATCTGATCCGCCATCTGCAGACGTTGCTCCGTTTCGAGACCGTGAATCCGCCGGGAGACGAGCGCCCCTGCATCGACTACATCGCAGAGACCTTGCGATCGGCCGGATATGAGCCAATAGTTCTCGACTCAGCACCAGGGCGCGGAAACGTGGTAGCGAGGCGGAAGGGAACCGGCGAGAAGCCGCCGCTGCTGATCTACTCCCATGTCGACGTGGTGCCGGTGGAAGCGGAGAAATGGACTCACCCTGCCTTCGGCGGCGAGATCGCCGATGGCTGCGTATGGGGCCGCGGGGCGCTGGACATGAAGGACATGGTCGCCCTCGAGCTGCAGACCATGTGCATGCTCGCGGAAAGTGACGCGCGGCTGGAGCGCGACGTAATCTTCGCGGCCACGGCTGACGAGGAAGACGGAGGCCATATGGGAGCGCAATGGCTGGTCGAGAACCGCCCAGAGCTGGTGCGGGCCGAGTTTGGCCTGAGTGAGGGCGCCGGGACCACGGAGTACGTCGGCGACCGGGCCTTCTACGGCATCCGTACGGCGGAGAAGGGGACCTCCCGATTCCGGATCCGGGTGGAAGGAGAGCCCGGTCACGGTTCCATCCCGCGGCAGAACACCGCCATCCACCGACTGGCAAAGGCAGTGTGCTCACTTTACGAGCACCGTCTTCCCATCCATCTCACTGAAACATCCCGGGGGTTCCTTACAACAATGGCGGAGATGGTCAGGGTCCCGCTCGAGGATCCGATCACCGACGAGCAGATCACTGCGGTGGCGCAGAAGCTTCCGGAGGATGTGGCTCGTTCACTGCAAGCCACTGTTCGCAACACTGCCACACCGACGCAGCTCCAGGCCGGATCGCGCATCAATGTGATTCCGGGGGTGGCGGAGGCAGGCGTCGATGCGCGCCTCGTTCCAGGTCAGACGCCGGCCGACCTCGAACGCGAGGTTCGCGCGATCGTCGGTCCAGAAACGACCATCGAGTTCGTCGACAGTGGCAATGCGCAGGAAGTTCCACCCAGGGACGAGCTCTACAGAACGATCGAGAACGCCGTGAAGCGTCACGCGCCCGACGCTCTGGTGCTGCCCGTCATGCTGAGTGGTGCCACGGACGCTCGGTGGATCAGCAAGCTGGGCACCCGATGCCTCGGGTTCAGCCCGGTGAAGCTCCCACCCGACTTCCCCTCCGAAGGCCTGGTACACGGCCACGACGAGAGGGTCCCCGTCGACGGCCTCACGTGGGGCTTGCGTGTCTTCTACGAAGTGGTGTCGGAATTTGCCGGCGCCAAAGCTCAGCCGTAAACGACCAAGGCTTCATTCCGCACATCGCGCCGCATCTCAAAATGCCGCGTCCAGTTTCCCCGCCCGGAGCTGTGTAAGGTCAGCCCTTTCCGCGGCGCTTGCCGGGACCCACCAGAAGGCTCCGAACAACTGACTTGCGTCCGAGTAACAGCCACACAGCCTGAAGTCGGAATGGGTCCATGTCTGCGAGCCCGCCCCGCAGGGCTAGCAACCATGCATCGATCCCGAGCACCGCCAACGCAAGAAACAGGAGCGGTAAAGCCGGGCTCGGCGGAGTGGTGCCGCGGGCACCACCCAGCGGCGAAACCTGGGCCGTCACCGGGGTATCTGAGCTCTGCCCAATCACCTTCGTCTGGCGCGCGATCACGTCGGCGAGCGCGGAAGTGCGGGGACGGGGAGGAAGCAGTGAATACCGATGGCCGGGAGTTATCAGCTCGACTCGATCCCCGTGGGTCAGCGAGGGCATAGGCGCAACAAATCCTCCGGCGCCGTTGCTCTCCGTCATGGCCGGATCGAAGGCCCGGGACTTGACGACGAATTCGAGGCTTGTACCCGCCGGCCCATGGCCGGCGAGAAACGTCTGCGACCCGACCCGGGTCACGAAGGCCTTCCAAGGACCTCCAATCAGGTCGGTCGGCGTCCGTCTGGGCAGGCGGAGGGCAAGCTGATCGTCGTAGCTGGTCTGAGCGGTCGAAAGGTCGAACTGCGTGTCGGGAGTGACTGCGACGACGTCCGGCAGCGAATACGCGAGCGAAGGGCGGATGGCCGCGGAAAGGATGAAGGCCGCCGCCGAGCGATCGTAGCGGGTGGCCAAACCTCTGTGCTCCAGAGCTGACTGCAACGCCAGATGCTCATTCCTGACGGCTCGGATGAAGCCTGCGAGCGAGTGCGCAGGCGGCAGATGAAGGTCGAGGATCTCAGGACCGGCAGGCGCTGCCTCGGCGCCGAGCCCCGGCCAATGAGGAATCGGATTCAGGACCTGCGGAGCCCTGCGCCAGAGGTAGGCAGACGTCTCCCCCTGATAGCCGGTCAAAGGGTCGGCACCCGTTCCCGTCCAACCGTAGGGATCCGTCGGCTTGCAGTCGTGGAACACGGTGAAGTGAAGGTGCGGCCCGGACGAATGCCCAGTGTTGCCGCTGATCGCGATCTCCTGGCCCGCCCTTACGTGCTCCCCAGGCTTCACCTGAATATGACTGAGGTGGCCGTACAGTGTGACGTAGCCGTGGCCGTGATCGATCATGATCATCTGTCCATACCCCGAAACTGGCAGGCCCGGGTAGTTCCAACCCGCGAAGATGATCTTTCCCGTCGCCGCAGCATACACAGGCTGGTAGACCAGGTCATAATCGTAGCCGTTGTGGCCGTCATAGTACACGTACTGGCGCAACGCGTCCGACCAGTAAGCGGCGAGGCCGCCGGTGCCGGCATAGGTCGAAGGGCTCGTTAGGGGTGCGGCCCGCACACCGTTGGCAAGCACTATCAGCCCGTCACGAGTGAAATCAGGTAAGTCGTGGTCGAAGTACGAGTAGAGCCGGACGAAGCCGTGATACGGGGGAATCAGGAAGGGCTTGGCGAGGGGTGTGGGGCGGCCGTTACAGCCGATCGGACTGATCGTATTCTCGACGTCGAGCGTCGTGTTGGGGAGCCTCTTCTTCCGGGGCGGTGCGAGGGGAAGATCCTCAGATGCCACCTGAACGGCTCCAAGGTCGAGGGCCGGCACCGCGAATCCGGCACGCCGGCCCTGCCTCTTGGTCCGCCGGTGGCCCGGATGCGAGGGGCGGCGCTGAGAACCAGGGTGCCGCACGGCCTTCTTAGTCGGCCGGGGCGTCGGCCGCGGCGTGGCCGTCGGACGCGGCTTGCGCTGGTGCAGTCGAGTCGGTGTTGGCGTCGGTTCGGGTGTCCTGGTCGGCCTGGGCCGGACTGTCGGCGTTGGAGTGGGAGTTGTCCTCGTCGGAGTCGGCGTGGGCGACGCCGTCGGAGTAGGACTGGGCGTGGTGGAAGCCGCCGGCGTAGCGGTCAGATGCGGATATGGGGGCATGGCGGCCGCCGGCAGATTCGGACCCGCCAGCACGGTGACGGCGGTCACGATCAGGCTTATCAGTAGACGCCATGGGGGAGGAAACATGTACTCAATAGTCCCATGACGGGAGGCGCCCGTGGGAGGCTGCCGGGCGGCGAGGGCCAGAGGTGAGTGGAGGGGGTAGCGTCAGCCGGCCGTGGTCATCGGCTCCGAGGGCTGGTCGGGTTTGAGCTGCCGTCGCCGGAGCCGGATCAGCCCGGAAGTTCCCGATATTCCGGCAAGAATGAGGGCCATCCCGGCGATCTCGCGCCACACCACCGACTCGCTCAGGAAAACGGCTCCATAGATCACGGCAGTGATAGGTAGCAGGTAGGTGACGGTTAGGGTCCGGGTTGGGCCTGCCTCGGCGATGAGCCAGAAGTACAGGACATAGGCCAGCCCCGTTCCACCCAATCCGAGTGCAGCGAGTGCGAGGAGGGACGGCAGCGCCGGCCACGCGTCAGGCCTCGAGAACAGGGCCGCTATCGGGACCAGGATTACCGTACCGGCCATGTTTTGTCAAAGAGCCGGGACCAGCACCGGCTGGCCCTGGAACACGGAGCGGGCGTAGCTGCCTGCGACGGCGTAGGAGGCCGACGCCACCACGACGGCCGCCTCACCCAACAGGTCTCCGGAAGACGCCCAGCCCACCAGGACTCCGACGCCGAGAATCCCAACGACTAGGCCGGCCACTCCGGTCAAGCCGAGCGTGCGGCGGAAATCGCGCCCTCCAAGCTTGAACCCTATGAGGAAGGCAAACAGCGGAGTCGTGGCATTGAATATGGCGGCCAAGCCACTACTAATGCGCTGCTCACCCCAGGCGATCAGGATATACGGGATGAGCGCGTTGAAGACGGCCATGACCCCGTATGACCTCCACAAGGCGGGCTTGAAGTTCGTGCTCAATCCGCCCTGTCTGGGGAAGCCGCTGACGGCGGCGAGGAAGGCGGCCGCAAGAGCTACTCTGACTGCCGCGATCATCAAGGGTGACACTTCCCGCAGCGCCAGCTTGATAAAGAGGAAGGATGCGCCCCAGATCATCGCCAGTAGCACCAGGACGACGATCTGACGGCGGGTCATGAGGTCTCCTCCAGCGGTTCTATCAGAATACAACCTGCGGTCGGCCCGAATGGTTGCGGCTGCCGGCGAGTCGAGGGTATCCGACCAAGCCTGGATAGATGTGCGAGTGCCACGGCTATCATGACCAGGAGGCACGACGAATGGGACTGTTCGAGGGCAAGCGCGGCATAGTTTTCGGTGTAGCCAACCGGAACAGCATCGCCTGGGGCATTGCCCGGCGGCTGGATCAAGAGGGCGCAGAGCTGGCGCTTCATTACGCCACAGAGCGCTTTGAGCGCGGCGTGAGCGAGCTTGGAGGCAGCCTTGTCCGGACACCACTGCTCCTCGAGGCCGATCTCACCGACGATGCCGCCATCGAGCGCCTCTATGGTCGGGTGGCGGAACGCTGGGACTCGATCGACTTCGTCGTTCACTCCGTGGCTCACGCGAACCGTGAGGACATGAGCGGCGCCTTCGTCGACATCTCCCGTGACGGATTCAAGTTTGCCCTCGACGTCAGCGCCTACTCGTTGATCGCCGTCACTCGTGGAGCCCTTCCCCTCATGCCGGACGGCGGCTCAATTGTGACCATGACCTACATCGCCAGCCAGCGAGCCTTTCCCGGTTACAACGTCATGGCCATCGCCAAGTCGGCGCTGGAGAACATCGTGCGCTACCTGGCATATGATCTTGGCTCACGGAATATTCGCGTCAATGCCATCTCTGCCGGACCGGTAAACACCCTCGCCGCCAGGGGCATCAGCGGCTTCCGTTCATTCCAGGAACGGGCACGGGATGTCGCTCCGCTGAAGCGCGACGTCAGCCTCGACGAGATCGGCAACGCCGCCGTATTTCTTCTAGGCGACCTGGGCACGGCCGTGACCGGAGAGACCATTTTCGTCGACGCCGGCTACCACGTCGCGGGAATCTAGCCTGCGCCGTCGGACGACGGGAAGCTCTCCAGCCAGCCGACTATCGCGTCACGATCGCTCAAATCCGGGACGGCGCGATCGGGACTCGAGACTCGGATCTGATCGAGGGGAAATGTACCTGTAGCCACCGCCAGGGTTCTCAGTCCGTGGACCCTGGCCGCCTCGACGTCGAGCGGCGTATCGCCCACGACCGTAATCTCATGACCCTCGCTCTGGCCGGTTACCATCTGCACCTGCTCCAGAGCTGCCCTCACCACCTCTGATCGGTTCTCCGAGTGGTAGCCGTAGCCGCCGAGCTGAAAGAATCCGTTGAGTCGCGAGCGGCGCATCTTTGTCAGCGCTATGGGCTCCACATTTCCGGTCAACAGGCCCAGCAGATACCGGCGCCGCTTCAGCTCGCTCAGAAGAGCATGGACACCCGGCAGCACTGCAGCGCTGAGATCCTCGTCGATTTCCGCGTACAAGCGCGTCATCAGGTCCAGAACGCGGTTAATGTCGTCCTCAGAGGGAGGCCGGGTGGGG
>Ga0070739_10004803_pt1 | contig 15760 bp, 14 predicted proteins | sample Coa_R1_7_FD_66445 | JGI IMG/M metagenome (GOLD analysis project Ga0070739, IMG submission 66445) | Surface soil microbial communities from Centralia Pennsylvania, which are recovering from an underground coalmine fire - Coalmine... | ecosystem: Environmental > Terrestrial > Soil > Unclassified ... | reverse complement strand
GCGGGGGCAGGATCGGTTCGATCAGTGCCCAGAGTTCATCGGGAAGAAGTGGTTTTGCCATACCTGCTTCTTCCATAATCCTAACAGCAACCTAACCGGTTTTGTTAGGTGCTCTAAGTAGTAGACTCCGGAAGGAGAAACCGACCATGAGCGAGCAAGCCGACTTAGACAAGCCTGACTTACGCACAGACGCGCAGAAGTTTGAAGACCTCATGCGTGCCATCGTTACCGTGCCTAAGAAGGCTGTTGACGCCAAGATCGCCGCAGAGAAGGCGGAGCGCAAACGACGGCGGGCGGTCAAGCAGAAGTAAGCAGGCCGATCATGCCGTTTACAAAGCGGAAACTGCTGATAATCTCCGTCAGGCTATGCCTTTTAGGGGCAATGGCTAGCCTCGTATTACTGCTTCATTTTTCCAAAATTTCCATCCCGATTTACCTTGTTTTCATCCTACTGATTATTGCCATTTATGAACTGATCGTTTTTAAGTGGCAATGAATTTGCCCTGCCCGCTCACTTTAACAGGTATAGAAATGCCGAAAATTCTAACCGCGCTATCGGGCTAACGGAGACAGGGCTAATCTATTGCTCTCGATCCATTTTGCGCAGGTCGCACGTGATGGCGTAGAGAGAGGCACTATGGTCCCGGCGGTATTGCCCCGGCGTGATGCCGTGCCGGCGCCGGAACAGACAACTGAAGGTCCCCAGGCTGGTAAATCCGACTTCCAGGCAGATGTCCATGACCGGCATCTCCGTCTTCTTCAAGAGACTCTGGGCCATTTCCAGCCGGCGACAGATCAGATATTGGTGGGGAGTCATCAGGAACAGCTCCTTGAAAAGCCGCAGGAAATGATGGGGAGAGAGACAGGCGATCTCGGCGATCTGGTCTAACTTGAGGGGCTCTCCGAGATTGGAATCCATAAAATCCTTGGCCCAATAGAGGCGCTGATAGAGGTCCAGGCGGGTCGATCGTTTCACGGCAGAAAGCCGCTCGGCCTCGGCATAGAGGCGACAGTGCGCGGCCAGCAGCCGGGCCAGCAGCAGATGGTACTGTTCCTCCAGCCAACCCTCTTCGACCGGGCCGGCCTGAAGCGCCTCGCGCATGCGAAAGAGGACCGGGCTGACGATCTGATCGTGCGGGTAGAGCCGCTCAAAGAAGCAGGGATCCGGGCCAAAATGCGTGGGATCGTCCATGAGCTTTTCGTGTGAATCGCGCAGGCTGCGCAAGACCGACCGGGCGAAGGTGGGATTGAAGAAGATACTGATCGATTCCACCGGCATATCCGAATCGATGGAGCTGGCGTAGCGCTGACCCTCGTTCAAGATCAAATAGATGGTATCCTCCACCGGCAGGGACCGGCCCGCCACCTCATACGTCTCCCGGCCATGGAAGGCGCATTTGACGGAGAGGACTCCATAGTGCTCGGGAAGATAGACGCGGGTGGCATGGGCACGATGCACGAGGTTGGGCCAGCCGTAGAGCGCGCAGGGCGCGCTCCAGTCCGTGGTTTTCGGATCCGCAAAGGCGGTGGTAGTCACAAATCCTGTCATAGCTGCTCTTCCTCCCGATCTGAACGGACCCGCCAGATACTCCTGGTCTGCCAGTCTTTCCATGCTAATGACGCTGCCTCTCCTACCGAAACTCGCCCTGGGTGATTTCTTCAAAATTGCTTTTTTCACGATTTTTATATCCGGAAAGGCAAAACTTCCCTTCCGTTGGACTTTGCTCGGGGTTTAAGGGGGCAGTTCTTCCAACCAGGGGTGTTGCGGGTCCAGTACCGTCAACGCCCAACGCAGCCAGGCTCGCCGTTCCGGTTCTAGCAGGGCAACGGTATTTTCAAAGTCCGAGCGGTCTTTATTGCGGCCCGTCTCCTGAACCGTCCGGCTTTTATAGAGCCGCACGATCTCCGGCGCAAGGAATGGGAGACCGGAAGGGGCGCTTAGTGGGTACGATAGTCCTTGAAGAACTTGACGTGGCTATCGAGGAAGACGCGGTTTCTGCCGCCGAAATGCGCGGAGCGGCCCCGGATGCTGGCCGGCAGCTTCTTGATGGTATTGGGGAAATAGGGGTCCACGCACAGCTCTACGTCGGACGGGCTGTGCGGATAGCCGGCTTGCGGATTTTGGGCGGCCTGCAGGTCGGCGACCGCCTGATCGTCGGTCTTGCCCCAGAGATCGTCCAGGGGAATCGGGTTATCCGGCCGGTCGAAACGCCACAGCCAGTAGTAAGTGGCCGGGGCGTTGGGAGGCGGCGCAATATACTGCTGCACCTGGATACTCTCTCCCAGAGGCGAGTTGGCGATGCTCGGGCAGGTCCAGACGTTGTCGTCCTTGATATAGGGAGCCATTACGATCGCGGCCCAGCCGGCGCGCGGATCGGACGTGGGCCAGGTGGTCCAGGGCTTGTAGCCGCCGGGGAGCGAGAGCTTGAGGTCACGCCGGTCGGGGAGGCGCTCGTCGTAGTCCTGCTCGTACATCATAAAAGCCATCCCGATCTGGCGCAGGTTGGACAGGCAGGCGGTCTGGCGGGCCTTTTCGCGGGCCTGGGCGAAGACCGGAAAGAGAATGGCTGCCAGAATCGCGATAATGGCGATGACCACGAGCAGCTCGATCAGGGTAAATGCGGACGCTGCCGAATAGGCTCGAAAATCATCTCTGGGTTCCCGGCATCCACCCACGCGAGGACGGACCGAAAGGAAAGGGTAAGTGAAATTCACGGGCATCTCTCAAATCGTTGATAGCTCATTATACAGCAACAATCGGCCTCCAACACGTTTTGGCGCGGCACGTCCTCTATTTTTCTTGTTGGAAATGGCGTTTTCTTGTTGGAAATGGCGGATTCTGGCGGAGGGTTGTAGAATAATAAGGAGGCGAAAGGAACGGCCGGCCTGTGGATGAGGCGGCAGGGTAGGAAGAGGCGGATGCGGCTCTTTTTCGCGGTCTTGCTCTCGGAGGAGGTGCGAGAATCGGTCGCTCGCGCGCAGGAGCGGCTGCGCGCGGCAGCGGGCGATAACGGCATTCGCTGGGTCGCTCCGGAGCAGTTCCATTACACGCTCAAGTTCCTGGGCGAGACGCCGGCGGAGAAAGTCCCTGGGGTGAAGGCGGCGGCGCGGCGGATCGCGGCGCAGCAGGCCCCGCTCTCACTGTCCCTTGCCGGCCTGGGCGCATTCCCCAATTCGCGAAGTCCGCAAGTTTTATGGGTCGGCGCTAAAGAAGGGGTTCCGGTTTTGACGCGGCTGGCGGAGTCGCTGGAAAAGGAGCTGGCCGAACAGGGCTTCCCGCCGGAAAATCGCCGCTTCAATCCGCATCTGACCCTGGCGCGCATCAAGACGTCTGCCGGGGAAAAGGCGGCGGCGCAGGCGCTCGCCGCGCAGGCCGACGATCAAAAAATAGTAGACGGATTTGGCGTAATTCCGGTCGGGAATTTCGTATTGATGAGAAGTGAGCTACGTCCCGCCGGGCCTATCTACACCGTCGAGGAGACGTTCGCACTGTCCGGTTCCTAAAAACTGACCGGGTGAGACCTCACCCCCTAAATGACCACGGGCCTTACGGCCCTGCCTCTCCTTCGTAAGGAGAGGGGGAATAAGGGTTTTCTCAGCCGCTCGCCCCGGTCACTCGTTCCGTAAGACATGACGCCGGAGGCCACTCGCGTCCCTGCTCGTTTACGAGCAAGCCGGCGCGTCGTTTGCCCGCTGTAAATCCCAACAGACAGCGCGCAGGCGGCGGCAGGTGGGGCGCCGCTGCGTCCTCACGAGACGCGCCCACGGGCGCACAGAAAGGATCTTTCTCCATGACAACCGAAGAGCTTCCGAACAGCCTTCAGAGCAACATCGACCCCAAGAAGAGCAAAGCCCTCGACATGGCCCTCAGCGGCATCGAGAAGCAGTTTGGCAAAGGCAGTGTCGTGCGGCTGGGCCAGTCGATGCGCCTCAACGTCGACTCCATCTCCACCGGCTCTATCGCCCTCGACATGGCTCTGGGCGTCGGCGGCATCCCGCGCGGACGCATCACCGAAATCTACGGTACGGAATCCTCCGGTAAGACTACCATTGCCCTCCAGGTCATTGCCCAGGCGCAGAAGAAGGGCGGCCTGTGCGCCTACATCGACGTCGAGCATGCCATCGATCCCGAATATGCGCGCAAGCTCGGCGTGGACGTGGACAACCTTTTCATCTCCCAGCCGACCACCGGCGAAGAGGCGCTCGACATCATGGACGCGCTTATCCGCTCCAGCGCCATCGACGTCGTGGTGCTCGACTCCGTGGCCGCGCTGGTGCCCAAGGCGGAGCTGGAAGGCGATATGGGCGACTCGCACGTGGGCATTCACGCCCGCCTGATGTCTCAGGCGTTGCGCAAGGTCGCCGGCAGCATCAACCGCACCAACACCGCCGCTGTGTTCATCAACCAGATCCGCCAGAAGATCGGGGTCATGTTCGGCAACCCGGAGACGACCAGCGGCGGCCTGGCGCTCAAGTACTACGCCTCCGTGCGCATGGAAGTGCGCCGCACCGAGACCGTCAAGAACGGCACCGAGCCGGTCGGCGCACGCGTCAAGGTCAAGGTGGTCAAGAACAAGGTGGCCCCGCCCTTCCGCCAGGCCGAGTTCGACATCATGTTCGGCAAAGGTATCTCCCGCTCCGGCAGCCTGCTGGACATGGGCGTGGACCTGGGCATCATCACCAAGAACGGCGCCTTCTTTTCCTACAACGACATTCGCCTCGGCCAGGGTCGCGAGAACGCCCGCACGTTCCTGGAGGAGACCCCGGAGCTGATGGAGGAGATCGAAAACCGCATCCGCACCAATAACGCGGACGTGCCGATCCTCAATGCAGCCGCCGTCGTCGAAGAAGAGTAGTCCTTTCTGGCTTTCGGTTCTGCAAAATGCAAGGCCCCGCTTCTGATATGGAAGCGGGGCCTGTTTTTCAGGTATGATGCCACCGCTATGAAATATATCCTCCTTGTTCCCGATGGCGCGGCGGACGAGCCGCTTGCCGATCTCGACGGCAGAACGCCGCTGGAGGTCGCCCGCACGCCGTTTCTCGACGATCTGGCGCAGAGCGGCCTGGTCGGAGCGGTGCAGGTGACGCCACCGGATATGTACCCCGGCAGTGACGTCGCCAACATGGCCCTGCTCGGCTACGATCCCACGCGCTACTACACCGGGCGCGGGCCGATCGAGGGCGCCGCCATCGGCGTGCCGATGGAGCCGAAAGACGTGGCCTTTCGCTGCTCGCTCGTGAGCACGGACGGCGAGCGGCTGCTGGACTATAGCGCGGGCCACATCACGACAGCGGAGGCACGGCCCTTGATTGAGCTGGCCGCGCAGAAGTTGGGCACGCGCACGCTCAGCCTCTTCCCCGGCGTCTCCTATCGCCACATCCTGCTCTGGCGCGACGGCCCGACCGAGATGCAGACCTTCCCGCCGCACGAGAACGTGGGCAAGCCGCTCTCGGAAATCTGGCCGCGCGGCGACGGAGACGCGAAGCTGGGCGCCTTCATCGAGGACTCGCTGAACCTGCTAGACGACCTTCCCTACAACCGGCGCCGCCGTGCAGAGGGCAAGCCGCCCGCCAATCTACTCTGGCCCTGGAGTCCCGGCCGCATGCCGCAACTGCCGCTCTTCTTTCAGAAGTCCGGCCATACCGGCGCGGTCATCGCCGCCGTGGACGTCATCCGCGGCCTCGGCAAGCTGGTGGGGCTGGAGATCGTGGACGTGCCCGGCGCGACCGGTTACTTCGATACCAATTACGAGGGGAAGGGCCGCTACGCCCTCGACGCGCTGCACCGGCACGATTTTGTCTGGGTCCACGTGGAAGCGCCGGACGAGGCCGGCCATGCCGGCTCCATCGACGAGAAGATCAAGGCGATTGAGAATATCGATAGGCTCGTCGTCGGCACGATCTTGAACGGCATGAAGAAGCTGGACGATTTCCGCCTGCTGGTCGTGCCGGACCACAAAACGCCCGTTTCTACGCGCGGCCACGCGGTCGGGCCGGTCCCGTTTCTGCTCTATGATTCGCGCAAGACCCTGAACTCCGGTCGCGTACTCCCCTTCGACGAGCGCGGCGCCGCCGACGCCCGGACCAACATCTCTGAAGGCTACCGGCTTATCGAGGAGCTGTTTTAGGCCCCCACCCCCGTCCCCTCCTCGAACCTTCGGAAGTTTAGGGGAGGGGGGACTAGATTGCTTTCTGGTCCCTCTCCTTAAAGCTGCTCTTGCCTGTAAGCAGAGGCACAGGAGAGCAACACGGTTCACCTTCTGCTTACGAAGGAGAGGCAGGGCCGATACGGAGCGTAGACGCGAAGCGCCGTCCTACGCGGAGGAAGGCCCGTGGTGAGGAGAGGGGGTGGGCAAGAGAGTAAATGAAGAAAGTAGATTCGGCGGAGACGGGGTTAGGGGCGGGGACGATTCTGTTTGGCATCCTCTGCCAGGTCGCCGTCATCTTGTGGATCGTCTCCTCGGAGGTGCCGGCGAAGGTCTTCATCAGCTCGTGGTCGGTGGTGCTGCCGGGCATCCTGCTGCTCGCCGCGCTGCTGATGCTGCGGCCTATCTTTCCCCGGTTGCTCACGCGGACCCGGCTGCTGGTGGCCTATGCTATGCTCTCCGCCTCCTGCTGCCTGGTCGGCTATGGGTTTATCCAGGCGATGTTCCCCGCCATCACCGGGCAGTTCTACGCGCCCGGCGCGACGACCCGCTTTCGCAGCTTCAGCGGCACCGTGCCGACGTGGCTGGTCCCGCACGATCCGCGCGTACTGAAGGGTCTTTACGTCGGCAACGCGAGCGTGCCCTGGCACGCCTGGCTTCTGCCGCTGGCGGCCTGGGGCGCGCTCATCGCCCTGTTCGCCTTCGCCATGCTGGCCCTGGCGGTCCTGCTGGCGCAGGTCTGGCTTCGACACGAGCGGCTTACCTTTCCCATCGTGCAGTTGCCGCTGGAGATGACCGAGGAGCGGACCCCGTTTTTCCGCAATCGCCTGATGTGGATCGGATTTGCGATCCCGACGATTCTGGAAAGCCTGCTGGCCCTGAACTTCTATTTTCCGGCCGTGCCCGCCATCCAGCTCAAGCACGTCAACTTCATCACGCCGGATACGCCGTTCCCCTGGAACGCCGCCGACCCGCTCTATATCGGCTTTACGCCGTTTATCATCGGGTTTGCCTTTATCGCCCCCGCCGACATCTCGTTCTCGATCTTCTTTTTCGGGCTGGCCGACCGCCTGCTGCACGTGTGGGCGGCCTGGGCGGGCTACGGGCAGGGAAGCGTGAGCGCCCGCAGCGAGATGCCGTTCTCCACGCAGCAGACCCTCGGCGCGTTCCTGGTCTTTGCCCTGATCCCGCTGTGGCGGGCCTGGCCGCATATCCGCCTGCGGCTGCGCGATCCGGACGCCCGCGCCGAGCGCGCCGCCCTTGTAGGGCTGGTGGCCTGCTGCGGCCTGCTCGCCGTCTTCCTTACCGCGATCGGGCTGTCGCCACTGCTGACGGCGCTCGTCATCCTGCTTGCGCTGCTGATCGCGACGGCGCTTTCCCGCATCCGCACGGAATCAGGCACGGCCTGGGCGTTCGGCCCGCCGGCTGGCATCGCCGGGAACGTGACCAACCTACTGGGCACATCGGCCTTTCCGGTCCCGGCTCTGGCGGGATTGGGCACGCTCCAGTGGATGTTCGAGGATACGCGGTTCCTGCCGATGCCGTTTCACATGGAATCGTTAAAGATCGGGGATGCGATTCGGGTGAAGAAAAGCGCGATGGCGGCGGCGCTGGGGATCGCGACGGTGGTAGGCCTTGCGCTGGGGTTTTACGCCGTGCTGACGCTGGAATATCGGCTTGGCCTCGACAGCGGAAAAATCTATGGTGGGGAAAGCTTCTGGAGGAGCTATGCGCCGCGCGTGGTCAACAACTGGGTCAATAATCGTACCGGTCCCGACACCGTCGGGCTGCCGTGGGTGGGGATCGGTGCCCTGTTCACGCTGCTGCTCTTTATCCTGCGCCAGCGGTTCCTCTGGTGGCCGCTGCATCCTATCGGCTACGTGCTGGGCCATACCGGCACCGGCCTCTCCTTCTGGGTCCACTACGGTATCGCCTGGTTCCTCAAGGCGCTGATCCTGCGCTATGGCGGCGTGGACCTCTACCGGCGCACCCTGCCGTTTGTGTTCGGCATTATCCTCGGCGACATCGTGACGATGACGGCCTGGTCGGTCGGCGCGGTCCTGATCGGCGTGCCGGTCTATCAGTTCATCAGCTAGAGCGCGGGGATGTTTTAGCCGGGCATTGAAATACCCGTCTGGGGGGCGGCTACGCCGCCAACCGCCCTCGCGGGCGGACTTTAAGCGGGTAGGAGTAGGAGTGTTGCATGCTGTGTCCTTAAGGGGTCAGCCGCTTTGTTCATGGCTTTATTGCCCGCTGATTCTTTGGTTGTAGCGGGTAGGTTTTGATGTATTCTTCTCTCAAGGCTTGCCTCATATCTCTAATGATCGTGTCCATCTGTGATATATATCCCATAACCTCTGCTCGAACATCGTTCCAATACTTTTCTTGGATCTTATCGAGCGATACTGATACGCATAGATGGTACAGTCTAGTCCATTCATCCAGGCGATCAGAAAATTGGCTGGTTTCCACTAGAGTAATTAAGTGATCCTGCCATTCCTGCGGATACATCCTAGCAAGATTGATAGCTGTCTCTTCGATCAACTCATTGCTATCCTTTTCTTTCCGAAGAAATCCCTCACAAGCACCCATTAGGTTATTTGTAGACAATTGCATCCGATCAGGAAACTTCATAGCATATTCTATGGCTTCCTGAAGTTTCTTTTTATATTCGCGTATCTCTTCTCGATCTGCTTTGATCTTATCCAGTCGAACATTTGTAAACTGAGCAATGATAGCTGCCAAGATGCCACCCGCAAAACCAAGTATGACTGAAACGAGAGTAGTAAAGGTTTGTTGATTCATGCGTCACAGTTCGACGCTCGCCCGCTCTTTCCTCTTCGATCTCTAGCAACAGGGTAAAATAAGATCAGTGCTCATTTACGGAGGTTCCCATGGCGTTCGATCTTGGAAGTCTAGCTGGTGCGCTGGTCGGTGGTCTGGTGGGCGGCCTTTTCAGTGGGGTTGTCTCGCCGCTCCTTACGGCACGGCTTCGTGAGTGGGATCGCCGCCTTGACATTTACAAAATACTATATCCGTCTGAGTTGGAGGCTGCAAAGGGTATAAATGATGCCGTCTCGGACATGCTTGAATTTCTTCAGCAGTTCGTATTTGATTTTAAAGATAGAAAGGAAGGCGAAGAATTAGAATACTGGTTCGATAAATCCACAAAGAGGGGGATGAATTGGAACTTATGGCAGCACGCGAAAGAATGCTTCTTGGGACTGATATTTATGATTTAGCGATAGTAATCTCCAATAAGTGCGTCAAACTCATGCATGATTTGATGAAACAAAAGAAAGAAGATAAGATGAATTCATCAACGAAAGATGTCCTAAAATCAGGTGAGCTTGAGGATATATTTCGCTTGCAGGCGAAACTATCCGAACTACTGAGGGATCAACTTAATATAGACATAATAAGGAGTCCTTTCTCGATACAAAAGAGAAAATATCGATTTCCACGCCAATAAATAACAAGGCCCGGAGCAGACATCTCTGGGGTACTGCATTTCACGCCGCTCTCTATTCCTTCAGCCGCTGAACTCTTGCCTGAATTTTGTACCCGCTAGTTGCAGGGGCGGACATTGAGCTTTTTCTGACATCTAAAAAGAGTCAGCTTGGGTTCGCGCTTGGCTTCGATGACCTTTTGGCGGGCGGCAGCGATGTCGGCGCGGTCCTGAGCGGCGTGCCGGTCTACCAGTTCATCAGTTAAGCTCCCATCCTAAGCTGGACCATTCATTCGTCTTCTTCTGTTTCCTCAACACGAAAGAGGCTGGCTATATCTCGCGCTCCGTGCAGCACCCGAACGATCTCTACACTTTCGTCAGTCGTCAGGTAATAGATGCCAATCTTTGGGAATCCTGGCACTGGAAACATCCGCAACCCCTCCAGTTCAGGATTGTCAAAATTACGGGGCGAACCGATACCAGGCATAGCCGCGATCTTATGGAACGCCTTCTGAATGTTCCTCAGAAAGCGGTCTGAGGCGTTCATGCTGTCTTGAGCGATGTAATCTGCTTGCTCGACAATATCCCGCCTAGCCTGAGGACGCTTGACGACCTCTCTCATTCGGCGTCATGCTTGCGGGCAGCGCGTTTGGCGGTGCGTGCCCGCACCTCTTTTCGTATCTCCTCCCAATCTTGCTCGGTCATAGGGGTCGCTTCTCCACTGCGAAGCCCCTCTAAGAGAAGCTCTTCCAGTTTTGTTTTCGCTTTCCGCTCTTGCGCCTCCCTGACGAGCGCACGAAAGTATTCGCTGGTGGTGTTGTAGCCGCCCTCTTTAACTTCAGACTCCACAAAAGATTTCATGCTGTCCGGAAGCGATATGTTCATCGTCGCCATTTTGATCTCAAGCCTCCTGCCTCTCATTATAGCATTTTTGGCAAAAATCGGAAGTTTCTTGCCAAATGCCGTATGCCTAAAAGAGAGTCAGCTTGGGCTCGCGCTTGGCGTCGATGACCTTCTGGCGAGCGGCGGCGATGTCGGCGACGAGGGCGCGGCGGGCGGCGTCGTAGGCTTCTCCTTGCTGGCGCAGAATATAGGCGGGGTGCAGGGAGGCCATGGCGTAGCGGGCGTACCTGGACTCGAACCACTGGCCCCGCTCGGACATGATCTTGAACCCCTTATGAATGATCGTGTTGGCGGAGGGGGCGCCCAGGCAGAGGATCACGAGCGGCTGGATGGTCGCAATGGTCTGATCCAGCCACGTCGAGCAGGCGTTGGCTTCTTCCGGGGTGGGCGGGCGGTTCTTCAGACGGCCAGCTTCCAGGACGCAGGCGCGGCAGCGGACCACATTGCAGATATAGATGTGCTTGCGGGTCATCCCGTTCTCGCGCAGGCAGGCGTCGAGCAGCATTCCCGACCGCCCGACGAACGGCCGCCCGGTGGCATCTTCGTGCTGGCCCGGTCCCTCGCCGATGAGGACCAGCGGCGCTTCCGGGTTGCCTTCCCCGAAGACGACGTTGGTGCGCGTGCGGGCCAGGTCGCAGGCCACGCACAGCGAAGCGCGCTCCGCCAGGACCGCCAGGCGCGCCGCTTTCGTTTCGGGGTTTCCTGCCGCCAGCCACGGCTCCCGCGTCCGCGCCTCGGCGGTGTCCTGAGCCTCCGGCGTATGCTCCTGCCGCTTCTCCTGCTCGGCCTCCGCGACATCCTCCGCCGTCTCTGCCTTCTTTTCCCTTTTCCCTTTTTCCTTTTCCCTTCCGCTGGTCACGATGAGTCTCCTTCTGTGGGTGTGCTTTGTGCCTGGGTCTCTACGGGCGCCTTCAGCGCGGCCGGCAGGGCGGCGCGCAGGCGCTCGTAGGTCACCTGCAGGCTCTGGGGAATGACGCGGACATCGGCCAGCACCGGCATAAAATTGGTATCGCCGTTCCAGCGGGGAACGATGTGCCAGTGCAGGTGGTCGGCGATGCCCGCTCCGGCCACGCGCCCCATGTTCACCCCCAGATTGAACCCGTCCGGATGGAAGGCCGCCTCCAGCAGGCGCAGGGCCAGCCGCGTCAGATGCATGACGTCGAGCATTTCGTCGTCCGAGAACGCCTCGAAGCTGGACGCGTGCCGGTAGGGGACGACCATCAGGTGGCCGTTGCTGTAGGGAAAGGCGTTGAGGATGAGGAAAGCGTGCGGGCCGCGATAGACGATGAGGTTGCCGGCGTCCTTTTCCGGACCCTGGGCCGGGAAGTCGCAGAAGATGCAGCCCTCGGTCTTATGCGCCGATTCGATATACTGGAGCCGCCAGGGCGCCCATAGCTGTTCGGTCATGCGCGTGCCTTCCTGGGCCATTCTTCGGGCCGGGAGCCGGGATGCTGTGTTCCTTATACTCCAAAACCCGGCCCTGAATCAACCCGCTCCAAAACTCCTTTGCATCCGAACGCAGGCCGGGAACGTATCAGAACATAGACGACTTTTCTATAGCCGGGCCGATAAACGACCCGGCATGAAAAACGACCGTCCTCACGGTCGGAAAACCTACCGCGAGGCTAATGCGTCTAGAGGACGCTTGTATTGATTGCCGGGGTCGTTTATCGGCCCGGCACTGAGGAGTATAGAGGTATGACCACGGAAAGCCCTTTGACGACATACCTGGACGCGAAGCTGGCCGATCGCCTGCTGGCTGAGGCGCTGGCGCGCGGCGGCGACTTCGCGGAGCTTTACGGCGAACGCGCCGAGAGCACGCGCATCCCGCTGGACGAGGATAAGATCCAGAGCGCGGAAGCCCGCCAGGCGCTCGGGGTGGGCGTGCGCGTCATCCACGGCGAGCGCCAGGGCTACGCCTATAGCGACGACCTGTCGCCGGAGAAGCTGCTGGAGGCTGCCCGCGTCGCCGCCTATATCGCCGAGGGCGGCAAGACGGTCGAGCCGGTCGCGGTGTCGCGCGAGACCGGGCCGGACTACTACCCGATCCGCTTTGCGCCCTCCCGCGCCGCGATCCAGGACAAGGTCCAGATCGTTCTGCGCGCCAACGCGGCGGCCCGCGAGTACGACCCGCGGGTCCGGCAGGTGCAGGTCGGCTACGTGGACAGCATCAAGGACATCCTGGTCGCCAACTCCGATGGGCTTTACATTACCGACCATCAGGTGATGCTGCGCCTGCATGTCGGGGTGCTCGCGGTGGAGGGCGGCGAGTCGCAGATGGGCTTTCACGGCGGCGGCGGACGCATCGGCATGGAGTTTTTCGAGCGGGAATCGCCGGAGTGCCTGGCGGTCGAGGCGGCGCGGCAGGCGATCCTTCAGTTGGGCGCGGCGGAGGCGCCGGCGGGCGCGATGCCCGTCGTCATCGACAACGCCTGGGGCGGGGTCTGGCTGCACGAGGCGGTCGGGCACGGCCTGGAAGCCGACTTCAACCGCAAGCGGACCTCCATCTACAGCGACCGCATTGGCGAGAAGGTCGCCAGCGAGCTCTGTACCGTCGTGGACGACGCGACGGTGCTCAATGCGCGCGGCTCGATCAACATCGACGACGAGGGCGTGATCGGGCAGCGCAAAGTGCTGATCGAGAAGGGCGTGTTGAAGGGCTATATGCACGACCGGCTGAACGCCACCTTGATGCAGGCCGCCAGCACCGGCAGCGGCCGGCGGGAAAGCTACCAGTGTATTCCCATGCCCCGCATGACCAATACCTTCCTGGAGCCGGGCGAGCATACGCCGGACGAGATCATCAGATCGGTCTCGCATGGCCTCTATGCCAAGAACTTCAGCGGCGGGCAGGTGGACATCTCTAACGGCAACTACGTCTTCAATGTGACTGAGGGCTACCTGATCGAGAACGGCAAGATCGGCCGCCCGGTCAAGAACGCCACCCTCATCGGCAACGGCCCCAAGGACCTGGCAAAGGTGACGATGGTCGGCAGCAACTGGGCGCTGGATAAGGGCATCGGCACCTGCGGCAAAGACGGTCAGAGCGTGCCGGTCGGCGTGGGGATGCCCATGATCCTGGTCAGCGAGATCACGGTCGGCGGCACGGCCATCCGCTCCCGTCCGATGATTTGAGATCCTCCAAGACCTCACCACTGGATTCGGGCGACTGAAGTCGCGGCAACAAAGGCACGAAGTCGCCCTTCGGCGACTGGATCCGTCGGGCTTTTCTTCTGCCTCCTGGCTGAGAGGAGGCTGATAAGGATAGGAAAAGCCAGAAGCAGTCGGCCCTGAAGTAATCGCCCGACAAGGGTTGACTGACGGACGATTTTAAGCTATCCTCGAATAATCGTCTTCAGCCTGTTCTTCCAACTTATCAGCAGAGCGACCTTCATGGCAACCAATCCTCAAATATCGAACCGATGGTTGACGGTGTTGATTATAGCCTTCCCGTTCGCCGAAATCGGGGTGACGGTTCTGCTTACCCGATGGCTTGGCGCGGGAGTAGCCTTCTCCCTCTACGCTATCCCCGCCATCCTTGGTCTGCTGATACAATGGCGACGCGCCAAGACGATACGCTCTATTTGGGGCAAGGTAAGCCAACGCGACCGTGAGGCCCCAAATGGGCCTCCCTGGGCTGATCCCGCTCTCAAAGAGGAGTGGGATGAGTTAATATGCTATTACATTACTTTCGTCTTTCTGCTTATACCGGGTTTGATATCCCATATCTTGGCGTTTCTGCTTATCATCACGCCCACACGGAAAAGAATTATCTCTTATGCCGGGTCCTATCTCCTTCCTCCTGTTTCTCAAAAGATGGCTCCGAACCCACCAGAAACGGAAGAGGAGATAGAAGACGAAGAGATTTACATAACCACGGTTGTCAAAATAATTTATCCTCGGGATAACCCTAATGCTTCCCAATAGACGAATGCCGCAGAAGGGCGCAAAACGGTCGTTTGTTCCGGTGCTTGGGTTTTTGCTGCCCAACCTGCTGGGCTTTGTGGCGTTCACTCTCTTTCCGGTCGTGTTCTCCTTCTGGATGGCCTTCACCAACTGGACTCCCAAGCCGGCAGTCCATTTAGAGTTCCTGGGCTTACGCAATTTCACCGATCTCCTGGGCGTGAGCGCGCTCGGTCCGCCGCGTCCCGGCCTGGTGTGGGCGTATGGCCTGTGCGTCCTGGCTATCGTGATAGGGCTGGTGGGCGCGCTGTGGGCGAACATGGCGGCATGGCGGGGCATGCGGATCGGCGGCGCTGTGTTGAGCGTCCTGGGGCTGGCGCTGTTGTGGGGCGCGCTCTTCCGGGGTGGCGGCGATGGCGTGGGGATCGTGGGCGTGGTGGCGCTCTGCGGCGGAATCGCGGTGATGCGGCGGGAGGAGATGTCCTGGCAGATCGGCATCGGCACGGTGCCGGCGCTGCTGCTGGCTCTCGCAGCGCTCGGACTGGCGATGCTCAATGGGGCGATGTGGAGCGCCTACGAGCCGCGCGATCTCCGCTTCTGGCAGTACTTCTATAACACCGCCTACCTGATGATCGGCATCCCGTTCTCCATCGCCGGATCGCTGCTGCTCTCCCTGCTGCTCAACGACGAACTGCCGCTCGGCCCGCGCTGGATGCGGATCGCCGGCGCGCTCCTCTGCGGCCTGGGCGGCGGGCTGACGCTGCTGCTCTGCGTCGACGCCGGGCACGCCGATCTGGGACTGCTCGCCGCGGTCCTCTGGGGCATCGCCGCGCTCGGCATCGCGTTCAACGTGGTCACGTTTCGCACGCTCTTCTACCTGCCGACCTTTACGGCGGGCGTCGCGCTGATGATCCTCTGGAAGGCGCTCTACAATCCGCAGACCGGCCCCATCAACGCGGGCCTGCGGGCGCTGTTCCCGCTCCTGCATATCCATGCCGCGCCGCCGGAATGGCTCTCCAGCGTGGAGTGGGCCAAGCCGGCGCTGATCGCCATGGGCGTCTGGACCAGCATCGGCGGCACGAACATGCTGCTCTACCTGGCCGGCCTCGCCAACGTGCCCCGCGAGCTTTTAGATGCCGCCGAAGTTGACGGCGCGAGCGCGTGGAACCGCTTCCGCCACGTCACCTGGCCGCAGTTGGCGCCCACGACCTTCTTTATCTCGATCATGGCGATCATCGGCGGGTTGCAGGGCGGCTTCGAGCAGGCGCGCGTCATGACAGGCGGCGGTCCCGCCGGTGCGACCACCACCTTGAGCTACTACATCTACAATAAGGCGTTCCAGGACCTCGACCTCGGCTAT
>Ga0070739_10004801_pt1 | contig 15763 bp, 10 predicted proteins | sample Coa_R1_7_FD_66445 | JGI IMG/M metagenome (GOLD analysis project Ga0070739, IMG submission 66445) | Surface soil microbial communities from Centralia Pennsylvania, which are recovering from an underground coalmine fire - Coalmine... | ecosystem: Environmental > Terrestrial > Soil > Unclassified ... | reverse complement strand
CTCGTTCTCCGAATCGAGTTTCAGCGCCCGCTCGTACTGCTCGATTGCTTCCAGCAGGAAGGCGTCACGCTCGGCGGACTTGCCGCGCTCGAACGAAGCGCGCTCGAAGAGGGCGCGGCCCAGGTCGTTGATGACGCGATAATCCTTGGTGAAATCGAAGCCGCGTTCGCTCGGCTGTTTGTCCGGATCGAGAATACTCTTGAAATTAGCGATAGCTGCCTCAACGCTGTTACGGTCAGTCGTGTTATCCAGGTTGACGCGGCCATTGAAGTAGGCCACCGTCCACCATGGCGCACCGGCCTCGCGCGCTTTTTCCAGCTTCTGAACGGCCTCGGAGAGTAATCCCTGAGCCTCATAGACGCGGGCCAGGTTCAGATAGGCATGCCCGGCGACTTCCTTGTTGTCCGGGTATTCCTTCAACATTGCCTGGAAGGTCGCCTCGGCCTGGAGTAGCTCGCCTTTCTTCTCTTCAGGAAAGCCCTCCAAAAAGCAACCGATGCCATAATCGTTCCAACGCTGCCAAGCCGGCTTGATCGGCGATGTTTGCTCCGGGACTTTCTCGGCTACGCCTTCGACCGGCAACGTCACGCGGTCCGCACACAGATCGACAATGGGCAGTTTCTGCACCTTGTCGGGTCCGCCGTAGACAATGCTCATGTACTCAAAATCGAATTTGCGATAGCGGACGCGCACCGCTAATTCAATCGGCCCTTTAACATCCGGGGGAACTTTCAGCTCATAATGCACTACCTGCCCCGCACCGGGCGGGATCTGATGGTTGTACAGCGGCGTGAAGATGTCCTGAGCATTGCGGCGATTGACGCGATTGCCGTGACGGTCCAGCATCAACACGTTGAGGAAATGCGACCATTCATCAACCGGCCCAGTATCGTCAGGTCCAGCGAGTGCGCCGGAGCGGCCAATGACCTTGCCGTTCGACGTGGCCGTGAAGTCCACCCAAACTTCGTTGGAATCCACGGTGCCCTGGGTGAACAGATGGCCCATCGCTACGGTGCGGATCACAACCTCGACGAGATAGCTTTTCCCCGGTTTCAGCTTGGGTAGTTGCGGCCGCAGCGGACCGATAAATCGGCCATCAATCGTTCCACCTTCCTTCAAGGCGAACAAATCAATGCGTAACGAAGCGTCTTTGCCCTCCGGATCGCTGCCGCGCAGGAACTCGGCATTTTTGTGAACCGCTTCTCGCAATCCATCGGCCTGTCCGGCGTACTCCGGTAAGAGACTCAGCAAATGTGCCAAGCCGGTGTTCGCTCCGGGGAAGAAGTGATCGTGAACTTTGCGGACGCCGCTGCCGTCGAAGTCCTTGGAGCCGAAATCGTTGCTCGGCTGCAACGGCATGTGGCAACTATTACAGCTATTCTTAGCTTTGGGCGGATAATAGAAGCTCAATGCACCGTGGCCGGACACGCCGCTGAGCAGGAACGGATCATAGTGGTTTTGGCCGCGCAGAAACTCCTTGTAGTGATTCAGCTCCACCGGCAGGCTGACCTTGTGACAAGTCGAGCAGAACTCCGAGTTGATGGCCGCGTTCTTGTGGAACGGTTTGAGGAAGGTTTTTTTGTGAAAGTCGGGCTTGGCCTTGAGCACTTGGTTACTGAACCAGCGGAGCAGAGCGTTGTCGCTGTAGGCGAACGGATAGGGCAACGGCTCCTCAATGGTGTAAGCGGCGTTGCCTTCGGTGCTGTTGACGTTGGTGATGGCGTGACAAGCGACGCAGGTGATGCCGGCCGAGGCGGTCGGATCGTGTTCGTCGTCGAAGTTGGGATCGTCAAACTTGCCGGAGAAAAACGGTACTAGATCGTGACAACCGGCACACCAGCGCGAAGCACGCGGAACTCCATGCTCATCGACGATCTTACGCGACTCGCGGACGCTAGAGCGATAAGGCGGATTGTTGAAGGAGCTGAAATGGTGCGCCGAGTGGACATGCTGCTTGTAAATGTCTTCGTGGCACTGCATGCAGTATTCGTCCTTCATCAGCGCGCTCGCCGGAATGAATCTGCCGCTGTCCGTGCGTGCCAGGGAAGGGTGAAAATATTTCTCACCCTCGCGCGGACCGACCGCGAACCAGGCGCGCGGATCCTGCATGTGCAGGACGATCATGGAGGCGACGAAAACAGCGACACCGGCTCCCCAGCCGTAGGCATACTTCCACTGAATATCCGGACCTGCCCGACGATGCAGGACGTACAGTACGACAGCGGCAACGGGCAAGGCCGCATGCAGGACATACACCACCCAACGGGCAACACTTCCTGTGGGCAGCTGCGGAAAACCTGAGAGTTGGATCAAGGCCAACCCCGTCACGACGACGAGGATGCCGGAAATAAACAAGGCGATGCCGAGCTTGACGGCCAAACGGTTCTTACGTTTGCGCGCGGTCAGAAGGTGGGTGCAGCCAAAAATAAGAAAGGGCGCGATAAAGGCCAGGCCAACCAGAATATGGATGACGAACATCTGCAAGGTGAACTGGTTGGTGTACGTTCGCTGGCTGAGCCGTTCGAGTAGATCGATGGAAAGTAGATAAATGCCGGTGACGCCGAGCACTGCCGTGGCGGCGAAGACGATAAAAAGCAGGATTTTCAGGCGCGGCCCAATCGCCGGCTCATAGATTCGGCCGCGAACATTCAGCAGCCGTTTCGGCACGTTAGCCGCGGGAGTCGAAGGGGTGTCCATCGAAGAAAAACCTCGCGAGGCGATGAGTACATGGATGACTGTTTCGTTTAGCCGCGAGCCGTACAGGACCGGCGAGACGCCGGTCCCACCAAGAATAGTTGGACCGGCGTCTCGCCGGTCCAACGCTCGCCTTCGGCTCGCGGCTAAACGGCGTTTAGTCGTTGGATCATTTATCCGCAGAGCGATCGGAGAACGGATAAGGATTCAGCGAGGAGGATGATAGATGCCAGAAGAGGAAAACTGCGGATGTTCGCAGGAATCTTCTCCGAGAAAAGTAGTAGATCGGCTTGCGGGCAAAAGCAACGGCTCAAGGAGCTGGGCCGCATCCGGCCCACTCATTGTCACCGGAACAGCCGGTGCCGGAGTCGGAACGAACGGCGAACGAGTGCAATGGGGACCGGAGCAGGGAACCTGTTTTTTCGCCGGCGCCTCCGGCAACGATGGGGCGGAAATCGGTAGCTTCTTCTCCGGAGGGAGGGAGACCACTACATGCTCACCGCAGCCAGCCTGCGCGGTTGACGGCGCAAACAGGACGCCCGCCAAGGATATGATGATGACCCCTAGCGTTAGTAGAGAGCAAGTACTGTTCGAAGGCACCCTCATGGTCGTTGGGGACTTCTGGTTAATCCGCATCTACTACCGAAGATCAGCTAAAACCAACTCTAGCAAGGTCCGAATCAGCTTGCAAGGAAGAAGCGCATTTCGGCATCGTTGCGACGCTATCTCGGGTGCCAGCTATGGCGGCCATTCACGGGAAGTCCCTATAATGAAGCAGGAACTGGTTGAAGTACTTCAAGACACGGGCGTTCGTACGCATGTCCTCCGCACTGACACGCCGGCAGGCGCCGGCGGCTTCCTCTCCTTGGGAGTTGGCTGCCGAAACCATCGCCGTCAAAATCCGTTGGTTCGGTCTGCTGGTTGGTTACGTCCTGGTCAACCTGCATCCACAAGACCTTCACCGACAGGCCGTTCTCAACGCCCTGCTCACGCTCGGATTGGCTTACACGCTGATCGATACGTATTTCAGTTTGCGCGGCCGAGTCTTCTTCGGACGCTCGCCTCTGGCCGTCTCCGGCATGGAAGCGCTATTTATCGGTCTGTTGTGCTACTTCGATGCCGGACTGAATAGCCCTTTCCGCTATTACTATTTCCTGTCGCTGATCTGCTGCGCCATTCGCCACGCCTCGCACGTCACCTACGCCACTTGCGCTCTGCATTGCCTTAGCTACGGTTTGCTGTATTTGGCTCTACCTCCAGAGGGTAAGCGCCTTGTGACCTTCATGCTCACGCTTGTCATCCTCGGTTGGGTGACGTGGGCCAGCAATGCCATGGCACTTCTGCTCAAGCGCGTCGGCGACTACCTGAGCCAGCTCAATCACGCCTTGCAAGAGAACAAGGCAGAGCTGGAAGAACGCATCGCCGAACGCACACGCGAACTGCAGGAAGCACAGGCGCATGTGCTTCACCAGGAAAAGATGGCCGCGTTCGGACTGCTCGCCGCCGGCATCGCTCACGAAGTCGGCAATCCGCTCACGTCCATCAGTTCCATGGTACAGATGCTTCAGCACCGCGAAAGCGATCCCTACACGCTGAACAAGCTAGCACTCGTCAGCGGCCAATTGCAACGCATCCGCGGCACGCTGCGCGAACTGATCGAGTTTAGCCGGCCGGCCAGCAGCGAACGCACACGCGTCGCTCTGGGGGACATTCTCGATGAGGCGCTGAACATCGCCAAGTATTACAAGCGTATGCGCGGCCGTATTCCCACGCCGGCGCTTCCGCCGGATTTGCCGCCCTTGTACGCTGTCCGCGATCAGCTCGTACAGGTGTTTCTCAATCTCGTCCTCAACGCTCTGGACGCCACGAACCGCGATGGCCGGATCGATTTGCAGGTAACGCGGCGGGCGGGAGGTGTCGAGGTGAGTGTGCGCGACAGCGGTAGCGGCATCGCACCGGAACATGCTGCTCGTTTGTTTCAACCGTACTTCACCACCAAGAAGCACGGCACAGGGCTTGGCCTGTTCGTGACGCGCCAGCTGGTTGCCGATCACGGCGGTAGTGTGACGTTTGAGTCCCGCCTCGGCGAAGGCACGACGTTCCGAGTCCTTTTGCCCCTGAGCGGGCCCTCCGAGCCGCGATCGTCAGGGAGCGGGAGTGCTCACCGCTCCCTGACGGTCGCGGCTCTGCCGGAGGAGGAGCAATGCAACGCCTAGATTCCATCCGAAAACCGAAAACCGAAAACCGAAAACCACCCGCAGCGGCATCCATTCTCGTGGTGGACGACGAGCTGCTGATCCGTGAAACACTTGTTGAATACCTCAGTCAAGAAGGTTTCACCGTCGTCGCTTGTTCCAGCGGCGAGGAAGCGCTAGAGCAGGCCGAAGGACGACGTTTTGACATTGCCCTCTGTGATGTCCACTTACCGGGTCTGGATGGTCTTGAATTGTTGGATCGTTTGCAGCGCATCAGCCCGGAAACTTTCGTGCTGCTCATCACAGCCTACGCCACGGTCGAGAGCGCCGTCGAAGCGTTCCAGCGCGGCGCTCACGATTACCTGATGAAGCCGATCCTGCTCGATGAGGTGCTGAGCAAGATCCGCCGTTTGCTAGCCCACCGGGCACTGTATCTCGAGAACCAATGGCTGCGCCGCGAATTGAATCTGAATCGCCGCTTGGAGAGCGAGCAGATCATCGGCAATAGTAGCGGCATGATGCAAGTATTGGAAATGGTGCGCAAAGTAGCACCGACGCCTTCGACGGTATTGATCGTCGGCGAGAGCGGCACCGGCAAGGAGTTGATCGCACGCGCCATCCACGCCGGCGGTGCCGAGAAAGCTGAGTCAGGGGAAGCGCGGCGCTTCATCGCCGTCAATTGTGCCGCCATTCCGCATGATCTGCTGGAAAATCAACTATTCGGACATCGCAAGGGCGCTTTCACAGGCGCCGACCGCGATCAGACGGGTGTCTTTGTGCATGCCGGCAATGGTACCGTGTTTCTCGATGAGATCGCTGAATTGCCGTTGGCCACTCAAGCCAAGCTGCTCCGCGCCATCGAACAAAAAGAGATTCTGCCCATCGGGGCCAATGAACCGATTTATGTCGAAGCGCGCGTACTGGCGGCGACGAACAAGGATCTGCTCAAGGAAGTCGAGGCCGGGCGATTCCGCGAGGATTTGTATTATCGGCTCAACGTCGTGTGCATTTTCATTCCGCCGCTGCGAGAACGGCGCGAGGACATTCCCGACTTGGTGGAGTTTCTGCTGTCCCGGCACGCGCGGACGTTGGGCAAACGCATCAGCGGTGTAACGCATGAAGCGATGCAGCTGCTCTTGGCCTGCCGTTGGCGCGGCAACGTCCGCGAGTTGGACAACGCCTTGCAGCGTGCCGTGATTCTCGGCGAAGGACCGCTCATCACACCGGCAGACTTGCCGCCCGACCTGGCTCCCGTCGAGGGCGACCCTACGCTTGTGGATGATCTCGGTGAAGCGGTCAAGCGCTTCGAGAAACAGCACATCGAGCGCATCCTGCGGCAGACGCCGGACAAGAAGGAGGCGGCCCGCCGGTTGGGCATGGGACTCAGCTCGCTGTATCGCCGCATCGCCGAGCTGGGCATTCAACTGCAGGACAATAAATCGGCTTCCGGTTAGCCGGACTGGACACCCCGCGCCGGTGCATCGACAATAACGAGCATGGCAGCGCAGACTCTCACCTGTCCCTATTGCAACGCATCGCTGGGCATCCAAGCCGATTGGTCGGCTGGGCAGCGCATTGTCTGTCCGCGCTGCGGCGACTCCTTTCCTTTGCGTCTGAGCGATTCCTTAACGGAGCGGCCATTTCCTTCCCATTCTCCTGAAACCGGCATCACGACCGACGCACCGGCCGAGCAGGTTTTGCCGCCGTCGCGCTGGTCCAATCGCCTGATTGCCGGGATGGTCATCGGCCTCATGCTTCTCATGGCCGGCGGAGGCTTAATCTTCATGCTCATGACCCAGCAGCAACGCCGCGCCTACGATACCAACCGGCCGCCGCGCCGACCCGGAAAGCAACGCGCCGTGCCGGAAGAGGACATTGTCCCCCCCGTGGCCAACGTCCCGCCAGACAAGCTGGCCGCTCTCGGTTATCTGCCCTCCAGCGTTAACTTCCTGTTCGCCGCACGCATCCCCGAGCTTCTAGCCAGTCCTCTCGGCACACAAGTGCTGGCCGCTCCCATCCAACTGGGTGAAGCGCAATTTCGCCTAGAAAACCTGCCAGGGTGGCTGGGATTTCGCATCGAGGAGATCGATCATTTCGTCTTCGCCGCCCGTATTGATGAGTCGGTGCCTCCACCTTTTTACATCGCGTTCCGCACGGTTGAACCGTGCGGTGAAGAAAAGCTACGGCAGCGCCTCAAAGGTACGCGCACTCCCAGCCCGAGCAGGAAGAGGCTCTACGCCTTTCATGTTCCGCAGCAGGATATTCAGTTAAACGCCTGGCTTGCCGGTGATCGAACTGTGGTATTGTCCCTGGTCGCCGATCAACTGGAACGTCTATCCTCTCAGCCCGTCGAGGATCTTCAACAGCTTTCGCAGGAGCTGCGCACCGTCCTCAAGCAGCGCCGCGAGCCAGTGGCGCCGGTCTGGATTGCCGGTCATTCGGGTGATTGGAGCAAGACCTGGGCCGCGCTGGTCCTGAATCGATTTAAGAAGGAAGACCTTGCAAGAATAAAATCTTTGCGGACATTCGGCGTCTGGCTGATCCCAGAGGAGTCGCTGGCCATCAAAGGCGTGTTCGCATGCAAAGACGAGCCGGGAGCGCGGGGGTTGGCAGACTATTTTCGCTCGCTGGGCGGTCCCGACGCAAATCTTAAAACGGCCCTGGATGGCTCCTGGCTCACCCTGCAATTTCAAGCCGGCCCAGACTTTCTTGCACGTCTGCTAAGGCGCTGAGCTATTTTTCCAGCTTATTGGTGTCCAGAATCTCAGCGCCATTGCGGGTGATGGCAACGCGCATCGTTGCGTCATCGAAGTCTTTCTTCAGCCAATGAGCCGAGCCGTCCGCAAAGGCAGCGGTGATGCCGTCATCGAACAGACCGCCGAGGTTGGGCAGCGGTTTCTTGGCGTCGTAGAGCAGATCGACCGGCTTGGTCCACGGTACCCTTTGGGCAGCCTCGATGATGCCAATCGTATTACTTGTACCATCCGTTATGTCCGAAACGCACATCCCTTCCTTGCCTTCGAAGAGCGCTCCTTTGCCGACAAACACCTGGTAGAAGGTGGCGTATTTCTCCTTCGTCTCGCCGGGCAGCGGCGGTTCGTATTGCTTCGGCATCTTGGCCAAAAGCGGCTTGTTGTGCGCGCTGTCCCACGGCTCATCGAGGTGGAACTGCGCGAACAAATCGTCCTGATCGAGGTAAGGCAGAAGCAGTACGCGCCAACTGAGCAGAGACTTGCCGGCCTTGTCGTAGACGGCGGCCGGCGGCAAATGATCGTTGATGTCGTGGTAATTCCACATGGCAATCATCAATTCTTGCAGGTTCTTGGCACTGCGCTGGCGGGCAGCTTCTAGGGCCTTGCCATCCTCTTCCACTCTGCTCGCACCAGCCAAGGTGAAACTGGTTCCTATCGCGGCGATTCCGAACAGAAGAACATAAGTTGTAGTCGGCTTGGCTGGCAACATGGCCCGCAATGCTCCTTGGAACTTCGGATTCCTGTGGCACTTCCGCGCCGTGTAATTATATTGACAAGGACCATCTGCGAACGGCCTTGAATGAGGTGGCTCATGTCTCGGCTTCTGATTTGCCTCTTGGCACTGTTCGGTCTTGCTCACCCTGTCCAGGCCCAGCCAAAAGATTCTGCCTTGCCGCCCGGTGCCATCACACGGCTGGGCGAAGTGCGCTATCAGGGCGTCGGGCGGGTCTTCTCGGTTGCCTTCGCGCCGGACGGCAAGACCTTGCTCGCCGGCGCTTGGGACGGATCCATCCGGCTGTGGGACGTTGCCACGGGCAAGGAACTCCGCCAGTTCAGCGGCCACCGCGGATGGGTATGGTCGGTCGTTTTTTCTCCCGATGGTAGAACATTTGCCTCTGGCGGCAAAGACAAGATCATCCGCATTTGGGATACAGCCACTGGGAAAGAACTTCGCCGCTTGGAGGGCCATCAAACCATGATTGGGCAGCTGGCCTTTGCACCGGATGGCAAGACACTGGCTTCCAGAGACTGGGGCCAGTCGCTCCGTCTGTGGGATGCGGCCACAGGACGGGAAGTGCGGCGGATCGATCCCCGTTCCGGGATCTACTCTCTGGCCTTCTCCCCGGACGGCAAACTTCTCGCGTACGGCGGGGCCAACACGACCGCGCTTTTCGATCTCGCCGCTGGCAAGGAAGTGCGGCAATTCAAGGCTCCCCCGCGCAGTTGGTTCAGCAGCCTGGCTTTCAGCCCGGATGGCAACACCCTGTGCGGCTACAATGGTAACTGGGATTTTACGATCTACTTGTGGGACGTGGCTACGGGCAAGGTGCTGCAGCCGCTGGGCAAACTCGAGAAGAGCATGGGCCGCATGGTCTTCGCGCCGGACGGCAAATCGATGGCCTTGACCGGCGGAGACCATGCGATCCACATCCACGAAGTCATCACCCGCCGGGAGCGCTGCCGCTTTCAATCTCCCGATAAAAAGCCCTCGAAGTTGGCATATTCGCCGAACGGTCGCATTCTCGCTCAAGGGAGCGAGGACATCACGGTGCTGCTTTGGGACATGACCGACCTCCCAGGAAAGGACCGGCCGCCATCAACATCTCTTTCCGCGAAAGACCTGGAAGCGCTGTGGGCGGACCTGGCGTCCGACGATGCCGCCGAGGCTTACCGAGCGATTCGGAAACTGGCGGCCAGCGCCAAGGAAAGCGCGTCGTTCCTCCGGCAACAGCTCCGGCCGGTGGCTCCCGTCGATTCCCGAACCATTGCTCGTTTCGTGGCCGACCTTGACAGTGATCGCTTCGAGACGCGGCAGCACGCTACCGAGCAACTGGAGAAACTGGCCGAATTAGCCGAGCCTGTCCTGCGCCAAGCGCTCCAGAACAAGCCGCCTCTGGAGAGACGCCGGCGCATCGATCAGCTCTTAGAGAAGCTGGCCGTGCAACGGGACACTCCCTCCCCGGAGCGGCTGCGTATGTTGCGCGCGTTGGAAACTCTGGAACAGATGGATATTCCGGAAGCGAGACAAGTGCTGGAAGAATACGCCAAGGGCGACCCGGCAGCCGACCTCACCAAAGAAGCAAAGGCGGCCTTGGCGCGACCACACTAACGAGCCGGAAGCGGAAGCGACGGCTGCCTTGCCGTCGCTTCCGCTTCCGGCTCGTTAGCTTTCCATAAACCCCTTGCACACGCTGGAGCGCATTGCCAACTTTAGTATGCTGTGGATTTGCCAACAAACCCTTTCCCTCAGGAGGTGCATCGCTGCCATGAAACGCTTCATCCTGCTGTCCGCCTTCACCTTGCTCGGTTTCGCCGTCGCTTGTTCCACCGCCACACGCGGCGACGAGAAATCGGCGAAAACGCTCGGCAAAATCGAACGGATCGATGCCGCGTTCGACGAGCTAATCGGACGCGACGCCAAGCTCGAAGTCCTGGCAACCGGCCACATCTGGACCGAAGGGCCGGTCTGGGTTCCGCGCGACGGTGGGTTTCTGCTCTTCTCCGACATTCCGCGCAATCGCGTTTACAAATGGCAGGAAGGCAAGGGCGAGTCGGTGTTCCTGGAGCCCTCGGGCGGCACCGGCAAAGATGCCCCCTTGCTGAAAGAACCCGGCTCCAACGGCCTCTTGCTCGACCCGGATGGCCATCTCGTTCTCATGGAGCACGGCGACCGCCGTGTTTCCCGCCTCGATAGTTGGGACAGTAAGCAGAAAACGACGCTTGCCCATCGCTACATGGGCAAGCGCCTCAACAGTCCCAACGATGGTGTATTCAAATCCAACGGCGATCTCTATTTCACTGATCCGCCCTACGGCCGCGCACTCAAAGAACCCCGCGGAGGCGAAGAGTTTCCCGAGCGTGATCTCGATTTTTGCGGCGTCTATCGGCTGTCCAAGGACGGCAAGCTAACGCTCTTGACCAAGGAGATGAGCAAACCCAACGGTATTGCCTTCTCACCGGATGAAAAAACTCTGTATGTCGCCAATTCCGATCCGGCCAAGGCGATCTGGATGGCGTTCCCGCTCATGGGCGACGGCACGCTCGGCGAGGGCCGGGTCTTCTTCGTCGCCACGAAACTGGGCGGCAGCGACCGTCCGGGCCTGCCGGACGGCATGAAGGTGGATGCCAAAGGCAACGTCTTCGCCACAGGTCCGGGCGGCGTACTGGTGTTTTCGCCGGAGGGCAAGCACCTGGGCACGATCTACACCGGCGTGCCAACGGCCAACTGTGCCTGGGGCGACGACGGCAGCACGTTGTACGTCTGCGCGGACAAGGCGCTGACTCGCATCAAAACGAAGACGAAGGGCAAGGGCTTCTGAAAGGGGCGAGTTGGTAAAGCTTACTCCGCTTGGCCCGTATTTCTGGACCAAAATCACCCAACAGAACCATCAAGTCCGACGAACGACGGGCGTTAGCCGACTGGTAAGGAGCCATCCCGTGGAACCGACTGGATGGCTCACCCGTCGGCCAACGCTGACCGTGCGCCTTCTCATGTTGAGGAGATTGAGCGCATCGCGGTATAATTGAAAAAGGCTAACGATCGAACACTGTGTCATTTCCACCTTGAGCATTCCCCGTGGGCGGGATCGTCCGTTGCCAACCACCATACGTTCAGGAGGAGCCACACCATGTCCACCACGCTAACAGGAAAAAACCTCATCGCGGGCCGCTGGCATTCGGGCAACGGCGAACGCTTCGACAGCCGCAGCCCCGCACGCGAAAGCGAAGTCCTCGGTGTTTTTCCCAGCAGCAGCATCGAGGAAGCACGGCAGGCCGTCGCCGCGGCGCGCGAGGCATATCCGACCTGGCGGCGTACTAGCCGCATTCATCGCGCCGAGCTGTTCGACAATCTGGCCCAGATTGTTAAGCGCGAAGCGGACAACCTCGCTCGGCTGATGGCACGCGAGTGCGGCAAAGTCGTCAGCGAGTGCCGGGCTGAGGTGATTGAAGGCCTGCACATGATTCAGTACGTCTTCGGCACCGGACGTATGCCGATTGGCGACGTGTTGGCCTCGGAGATTGCGGAGAAGGACGCCTTCATGCGCCGCAAGCCGTGGGGCGTCGTCGCCGTCATCACGCCGTGGAATTTCCCCTTCGCTGTGCCGTTGTGGATGCTCGGCCCCAGCTTGCTCGAAGGCAACACGGTAGTGTTCAAGCCGTCCGAAGACACGCCGGCTATCGGCCAACGTCTGACCGAACTGTTTGTGGAGGCGGGTTTTCCTGCCGGTGTCCTCAACCTTGTCCACGGAGCCGCCGAAACCGGCGAGGCGCTGGTGCGCGATCCGGGCGTCAATGTGGTGCTGTTCACCGGTAGTTATGACGTGGGCCATCGCATCCAGCAGTTGTCGGCGGAGCATTATGATCGCATTGTCGCCTGCGAGATGGGCAGCAAAAGCGCTGTCATCGTCTGTGCCGATGCTCGGCTAGACTTGGCGGTCAATTGCGCGCTCATCAGCGGTTTCAAGACCAGTGGTCAGCGGTGCGTGTCGGCGGGACGCATTCTCATTGCTGAATCGATTTTCGACAAATTCGCGGACAAGCTGGTATCCGCGGCGAAGCGTTTGCGAATCGGTGATCCGCTCAATAGCGGCAATTTCACCGGGCCGGTCATTCATCGGAGCGCTGTCGAGAAAATTGAGCGATACAATGCCCTGGCCCGTGAGGAAGGGGCGAAAGTGCTGCTCAATGGCGGCCGCATGACCGGCGGCGAACACGCGGCGGGATGTTATCTGTCGCCGTTTATTTATCGCATGGAGCATCGTCCGGGGGTGCGCGTGCTGCGCGAGGAGGTGTTCGGCCCGCATCTGGCGTTGGTGCCGTTCAAGACGAATGAAGATGCCGTACGCATTTACAACGACACGCCGTATGGCTTATCGATGGCGGTGGTGACCGAAGATTATCGCGCCATGCGGATGTTCCGCGAGGAGTGCGAATACGGCATGGGATACGTCAATTTACCGTGCATCGGTGCGGAGGTACACTTACCGTTTGGCGGCGTCAAGAAAAGCGGCAACGGCCATCCCTCGGCGGCGGGATTGATCGAGACGGTGACGCACAAGACGGCGTGGACGGTCAACCACGGCACCGAGGTCAAGATGGCGCAGGGACTGACGACCGACATTGAGGGCGGCCCAGCGTAACATGAAATGGGAGATGTCATGCTGAAGCCAAAAGAAATCGCTGAAATCTCACTTCTTCTCTGGTATTTACCGCTGGAGAAAGTGGAGGAAATCAAAATGCTGGCCGTGAAATTGAAGAACCAGTGCGGCTACGACCAGCCAGTTGACGACAGCGACGAGTGGACCGAAGAGGACATGCGCGAGGCTGCTGACGATGTCTTCCGCAGGCTTGACAAGGAAGATCCCTACGAATGGGAGGAGATCCCGAAGGACAAGGAGGCGTCTTAGTGATCGACCCCGGAACGGTTGTAATCGTATATTACGTCGGCATCCGTGAGACGAAAAATCGGCCCAATGTTGTCATCTCGACAGCGTTGCACCAGACCACCCAGCATGATGCTGTCGTGGGGCTGCTGACGGGAAATCTCTCGCAAGCGCGCGGACCGACGGATTACATTCTTCAGGATTGGGCGACGGCTGGGTTACGTAGGCCCTCTGCGTTCTGCGTCTTCCTCAGCACCAAGCCCTTGTCCGATGTGCTTTCGGTAATTGGCAAGCTCACGGATCGCGATTGGCAAGAAGTTCAGGCCCGCCTGCGTTTGGCGTTGGCCGTGTGAGAAGAACGGATTCTTTGGTAACAGGCGTACTACAGGAGGACAACGCCATGTGGCTTTTCGACAAACAAACCGTACCGCAAATCCGCACGGATTTGCCTGGACCCAAGGCGCGAGCGATGCTCGAACGCGATGAGCGCTACATGTCGCCCTCGTACACGCGCATCTATCCGCTGGTGGTCGAGCGCGGCTCGGGGGCGGTGATTCAGGATGTAGACGGCAATTTGTTCCTCGATTTCACTGCGGGAATCGCTGTCACATCCACTGGTCACTGCCACCCGCATGTCAGTGAGGCGATCACCGACCAGGCGCACAAGCTGCTGCACATGTCCGGCACGGATTTCTACTATCAGCCGCAAATCGACCTGGCGCAGCGCCTGGCCGAGAGCGGTCCCGGCACGTTGGCCAAGCGCGTCTTCTTCACCAACAGCGGAGCCGAGGCACTGGAAGCGGCGTTGAAGCTGGCACGCTGGCACACCGGGCGCTCACGGGCCATCGCTTTCTTCGGCGCCTTCCATGGCCGCACGTATGGGGCCATGTCGCTGTCCGGGTCGAAGCTCGTGCATCGCCGCGGCTTCGCTCCCTTAGTGCCGGATATTCACCATGTCCCCTATCCCCGTGGCTGCCACGGCTGCGACAATAGCGACGCCGAGTGCGAATGCGTTAGGCAAATCGAGGAAACCGTACTTCGGCGCATCGCGCCGCCGGATGAAGTTGCCGCCATCTTCGTTGAGCCAATTCAGGGCGAGGGCGGCTACTATGTGCCCCCGTCTGGATTCTTGCCGGCTCTCCGCGCACTGTGCGACAAACACGGATTCCTCCTCGTCGCCGACGAGGTGCAAACCGGCATGGGCCGAACCGGCAAGCTCTATGCAGTCGAGCATTGGGACGTGGAGCCGGATATTATCTGCCTGGCCAAGGGAATCGCCAGCGGAATGCCTTTGGGAGCGATCATCGCGCGTGAGGAGGTCATGGATTGGCCTCCGGGCAGCCATGCTAGCACGTTCGGCGGCAATCCCGTCAGCTGTCGCGCGGCCCTGGCTACCCTCGACCTGCTCGAAAGCGGCTACATCGCCAACGCCGCGGAGCGAGGCGAACAACTCAAACACGAATTGCAGCGTCTCCAGAAACGGCATTCAGAGATCCGCGAAGTGCGCGGACTTGGTCTTATGGTAGCGATGGATCTGATCAACGAAGAAGACGGTAGCCCCGCGGGAGCACGGCGCGATGAACTGATCCAATCCGCTTTTCATCATGGCCTATTACTTTTGGGATGCGGCGAGAACGCTGTTCGGTTTTGCCCGCCGTTGTGCATTACCGCCGAGCAGGTTGAGACGGCTATTCGCATTGTGGATACGGTCTTATGTGAGCGGCGATCCGCAGCGTTAGCCGTCTGATGTATAGCCCCTGGGTTGCGGGGGCTGTATGGTGGCACATAAACTTAACTCGCGCAGCGATCTTAACCGACATAGTTGTTAGGACTAACCCCTCCCCGCCCCCACGGCTCACTCCAACCCCGCCGTGGGGGCATTTTTTTGCACACCAGGAATAACCCCTATTCTGCTCAAATTCCCTAAATTGCTATTGACTCCCGTTTTTACTGAGTTTACTATTTATCTCAACCGCTACAGTCGGTAGCGTAGCCTCGGCAACTTGCCCCGTTTGCCGAGGTTGGAGAGGAGGGCCCAAAGCTTGGAAGCACGAGCGAGCTACCAATGGCTCCGATGCCGGAGGCTGGGGCACTCTTCTTATCTTCTTTTTGTCCATGACCACCGTTGTTCTTGGATAGCCTCAGACGGACAGCCTGAGGCGTGAAGGAGTTCTTCACGCTGGGCTGTATGGGTTGTTCCAATTATTGGGAGGTGATTTCGATGTACAGTGTGGTCCTGATGGCGGCTCTGACTACAGGTATGGATCTGCCGGATCGCCGCGGCGGCTGCTGTGGCTGCTGCGGCGGCGGCTGCTACGGCGGCTGGGGTGGCTGCTATGGCGGCGGTGGCTGGGGTGGCTGCTATGGCGGCGGTGGCTGGGGCGGTTGCTATGGTGGCGGCATGGGCTATGGTGGAGGCTATGGCTGCATGGGCTCTAGCATGGGCTACGGCGGCTGCTATGGCAGCGGCATGGGCTACGGCGGCGGCTGCATCGGCAGCGGCATGGGCTACGGCGGC
>Ga0070739_10004799_pt1 | contig 15765 bp, 18 predicted proteins | sample Coa_R1_7_FD_66445 | JGI IMG/M metagenome (GOLD analysis project Ga0070739, IMG submission 66445) | Surface soil microbial communities from Centralia Pennsylvania, which are recovering from an underground coalmine fire - Coalmine... | ecosystem: Environmental > Terrestrial > Soil > Unclassified ... | reverse complement strand
CCTTCCACTTCCACGGCGCCGCGCGCCCCCGCGGCAGGCAGAGCCGCAGCGGCTCCCGCCGTATCGAGTATTGTTCGGATGCGCTCTGCCTGGGCTTCGCCGGTGGAAACGGTAATCAGGATCTTGCCGCCGCGGACCTGTTCGGAATAGTCGTGCGCATCCGAGTCCGGCACGCCAGCCTCGCTCAGCGCGCCGATTAGACCGCCGGCGACCGCTCCGACGCCCGCACCGCCGAGCGCCGCCAGGAGTGGTCCAGCGGCCATCACGGGCCCAAGGCCGGGTATAACCAGAACGGTAAACCCGAGCAGCAGGCCACCGATTCCACCCAGCGCGGCTCCGATGCCCGCATCCGCCGCCACATCGGCCGTAATGTCGGCAGACAAGCCATCCTCGCTGCGCTGCTCCTCCGCCGCGGCAATGACGCTGATATGGTCCGGGGCAACTCCGGCCTCGCGCAGCATTCGGACCGCGCGGCGCGCGTCGTCCGCACTCCTGAATACGCCAACAGCCGTACCGTTGCTCGCCATTGTGCTCTTCCCCTGGGCTTACAGGTTCATGGCGTCGCCGGGAACGGTGGGGACTTCATCGGTCTGGCCGTTTCGGCGCCGCAGTTCCCGCTCGGCGCGATACCAGTCCTCTTCCGCGGAACCGTTCTCGCCGTTGCGCTGGGTATAGAAGCGATAAGCCAGCTCGGCGATCTCGTCGTGCTCGATGCGCCGGTCGCCGTGCGGACCCGCACCGTGGTTGATGGCCACGTAGCCTTCCAGAGACTGCTCGGAACTGGCTGCCTCCTCGAGCGAGTGCGCCGTCGACATTCTCTGTTGCTCCAGGTTCGGCGTGGGCGCGGGTACTTTCGCGGGCATACTTCCTCCTGGTGATCAAGGACTACGTCCGGGCGAGGGACGTTTCGCTACAAAAACAGTCGAAAATGTTTCGACGTTGCTGTATCCTGTTCAAAGGAGGTCTCATGGCGCCACGCAAAACATCTCGCAAAGCGCAAAAGAAGGTTGGGAAAGTCATGCACGAATACAAGCATGGCCAGCTCAAGTCCGGCGGGAGAAAAAAGGTCAAGAACCGGAAGCAGGCCATTGCCATCGCCCTGAGCGAGGCGCGCCGCTCCGGCGCGAAGGTTGCGCCGAAGAAGGGCGCGAAGAAATCGGCGTCGAAAAAGAAGGCCTCCTCCCGGAAGCAGTCGTCGTCGAAAAAGAGCACGTCGAAGCGCAAATCGACGAAGAAGAGCTCGCGGAAGTCATAGTTTCGCGGGCGCGCCGGCTCTGCGGCGCCATTCGAAAAGCACCACCCCCGCGGCCACCGAGACGTTCAGCGACGGGATGCGCCCGGACATGGGAATGCGCACCGTAAGGTCGCAGTGGCGGCGCACGTGCTCATGGATGCCATGGCCTTCGCCGCCGAAAACCAGCGCGGTTGGGCGCGCGTAGTCCACGTCTGTGTAGGAAACGGCGCCGCGTTCATCGAGGGCGTAGATCCAGAATCCTCGCGCCTTGAGCTTTTCGAGCGCCTGCGACACATTGCCGACGCGCAACACCGGAACATGCTCGAGCGCGCCTGCGGCGGCTTTCGCCACGTTCTCGGTCAGCCCCACCGCGCGCCGGTCCGGAATGAGCACGGCGCTCGCGCCGGCGGCATTCGCGGTGCGCACGATGGCGCCGAGGTTATGCGGGTCCTCCACTCCATCGAGCAGGATCACGAGCTCGGCGTCCTGCGGAAGCTGGTCCAGTGTGCCGGGCTGGTGCGCCGCGACGAGCGCGACGACACCCTGATGGGCGGCGCCGCCAGAGATCCGGTCCAGCGCGTCGCGCGGCTCGAATCGGACCGGCACGCGCGCCTGCCGACAAAGGTCCACGATTTCCTGCACACGCGCGCCGCCCGCGCCGCGCGCGATCAAAACGCGATCCATTGGGCGGCCTGCGAGGAGAGCCTCGCGCACGGGGTGGATGCCCGCCAGTGTGGCCACGCTTCCAGCGTAGCGTTGCACCGCATGGTCGGCGGGGGGCGTCCTGAAATACTGCGGTAGAATGGCCCTGGAAATGAGCGACGCCGCTGAAGAGACCGCGGTTCAGGAGATCCCCGACAAGCTTTATTTCCGTATCGGCGAAGTGAGTCATCTGGCTGGCGTCAAGCCTTACGTCCTGCGTTTCTGGGAAAACGAGTTTCCTTCGCTGATGCCGCGCAAATCCGGAGCGGGGCAGCGTCTGTACCGCCGCAAGGACGTGGAGACGGTGCTCGAAATCAAGCGCCTGCTCTACGAGAAGCGCTATACCATCGAAGGCGCCCGCAAGTTCCTGGACAGCCGCTCCCGGACGCCAACCGGCGAGGACGCGCAGGGGAAAAGGCGCCCACGGGGACAGGCGGAGTTATTCCGCACCGGCGGGCCGGCGCTCGACGCCATCCGGACCGAACTGCGCGCAATCCTCGAGCTTCTACGTTAGCCCGACCTCCTCGATTTTTCGAATAGTTCGGTTGGCGCGGCCGATAAGCATATTGAAACGGCATAGCCATGATTCGCCTCACACGCATCAATCACATTCCCCTTGTGCTCAATTCCGATCTCATCGACCACGTTGAGGTCACGCCGGACACGGTGGTGAGCCTGACCACGGGGCAGAAGTTCATGGTACTGGAGTCAGCCGATCAGGTGATCGATCGGGTTGTCGATTTTCGCCGCCGCATTCATGCGCCTCCGCCCATCGATGCCCCCGTACCCGGGAACACTGATTAGCATCGGGGCGCTGCATGCCGCAACCAAAACAATCTGCGCCAAAGCCCGCGGCCCGCCAGACGCCGCCGAAGAAGGGCGGCTCAAAACCGGACATAGGCAGCTTCGGCGGCCTGGTGCTCGCGCTTGCGGGGATTATGGGCGGCCTGATGATCGAAGGCGGCAAAGTTTCCGATATCTCCCAGGTCACCGCGGCCATGATCGTCCTCGGAGGAACCTTCGGGGCGACCATGATCAGCACGCCGTTCTCCACCCTGCTGGGGGCACTGCGGCGGCTCCCCAGCGTGTTCTTCGAGGGAAGCATGGCAGCGGACGCGATGGTGGAGGAGATTATTGGGTACGCGACCAAGGCCCGCAAGAACGGCATCGTGGCGCTGGAGAGCGAGGCCGAAGCGATCGCCGATCCCTTCCTGCGCAAAGCGCTCAATCTGGCGGTGGATGGCACCGACCTGCAGGAACTTCGCAAGATGATGGAACTGGAGATCGCGGTCGAGGAGCAGCGTGGGGAGGCGGAGGCGAAGGTTTTCGAATCGGCGGGAGGCTTTGCGCCCACCATCGGCATCATCGGCGCGGTGCTCGGCCTCATCCAGGTGATGAAGCACCTCGCCAATATCGAGGAAGTGGGCCGCGGCATCGCCGTCGCTTTCGTGGCCACGGTATACGGCGTGGGAGTAGCGAATATCCTGCTTCTTCCCGCGGCCACGAAAATCAAGGCCCGCATAAAACGGCAGACGGATTTGAAGGAGCTCATCCTCGAGGGTGTGGGCGGAATCGTCGAGGGTCTCAACCCCAAGCTGGTGCGGAGCAAACTGGAGGCCTACACGCGCGAGCAGGCGAGCGCGAAACCGAGCAAGGCAAAGCCCGACGCGAAGGCGAAGGCTGCGCAGGCCGAGCCGGCGAAGGCCTGATATGGCCCGCCGCAAACACGACGCCGGTCACGAGAATCACGAGCGATGGCTGGTTTCGTACGCCGATTTCATTACCCTCCTGTTCGCTTTTTTCGTGGTCATGTTCGCCACCTCCCAAACGGACAAGAACAAGGCGCAGGCGGTGCAGGACTCGGTGCAGAAGGCCCTCGAGGAGGGGAAGCTGTCGGCGGTGGTAAACGCGATTCTGGGCGGATCGCCGGTGGATAAGAAGAAGGCCGGCAACGCGCAACTGCATGGGTCCACGAAGCCGCCGAAGGAGCAGAAGGCGGATTACGCCGCGGGGCCGGGCAAGGTTGCCGAGCTTCTCCCCTCCCTCGCGTTGCTGACCAAAGAACTGGAGGAGGAGATTCGTGCGGGCAAGATCACAGTGTCGATGGAGCGGCGTGGGCTGGTGATCAGCTTCCGCCAGGCAGCGCTGTTTCCGTCAGGCGCGGCTACTCTGGTGCCCTCCGCCCTGCCTCCGCTGGACAAGATTGCGAAGGTCCTGCTGAAGATTCCCAATCCGGTGCGCCTCGAAGGGCATACCGATTCTGTGCCGATCCACAATTCGCAGTTTCAAAGCAACTGGGAATTGTCAGCGGCGCGGAGTATCACGCTGCTGCGAGTACTGACTGAGGAATGCCGCGTGCCCGATGCGCGACTGTCGATCGCCGGCTATGGGGACAACGACCCCGCGGACAGCAATGACACGGAAGAAGGCCGCGCCCGCAATCGGCGCGTGGACATCGTGGTCCTCAACGAGACCGGCCTCGCCGCCGAGCCGCAGCGCGGCCCGCCAACGGCGGCCATTTCAAAACCGCACCCCTGAGCTGTGGCCAGGCATCAGACGGGCGGGCGTGCACGGCGCCGCAGGCGATTTCGTTGAACGCGGACGAGACGGCCGTGCACGCATGCCGCACAAGCGCACCAGGGAGCGTCCCGTCACCGCACCCGAAGCTATTTCTGTTTTTTGTGCGCCTTCATCCCGGTTTTCAGGAGTGCGCACGCCTTCTTCGGCCCGGCCGTGCCGGTGATCCGAAACTTCTTGCCGCGCTGTTTGTTGTACGAGACGAAGAACTCTCCGACCTGGTCCAGCAGAGTCCTGCTGACCTCGTCGATAGACTCGATATTCTCGTGAGCGTAAGAATGGACCGCGACGCCGAGCAGCCGGTCATTGGTCTTCGTCCTTTCATCCTGCGTCTGCTCCGCCTTGATCACGCCGATGATTCGCACGTCCAACAGGCAGCCGACGTGCGCGGGCGCATCCATCAGGACCAGCACATCCAGGGGGTCGCCGTCATCGCCCTTCGTGGAAGGAATGAAGCCGAAATCGAATGGAAACATCATCCCTTCCGGGAGAAGTCCGCCCAGCATGAACATGTTCGATTCGGGATCGTAATCGAACTTGTTACGCGAGCCCTTGGGCGTCTCGATGATGGCGCGGCAAATTGCCGTTTTCGGGTCGAACTGGTTAGCAAGGGAAGTCAGGTCCGGCATGTCGATCTCAAATTGTAGCGGCCTGCAGCTCCTCGTCAAAGCAGACCGCGACCTTGCCGCAGCGGCCCGAGGCCATAAGCTCGTACGCCCGGCTGACGTCCTTTAATCCGAAGCGGTGCGTGACCAGATCGGCCGGATGCACATTCCAGCGCACCAGCCGCTCAACGAGCTCCTCCATGAGCCACGTCGATGTCACCCACGAGCCATAGATGGTTTTCTGATCATGGATGATGTCCGGCGACGGATTGAACTGGACCGACCCACCTTCACCGAGCAGCACGATCTTTCCCCACTTGCGCGTTGCGCGAATGGCGGTGGCTCGCGCCGCGGCGTTGGCCGAACAGTCCACCGCGCGCTCGACTCCGCGGCCGTCTGTCAGGTCGTGCACTTCCTGGACATTGCCGTCACCGGCGGCGAGCACCGCGTCGCAGAGGCCGCGCTCGAAGGCGAGATGCCGCCGTTCCTCGATGATGTCGATACCGATGATCTGCCGGGCGCCCATAGCGCGGCACAGCGCCGCCGTGGCCAGCCCTACCGGTCCCAGACCGGTTATGAGCACTGCGTCGTCGCCGCTGACCCCGATCTTCTGCAGCCCCTCGTAGACCGTCCCAAAGCCGCACGCGACCTGCGCTCCATCCGCATAAGTCAGAGTGTCGGGCAATGCGATCAGGTCCTTTTCCTCGGCCAGCAGATAATCGGCCATGCCGCCGTCGCGCTGCCAGCCGTAAGCGCGCCGGTACTTTTCGCTGGTGCAGGAGATCATGTACCCGCGGCGGCAGTCGTTGCAGACGCCGCATCCGGAGATGTGGTACACGATGACGCGGTCGCCTTCGGCGAACCGGCGACATCCCGGTCCGCAACGCACGATCTGCCCCGCCGGTTCGTGGCCCGCAATCACCCCCTGGTAGCCCTCCGGCCCGCGCCCGAGGTGCTCGTGGTAAATGCAGCGGATGTCCGACCCGCATATGGTGGAGGCCTTCATGCGCAGCAGGACCTCGCCGTGGCCCGGATCGGGGACCGCGACCTCTTTCAGCACTGTGCTGCTGTCCCCGGGCAGGTAAGCCCCCAGCATGGTTTCGCTCATCCCTCTCCCTCGCTCACGGCGGCGTGATTTCGCCGCTCGGATCCCACAGATCTTCCCAGATCTGTCCGGCTTTCCAAAGGAACACCTGCCCCTTGATCAGGCGGCAGTTGCGATCCAGTCCACGAATCTGTTCCATCTCGGCCTCGCTTAAAGGGTCGCTGACGACGCCCCGGAGATTGCTGAGATAGTTTTTTCGCCTGGTTGAAAAGGGGATCGGCGTCTGCCCGCGCTGCACAGCCCACTTCAGGCATACCACCGCCGGATGCACGCCGCGCCGGCGCGCGATTTCGACGATCACGGGATCTTCGATGGGCGACGTATCCTGCGGCGTGCGGTCCCGCTCGGGCCGCCCGGGCGAGCCGAGCGGCGAGTACCCGACTGGCTCGATCCCGTTCTCCTTCACGAAGCGGAACAGCTCCGGCTGCTGGAAATGCGGATGCAACTCCATCTCGTTTACCGCCGGCCGGATGCGGCAGTCCCGAAGAACCAGCCCGAGCTTCGGAATGGTCATGTTGGACGTTCCGATGTGCCGCGTCAGGCCCATGTCCACCAGGTCTTCCATGGCGCGCCAGGTGCGCATGTAATTTTCGTGGATGTAAGGTTTTGCGTCGGCGCTGCGCGAGGTGACATCGCAGCCCGGCGGGTGGTAATTCGGAAACGGCCAATGAACCAGATAAAGGTCGAGGTACTCAAGCTGCAAGTCAGCGAGCGACCTTCGGCACGATCCAATTACATCGTCATGCTTGTCGTTCCAGACCTTGGAAGTAATCCACAGCTCGTCACGCGGGATGCCTGTATCCCGAAGCGCGGCCCCGACCTCGGCTTCATTGCCATAAACGGACGCGCAGTCGAAGTGCCGGTAGCCGACCTCGGCCGCGCCCCGGACAGCGGCGGCCACCTCGGCTGGTGACGCATGATCGGAGCCAAACGTACCAAGTCCGATGGCGGGCATGCGCGCGCCCGTGGAAAGGGTCCGCTGCGGGACCAGTTTTGGGTCCACTCCGGCGCTCATGCCGCTGCGCCCTCTCCTCGCACGTGCGACCCCAGAAAGCTGTAGTAAGCGACGAACAGATAGCACGCGAGGGGCGCGAGCATGGCCATGGCCATGCTTCCGGTCGAGACCGAGATCCAGCCCATCACCGGCGTCAGCACGGCCCCTCCAATGATGCCCATCACAATCATCGATCCGCCCAGTTTCGTGTTCCGTCCCAGTCCCTTCAAGCCAAGCGCGAAGATTGTCGGAAACATGACCGACATGAAGAAGCTGGTCAGGAAGATAGCCCACAAACCGATCCAGCCCGGCAACAGCACGCCGACGGCGACCAGAGCCACATTGATCAGCCCATAGATGCCCATCATGATATTTGGGCGGAAGAACTTCATCAGCCAAGCGGCGCTGAATCTACCGATGCCGAAGGCCGCGAGGGTCCCGGTAAGGAAGTAACCCGCCACTTTTTCCGGCTGATGCGTGTAATCCTGCACGTACTGGATGAAGTAGCTCCAGGTACCGACCTGCGCCCCGACATACAGGAACTGGGCGATCACTGCCAGCACGAAGTGCGGGTACCTCATTAACTCCCACCAGTGCCCGTGCTCTTCGTCGCTGTCCGTTCCACCCCCGCGAATATCCGGGAACTTAGTGCGCACGATCAGCATGGCCCACAGGAACGCCACCGCCCCGATCACCAGATACGGCGCGATCACGCGCATGGTCTCGTGCCGCAGGTATCCGGCGTACGTGCCGGCCGCCTTCATCGCATTTACCTGCGCCGGGTGCAATTCGACCCCCGAGAAAATGAAGACGGTCCCGATCAGCACGCCGCTGATGGAACCGAGCGGGTTGAATGCCTGCGCCAGGTTCAGCCGCCGGGCCGCGGTTGCCGGATCTCCCAGCTGGGCCACAAACGGATTCGCACCGGTCTCCAGAAACGCCAGACCACTGGCGATTACGAACAGCGCAAAGAGAAAGAATCCGTACTGGCCCGCAATAGCCGCCGGCCAGAACAGCAGCGTGCCGGTGCTATAGAGCAACAGCCCTGTCACGAGCCCCGTCTTGTATCCAAATCTCCGCATGACCAGCGCCGCGGGAATAGCGAGCAGGAAGTATCCCAGATAGAATGCCGACTGGATAAGCCCCGCCCGCAGCCGCGTAATCTCGAAGGACTTCATGAACTGCCGGATCAGGATATCGTTCAGGTTGTTGGGAATGCCCCACAGGAAGAACAGCGCCGTCACGAGTACGAATGGCACGACATACTGCGGCGGAATCAGTGGCCCGGCTTCACTTCGGGCCGGCGCGCTCCCGGTCTGCGGCTGAATCACCGCGCGCCTCCCTCGTTGCGCACCACACGGCCGCCCTTCATGACGAAGCGCACTTTGCCCAGCGCACTGATGTCCGCCAGCGGATTCCCGTCCACCGCGATGATATCCGCATAGTAACCCTTCTCGAGCGAGCCCACCCGATCGGCCCACCCGAGCAGCTCCGCCGCGTTTATGGTGGCCGCGCGGATGGCATCAATGGGCTTCATGCCGAACTCGACCATGACCGGGAACTGCTTCCAGTTATCGCCGTGCGGGTACACGCCGCCGTCGGTCCCGAACGCCATCTTTGCGCCGGCGAGATATGCCTTGCGGAAATTTTCGCGCTGCAGCCGCCCTACCCGTCGCTCTTTGTCCAGTGATTCCGGAAGCATGCCTACCTTCGCGCCCTCCGAGAGTATGTAAGTGTCGTTGTAAATATCGAAGACCAGCCACGCGCCATGCTGCTTCGCCAGGGCGATGCCCTCGTCGTCGATGAGGCTGCAGTGCTCGATGGAGTCGATTCCCGCGCGAATGCCGTCCTTGATCGACTGCGTGCCGTGCGCATGCGCGGCCACTTTACGCCCCAGCTTGTGGGCTTCCGCCGCGATCGCTTGCAGTTCTTCGGGGCTGTACTGCTCGGTCCCGGGCTGATCCCCTTTGGACAGCACGCCGCCGGAGGCGCACACCTTAATCAGGTCGGCGCCGTACTTCACGTTCCTGCGCACCATGGTCCGCGCCGCCCACGGCCCGTCCGCAACCCCATCGCCTACCGCGTGATACTGGGGCGCCAGCAGGTCCTCGTCACAGTGCCCGCCGGTGATCCCCAGCGGCGGTCCGGAAACCAGCATCCGCGGGCCCTCCACATCGCCTTCATCGATCGCATCCCGGAGCGCCGTGTCCGCGAAGCCATCCGCGCCGACGTTACGTATTGTGGTGAAGCCGGCGCGCAGGGTCAGGCGCGCGTTCTTCGCCCCGGTCAGCGCCGCCCGCGGTATGGAAACGCCCAGCGACTGGTAACCGGAGTAGCGCGGGTCCATGGTCAGATGGTCGTGTACGTCGATCAACCCCGGCATGCAGGTCTCGCCCGACAAATCGATGGCCTGCGCGCTGGAGTGCCCGACGTCGGTGATCTTTCCGGCATCGTAGACGATGACTGCGTTCTCGAGCAGCGTCCCGGAGCGCACGTCCAGCATCCGCCCACACCGCACGGCGCCGGATTGCGCTATCACCGCGGAAGCAGAGGCCGCCGCCAAAACCAAGCGAAGGAGCATGTCAGCATTCTATCCAGCGCCGTGTGCGATGCAACCTCTCGACCCTGGCTATCCTGGAAGCCGGAGTGCCCGACCCTGACGGCATGCCCTCACGCGACCGTACCGACGCACCGCAACTTTCCGCCCCCGACCGGGTTGATAAAGATATGACCGCGCTGGCGTCGCTCGACCGCGATGCCGAGTTGATGATCCGGGTTCGGGAAGGGGACCAGGCGAGCTTCGGCCTGCTGCTGCAGAAGCATCGCGGGCCGGTGGTGCATTTTCTCTATCGCATGGTCCAGAACCAGGCGGTGGCCGAAGAACTCGGGCAGGAGGTCTTCCTGCGGGTCTACAAATCGCGGCAAACGTATGAACCGACTGCCAAATTCACAACCTGGCTGTTCCGCATCGCCACGCATCTGGCGTTGAACTGGCTGCGCGATGCGGGGAACCGCCGGGCGCAGGAGAGTATCGACGAAGAACCCGAGGGGCCCCGGCGCGAGCTGGCCGATGCCGGTCCCACGGTCGAAGAAACGCTGGTCAACCGCGCGCGCCTGAACGAGATCCGGGAGGCCATCGAAGCACTGCCGGCAAAACAGCGCGCGGCCGTACTGATGCACAAGTACGAGGAAATGGAATACGCGCAGATCGCCCGCGCCCTCGGATGTTCGGAATCGGCGCTGAAATCACTCCTGTTCCGGGCTTATGAGACGCTGCGGCTAAAGCTGGCGCATTTGGCTGAGGGAAGAACATGAATTGCCCACGAAAGGATGTCGATCTGCTGGTGCGGCGCGCGGCCGGCAGGCTCAGCCCGGCTGAGGAAGCTGTGCTGGAGCAGCATCTTCGCAATTGTTCGGAATGCCGGGAAGCGGCAGCCGCACAGCGGAGTGTTTGGAACGCGCTGGACGAATGGAGCGCGGAGCCGGTTTCCGAGGACTTCGACCAGCGGCTCTGGGCGCGGATTGCCGCGAGGGATGCAGAATCGATATGGAGTCGGTTCTGGCAGGCAGTCGCGCACGGTCTGTCCTGGAAAGTGTCTCTGTCGGTGGCCGGCGCGTGCGCGATTGTATTAGCCATCCTCCTGCTGCGAGCGCCCGTCGGGGAGAATGGGCCGCAGGGTCCAGCGCCAGCGATTGCAGCCCAGAAGACGATCGATATCGATCAGGTGGAGAGCGCACTGGACGATGTGGACATGTTGAATCAGCTGGGAGTCGCTGCGCCGGCGCCAGCGAAGGCGGATTCGGGCTCCTGAAAGCTCATTTATGAGAACCCGACTGCGGGCCGCTGCCGCGCTGATCGCCGCGGTCACACTGCCGGCGCTCGGCCTGGCACAGGATATTGCGAGGACGCCTTCGCCGCCGGCCGGAGAACGCCGCATGGCGCGACGATCGCCGCTCGATCAACTCGATCGGCTCATGCGCATGTCGCCCGAGGAGCTCGAGCAGGTTTTATCCAGGCTGCCACCCCCTCGACGGCTAAACGTGGAGCGGCGACTCGCTCAGTACAGCCGGTTATCACCCGAACAGCGCGAACTCCTTCGCGCGCAGTATCGCTGGTTCCACGATTTGCCGCCGGAGAAGCAGTTCGAGCTTCGCCGGGCGTTCGCCCGCTTTGCGGTCCAGTCGCCCGAACGGCAGGACATGATGCGCGAGGAACTGGAGCATCTGCGCTCTCTATCGCACGCGGAGCGGTGGCAGGAGATGGGCAGCCCCGAGTTCCGCGACCGCTTCCGGCCGAACGAGCGCGACATCATCGGCCGAATTGCCGACCTCATGCCGTGAATCTTTGTTCATCACGCAACCCGCGGCGTTCCGGAGGTAGTCTAAGTTACAGGCGGGTGTTATGCGCAAAATCGCAACTCTGATTACGTCGTTTCTTTTCGCGGCCACGATGGTGCTGGCTCAGCACGGCGGACACGGTGGCGGCGGGGGATTTCATGGTGGCGGTGGTGGGTTCCACGGGGGTGGCGGCGGATTCCACTCCTCAGGCTCGTTCCACGGCGGCGGCAGTTTCGGCGGCGGTGGACGTTCGTTTTCCGGCGGCGCACGCGGCTACTACGGCGGCGGTGGACGTTCGTTCTCCGGCGGCGGTCGCGGCTATTACGGCGGCGGACGAGCGTTCGCTGGGAGTGGGCGCGGCTACTACGGTGGTCACGGATACTATAGCGGCGGTGGACGCGGCTACTATGGCGGCCGCGGTTACTACGGCGGACGCGGATATTACGGCCGTGGTTATTATGGACACGGCTGGGGTCGGGGATGGGGCCGCTGGGGCTGGGGTTTCGGCTACTATCCCGGCTACTACTATGGCTACTACGATCCGTATTATTGCGACCCGTATTATTATCCTTACGGCTGCCCGGCGTATGGATACGGGTATCCTTACTACGGTTCTTCGTTCGTGATCGGCGGGAGCTGGTAGCGCCGGATCAACTGGCCTCAGGAACTCCCGCAAACCGGCACGGTGGTCGCGATCCTTTCGAAGTGTGCGACCATCGGCCGGGCGCGTCCTCTCGATTCCATTACCGCGGGCAGTGACAGAGACGCCTCGTGGCTGGCGGCGCTCTCACCCGCAACTCATTCGCGTTTCTCCGGAACGGCTCGCAGATTCGCAATCATCCCGTACATAAAACGCATCTTACGCCATGGTAGACAACCTACCAACTCCATGGTAGAGTCTCTACTATGGCGAGGGTGGAACTCCTGCAGGGCACGCTGGACATGCTGGTGCTGCGATCCCTGCTGTTTGGACCGTTGCATGGGCACGGCATTGCCAGGCACATTCAGCGCACCTCGGCGGAAGCGCTGCTGGTGGACCACGGCTCGCTCTACCCCGCTCTCCAGCGCCTGCAGCGCAACGGCTGGATCGCAGCGAAGTGGGAAAAGGCGGACAAGGGACGCGAGTTGAAGATGTACCGCCTGACTCCGAGCGGGCGCAAACAGCTGGCCGCCGAGGAGTCTAAATGGGCAGACCTGACCCAGGCCATCGCGCGCGTGATGCAGGCGCCGCCCGAGGAGGCCTGAATGCTCAGAAAACTGCGTTCACTGCTCGGAGGCCGCACGGGCGACGACGAGTTGGCGCGCGAAATTCGCATGCATCTCGAGCTGGAGGCCGAGGAGCAGGTCGAGCGCGGCCTGTCGGCTCAGGAAGCAGCCCGTGCGGCGCGCCGCGCATTCGGGAATCCAACAGTGGTCCGCCAGATCTGCCGCGAGGCGAGCCCTGGCGCATGGGCCGCCGATCTGCTTCAGGACACCCGCTACGGCGCACGCATGCTGGCTCGCAGCCCGGGATTCACGGCAGTGGCGGTGCTCATTCTCGCGGTCGCAATCGCGGTCAATACGGCGGTGTTCACGGCATTCGATGCGATTCTGTTCCGCCCGCTGGATGCCCGGGATTCCGACAAGGTCGTTACGCTGCTCCAGCGCACAAAAGAGAATCGTGATGACGACTGGTTTTCGTGGAACGACTACGTGAACTATCGCGACCATGCGCGGACGCTTTCGGGCATTGCCGCTATCAGCAACGTCGCCGCGAGCATGACGGCCGCGACGGTTGGCGGAAGAGCGCAGCAGGGGTTTGGCGGACTTTCGGGATCGCTGGGCTTTCATTTTCCCGGCTTGCTCACCGCGGGCAGCGCCGAGCCGCTGATTGCCGCCGTGGTGTCGGAGAACTACTTCGCGATGATGGGGGTACATCCGGCCCTCGGCCGAACGTTCTCCCCCGAGGATGCTCGCGGCCCGGAGTCCGATCCATACCTCGTTCTGAGCTTCGAATACTGGAAGCGCCGATTCGACGCCAACCCGGCGATTGTGGGCGCCGTCATCGAGCTGAATCGTCATCCGTTCACGGTAATCGGGGTCATGCCAGCCGGTTATCTGGGCACGATGCCCGCCGTACCGAATGCATGGCTCCCCATTTCCATGGAGCCGGAACTGCGTCCCGCGAGTAACTGGCTGAGCAGTCCCGATGCAGACATCCTCCGCCTGTGCGGCCGGCTCGCGCCGGGGATTTCGGCCGAGCAGGCCCAGGCCGAACTTGCCGCAGTAACGGCACATCAGGCGCGGCCGCTTGCCGGAACCAACGCGAAGGCCGCGCAACGTCGAATCAAGGTGGTACGGGCAGCGTTCGGCGGTGGAGCGCCGCCTGACGCGCAGGACCTGGCGGTGGTGTTTTTCGCGCTTGCGGCCGTCGGATTGCTGTTGGTGATCGCTTGCGCGAACGTCGCCAGCCTGCTGCTGGCTCGCTCGGCCGCGCGCAGCCGCGAGATTGCCATCCGTCTTTCACTGGGAGCGGGGAGGCTTCGGCTTGTGCGCCAGTTGCTCACCGAGAGCATGCTTTTGTCGACGATCGCCGGCGCGGCCGGTCTGCTGGTGTCGTACTGGTTGCTGCACCTGCTCATCCGCACGATTGGCGAGCAGATTCCGCAGTACTGGGGGACGGTGGTACTGAACCTCACTCCCGATCTTCATGTGTTCGGTTACGCCATCATGCTTTCCTGCATCGCTGCGGTGGCATTCGGGCTCGCGCCTGCGTTGCAGGTTTCGAAGCCGGACCTCAGCGCCACTTTGAAACAGGAGTCCGCGGCGACGGTGCTTCCGCGCGCCGGAGCGCGGCTCCGTCTGCCGAAGCGCGATGTCCTGATCGCCGTGCAGATTGCCGTGTGTCTGGTCCTTCTGGTTGCCGCGGGACTGCTGGCGCAGTCGTCGCGCAAAGCGCTGACCATCGCCAGCGGATACGACATCGGGCGGTTGATGTCACTGGAACTGCTGCAGCCCGCCGATCTCGAGAAACACCCGGCCGCGCTTGCGCGCATTGAAACGGACATGCTATACCGTCTGCGCGCGCTGCCGCAGGCGCGCTCAGTCACCGCCGCGGCTCACAGTCTGCTCTTCGCCGGCGCCCGGCTCACCAATATTTCACTGGGTGACCGCGCCACGCCTGGCGCCGGTTCGCCGGAGGTGCTGTACAGCGAAATCGATCCCGATTTCTTCGCCACCTTCGGTATTCCCATTCTCCGCGGACGGCCATTCACGGACGCCGAGTGCCGCGCCGGCGAGCCTGTCGCGATTGTCAGTGAATCCACGGCTCGACGTTTCTGGCCCGGTCAGAACGTCATTGGCAAACGGATCGCGATCGGCGGCCCGAACCGGGCCGCGGACTGGTTCGGCGAAGCCGCTCCATCGTCACCTTCCGTGCAGATCATCGGTGTGGCTGCCGACGCACGCCTGGTTGAATTGCGCAGCCCCGACGCGACGCATTTGTATCTGCCGTGGAAGGCGGGCGTCGTCTGGCCGCAGTACTACATCCGGACCACCGGTGATCCGGCAGCGATCATTCCGTCGTTGCGGCAAGCGGTTCGCGCCACGGCGCCGGGAATGATCGGTGTTACTCTGAGCGGACGCGACGCAGTGACTAACCATCCGGGGTTCGTGCTGCCTCGCCTGGGCGCGATCCTCTGCGGCATGATCAGCGTTCTGGCGTTGCTGCTTGCTGCGGCAGGCATATACGGAACGGTGTCCTTCGCGGTCAGCCGGCGCACTGCCGAGATCGGGATCCGGATGACGCTGGGCGCCCGCAGCCGCAACGTGCTCCGCCTCGTTCTCAGCGAGACCATGCGTCCGGTTGTGTGGGGCATCGCGGCCGGATTCGTGTTGTCCGCTGCAGCGGCGCGTGTCATGGTAGCTGTGCTCCTGGGTGTCAGCCCGCTGGACCCGCTCACCTTCAGCGCGGCGGCGGGCTTTCTCGCCGCAATGGCGCTGCTGGCGGCGTATGGTCCGGCGCGCCGCGCCACGCGTCTGGATCCCATGGTCGCGCTCCGCCACGATTAGACACCCGCCTATTTTTTCTGCCGGGAATACAGCCCCGTCAGTTTCGTCTCGGCCAGCACGTGCCCGCGCGTCGTGTTGTCGACATCGCTGCGTTCGGCGCCGGCTCTGAGGTCATCGAACGGAACATTGACTGCGTACAGCCGAAACACGTAATGATGCG
>Ga0070739_10004797_pt1 | contig 15771 bp, 16 predicted proteins | sample Coa_R1_7_FD_66445 | JGI IMG/M metagenome (GOLD analysis project Ga0070739, IMG submission 66445) | Surface soil microbial communities from Centralia Pennsylvania, which are recovering from an underground coalmine fire - Coalmine... | ecosystem: Environmental > Terrestrial > Soil > Unclassified ... | reverse complement strand
GCTGGGTGGGTGACTCTTGCGGGTTTTGGGCATTGACTCTCCTTCATTTTCAATGCCGCTCCACCATCTAAGAAAGGGTTACTTTTCTGTCCAAAAAATGGGGTCCACCACAAACTCCTCGTCTTCAGCGAACTGTTCCGTTAACAGCCGCACATAGGTCTCCACCCCGCCGACTGAGGGCCAGAAGTAGTGACTATAGATGAGCAGTGCAGTCATCGCGGTCAGGTCACCACGGGAGTCGCCACAGCCGCGAGATCTATTGAATAGGGCGTCTATTCGCTGGCTAAGAATGAATTCCAGCGTGGTCGGAGCCGCTTCCTTTGCGCCAGTGGCTTTTCCCGCGCCATCTACAAGATCAAAACCTACCGTTGCGAGCTTTGGATCATCCTCGGCACATCGCTGTCCAGCAACAGAACTATGTCTTCGTGTGCGTGGGCAAAGCCAATATTCACTGAAGCCGCATACCCCACGTTGCGAGAAAGCCGAATCACCTTCGCTGCGGGTAAAATATCTCCGGGGAGACTCCTAGCCGAGGGATGTCACCGAATCTTCGACAAAGGGATAGACTCTGGCCTTCCCTCGTCGGGCACGATCGAGCACCGCGGAGAACCGCTGCGCCAGCCCTTCCCAATCCAGTTCCGATAGATTCGGGAAAGTGTATTGGGTTACCAAGGCTTTACTGATCGCATCGCGAAAGCATTCCGCCGACGGGGGTACAGACAGCACGTTGGGCCAATCGCGAAACATGGCTACCGGGCTGGAGACGACCGGTACGCGCGCGGCCGTATATTCCATCACCTTCAAAGGGGCCGCCTCATTGAAGTAGGGTATGTCGTCGCATGGATATAGCCCAACGTCGCTCGCCGCGAAATACCAGTGAATCTCAGCATGCGGAACAAACCCCGGAGCGATCAAGTTGAGCCCCTCCGCAGCCGCTTTCGCCCTTATCTCAGGCAGAACATCTCCCGCACCGACGACCAGGATTACCAGATTGCGCCGGTCGATCGGGAGCCCCGCGATCGCATCCAGAAAATAGAGCCTGCGGCTAAGCGTTAATCCTATGAGGCTGATTACGTGCTTGTCTGCGAACCCAAGGCGCTGCTTAGCCTCGTTTCGGGAGACGGCACGATATCTCGCCACATCCACGCCGTTCGGAATCAGTTCCGCCGGTTTGTGCTGTCCCACTTCCCGGCACAATTTTTCGCTCACTGCGACAACCCGCGTCGAGTGGTTCGCATAGGTCTTCCAATGCCGCCCTTTGTCCACGTAATCAAAAACGACCGGCAGGTGGTGGTCGAAGGGGGGGAACCCTGTGACGTGAAACGAGTCCGAGTAGACAAGAACATCCGGGTTCACAGATTCCACGGCACTACGAATATGTCTGCGGAAGAGCACCTGATTGTGTGCGATTTGCCATCGATAGGGATAATTGACACGAAAGAATCTGTTGTAGAGCGGTGCAAGACTAACCGTATGCTCCACTCCGCTCTTGGTGACGCGACTCCGGGAATGTCCCAGCGAGAGCAGACTTCTTGGCGTGCGACAGTGTTCCCAATTGATCCAGTGAATTTCATGCTGCGCAGCGAGCTTGCGGATCAGGTGATAAGGACGCGATCCTTCCCAGTTCAGACTTTCCGAAGGGCAGTGCGGCACCCACACGATTCTCATGGCTGCTTACGGAATTGCCTTGGCCAGCCCCTGGAGGACGGGTCGCGGCAAGCGCGCGCACGTCGCGTACGCCAGCAACCGCGCGGCGCTCGCGAACCCCTGCTCCTTACAACACTCAGCTAGGGACGGACAGAATTCGTCTTTTAATAGTGTTCGCGCGGCCGCGGGATCGCCTGCACGCAGCGCGCGGCCGATGGACCCAAACACGAGCCTGCTCATAAGCCGGGTCTTAAACGGCCTGGCTTCCGCACTTACCGTAAGCGGTCGCAGGTAATTGATGAGGCGCTCGATTTTCAGTCCCCGCGAAGTTTCTGAAGTCATATGCACGCGGTATTCGGCCAGATACTCCGGTACGTATACGAACTTTGCCCCATCGCTTGCCAACCGGGCGAATAATTCGACTTCCGGCGTATTGAGGTCCTCCCGGAACCGCAATTTCCGCACGTCCGCCGTCCTGATCAAGCATGAGAGAATCGGCACCGCTTGACGCCACACCCATACATCGGGCGAGACCAAGCTCCCCGCCGGCATATCTCGTCGCGAGTACAAGCGGTCAAACTGTTCCGTCAGAACCGGTGAGACCTCACCCGTCTCCGTGATGACGTAGTGGTTGGAAAAGACCACGCTGACATCGGGTGACCATGCGCGAACCAGCGTCTCAACGAACGACGGCATAAGACGATCGTCATCGCCGATAATGACGATGAGATCGCCCTTGGCTGCGTCTGCGCACGCGTTCCAATTTCCGGCCAGCCCCAGCCGCGCTGCATTAACGTGATATCGCAACCTCGAATGCTCAAGGCTTTGGCGGGACGCCCATTGCCGGATTGCGTCTTCGCGATCCGAGCCTGGATCATGGCTGATAAGGATCTCGATATTTCTGTAGGACTGAGCGAGCGCCGAGCCGACACTCTCCCGCAGATAGTGCAGCCTGCGGAATGTGGGTATGGCAATGGTGACCAGGGGTTCCACGAACTCTACGCCCGCGCCTGAGCGGCAAAGACCATCTGATAGCCGAACAGTCCCGGAAACCGCGATGCGGCTGCACGGTCGATTCCGCGCGAGATCCACTTGGGGAGGACGGAGCGAAGCGGCTGAAGCGGAAAACTCCCGTACGCATGCCGGTGAACAATATAAAACCCATTGCGATGCAGCAGCGCCTGTCCAGTATCAAAGGTATAGAACCGGACGTGGGTATCGTCCATCAGCCCTCCGTTCGCGTACCGAAAGTCGCCTACCAGAAAGCGAGCGCGTTGGCGCCAGAACAGGACATTCGGCAGAGCAACAACCAGCCATCCTTTGGATTGTTGCAATAGCTGATACGCATCGGCTAAAGCCCGATCTGGAGAGCGAAGATGTTCCAGAACATGTGACATCAATACGAGATCATAGGCGGTGCCGCGTTGGGCGGGTAGGCCGCTCTCAAGATCGTGAACCAGGGTTGACCGGCACCACTGTGACGCCTTAAGTGCGCTCAGCCTCATTTATCGTGATACCATCCACCCGCCAACCTGTCTGTGAGAGAACCCGGGCGTTGCCGCCGGAGCCGCACCCACAATCCAATGCGCATCCGGGATCTAGCGGAAGAGACCGGATGAGATCCAGAACGTCAGGATTCTGCTGATCTCCATAGGTCCGCATGGCGATTTCCATTAGCATTTGCTGAGGGCAAAATGACCGATGATCAGATCGTCCAATCCGGAGGTGTAGAACGTCTCGATTGCCTCCTTGGGAGCACACACGATCGCATCCCCCTTCAAATTGAAGGATGTGTTCAGAATTACAGGCAGCGATGTCAGTTGATGGAAATGGTCGATGAGATCGTAATACACGGGATTGACCTCGCGATCCACCGACTGGACGCGGCAACTGCCGTCCACATGCACGACGGCCGGGATCTGGCAGGCCCTGGTTTTATTGGCCCAGAAGCTCAGAATCATGTAAGGGGAGGACTTGAAGTCGTCGAAGTAAAGGTGGGCTTTTTCCTTGAGCACGCTGGGGGCAAACGGACGCCAGCCTTCCCGGAATTTCACCGCTTCGTTGACCCGATCGGTGTTGCCGGCGTATCGCGGGTTGGCGAGGATGGAGCGATTGCCCAGAGCGCGCGGGCCGAACTCCATGCGCCCCTGGAACCAGCCCACCAGACGGTTGGCGGCCAGTCTCTCCGCCGCCTCTCGCGCCGGATTCTCGACGCGCCGGTACGGGAGCTTGTAAGTCCGCAGGGCTTCCTCAATCTGGCGGTCGGAGAACTCCGTTCCCAGGTAAGAGTGGCCGAGCGGTTGCCGCGGCAGGGGCAGGCCGAGCTTCGGGTACACCGCGAAAGCGGCTCCGATGCAGGCGCCATCATCGCCGGCGGCCGGCTGAATGTAAATGTCATCGATCAGGCCGGAGCGCAGCAGTTCGCCGTTGGCCTTGCAGTTCAGGGCGACGCCGCCGGCAAGGCACAACTTGCGGCAGCCAGTCAGACGTGTAACACGGCGGACCAGAGAGAGCATGGCCCGCTCGCAAGCCTGCTGCGCCGAACTCGCCAAATTGCGGTACCGTTCCTCCATCTCGCTTGCATTCTTGCGTGGAAGTCCAACGAGTTCTTCGAGGTCCTTGCGGCTGTCGCCCCGGCCGAAGAGACGGCGCCCTGCCACCCAATAGCCCTCCCCGTTGCTGCGGATGATCGGCGACAGATCGAACGTGGGCTCGCCGTAGGCGGCCAGCCCCATCACTTTCCACTCGTCGCTGAACGGCTGAAATCCGAGCATCTCCGTGATGCGGGCGTAAAAGAGTCCCAGGGAGTTGGGAAAGTCGTATTGCTCGATCAAATTTATGTTTTCGCCCGCAGCGCTCCAGAGAGATGTAGCTCTACGAGCACCACTGCCGTCAACCACGAGGAGAGCAACTTCATCGAAACCAGACATGCAGTATGCACTCAAGGCGTGGGCGCGGTGATGACTAATAAAATGGAATCCTCCCTTGGGCGCGCCGAAGCTACGGAGATAGTCGACTTCCCCACCCTTGTGCCGCTGGGCCTTCGCGAACGACACAAGTACACGCTCGCAGTGAGTGAAGGAAAACGGCACTCTCCCCAACAGGATCGACCCGAAACTGTAGGCGTGGCTTTTGGGGGGCCGCGGCCAGGCGAAGGCGACGTGATCCACGTCCGGCGCGCGCAGTCCGGCGAAATCCAGCGCCGCCTGGATGGCCCGCACCGGGAAAGAGGAATCCTGCTTTTTCCGGCTCAATCTCTCCTCGGCGCAGGCAAACACCAGCCTGCCATCCTGCACCAGACAGGCGGCGGACTCGTGAAACCCAAAGCTGATACCCAGGACGTTCATGCCTTCCCGGCCGCGGTTTGCCTCGGGGACCGCTCAGGAAGCGAGTCATACACAGCGAGCATACGGCCGCCAATCCTTTCCCAGTCGTGGTGAAACACAATGTGCCGCCGGGCGGCCGCCCCCAGCCTCATCCGTAGGTCCGCATTTCGGGCGAGCCCCATAATCGCCTCGGCGTAATCGCGGATGAACTGATCCGGATGCTCCATCCGGATTTTTATCCCGGTCCCCTCGCGGACAATTTCCCCGGGGCCGTTACAGTCGCTCACCGCCACGGCGCAGCCGCAGCTCATGGCTTCCAATAGAGCGATCCCGTATGTTTCGTTGGAGGGAAGGCAAAAAAGATCGGCCTGCTGGTACATTCGAGGCAGCTCAAAACGTTGCACCGCCGGGCAAAATTCCACTAAATGGCTAATGTTGAGTTGTTGAACCAACTGCTGCAAGAAGCTGAGATACACCGGATCGCCGCCGCCCACAACCCGAAGCTGTAACGCGCAACTCCTCGCGGCCACGTGGATGGCGCGAATCAGCAGTTCCACGCCCTTGTAAGGGATAATGCGCCCCACAAACAGCACACGGAGGGGGCCCTCGCTGCGGCGCTCCGCAGTGGGGGTGAAACGCGAATGCTCGACTCCGGCATAGGTGATCATTTCGCACTTTTCGCGCAAGTGTTCTGGAATCCGCTGGTAGGCGGTCCGTGTTCCACAGAAAATGAGTTGGGCGTGCTCCAAGTGGGTTTGGCGCCGGCCGAGCGCGGCAACCGATCGCCGGCACAATCCGGCCGTGACACGCGCCGGGTGGATCTTGCGGTGACGCGGAGGACTGACCGGCCGCCGAAGGAACGGCTCAAAAGCCGACGGTACTGGGTTCCCGGAGATGACCGGGCCGACGACCAAAGGCAGGTTCAGGTGTGAAAGAAGCGTCGGGTATTCCAGGGAGGAAGGGGTGATCCGGTGGACCAAATCGAATGGGCGCTGGCGGCGCAGCCGGCCCGCGGCGCGCCACTGACGCGCTTCAAAACGGAGCAGGGCGGGTGCGCCCACCTCATTAAAGCTACAGGAGCCGGCATTGCAAGAGACCAGACGGGCAAGGGGCGGCGGCTCGGCCGGCGGCGAGGCCAGAACCACGACTTCGTGCCGCCGCGCGAGAGCCTCAGCGTATTTGAAGCCTACCAGCGCCTCGCTCCCCAGGGCTGGATTGCAACTGAGGGCGGAGACAAGAATCCGCATCTCTTTACCGCGTTGTTCGGTACAGGGCGTCTGCCCACAACACCTGGCCGTTTTTGCAGAACGGGGCAGATAGAGCGGCTAGGACGAACCCATTTCTTCTGACAAGGCAGTCCAAGTCCGCAAATAAAAGATCCCCAGCATAATGGCTAATAAAATTAACTTCAATCAGCAGCCATTTCGTCCTCGTGAGAGTTTCCTTCGCGCCTTCCAAAACATCGCGCTCGTATCCCTGCACGTCTATCTTCATCAGCGAGACTTCGCCTGTATCGGCCAATAGATCATCAAGCTTCTCGACTCGAACATCGATTTTCTCAATAACGTCCATGCCGCCGGCATACGCGTCTCGAATGTTCTCCTGGGGAAGCAGCAAGGAACAACACCTGGCTTCCTTCGTGATCTGAAACGGGAGAAGAGCACGGCCGCTGCCAGCAGCAACATTCAAGCATTGGCAGTGTGGGAACGGCCTGACACGGTTTTGCAATCTTGTGAATGAAGTTGGATTTGGCTCCATTGCGATCAAGCGTTTTACGCCTGAGCTGATCAGCACTGACCAGGCCCAATCCCCATTGTGGGCACCTATATCGACGACAGTCCCGAGTGTCCCTAGCGAACCTTCCGGAAGCAAGTCGAGTCTCGCCTCCTTGAATGCACTGTACTTGCTCCGGCTGAATGCCACTTGTATGGAATGGGGCTACCCAAGCTTCGGAGTTCGCGCCATCGTAAGACCCGCTTCGCTGCGACGTGTGGTACAAGGGCCAAGGCCGCGCCCCGCATTACAGCTCCCCCGCTAGGCCGCCTGTCAGCGTTTGACCAGATCATCTAGAACTTCACTCGGAGGTCCTGCATGGTGTGAGCGGGGCACGGAGCCCCACCCGAGTACCGGCGCGACGGTTCCAGGGCGATGTTGATGCCCGTGCGCCAAGAAAGGCGACTCACTATGGTTTAGGAGAACGTCAAAGGAAAGAACGTCATCCAGATGCACCAACCATTCCTTCCAATGATGACCAATCCGGGGAGAGATGAGGTAGGTGCCTCCGTTCAGAAGCCCCGGAGGAATTCTGCAATTCAGCGTTGTGTGGCCGGTGCTGATCCGCGGCCATTCCGAGACCGCACCATCGTTATGAAACGAGCGGAACACGACCGTCCCGTCGATCTGGCGCAGATCAAATCCGATCACCAAGTCCGGTCTGGCAATTTGGATTTCCAGCTCCATATGAACCAGTACGGCATCTCGACTACCGAACACTGTTTTGTGTGTTCCGTGCTCGTCGGCTACCCAGATGGCTGCCAGACGGACATCGGAATCGTTGCGCCCCTCGATTTCCGCTCTCCCGCAAGCCCCAGTTCGAACTCCCGCAAGGTAGCGCTGGGTCACCATGCCGGCTTCACCGGAACACGCCAGCCGGCCCTCCTCCAGCAGCACGGCTCTTTGGCACAGCATATTAATGGCGCTCATGGCGTGCGAGACGAACAGCACTGTCCGCCCCACCTTAGCCACATCGCTCATCTTTCCCAAGCACTTCTTCTGAAATTCCGCATCCCCGACCGCAAGGACTTCATCGACCAGAAGGATCTCCGGCTCCAGGTGAGCCGCCACGGAAAAGGCCAGCCGCATGTACATGCCGCTGGAGTAGTGCTTGACCGGGGTATCGATAAATTTCTCAATGTCGGCGAAGGCGACAATTTCGTCGAATTTGCGGAGGATCTCGGCCTTCTTCATCCCCAGGATCGCGCCGTTCAGGAAAACGTTTTCGCGGCCGGTGAGCTCCGGGTGGAAGCCGGTGCCGACCTCCAGCAGCGAGCCCACCCGGCCGTGGATTTCGGCGTGGCCCCGGGTCGGCTCCGTGATCCGGGACAGGATCTTCAGCAGCGTGCTCTTGCCCGCGCCGTTGCGCCCGATGATTCCGATCACCTCGCCGTGCTTGACTTCAAAGGAAACGTCCTTCAGCGCCCAGATGGTCTCGGCCGGGTTCCCGGCCGGACCGCGGCGCAGGCGGCGAATCGGCGCGGAGAGAGCATCGGTCAGCGTGTCCCGCAGCGTCCGGTAGCGCTCCCGCGCCCCGATCCGGAACTGTTTGCTCAGACCGTCCACGCGAATCGCAACGTCGCTCATGAATTCACCTGCCCCGAAGCGGAATGGAACTGCCGGCCGCGCCCAGTCCCGGCTCCGGGCCGCGGCGGCCGGGATCAGGCTGCTCGCTTCCGTTCGCAAAGCGCCGGTTGGCGGCCCACAGGATTCCCCACCGGGAATCGGGCTCGTGCCGGGTGATGGCGAACCCCAGGGACTCGACGGCCCGCCGGACATCGGTGAAGCAGCGGCCGTTGGTCAGGTGATATTCCATCCGCAGGTCGCGAACGCGCCGCCAATCGGATTCGCTTTCGAAGAGCTCCCACTCCGCCCCTTCGCAATCGAGCTTCAAAAGGTCCACGTGGCCCCCGAGCCGCGCCACCGCCTCCGAAAACGGAACCTGGATGACGCTGCCCGCAGGCGATTTTTGAACGGCCGCCAGGTTGCTTTCGCCGGAGTCCAGGATTTCGACGCGATCGTGCGTGGCCCCGACGGCCTCGTTGAACACCCGCACCTGGAGCGGCCGGGCATTGCCGGCCAGGTAGGGGAGAATCCGCGGGTTGGGCTCGTAGGCGTGGATGGCCGCGCCGGGATAACAGCCCCGGGCGGCCAGGGAAAAAAATCCCACGTTCGCGCCGATGTCCAGGACGGTCTTGACCGGGGCCAGGCCCTGCCCCAGACCCTAGTCATTGCGGATCACACAGGCGATGAAGTCCACCGGGATGCCGTGCTCGCGCGGGTAGCTCAGTTCGACCTGGCCGCCGCCGATGCGGACCCGGCTCGGGAGCGAAAACCAGCGGTTCCGGAGAAAGAACAAGCCGAATCGCCGGGCATTGCGCCAGCAGTGATACTGCCGGGCCAGGAGAGAGCTGGTCATCGGGAGGCTAGGGTGTCGGCGGCTGCAATGTCACGCGATGTCGGCGAAGGTCGACTCCATGCGCCGGAAATACATCAACCCTCCGAACAGCAGCGCCAGGACGGCCGCGACGGAAACCCACAGCAGCGGTCCCGGCGAGCCGGATTTGCCCAGCAGCGCCCACCGGAAGCCGTCCACCACCCCGGCCATCGGGTTCAGCCCCAGCAGCGGCCGCCAGCGTTCCGGAACCAGGCTGCTCGGGTAGGCTACCGGCGTCGCGAACATCCAGAACTGCGTCAGGAAGGGAATCGTATAGCGGACGTCGCGGAACTGCACGTTCAGTGCGGAAAGCCACAGCCCCACCGAGAGCGCCGTCGCCAGCGCCAGCAACAGGAACACGGGAAGCAGCGCCACCGCCCGGGTCGGCGTGATGCCGTAGTGCAGCATGAGCACCAGTAGCACGGCGAAGGAGATCGCAAAATCCACCAGGCCGGCCAAAACGGACGAAATCGGGACCACCAGCCGCGGAAAATAAACTTTCTTGATCAAGTTCTGGCTGCCCACCAGGCTGTTCGCCGACTCGGTTAACGCATAGGCGAACAACTGCCACGGCAGAAGCGCCGTATAAGCGAACACGGGATAAGGAACGCCGTCGGAAGGCACCTTCGCCAGTTTGCCGAAAAAAACGCTGAAGACCAGCATCGTCAGCACCGGCTGGAGAATGGCCCAGGCGGCCCCCAGCGCGGTTTGCTTATAGCGGACCTTGATGTCGCGCCAGACCAGGAAATACAGCAGTTCGCGGTACTGCCAAAGCTCGCGGAAATTAATACGCAGCCAGCCCCGGGAGGGCCGGATAATCAGGACTTCGCTGGGAGCCGGAGCCCCGTCAAGTTTTGGGAGCGCGGAACTGCTCATGGCGTATGCGCCGGCAAAGAGGCGGCGGAAGGGGCATTTTCCGGCCGCTTCAAGGTTCGGGAATCGGTCATGGTGCACGGCCGCACGCTCAGTGATCCGATGAGAGGGCGCGCCCCGGGAGTCCGGTAGGCTTCGATGACAGAGGCCGGATTGTGGTACATCACCGCGCCACATTGCATTCTGGATTGGCCGGAAGAGGAGTCCGCCGGGGGCCTCCCATCCACGGAGAACTCGTACAAGGCCAGATCTGGCCGATGGTCGGAGAGCGAGTAAATCACCCTCCTTGGAAAATAGACCGAAGGACCTCGCGTGTTTTTCACATACAGCTCCGCTTTGGCGGGGAGCAGCGAATCCAGAGCGCGAAAATCGTCGTCGAACGCCACATAGCGCCTCAAAAACTCGGACCGCGAGATCAGCCCGGTGTCCACGGCGAAAAACGGCCGCGCGTAATAGAGCTCGGCGGCCAGCCAGGGGACCAACCCGGCGAGGATCCAGAGTTCGTTGGGCCTCCACCATGTCGTCGACCGGCCGGCCGCCATACTGATGACCGCCACGATGGCCGCCACATATTGGAGGCCTCCCAGAAAACGCACGTCATGCGGCAACAACTTCGCGATTAGGACCAGTTGAACAAACACCAGGGCGGCCAGGAGCAACCAGCGGCGGCGGCGCAAACACAGGATCAGGCCGGCGCAGCTGAGGATCAGAAGAGGCGCGTTATAGCCGCGAAAGGCGCCGATGATCGCTTGTAGAAGTCCCGTTTGATTCACCCGGCGGCTGGCCTCCATGCTGGCAAAAACCGCCGGTTCGTAGGCGGAATGCCCAAAGAATCCCGCGAAAGCCGCGCCGAACGGCGCGCCGGTGCGGAGCCAGGACCAGGACACCAGCGGCCCCAGCACGAGGACCCATGCGGATGCCGCCTGGACGGCCACGATCGCGAGATCGCGCCCGGAGACTTCGGCAAGCACAAAAGCGCAGAGCGTCATTAGAATCGCAATTGGGACCAAAGACACCTTAGTGGACGCGGCAACCGCGGACGCGATGCTCGCCAGCAGAACGGAGCCTTTGGGCCCAAGCGCGGAAAACCGATCCGGCCATAAGACACACGCCATCGCCACGACGATCGCCAGATCGCCGAGCGCATGGGGGCCGCTCGTTACGTACCAGACAACGGGATAGAGGCCGACAAAGATGACGGCAGCCCCCGTTAGGCCAGCCGTGGCGCTATGGGCGAGTTCGGAGACCAGACCGTAGACGAAGAAGAACAGCGTCAGCGCGAAGCTAAAGCTCAGAATGTTGCCGGCATCCGGCGCTCCCATCGCATGGAACACGCTTTCAAAAATTTGATAGCCCATCTGTGGAGGCATGGACAATTCAAGTTGCTGGTACACTCGCAGCCCCCCATCCTCCAGAACGTAGCGGCCAGCTAGCATGTGATAGTGCAGTTCGTCGATCTTGGTGCTGGGCGCGAGCGTGGCCACGATACAGCATCCCAAGGAGACGGCGAGCATGAGTGCAAACGCGGCATTCAGTTTGGACCAGGAAATTCGCGCGATGGAGGAGACTTGCGGTCGCGGGGTCAAATGCCCCCCTACCCCAACAACAAGGAGCGCGAAAGCGGTCGCCCGGAGCGCTCCCGCATTCGTTCCGGCGATCGCCTGAATCTGGATAACAGCGGAGGCCGCGGCCATTCCCGTGAGCATGATCGCCGCCAGATATACATGCAGGCCGGGCCACGTTCCACGCCAGAGAGGTTTTGCGATGAGCCGGCCGAGGCCGCTGATGCCCACCACTGCCAGCGCTCCGATCACGGGACTGGGCATAGGGCTTCTCGCTCGAAACCGCGCCGCGGCGCCGATTCGTGCATGCTACTCTTTTTCCTTTTCCTTCTTCAGGCTGTAGTATTTCGCGTACCGGTCGTAATACTTCGAGTCGTAGCCGTAGCCATTCAGGCCCGGCACCCAGTCATTCAGAATCGTGCCGAGAATCGGAGTCCCGTCCTGCTGGAACTTCAACTTGGCCTGGCGGGCGGCGTCGCGCGTGGTTTTTCCCGCCCGAACCACCAGAATCACCGTGTCGCAGTGCTGGCCAATAATACGGGCGTCCGCGATTTGCAGCATCGGCGGCGTATCGATCAGCACGAAGTCGAATTCGGCCCTGGCAGCCCGGATCAGCTCCGCGAGCCGGGGCGAATACAGCAGGTTGGATGCGTTCGACACCGCGGGTCCGCTCGGCATAACGCACAGCCCGGGCACCATCGTTTCCACGACGATGGGCGGCTGCGGCCGGCCCAGGATGGGCGTATGGCCCTTTAACACCGTGCTCAGTCCTTGCGTATTGGAAACGCCGAACACCGTATGCTGCCGGGGCCGCCGCATATCGCCATCGATCAGCAGCACCTTCTGATTGATGTCCGCCAGCGCCGCGGCCAGATTGCTGGATACCGTGGTCTTCCCTTCAGCCGGACCGGCGCTGCACAGCGCGATCACCTGCGGCTGAATCCCGTTGTGCCCGGAAAACAGAATGGAGGTGAGCGTGTCATGGAAGGATTCCGCCAGCAGCGACGGCCGGCGGTGGTAGGTGGCCAGAGCGACATCCTGCAAATCGTTGTGAGGGCTGGGAATCAATCCTTGCCGGCCGCCGTAGAGTTTCGCGGCGGAGCCCGCCCGGTCCGATGGGATCACGCCCAGCTCCGGTACGTTTAAGTACAGAGTCGCGTCGCCGGGCTGCTGGAGGCTGCGGTCGGCGCGCTCGCGGACCAGCACGAATAAGACGCCCACTACCAGGCCGGCGAGCGAGCCCAACGCGGAGCTCTGGCTGATATTGGGTTTATACGGCAACCTGGGCGCCGTGGCGGGATCGATAATGCGGTAATTGCTCTCCCGCATCGCGGCCGCGATGCCCGCCTCCTTCACTTTCTGGAGCATCGCTTCATAGATTTGGTGATTCGTATCGGCTTCGCGCTTGAGAATGTCGTAATGCACCGTCTGAGACGCCTGATCGTTCACCAGCTTGAGCTGCCCGTTATAAGCGGACTCGATCAGCTTTTCGCGGCGCAGGGCTGCATCGTAATCGTTTCTGATCCGGCTGACCACATTCTGCCGCTCTTTTTCGAACGCTTTCTCAACTTCGTCGATTTGAAGCTGGATTTTGACGACCTTGGGATTTTCCGGAGTGAAAGACACCCGTAGCTCGGCAAGCTGGCGCCGCAGGTCGGCGAGTTTGTTCTGGTAGTCGCGCAGATTGGCATCATCCACCACTTCCGGCAAGGAGTCCAGCGGCGCCGACGAAACCAGTTCGTACTTGGACTGAGCTTTCACCCGCTCGGCTTGCGCGCTCAATAGCTCGGTTTGCAGCGCGCGCAGCTTGGCGGTGGTGACGTTTTCGGCGTGATCTTCCTTGCCGCCCTCACCTCCGTCGGTCATCTGGAGTCCGACGGCCGAAGCGTATGCCTGCAGTTGATCTTCGGATTTTTCAAGCTTGATCTTCAGTTCGTCCAGTTGCCGCGAAAGCCATTGGCTGGTCAGCGTACTGGAAGTCAACCGGCTCTCCAGGTCTTGCTCGATAAATTCGCTGGCCAGGGCATTGACGAAATCTGCCGCCGCATTCGGCGCGGCGGAGTCCGCGGAAATATCGATAATGCGCGTGTTTCCCGTTGCTCGCACGGCCAGGCTCGCCTGGGCCATCCCCAGCGCGCTCTCCCACGTCAAAGAATGAGAATGGTCCAACTGAAGCGCCTGTTTCCAGGCGAGAATCCGGTTTCCAGGCAGCGGCGCGGTGTTCACCGGTGACGGATGTTCCTTCAGCTTGGCCAGCGTTCGTTCCCGCAAGGACTGGCTCTCCAGAAGCTTGACTTGGGTCGAGATGTCGGCGACGGGATCGAGCGTAATGCCCGAAGTAGGCGTAACATCCTTCAGGTTAAGAAAATCATGGTTTAGCCCCTGTACTTCCAGGGTGGTGTGGGCCCGGTAGATGGGGGTTTGCGGCAAGGTCGACAGGAACCCGGCCAGGCCGCCCAAAACCAGAAGCACGATGACCGTCCCTTTGTGCCGGACGATAATCCGCCAATATTCAATGAGGCCGCCGCCCCCGCCGGCTTCCAGAAAAGAACTGGCCGGCTCGAGTGCGTGAGGAGAGAGGACCTCGATGGGCGTGATGGCCTTTTCGGCGCCGTTGCCATTGGCGTTGGCGGCCCCGCTTTGGATCTGCGGTCTTCTCGGCGTTTCCATGGGATCGCTCATTAAGGCACCCGGTAAATTACCGTCGTTATTCCCGCACCGGACAGCGCTTCCAATGTCCTCAGGCCGACGTCTTTCTTCAGGCTATTCGGCACGTAAAGAATATCCTCGGCCTGAAGCGGCACGTCGTTCGTTTTGCCTGCCAAAATCAGCTTCAAATTCACCGCAATTTCGGTTCGCGCCGATGACCCCGGTGTAACTCGAAGTATCTTCGTCTCTGTGGATTTTGCCGTTTTGCTGAGTCCCGAGGCGAGCGAAATGGCCTGGAGCACAGTGACAGTCTTTTGTTCGCCCAAGACAATATTTCCGGGCTTGAGCACCTCGCCGATCACATACACCATCTGAGCCTTCGGCACATTGATCAAATCGTTGGGCTTGAGAACGATATTCGCGGCTGGATCGCGGGCATCCATGATTGCCGCCAGATTCACATCCGCGATGCTATAAGCGCCCGTGTCATCGACATGCGCGCCCGGCAGAGGCAAGTCGCCGAAGATCCTCTGGCGCGTGATTCGGATACTGTAGCCCGCCTCATCCGCCGGCCCTCCCGCCGCGGCAAGGATTTCCACCAGCGTCTTGCGGCCTTGCAGTTGAATCACACCCGGGTTCTTCACCGAGCCAGTGACCGTGACGGGTTGGCTATGAGTTTCCACCAGGCTCACGGCCACATCCGGACTCACAATCAGCCGCTTCAGCCGGTTAACAACTTCCGTTTGAACTTCCTCGACAGTGAGCCCGGCGGCTTTGATTCGGCCTACCGTGGGCAAGTTGATGAACCCGTCCTCGCCGATCTTGATCTGTTTATCCGAGATCTCCTCCGCGTCGACGGCTCGAATCGAGATCACATCGTCCGGCCCCAGACGGAACGCCGGGTCGGAGGAATCGTTCGCCGGTGCGGCCTGGCCGTTCACCGCCCACGCGCCCGCCAACCACATTGCCAGCAGTACCGTGCCGAGAAACCTAGGCATTCGCATTGCATTGTCCTGCGCGCTTCGCTTCTGGTTCGCCTACTGCCAGGGCCAGCCTCTTCACTTGCCGATCGAGCATATCCACGCGCCCCACTAACTCCTGAAGCACGGACTCGATCGAGGAACTCGCTTGCTTGCGAACCAGGCGGTGCACTGCATCCCGCGCGAAATCCGAGACGCTGCGAACCCCTTCGTTCTCGCATACGCTTCTCAGGTTTGCGTATTCTTCTTCCGACAGCCGGAAACTGATCATTTTGCTCTTGCGTTTTAATACTGCCAAAGGGATCCTCCCTTCTAAGACCGGGCCCAGAACGGGCTTGCGACCGCGCCCGTTACTCTGCGCTTGTCAAATTTAGCTTCTTGAAATGCGTGCTAGTTGCGGAGCCAGGAGCGCAGAGGCGTGACCCACTCGCGTTGCACGCGCACGGCAACCGAGCGCTGAAGGAGTGTCACAGAAACCACCAGATGGTCGTCGCGCTCCGTGCTCAGAAGGATGCCTTCGACGC
>Ga0070739_10004796_pt1 | contig 15772 bp, 16 predicted proteins | sample Coa_R1_7_FD_66445 | JGI IMG/M metagenome (GOLD analysis project Ga0070739, IMG submission 66445) | Surface soil microbial communities from Centralia Pennsylvania, which are recovering from an underground coalmine fire - Coalmine... | ecosystem: Environmental > Terrestrial > Soil > Unclassified ... | reverse complement strand
TGCGGGAGCTGACCGACGGGTTCGCGGGCCTGGTCGTCACGACGGGCGGGACCGGCTTCGGCCCACGCGACCTGACGCCCGAGGGCACGCGGGCCGCCGTCGAGCGCGACGTCCCGGGCTTCGCGGAAGCGATGCGCGCCGCGAGCAACCGTCCCGGGCAGCCGTTCGGGATGCTGTCGCGCGGCGTGTGCGGCACGGTCGGCGCCGCGCTCGTGTGCAACCTGCCCGGGTCGGGCCGCGGCGCGCTCGAGTGCCTGGACGTCGTGCTCCCCGCGGTGCCGCACGCGCTCGACCTGCTGGCGGGCGGACACCCGCACTAACGCACTCGCGTGCCGGGCCGGACGGCCCGGCCGGTCAGATCCCGGGGTCGGCGGTGCCGGTCGGCGGGACGGGCGGCGCGGGCGTGTCGCCGATGCCGCGCAGGGGGGTCACGCCCGGGTGGTCGGCCAGCGCGGGGGTCTTCGACGCGCCCGTGGCCGAGCCGCCGAAGCGCGTGTAGCGCGCGGCGCGGCGCGACGCCATGGCGGCGAGCGCCTGCTCGGTCGTCGTCGCGCGTTCGATCGCCTCGGCCAGCTCCTCGCGGCTGCGCAGGATCCGGACCTGGCTCGACGGGGGATCGGCCGCGAGCTCAACCGACTGCGGGTCGATCTGCTCGAGCGCCGGGCGGCGGCGCGCCCAGAGGACGAGCATCGCCGCAACCACGACGACGAACACACCACCCGCGGCGACGGCAATCAACATCGCCATCACTCCTCTGACGTGCTCCGGTGCACCGAACGGGTTGCGAGTGCCTTGTTACCCGATCGGGAGGCCGCTGTCCCGTCAGCTCCGAGTCTTTTCCTCGTCATTGTGATGACGCGCGTCGCGCGTGACAAGCGATCCATCGCGACGCGCGCCCGCGCGATCGCGCGCGTGACGACAGGTCGTTCGCTCGGCGCGAGACCGCGCCGGCGGAGTCTCACCGCTCTGTATCTGATTGTCCGTCAGGTTCACTGGCGGTATCCTCGATATCCCAGATCACACAAGAGCAACGGCCCTCGGGGTTGGGTGGAAGTCCCGACCGGCGGTAGCCGCGACACTGGTCGCGGGAGCCCGCGAGCCCACGGCAGCCAGCCGTGCGGTCGACCAGGTGCCGGGCGCCGCACCGGCGGCGGCCGAAGTCCTGGGCCGACGGTCACAGTCCGGATGGGAGAGGGCGCAGACGTGGCCGCACGTGGCCACTGCGCGCTGTTCCCGCGCCTTCCCGCAGGGTCGGGAGGAACCAGTGCCCGCAGCGGGGGACGCAGGACCCGAGACCGACGCCCGGCTCATGGCGCGCGCGGTCGACCTCGCCCGCTCCGTCCGCCGCCACACCGCGCCGAACCCGTGGGTCGGCGCCGTCGTCGCGCACGGTGACGAGATCGTCGGTGAGGGTGCGACGTCGCCGCCCGGCGGGCCTCACGCCGAGATTCACGCCTTGCGCGCCGCCGGTGCGCGCGCCCGCGGCGCCACGCTCTACACCACGCTCGAGCCGTGCTCGCACCACGGCCGCACGCCGCCGTGCGTCGACGCGGTGCGCGATGCCGGGGTGGCGCGTGTCGTCGTCGCGCTCGAGGACCCCGACCCGAACGTCGCCGGACGCGGGATCGCCGTCCTGCGCGACGCGGGGATCACCGTCGACGTCGGTGCCGGCGCGCACGACGCCCGGGCGTCGTTGGCCGCGTACCTCCACCACCGCCGCACGGGGCGCGCGTATGCGCTCTTGAAGACGGCAACGAGCGTCGACGGGCGCGTCGCCGCGGCCGATGGCACGTCACGCTGGATCACGGGTCCGGACGCCCGCCGCGACGCGCACGAGCTACGTGCCGACAGCCAGGCCGTGCTCGTCGGCGCGGGGACCGCGCTGGCGGACGAGCCGTCGCTGACGGTCCGCGACGTCGACGACCCGCCGCGCGTCGCGCCGGTGCGTGTCGTGGTCGACGCGCGCGGTCGGGTCCCGGCCACCGGTCCGCTGTTCGACACCGCGCTCGCACCGACGCTCGTCGTCACGACCGACGCCGCACCCACGCGCGCCGTCGACGCCTGGCGGGCCGCGGGTGCCAAGGTCGAGCTCGTCGAACCGTCATCCGCCGGGGCCGGCGTCGACCTGGCCGGGACCCTCGCGGTGCTCGGTGGGCTCGGCGTGCTGCAGGTCCTCGTCGAAGGCGGCCCCACCGTCCACGCGTCGTTCCTGGAGGCCGGGCTCGCCGACGCCGTCGTCGCGTACGTCGCACCCGTCGTCATCGGCGATCGCGGGCGTCCTGCGTTCGCGCTGCCCGGAGCGGCGACGATCGGCGATGCGTCGCAATGGCAGCTCACGTCGGTCACGCGCGTCGGCAATGACGCCCGGCTCGACCTGACGCCGACGCCGGGAGCCATGGACTGATGTTCACCGGCATCGTCGAGGAGCTCGGGCGCGTGCGACGCGTGGACCACCACGACGGCGGCGCGCGGCTCGAGATCGGGTGCGAGCGTGTCCTCGACGACGCACAGGACGGCGCGTCGATCGCGGTCAACGGCTGCTGCCTCACGGTCGTCGGCGTCGGCGACGGCTGGTGGGCGGCCGACGCCGTCGTCGAGACGCTCGAGCGCACCTCGCTCGGCGGCCTGCGCGCCGGTGATCCCGTCAATCTCGAACGCCCCGTCCGCCTCGCCGACCGACTCGGTGGCCACATCGTGCAGGGCCACGTCGACGGCGTCGGCACCGTCGCCGGCCGGGAGCCGCTCGACGACGGGTCGACGCGCGTGACGATCACCACACCACCGGGACTGCTGCGCTACGTCGTCGAGAAGGGCTCGATCACCGTGGACGGCATCAGCCTCACAGTCGCCGCGCTGCATGGCGACGGCTTCTCGGTCGCCGTCATCCCGCACACGCTCGCGGTGACGACGCTCGGCACCGCGCGGCCGGGTGACCGGGTGAACCTCGAGGTCGACGTGCTCGCGAAGTACGTCGAGCGACTGCTCTCCGCATCTGCGTAGGGCGCAACGGAAGGACCGACGATGCCGTTCAGCAGGATCGAGGACGCGATCGAGGCGATCGGGCGCGGCGAGATGGTGATCGTCGTGGACGACGCCGACCGCGAGAACGAGGGCGACCTCATCATGGCCGCGGAGCGCGTCACGACCGAGGCGATGGGCTTCATGGTCCGTCACACGAGCGGCGTCATCTGCATGCCGATGCTCGGCGCGCGGCTCGACGAGCTGCAGCTCCCGTTGATGGTCGCGAACAACACCGAGCACCACCGCACCGCCTTCACGGTGTCGGTGGACGCGCGCGTCGGGACGACGACCGGGATCTCCGCGGCCGACCGCACGACGACCGTGCACACGCTGATCGAGAAGCGCACCAAGCCGGACGACCTGATGCGGCCGGGTCACATCTTCCCGTTGCGGTACCGCGAGGGCGGCGTGTTGAAGCGAGCGGGGCACACCGAGGCCGCGATCGATCTCGCGCGGCTCGCCGGGTGCTACCCGGCCGGCATCCTCGCCGAGGTCGTCAACGACGACGGCACGATGGCCCGTCTGCCGCAGCTCGAGGCGCTCGCGGCCGAGCACGGCCTCCTGATGATCTCGATCGCCGACCTCATCCGCTACCGACGCCACCAGGAGAAGCTGGTACGGCGCGTGTCGGAGGCGCGCATCCCGACGCGCCACGGCGACTTCACCGCGTACGTGTTCGAGTCTTTGCTCGACGGCGTGGAGCACATGGCGTTCGTGCGCGGCGAGGTCGCGGGCAAGCAGAACGTCCTCGTGCGCGTCCACAGCGAGTGCCTCACCGGCGACGTGTTCGGGTCGATGCGGTGCGACTGCGGCGTCCAGCTCGACCTCGCGTTGGCGCGCATCGCCGAGGAGGGCGAGGGAGCCGTCGTGTACCTGCGCGGCCACGAAGGCCGTGGGATCGGGCTCGGCCACAAGATGCGCGCGTACAACCTGCAGGACCGCGGGCGCGACACGGTCGAGGCGAACGTGGAGCTCGGCTTCCCGGTCGACAAGCGCGAGTACGGGATCGGGTCGCAGATCCTCGTCGATCTCGGCATCACCACGATGCGGTTGATGACGAACAACCCCGCCAAGTACGGCGGTCTCGACGGGTACGGGCTCGAGATCGTCGAGCGCGTCCCGCTCAGCACCGTGCCCAACCAGGAGAACATCGCGTACCTGCGCGCGAAGCAGGAGAAGCTCGGTCATCTCCTCGACCTCGGCGACGAGGGCCTCGGGACGAGCTGACGCATGGGTGAGTATTCGCCGGCGAGCGAGCTCGACGGGCGCGGGTTGCGCGTCGCGGTCGTCGCGGCGCGCTTCAACGACCACATCACGAAGCCGTTGCTCGACGGCGCGCTCGGTGCGCTCCGCGACGCCGGTGTCGACGACGACGTGCCCGTCCACTGGGTGCCGGGCGCGTTCGAGATCCCGATCGTCGCGATGCGGCTCGCGGCGACGCACGGGTACGACGCCGTCGTGTGCCTCGGCGCCGTGATCCGCGGCGACACGCCGCACTTCGAGTACGTCGCGGGGGAGTGTGCCGCGGGGATCATGCGGGTGTCGCTCGACACCGGTGTGCCGTGCGCGTTCGGCGTCCTGACGACCGACGACCTCGACCAGGCGCTGGCCCGGGCGGGCGGCGCGGAGGGGAACAAGGGCGCCGAAGCGGCCTGCACGGCGATCGAGATGGCAACGTTGCTGCGCCGTCTGCCCCATCCCAGGACCGGAGGCTGAGAGAGGACATGTTGCGGCTGGTGCTGCCGAAGGGGACACTCGAGCGCGCGACGCTCCAGCTCTTCGAGGAGGCCGATCTCACCGTCGAGCGGTCCTCCGAGGTCGACTACCGCGCGTCGATCGACGACCCGCGCGTCGAGGACGTCCGCATCCTCCGGCCCCAGGAGATCCCGCGCTACGTCGCCGGCGGGCTGTTCGACGTCGGCATCACCGGGCGCGACTGGATCGAGGAGACCGGCGCGGACGTCGTCTCGCTCACGCAGCTGCACTACTCCAAGGCGACCGCGCGCCCGATCCGCATGGTGCTCGCGGTCGCCGGTGACTCACCGGTCGCGTCGGTGACCGACCTGCCCGACGGCGTGCGCGTCCACACCGAGTACCCGGAGCTGACGCGCCGCTACTTCGAGAAGCACGGCGTCGACGCGCACGTCACGCTGTCCTACGGAGCGACCGAGGCGAAGATCCCCGAGATCGCGGACGCGGTGATCGAGATCACCGAGACGGGCCGCGCGCTGCGCGCCGCCGGACTCAAGATCGTCGACACCGTGCTCACGTCGTACACGGAGCTCATCGCGAACCCCGAGTCGCACGGCGATCCCGCCAAGCGCAAGGCCATGGAGCAGATCCAGACGCTGCTCACCGGCGCGCTCGAGGCCCGTGGCCGGGTGCTCGTGAAGCTGAACGTCGACGAGCAGCACCTCGACGGCGTCGTCGCGCTGTTGCCGGCGTTGAAGGCGCCGACGGTGTCGAAGCTGTTCCGCGTGGACGCCTACGCCGTCGAGGCGGTCGTCGCCAAGTCCGAGATCAACACGCTCATCCCCGCGCTCAAGGACCACGGCGCGACCGGGATCATCGAGCTGCCGATCTCGAAGATCGTCCACTGATGCCGGAGCGGCGCGGGCGGGTCGAGCACTTCGACGAGCGCCGCGGCCGGGGCGAGATCGTCGACGGCGACGGCACCCGCTATCCCTTCCACTGCACGCGCATCGCCGACGGCACCCGGACCATCCCGACCGGTGCGCGCGTCGTCTTCGACGTCGGGCCGGGCCCGCTCGGGCAGTGGGAGGCGATCGAGATCCGCCGGGCGTGAGCGCGTCCATGCGTCGCCAAACGTCGCTCTTCGACGACGAGCGACGCATGAACGCATGGGGCTTCACGGTCCTCTGACACTGCGGCCGTACGCTGCTCACGCGCGCGGCGGATGCTCGGTCGTCGGTCCCGTCCGGGGAGGTCCATCGTGCGACGTGCAGCCACCGCGCTCGCCGCGGTCATGTCGGTCACCGCGCTCGCCGCGTGCAGCGGTGGCGGTTCGACGAGCGCGACGAAGACGAAGACGGCCGCCGCCTCGGCGAACGACGGGATCCACAAGATCCAGCACGTCGTCGTGATCATGCAGGAGAACCGGTCGTTCGACTCGTACTTCGGGACGTTCCCGGGCGCGGACGGCATCCCGATGCGCGACGGCCAGCCGACCGTCTGCGTCCCCGACCCGCAGAAGGGCGACTGCGTGCGCCCGTACGCGGACCACGCGGACGTGAACGGCGGCGGCCCGCACAGCGCGGCCAACGCGACCGCGGACGTCAACGGCGGGAAGATGGACGGCTTCGTGGCCCAGGCCGAGGCCGGGCGCAAGGGATGCCTCGACCCGACCAACCCCGCGTGCACGAACTCGGCGACGCCCGACGTCGTCGGGTACCACACCAGGTCCGACATCCCGAACTACTGGACGTACGCCGAGGACTTCGTGCTGCAGGACCACATGTTCGAGCCGAACGCGTCGTGGAGCCTGCCCGAGCACCTGTTCCAGGTGTCGGAGTGGTCGGCCGCGTGCACGCAGCACGACAACCCGGGCAGCTGCCGCAACGCGCTCCAGTCGCCCGGGCTCCCGCCGGACTTCGCGGCGAAGCGCAACGCGAACGTCGCGGCGCGGCGGCCGCCGATCTACGCGTGGACCGACCTCACGTACCTGCTCCACAAGGACGACGTGTCCTGGGGCTACTACGTGCTGAACGGCACGGAGCCCGACTGCGAGGACGACGCCGCGGAGTCGTGCGCACCCGTCCCGCAGAACGCCAAGACGCCCGGCATCTGGAACCCGCTGCCGTACTTCGACACCGTCAAGAGCGACGGGCAGCTCGGCAACATCCAGTCGCTCGACAACTTCTACGCCCAGGCGAAGAAGGGAACGCTCCCGGCGGTGTCGTGGATCGCGCCGTCCGGATCGGTGAGCGAGCACCCGCCCGCGAAGGTCAGCGCGGGGCAGACGTACGTCACGAGTCTCGTGAACGCGGTGATGCGCAGTCCCGACTGGTCGTCGACCGCGATCTTCCTGGCGTGGGACGACTGGGGTGGGTTCTACGACCACGTCGTCCCGCCGACGGTCGACGAGAACGGCTACGGGCTGCGCGTCCCGGGCATCGTGATCAGTCCGTACGCGAAGCGCGGCTACGTCGACCACCAGACGCTGAGCTTCGACGCGTACGACAAGTTCATCGAGGACGACTTCCTGCACGGCCAGCGGCTCGACCCGCGCACCGACGGCCGTCCCGACCCACGACCCACCGTGCGCGAGGACGTGAAGATCCTCGGCGACCTCGCGAGCGACTTCGACTTCACCCAGAAGCCACGTCCGCCCGTCCTGCTGCCCGAGCGACCGCAGACGACGCTCACGGAACGAACGGGCGCGCGCGCCCCGTAGACTCCTGCGCTTTCCCGATGGAGCACGAGGAGCGGCGGAGCATGCCGGACGACGAGACGGGCCAGCCGAAGCGGTCGTGGAAGGACCGGCTGAAGTCGGCCGCGCAGACCGCGACGGAGAAGGGCAAGGAGCTCGCCGACCAGGCGAAGACGACCCTCGGCGAGCAGCAGGCCAAGCGGGTCGAGCAGTGGAAGGACGACCCCGAGACGCTGTGGTTCGGGCAGAGCCAGGACGCGGCGTCGAAGGCGACGGGCGTGTCGAAGGCCTTCTACCGGATCACGAAGGACCGGATCTGGATCGAGAGCGGTGTGCTCGGCGTGCGCTCGGAGTACGTCCCGATGTGGGCGGTCAAGGACCTCGACGTCCGCCAGAACGTGATGCAGCGGGGCAAGGACGTCGGCGACGTCGTGCTGTGGCTCGAGGACCCGTCGCTGGCGGCGGGCCAGGCCGGTGCGTTCGGCCTCTCGGGCGCGGCCGAGATGTCGGGCGGTCACACGAGCGGCGAGGTCGTGCTCGACAACATCGACGGCCCGTACCAGGTGCGTGAGCTGCTCATGCCGCTCGTGAGCGAGGCCCGGCAGAAGAAGCTCGTCGAGCGTCAGACGCAGTACATCCACCAGGTCAACCCGGCCGCCGCCGCACCCCCGGCCGCCGCGGCTGCGCCCGCCGCGCCGGTCGACGTCGCCGATCAGCTCCGCAAGCTCGCCGACCTACGCGATCAGGGCGTGCTCACCGAGGACGAGTTCCAGGCCCAGAAGGCAAAGCTGCTCAGCTAACCACCGTTGTGGTGACGGGCCCGGTGGTGCGCGGGACCGCGCTCGCCGCTCCCGCTCAGGTTGCACGCCGAGTTGACGAACGAGACGTGGGTGAACGCCTGGGGGAAGTTGCCGACCAGGCGCTTCGCCGACGCGTCGTACTCCTCGGCGAACAGCCCGACGTCGTTCTGCAGCCCGCGCAGCCGCTCGAACAGCGCGAGCGCGTCCCGGCGACGGCCCATCATCGCGAGGTTGTCGGCGAGCCAGAACGAGCAGGGCAGGAACGCGCCCTCCCCTTGGGGCAGGCCGTCGACCTCGCCGGTGTCCGACGTCTCGTAGCGCGCGACGAACCCGTCGTGCACGAGCTCGCGCTGGATCGCGTCGACCGTCGACACGACCCGCTCGTCGCTCGGTGACAGGAACCCCACGAGCGGGATCATGAGAAGGCTCGCGTCGAGGTCCTTCGATCCGTAGTACTGGACGAACGCGCCCCGCTGCGCGTCGTAGCCCTTCTCGCACACCTCGCGGTGGATCTCGTCGCGCACCGAGCGCCACCGGTCGACCGGTCCGTCGAGATGGAACCGCTCGACCGCGTGGACCGCGCGATCGAACGCGACCCAGGCCATCACCTTCGAGTGGGTGAAGTGCCGGCGGGGGCCGCGCACCTCCCAGATGCCGTCGTCGGGCTTCTTCCAACCCGACTCGAGGAAGTCCATGAGCACGCGCTCGAGGTCCCACGCGTCGGCCGTCGGGTCGATGCCGTGGCGGCGCGTCTGGTGGAGCGCGTCCATCATCTCGCCGTACACGTCGATCTGGTACTGCCCCGACGCCGCGTTCCCGATCCGGACGGGCTTCGACCCCTCGTACCCGCCGAGCCAGTCGAGCTCGAGCTCGGGGAGTCGGCGCTCGCCCGCGGGCCCGTACATGATCTGCAGGTCGGCCGGGTCGCCGGCGACGGTGCGCAGCAGCCAGTCCCGCCACGCGGTCGCCTCGTCGAGGTAGCCCGCGATCATCAGGGCGTACAGCGTGAACGTCGCGTCACGCAGCCAGCAGTAGCGGTAGTCCCAGTTCCGTACGCCGCCGAGGCACTCGGGCAACGACGTCGTCGGGGCGGCGACGATCCCACCCGTCGGCGCGTACGTCAGGGCCTTCAGCGTGACGACCGAGCGCTGCACGTCCTCGCGCCAGTCCCCGTCGTAGGTGGAGCGCGCCGACCACTCGCGCCACCACTCCTCGGTGCTCGCGACGGCGCCGAGACCGTCGATCACGTCGTCGCACGTGAGGAACGACGGGCAGTACTGCAGCACGAACGGGACGTCGTCACCCGCCCGCACGTTGAAGCTCGCGACGGTCGTGCGCTCACCGTCCTCGTCCTCGCCGTGCGTGGGGACGTCGGTGCGCAGCACGAGCGCGTCGGGTCCCGCGACGCCCCGCAGGCAACCGTCGACGTTGCGGACCCACGGGGTGATCGACCCGTAGTCGAACCGCATGACGAGCTGCATGCGCATCCGCACCGTCCCGCGCAGCCCGGTGACGATGCGCACGACCGAGGGGTACTCGCCGCGCGTCGGCATGACGTCGGTGACGCGCACGTCGCCGTCGACCGTGTCGAACTCGGTGTCCAGCACGAGCGTCCCGGGCCGGTACGCCCGACGGGTGCGGCGCACCTCGGCCTCGGGCGTGATGATCCAGCGGCCGTTGGCCCGGTCTCCGAGCAGCGCCGCGAACACCGCGCCGGAATCGAAGCGGGGGAGGCAGAGCCAGTCGATCGAGCCGTCCCGACCGACCAACGCCGCCGTCCGGGTGTCGCCGATCAGGGCGTAGTCCTCGATGCGCTGGGACATCGCGCCATTGTCTCGCGTCAACTGGAGACGTCCGGACGCTCCGTCGTCTGCGACACCTGCACGAAGGCGAGGCGAAGCTGCGCGACCGCGTCCCGCAGCGGGACGGCGTGCTCGCCGAGACGGTCGCCGAGCCCGTCGACGAGCGCACCCATCGCGTCGATCGCGAGCGAGGCCTGGGCGAGGTCCGGCGGGGCCTCGCCACCGAGGCCCAGGTGCAGGACGGCGAGCTGCCACATCCCGATCGCGTGGTTGGCGACGATGTCGGCGACGGGCGTCCGCGCCAGCCGCGCCATCGCCTCCCGCATCTCGGCATCTTCGGCGTGCGTGGTCGGCTGCTCACGTGCCGCGTCGTCGGCCTGCTCCGCGACGGCGGCGTCGTCGGCCGCGGTGCCGGCCGGCGGGGCGTCACGGACGTCCCGTTCGGGCTCGTGCTCGCCGTATGGTGTCCAGAGGCTGCTCACGCTGGTAACCTCGCTCACTGCAACACGTCACACCAGTTGCCCACATCAGTCACATGGGAAGTGGGTCGAACCGGTCCCCGGGGCGCACCGCGCACCCGCCACGCCGATTCTTCCCCACCCGGCCCCCTCACCACGGTCACGTGGTCCCGCGGGCGTCCGGGTTCGTTGGTGCTCAGGCCCCGGCCTCCGCGCGGCGGACGCTTCCCGTGTCCGCCGCCTGCTCGTTCGCAGGCGGTCCGTACGAGAGAGGTGATGCTCAGATCGCTGCTGCGAACGAAGCCAGGATCAACGACCGGATCCGTGCCCGCGAGGTCCGTCTCATCAGTGAATCGGGTGAGCAGCTCGGGGTGAAGCCGCTCCCGCAGGCGCTCCAGATCGCCCGGGAGCAGGAGCTCGATCTCGTCGAGGTCGCACCGAACGCGAACCCGCCCGTGTGCCGGATCATGGACTACCGGCGCTACCAGTACGAGCAGCAGCAGAAGCGGAAGGAGTCGCGCCGGCGGGCCACGAACGTCGTCATCAAGGAGATGAAGTTCCGGCCCAAGATCTCCGGTCACGACTACGAGACGAAGATGAAGAACGTCGAGCGCTTCCTCGGCGAGGGCAACAAGGTGAAGCTCACGATCATGTTCCGCGGTCGCGAGATGGCTCACCCGGAGCTCGGGCTGAAGATCCTCAACCGGATCGCCGAGCAGGTCGCCGAGATCGCCGTGGTCGAGTCGGCGCCCCGCCAGGACGGCCGCAACATGACGATGGTGTTGCACCCCAACAAGAGGCCGACCGCCAACGCGGCGCCCCGTCGCGCCGCGCGTGGCGAGGAGCCCGCCGAGACCGCGCCCGCCGCCGCGGACGCGACAGGAGCACGCTGATGCCGAAGATGAAGACCCACCGTGGCGCCGCGAAGCGGTTCACGATCACGGGGACGGGCCGGATCCGCCGGCGCAAGGCGTTCCGCTCCCACCTGCTCGAGAAGAAGCCGACGAAGCGGACGCGCCGGCTCGGGCGCCCCGCCGAGGTGACCGGCGGGGACCGCAAGCACGTCGAGCGCCTGCTCGGTCGGTAGCTCGGCCGCTCCGCACGATCGCGTCAGACGGGAAGACGAAGCGCAGGCGTGGCCGGAGGCCGGGACGCCGGAGCGGAGTCGACCAAATAGACCGGAAGACGAAGCGCAGGCGTGGCCGGAGGCCGGGACGCCGGAGCGGAGTCGACCAAATAGGAAAGGATCACGACGATGGCCAGGGTCAAGCGCTCGGTCCACGGCAAGAAGCACCGCCGGGCCGTGCTCGAAGCGGCCCAGGGGTACTCGGGTGCGCGCAGCCGCAGCTTCCGCAAGGCCAACGAGCAGGTCATGCACTCGCTGCAGTACGCGTACCGGGACCGTCGCGCCCGCAAGGGCGAGTTCCGTCGGCTGTGGATCGTGCGCATCAACGCCGCGTGCCGCGAGCACGGCATCAGCTACTCGCGGTTCATCGCGGGCCTGAAGGCGGCCGACGTCGACGTCGACCGGAAGGTGCTCGCCGACCTCGCGGTCCGCGACGCGGGGGCGTTCGCCAAGCTCGTCGCGACCGCGCGCGAGGCGCTCGCAGCCTGACCGCGTCGCCGCGCACGCCGCCGCTCGGTCCGCGGCACCACGAGATCCGCGAGCTGCGCGCCCTCGTCCGCGACGGGCGCGCCCGTCGCGGACGTCGCGCCGTCGTGCTCGAGGGGGCTCGGCTCGTCGACGGCGCGCTCGACCGCGGTGCACCGCTCGTCGCCGCGTACGTCGATGCTGCCGCGACACGCGGCGCTGACCGCCGGTTGCTGGACCGACTCGCCGATGCGGGCGTCGCGACGCGCGTCGTCGCGCCGGGGGTCCTCGAGCGCGTCGCGTCGACCGTCACGCCGCAGCCCGTGGTGGCGGTCGCGACGTGGCGCGACACGTCGCTGCACGACGCGACCGGCTGTGCCGACGCGGGCGCGCCCGTCGTCGTCGCCGTCGACGTCGCGGATCCCGGCAACGCGGGGACGATCGTGCGCAGCACCGAGGCTGCCGGGGGTGCCGGACTAGTGTTCTGCGGCAATTCGGTCGACCCGCACAACCCCAAGGTGCTGCGCGCGTCGGCCGGTGCGATCTTCGGTATCCCGGTCGTGGAGGGCGAGGACCCGGTGCACGTGCTCGACGCGCTCGGCGCGCAACGACGTCGGAGCGTCGCGGCCGTCGCGCGTGGCGGCGTGCCGTACGACGCGTGCGACCTGCGCGGTGGCGTCGCGATCGTCGTCGGCGGCGAGGCCCGTGGGCTGCCCGATGCGGTCACGGCGCGGGTCGACGAGCGGGTCACGATCCCCATGGCCGGACGGGCGGAGTCGCTGAACGTCGCGGTCGCGTGCTCGGTGCTCGTGTTCGAGGCGGCGCGCCAGCGGCGCGCGGGTCGTGAGGCGTGACGACGTGAACGCGACGGACGCGACGGCCCGCCTCGACGACGCCGCGACCACCGCGGCCGCTGACGTCGCGCGCGCGGCGTCCCTCGACGAGCTCACGGAGATCGAGCGCCGCTACGTGGGCAAGAAGCGCTCCGTCGCGAGCGAGGTCAAGGACGCGATCAAGTCGCTCGCGTCCGAGGAGCGTCCCGTCGTCGGGAAGGCGCTCACCGTGTTCCAGTCGCGCGTCGAGGAGATCGTGGCCGAGCGCCGCGCGGCGTTGCAGGCCGCGGACCGCGAGCGGTCGCTGGCGCGCGACCGGCTCGACCTGACGGTCGGTGGCCACGGCCGCCGCCGCGGGCACCTGCATCTCGTCACGCAGGTGCAGCGCGAGCTCGAGGACGTGTTCGTCGGCCTCGGGTTCCAGGTCGCCGAGGGACCTGAGGTCGAGACCGACTTCTACAACTTCGAGGCGCTCAACATGCCGCCCGCGCACCCAGCGCGCTCGATGTGGGACACGCTCTACGTGAAGCTGGGCCGTCCCGAGCAGGTGATGCTGCGCACGCACACGTCACCGGTGCAGATCCGGGTCATGCAGTCGCGCACGCCGCCGATCTACACCGTCATGCCCGGTCGCTGCTACCGCAAGGAGACGCTCGACGCGCGTCACTCACCCGTGTTCCACCAGATCGAGGGCCTCGTGGTCGACAAGGGGATCACGTTCGGTGACCTCGCCGGCACGATCGAGGCGTTCACGCACGCGTACTTCGGGCCCGACAAGGAGTCGCGGCTGCGACCGTCGTACTTCCCGTTCACCGAGCCGTCGGCCGAGTTCGAGGTGACGTGCGTGTTCTGCGACGGCGCCGGTTGCGGTGTCTGCTCGCGGACGGGCTGGATCGAGCTCGGCGGCTGCGGGATGGTCGACCCGAACGTGTTCGAGGCCGTCGGCATCGATCCCGAGGAGTACTCCGGGTTCGCGTTCGGGTTCGGGCTCGACCGCATGGCCATGGACCGCTTCGACGTCGACCACATCAAGACGTTCTTCGAGGACGACGTGCGCGTCCTGGAGCAGTTCTAACGCATGCTGGTCCCGCTTTCGTGGTTGCGCGAGTTCACGCCGATCGCGGCGTCGACGTCGGAGATCGTCGACGCGTGCAACCAGCTCGGCCTCGTCGTCGACGGCCTCGACGAGCCGGGGCGCGACGTGGAGGGCGTCGTCGTCGCGAGAGTCCTCGACGTGCGCGAGCACCCGAAGAGCACGAAGGGACTGACGCTCGTCGACGTGGACGCGGGCGGCACGACCACGACCGTCGTCTGCGGCGCGCGCAACGTCGCGCCCGGCGACGTCGTGCCCTACGCGCCGGTCGGTGCGCGCATCCCGGGGCTGACCCTGAAGCGCAAGCCCGTCGCGGGGATCGAGTCCGACGGGATGCTGTGCTCGGCGCGTGAGCTCGGGCTCGGGGACGACCACTCCGGGATCCTCCACCTCGACGACGACGCGCCCCTCGGCGCCGACGTGCGCGAGGTCCTCGGCCTCGACGACGTCGTCCTCGACCTCGACATCACGCCGAATCGTCCGGACGCGATGTCGATCGTCGGCGTCGCGCGCGACCTGGCGGCCGCCTTCAACACGCCGTTGCTCGTGCCCACCGCGCCGCCGAGCGAGGTCGGCGGCGACGTGCGCGGCATCTCGTTGTCGGTCGAGGCGCCCGGTGCGTGCCCGCGCTACGTCGCGCGCGTCGCGTCGGTGTCGCTCGGCCCGTCGCCCCGCTGGATGCAACGGCGACTCACCCTCGCGGGCATGCGCCCGATCTCGAACGTGGTGGACGTGACGAACTACGTGCTGCTCGAGCTCGGCCAACCGCTGCACGCCTTCGACCTCGATCGGCTCTCCGGGCGCGGCATCGTCGTGCGCGTCGCACGCGACGGCGAGCGGATGACGACGCTGGACGGTACGGAGCGCGTGCTGCAGCGCGAGGACCTCCTCATCTGCGACGCGGAGCGCGCACCCCAGGCGATCGCGGGGATCATGGGCGGCGGGTCGTCCGAGGTGACCGACTCGACGCGCGAGATCCTGCTCGAATCGGCGTACTTCGATCCCGTCGGGATCGGTCGCACGTCGAAGCGTCTCGGGCTGCGCACGGAGTCGAGCGCGCGGTTCGAGCGCGGCGTCGATCCGAACGGCGTGCTGCGCGCCGCCGACCGGGCGATCGAGCTCCTGGTCGACGTGGCCGCGGCCGATCCCGCGCCGGGAGCGTGCGACGAGTACCCGGCACCGATCGAGCCCCGCCGCATCACGATCCGCACGACGCGTGTGAACGCGTTGCTCGGCACCGAGCTCTCGGACGACGAGATCGGCGAGGCGCTGGTGCCGCTCGGCATCGACCTCGAGGGCAGCGGTGCGACGCGCACAGCCGTGACCCCGACGTTCCGTCCCGATCTCGAGCGCGAGGTCGACCTCGTCGAGGAGGTGGCGCGTCGCGTCGGCTACAACTCGATCGCGCGTCATGTTCCGAGCTCGGGCGAGCACGCCGGCGGGCTGACCGCGCGCCAGCACGAGCGCCGGCTCGTCGTCGACGTGCTCATCGGCATGGGCTACGACGAGGCGTACACGCTGCCGTTGCTCGCGCCCGCGGACGTCGCCCGCGCCGGGCTGCCACCGGAGGGCGTCGAGCTCGAGAACCCGTTGCGCGCGGAGGAGTCGTTGCTCCGCCCGAGCCTGCTGCCGGGCCTGCTCGGCGCGGCCGCGTTCAACGCCGGGCACGGTCAGAGCGACCTCGCGCTCTTCGAGGTGGGGCACGTGTTCCTGCCGCCCGAAGGTGCGGGCCCGTTGCCCGACGAGCGCGACCGCGTCGCGGTGCTGCTGTCGGGCGCGCAACA
>Ga0070739_10004793_pt1 | contig 15777 bp, 14 predicted proteins | sample Coa_R1_7_FD_66445 | JGI IMG/M metagenome (GOLD analysis project Ga0070739, IMG submission 66445) | Surface soil microbial communities from Centralia Pennsylvania, which are recovering from an underground coalmine fire - Coalmine... | ecosystem: Environmental > Terrestrial > Soil > Unclassified ... | reverse complement strand
GACACCGAACGCGGGGGTTGAGACGATCATGGCCTGCGTCCGTGCACTGCGCGAAGCGGTGGGCGCGGCGTCGTGAGGACCCACGTGACTCGAGTGACGGACTAGGTCGAGGCGGTCGATCGATCCGCGCCGTGCGGCCGTGGCGCGCGGCGAGCCTGCCGCGCGACGCTGCGCGAGACCATATTTCCTCTGTCGCTGACCTCAGAGATTCTCGACGGCCGCCCGGCGCTCGAGTCCCTGTGCGATGTTCTCCCACAGTTGCGCGCAGGCTCGCGCGGCTTTGGCGATGATCGCGGCCTGATGCGGCGGCACCCGTGTCGCGTAACCGGCCTCCTCGATGCGGATGATGCGGGTGTCAAGCCAGCGGATCAGGGTCCTCCCGTCCTCGGAGTAGCGCAGCGCGGGGTCGCGTCGCAGCGACTCGAGCACGTTGACGAGGTTGACCGGTTCCGGCCGGGCATGCGGACCTGGATCAGCTGCGGACAGCACAGCTCCGGCTCGGTCGCCGTCGCCGGGCAGCAGGCTGCGCCCCTGGCGCAGCCGGTCACGCACGTCCCGCGCGGTACCCACCGAGATTCCGGCCTGCCGGGCAACCTCGCGTAACGAGGCCTTGGGGTTGCGCTCCAGCACCTCGCCCGCGCGGATCCGCCCGGCCGCGACGTTCAGCGGGCGCAGTCGTCCGTCCGCTCCGACGCGCATCCCGGACTGGTCCACATCAGCGCAGGAGCCGACTCTCAGCGCGGCGACGGTCTTCGTGGCCAGCCCGGTCTTCGCCGCGATCAGCCGATCTGACCACTCGGGATAGCTGCGGATGATCCGCGCCGCGCAGTTCTTCCGGTCGTGCAGGCTCAGCGGGAGTCCGTTCGCGACGTTCGCCTCGACCGCCTTGACGAACGCCTCGCGGTCGGTTCCGTCGAAGAACTCCACCTCGATCGCGATCGCCCCGGCGAGCCTGGCCGCATGCAGCCGGTGTACGCCGTCGATGACGCGCATCGTCGCACGATGGACCAGGATCGGCGGCAGACGCGTTTCGACGGCAGCGAGGATCCCGACGTACTCCTGGTCGATCCCGTCCGTACGCGGCGACTCTCCGGCACGCAGCAATTCGAGTGGAAGGAAGGTCGTCGTCGCGGGCGATAGTTCGCGCGTGGATCGGTCGGAATCGGCAAGAAGGGCGTCCAGCATTTAGTCTCCCGGGACAGCGCCGCGCAATGATGTTCGCCATACACGCTGTCATCGGGCGCTACCTCACCGGTACCTTCCGACTACGTCGCATCTCCCCGCAGCGCCAGCAGGTCACCGAACTCGTCACCATGGCCTTCCAGAGCACTGCTTGGGCGGACTCGACGGGCAGTGCCAGCCGATTCGGCCGCCATCCGGCGGCGCTCGCCGCCGCTATGGTTCCAACCGAGCAGCCAAGTCCTCGATGTCGGCTTCGAGATCGACGAGTACCATGTCCGTGACATAGCCGAGCTCGCGGTTCACCCGGATCATGTGCGAGTTCTCAACGGCTGACGCGGTGATAACGCTCTTGAGCGCGGGATACTCGCTCGTCAGCCAGCGCATCATCTCGGCTTTGATGTAGCGCCCGAGACCCCGCCCGCGGAACGCGGGCAGTACGGCGGTGTCCTCCTGGTGGCCGCGATCCGTCTCGTTCACCCGCATTTCCATCTCGGTCAGCCCGGCGATCGTCCCGGTGGGCTCGTGGACGGCCGCGACCACATACAGCTTCGTGCCGATCGCCCTGGCGGCGGCCTCGTGTCGGCGGACTTGTTCCACCGTCCAGGTCGGGTGTGTGTATGACTGATCCCCCGTCGGGGCGTCTGTGATCGCGGTTCGCGCCCGCGCGTACTCGACGACGAATTCGTCGGGGGTCGAGTCGACCCACCGCAGGGACCGGAATTCCGGCGGTGCCGATACCTGCCACAGCGCATTGGTGGCGTCGTTGACCGCCAGCGACTGGACAGCCACCCGATGAACCGGGTGAAAGCCGTGGCGCCGCGCCCAAATATCGCCGGTCGAGCCCTCCCTCATCCCCTGGCTCGCGATTACGTGCCGGCCGTCGGCGTGTAAGGACGGTAATGCCGCCCGTACCAGTGCCGCCCCGATGCCCTGTCGCCGCATGTGCGGCAGGACCTGGACATTGACAACGCCGATGTGCTTGTTCTCCGCAGGCGGGAAGTAAGCCATGACGACGGCGACGATGGTCCCGTCGACCCGAGCGACCCAAGCGCGGCGTGGTCCGATACGGGCAGTGGGCACGCTCATCCGCTCGGCGAAAGCCTCGAACGACGGAATCGGCAGGTCGGGAAGATCCTCGCGCTGCACGCCGGAGACCACCCCGTAAACCTCGACGAGGTCGCGGTGCGCAGCGGCGGGGGTGAGCTCCTCGAGCTTTATCTCGGTCATATACGCTCCCAGGCGGATGAGATCTGTCGGCCCAGCCCGTGGTCGGCCGGGACGTGTGGTGCGGCGGATCGCTGTCCGCTCTCCGCGGCGATCATCACGAGCGCGATCATGATGAGGCCGAAGCTGAACAGGCCGAGCGTGAGAATGATCGCCGCATGGAGACAGACGGCCAGCCCTAAACCGCCTCGGCGGATACGAGGAGAGCCAAGGGTGGCTGCGGCTATGCCGAATTCCGTGGCGACGGCGCCCCACGTCATCGCGGTGCCAGCCCAGGAGATGGACAGCAGGGGCTCGATCAGGCCGCGCACGCCAGGGGGAACATTCCAGCCCGGTGCCATGAGCACCGTCCGCAGCGCGGTTCCGTCGCGCCACGCTGGGTAGCTCAGCTTTGATATCGCCGCGTTGACGTAGATGATGACGACCTGGCATCTGAGCACGAGGTGGGCGGCGCACGAAATGCCCCGCCACACCGGCTCCAGGCCCGAAACCGGACGCTGCCAGTGCCAGACCCGGCGATCACCGAGGCAGTAGGGGATCAGAAGCATCGCGAGTATCTCCGCTACGGCATCGCCGCCGTTGCTAGCCGTGATACGCGCGCTCATGCTGAACGTGATGTACCAGTGCGGTACGCACAACCATCGCGGCCAGAGACCACATATGACTCCGACCAGCACGGTGCAGGCTACCAACTCGGCTATGGAGGACGCCGCATTCCCGGAGCCGGCAGCGCACCAGAGCGTCAGCGAGTTCACGCCGCGGCAAAGACTGCCGCCCGACGCCCACGGGGTGGCGCCGAACAGGAGGCGCTCTGGATTGGCTAGCAGGATGCTGAGTTGCGCCGCGCCGAGCAGCGATCTTCCGGCAGCGAACAGTCGTCCCCGCGCGTCGAAGGACTCGAGTTGCGACGACCAGCGCGTCAGTGCGGACATGAGACGGCGACCAGCGCGGCTGGTTCAGAGCCTGCCTGCGCGGCACCGAACCCGACGTCCGGCGGCTGGGCGACGAACAGGTTAAGTCCGCAGATGAGCGCCGGCTGATAGACGTTGACGAGGTGGGTTGGCGTCATGCCGTCGAGGCACGATCCTAAGGCGGACGCACGGCAGGTGGTCCAGGACTTCGCAGGTACCCGCGAGGCCAGGTACGTTGCTTCCGTGAACGCGGCCTGAGAGGTGCGATTGAGGCCCCACCGATCGCCGCCGGTCGCGAACCTGCTCTCGATAGGCCCAGAGGTCCGCCCGTCGCCTGCCACCGGGAACACGGTGACGACGGCATTGTTCCCAGCGCTGGCGAAGAAGCCCCATCCCTGGGGCCAGATCGCGCGGTACGTTGCTTCGTACCGGTGCAGCCAGGACGGCACGCCGGAAGCCGGCAGCTGAGTGCAGGCGGTCAACAGCAGGACCGTACCGAGCGCCGTGATCGCCGCGACGAAGCCTTGCTGGCTGGTGAGTCGGCCTGGCTCCGTCCGGCCGGATCTCGGCGGCGCGAAGCTCATCAGAAGCCGGACAGGTTCCAGTCCGAACCGTGGGGGCTGACCGACTGCGCGTCGGCGCTTCCGATCCCGGCCGTGAATGCCAACACGACGATCGCTACGAGGATGCCCAGCAGAGCGTAGCGCTTCATTACCGTCCCTCCCGTGTCGTTGCCGCAGCCCGTCTACGTTTCGCGACTACTCTGCGCAATCTGCCTACCATGCGGCTACTACGAGTATCCGGCAGCCTACCATTCCACTACTCGTGGGCCTTCTAGCAGCGTTACTGATCCTTAGCAGACAATTGGCTTATGGTTGACTTGGAACGAATCCGCCCTACGAGCCGTCCACGGGGTAGCGTCGAGCGGCGCAACCTTTAATCCACGGGGTGGGGGCATGACTGGACCGAGCGGGCGAGGAGCCGCTGCTGCGGCGCGGGACACACGTCGGCGGGAGGGCGACGCCGTGGACGTCAGGATTCTCGGCCCCGTGGAAGTCTTCGTCTCAGGCCGGCCGGTCGATCTGGGCGGGAGCCGGGTTCGCCGCCTTCTCGCGCTGCTGGTTGCCGACGGCGACTCGGTGACCTCGTTCGATCGGATCTCCGACGTGCTGTGGACCGATCCGCCCCGATCCGTGCGTCAGCAGGTGCACAACGTCGTGCGGCTCTTGCGCGTGTCTTTGGCCGAGGCCGGCCCCGAGGTCTCGGTCGTGACGGTCGGCACCGGATACCGGCTCGAAGTGCCGAGGTCGTCGGTTGACATGTGGCGGTTTCGCGACCATGTGCTCGAAGCCGAGAGGTCCCAGGCGCTGGGCCGCATCGAAGAGGCCCTTTACAGCCTCGAGGCCGCGCTGGCGCAGTGGCGGGGTGAGCCGTTCTCCGGGCTGGACGGACGGGAGCGGCTGGACGCGTTGGCTACCACTCTCACCGAGGAACGGCTTACTGCCGCCGAACGCCTCGCGGAGCTGCGCATCTCGTCCGGAGACGCGAGTAGTCCGACGGACTATCTGCACCGGTTGATGTTGGAGTATCCGTTCCGCGAGTCGCTTCGCGCGCTTTATATGCGTAGCCTCCATCTGCGTGGCCGTCAGGCGGACGCGCTGACCGTGTTCAACGAGGGGCGACAGTTGCTCGCCGAGGAACTGGGCCTCGATCCCGGCCCGCAACTGCGCGCGGCGCACAGCGAGGTGCTCGGTGGCGGCCAGCAGGCGCAGCACGGGGTCCCGGATGACCGTGTGACCCCACACCCGAAGCCGGCCGCTGAGACCGAGGCGCCCGGTCCGATCGCCCAGGCCGGCCGTTTCCTGCCGCGGGACATCCTCGAGTTCACCGGGCGCGGCGAGGAGTTGCGCCTGCTCGCGGACAGCATCCGGCGCAGCAGCGGCAAGGCGTTGGTCATCTCGGCGATAGACGGCATGGGCGGCGTGGGTAAGACGACGCTCGCGATCCATCTGGCCCATCAGGTCGCCGACAGCTTTCCGGACGGTCAGTACTACATCGATCTGCTCGGATTCAATGTGGCCGCCGATCCGATGCCGCCCATCCAGGCGCTGGGTCTGTTGCTGCGCGACAGCGGGGTGCCGCCGGAGCGGATCCCCTCGGACCTCACCGGCCGCAGCGCGCTCTGGCGAGCGCAGCTCGCCGGCCGCCGGGCCATCCTGGTGCTCGACAACGCCGCGGATGCAGCCCAGGTTCGCCCGCTCCTGCCGGGTTCGCCGCAGGCCCTGGTGCTGGTGTCGAGCCGACGGCGGCTGAGCTCCCTCGAGGGATCGACCGGGCTCTCTCTCGACGTTTTTCCACAGGCCGACGCGCTGACCCTCTTCAGCTTGATCGTCGGACCCGGCCGGACGAACGCCGAGCGGGACGCCGCGGCGAAGGTGGTTTCGCTCTGCGGCTGCCTTCCCCTTGCCATCCAGGTGGCCGCGGCGCGTCTACGGGACCGTCCCGCCTGGTCCGTCGCCTACCTCGCGGAACAACTACAGGAACAACGCGCACGGTATCGCGTGCTGTCGTCCGGCGATCGCAACGTGATGAGCGTTCTCTCCTGGTCGTACCACCACCTGACCGGAGTCCAGCGGCGTGTCTTCCGGCTGCTCCACCTGATTCCGGGACCGGACTTCGACGTGCCCGTGGTAGCGGCGACCGCTGATCTCTCGTTGGATGAGGCCGCAGCCTGCCTCGAGGAGCTGTTCGAGAGCAACCTGGTCCGGCAGCGCTCGCCAGACCGATATCAGCTCCATGACCTGATCCGGGACTGTTCGCGCGACATCGCGACGGCGCGCGCCGACAAGGCCGAGCAAACCCTCGCCATGAGCCGGATGTTCGACTACTTCGCGTGCGTGGCCGGCGCCTGGTGCGCGCCTATCGCGACCAAGAAGATAACCCGGTTCACGCCGACCGTCGAACACTCGCCCGCGCAAGTGGAAACGCCGGCGTCGACGGAACTCGCCGTGCGGGCGCTCGACGCCGAATACCGGAACATCGTCGCCGCTCTCAATATGGCCGCCAACGAGGGCTACCACGCGCAGGTCTGGCAGACGGTATGCGCACTCATCCCCTACTTCGCCATACTCAACTTCAACACAGAGACGGTAAGCCCGCTGGAGCTGGGGCTTGCCGCGGCCCAGGAGTCCGGCAGTGAACTGGGGCAATCCATGTGCCTCATGGGCCTGGCGCACGCGCACCACATCGCGGGCCGGACCGACGAGGCCCGCCGCTTGGCCGCGCAGGCCCTGCGCCTGAGCCGCAGGCGCGGCGACAAGGCGCGCGAGATCAACCAGCTGACCAGCCTCGGTGTGATGCATTTCAACGACAACGACTTCGACGGGGCCATTCAGCACCTCGTCGAGGCGCGGAAGATCGCGGAGGAGACCGACGACGCCCAGGCGATCGCCGAACTGGCGAACAACCTGGCCGTCATTCGCCGGAACTTCGGAAATCTCGAGGAGGCAGAAGAGCTCTTCAGCCTCGCGCTTCGCTATTACGAGACCGTGAGCAATCCCCGGTCACAGACCCTGGTCATGGTCAATCTCGGGCACGTGGCCTACTTGCGAGGCAAGTACGACGATTCATCGATCTTCTTCGAACGGGCATTGAAGCTGAGCCAGCAGGCGCACAGCCGGTATGCCGAGATATTCGCAAAGACCGGACTCTGTGTCGTTCGGCGGATAACCCGGGACTTCTCGGCTTCGCTCGACTTCGGGCGTGAGGCGCTGGTCACCTCGCGAGACGCCGGCATTTACGAAGGTGAGAGCGAGGCCCTTGAAGCGTTGGGCGACACCTACCTGGTCATGGGAGACACGAGAGTCGCGGAAGAGATCTTCGACCAGGCAGGGAAGGTAGCCGCCGAACATGGCTCGGCTCGATATATGGCCCGCTGCCGAGAGGGGCAGGCGCACGTCGCCAGCTCCAGGGGAGAATTCGACAAGGCCAGGGAGCTTTGGGCCGAGGCTCTCGAGACTAACCCGGGGGGCGTCATCCACGTGGCCGGCGCACGGCTGCACCTGGCCGCCGCCGACCCATCGTCCGTGACGTGCTGGCGGTGCGTGCTGGCCTAATACGACAACGGCACTGCGTACGAGAGCGTCTAGCAGACCGGGTTCAACGTCTTCGGTGAACCCCCTCGGCGAGAACATCATTATCCCCTCAACCGAGGGCGCTGTGCGTGCCTAAACTCAAACGCCCAGGTAGCAGTGTTCTCGAGAGCCACCCGGGGCGGCATATGAGGATACGGACTCATAGTCTTTGGGAACGCACATGCCTCGGTCGTGCGCTGAAGGCTGCGCAACCCAGGGCCTCGGCGAGTTGACGGGTCGTCGGGTTGGTCCTGATTCGGGAGATGGCGGCTCTTCTGGGTTGCGGGGTTGAGATGGCTGCGGCCTCGCGGATCGTGCGACGTGGGTGCTTAGGCGTTGGTTGACGGGTTGTGGCGGCCGTGGGCCGTCGCGGGCGACGGTCTCGGCTACGTGGTTGGCGCCCTCGGGGCCGGTGTTGGTGGTGGCGTCTCGGGCAGCAGATCGGCGATCTGCTCGGCCAGTGCTCTCGCATCGACACGGGCATGGGTATCCAGCCGCCGCGGCCATTTCGCCGCACACGAGGAGCCCGAAGCGCTCGCACACGACATCGCAGAGTTCTTCAGAACGTTCCGGTCCTGACCTGGTGCGGGCGGGCGGTCGGTCGGCCAACGCAATCCGCAGCGGGTTGGATCTCCGCACGCGGGTAGGCGATCATCGGAGACGTCGTCGAGGATGACCGATTACTTACCAGCGAGGCAGTGCTCGTGAATCCGGAGATGGAAATGGCACGTTTGCAGGGACGCCACGCCCTCGTCACAGGCGGCACCGGCGGGATAGGAAGGGCGATCGCCCAGGCGTTGGCGCGCGAAGGCGCGTTCGTCGTGATCAGCGGCCGCGACAGTGAGCGCGGTGCGCAGGTCGTCGACCGCATCCGCGAGCAGCACGGTAAGGCCGAGTTCGTCAAAGCCGACCTGGCCAGCGGCGAGGCCGTGCGGCGGCTGGCCGATGACGCGCTGGCCGCCGCGGATGGGCGCATCGACATTCTGGTCAACAACGCCGCCCACATCCTGCCCCCGCAGTCCTTGCTGGAGAGCACCGAGGAGCAGATCGACACGACGCTGGCGCTCAACGTTAAGGCACCGTTCCTGCTCACCGCCGCGCTGACGCCCGGCATGGTCGAACGCGGCGCCGGTGCGGTGATCAACATCGGATCGGTCAGCGGCGTGCACGGCAAGGAGGGCACCGCCCTGTACGGGGCGAGCAAGGCCGCACTGCATTCCCTGACCAAGTCGTGGGCCGCGGAACTGGGCCCGAAGGGCATCCGCGTCAACGCCATTGCGCCGGGACCGATCGCCACCGAGTTGAACGCGGCGCAGATGCCGATGTGGGAGCAGGTGACCGCGAGCAGCTATCCCGCCCGACGCCCCGGCACCGCGGCAGAGATCGCCGACGTCGTGGTCTTCCTTGCCAGCGATCAGGCATCGTATATCCACGGAGTACTCTTGCCTGTTGATGGTGGGCCACTGACCCGCTGAACTGGCGTCACACGGCGTGACGCTTTCATGCGAGCCGCTTTTCAGTCGAGTGCTGCCAGGCCGGCCTTGGTCGCGTCCGCGATCAGGGCGTCGGCCGAGGTGGCGTTTCGGATGTGACGGTCGGATTCGATGGCGATGACGAGCGGTGCGCCGGTCGGGGGCCACACGACGGCGATGTCGTTGCGTGTGCCGTAGGAGCCGTTGCCGGTCTTATCGCCGACTTTCCACCCTGCTGGCACGCCGGCTCGGATGTAGGGGCCGCCGGTCCTGTTGCCTAGCAGCAGGCTGGTCAGCTGCTCGCGTCGTGCGGGGGAGAGCAGGTCGCCGAGCACGAATGCGCGCAGGTCGGTGCCGAGCGCGCGCGGTGTGCTCGTGTCGCGCAGGTCGCCGGGAGTCGCCGTGTTGACAGTGGGTTCGTTCCGGTCGGCGTGTGTTGTGGTGTCGCCGAGGTCACGTAGTGCGGCCTGCAGGCCGGCGGGGCCGCCGATTTGGTTGAGCAGCAGGTTCGCGGCCGTGTTGTCGCTGTACTGCAGCGCGGCTGCGATCAGCTCATTGATGGTCATGCCGGTTGCCACGTGTTTCGCGGTGATCGGGGCGTAGGACTGGAGGTCCGCCTTGGTGTATGTCACCACCTGGGCGAGCTGGCTGTCGGAGTCTTTGCGCAGCAGGACTCCGACGATCAGGACCTTGTACGTCGACGCGTAGGCGAATCGCTCGTCGGCGCGGTAGGTGACGGTGCGGCCGGTTCGGGTGTCCAGGATGTAGACGCCCAGGCGGGCGCCGAACTGTTGCTCAAGTTGCGCGAACGCGCGATCGGTTGCAGATGGCGTCGTCGTCGTTGTCGCCGCCTGCGACGGCGCGGAGTTGGCTGGTGCGCCGGTCTTGGCCGTGGCGCAGCCGCTCAGCATGCTGGTCGCCAGCAGGAGCACCGCAGCGGCGCGTGGTGCGGTTCTCATGTCCATCAGCCTGCGGCATCAGCGGTGTTGCGATCAAAGACACCAGGGACTGATTGTCCTGTTTCATCCGGTGGATCGACGGTCGCTGTCACCGCCCGTGCTCGTCGTAGCCCTGCACGCGGAAACCGCTCGCCGCGTGGAGTGCGGGTGCACTGCGCACGCGGCGAACGGCGGGTCCGCTCAGCTGGTGGAAGCGGCGAAGTTGACGAACCGCGGGCCGTAGTAGACCGGGGCGTCAAGGTTCGTATAGGCAGCCATCAGCTCGTACTCGTCCGGATAGAGCTGCTCGAGACGGCGTACCACCTCCTCCGGGACTTGGTGCCTCATGATGTTGAAGCATGAGGTGACCCGCATCTCGTTCATCTGGATGACGGCCTCGCCGAGGCTGGGCCAGGACTGCTCCGGCACGCCGTTCCACGCGTCGTCGAGGGCTGTCATCATCGCCGTGTAGGCCGAGTCGAAGCCCTTGAGCGCCTGGCTGACCTCCGCCGCGTTCGGATCGAGTTCCAGGATCGCGGCGTATCCGTCCCTGGGCACGGCCAGCGTGTTGATGACCACCGGCCAGGCGATCGGCTCGCCCTGGAAGTACGAGCGCTCCGTCTCCGGGGTGATCGGCTGCGAGGCGACCGGTGGCAGGTAGCGGGCGCCGTAACGCAGCTCGGCGAAGCGGGCGTAGTGCGAGATCTCGTTCTGGGAGTCCGCGCCGGCTTCCAGGGTTCCGGCCGCCGCGCCCTCGCCCTGGCCGCTGATCATGTCCAGGCTGGCGAGGAAGTCCTCGACCGCCTGGTCCGCGCCCTTTGGCGTGAAGGTGCGGTAGCCGAGGTTCCCGCCGACCTGGTTGGCCGGGCCGCCGCGCGCGACGGCCTTGCGGATCGCGTCCGCGTTGTCCAGCACCGCCTGCCGGATGACCTGGTAGAAGCCGCCGATCGTGGCGTACGCCGGGTCGCGCAGTTCCGGCGGCAGCATCGACTCCGGCGCCTCGATCCGCATGAAGGTCTCCAGCTGGCGCGGCGAGAGCGGGGCGAGCACGGCGGTCAGGTCCGGCGCCACCTTCCCCGGCAGGCCTGCCGACGGGAATCCGGGGTCCAGGTCCTTGATCCTTGGCGAGCCGCCGAGCGCGGCGAGCATATTGCACGCCGCCGCCATGTGCAGCATCTCCTCCATCAGGACGCTGCGGATCGTGTTGTAGGACGGGTAGTTCTGCACCTCGAGCGAGTACATCGCGGCGCAGTACAAGGGCATCGTCGAGTGCTCAAGCGCGATCGCGGTCTGCAGCGCGCCGCGGATCCAATTGACGTCCCGCAGGTAGCGCGGCGTGACGGCCTTGGATCCGGTGCGGGCCCGCGACGTTCCCGCGTCGCGCACCGGGGCTTGCAGGGTCGGCATCGTGTCCCTCCCTTCTGACGGTGACGGTTCTGCTCCCGCCGGCCCGGCCCGCTAGGCCGCGGCGGGCTCGGGCAGCAGCATCGCCTGGAAGTAGTCCTGGAAGCTCTCCTCCAGGTCGGCGTGCTGGTAGAACTCAGGGCCCTGCTCGTCGAAGATCGCGTCGCCGATGCCGCTGAGGGTGTCGAACATCATCGACACGATCGTGCCGACCTCCCGGCCCAGGTAGTGGGCGACCAGCGCTACCGCGGAGCCGTTGACGCCGTACGAGCCCGTGGCCGTCCAGATGCGCTCCTCGGGGTTGCCGATCCACATCCGCCGGCCGACCGGCACGTTGATCCCCTCGGCGCGCAGCCCGCGGGCGACCGCGGCGACGCAGGTGACCGGGGCGCCGCCGAGGATGCCAGCCCGCGCGAGCACACCCACGCCGGAGCAGTTCGCGGCGACGACCTTGCCCTCCTCGTGGTGCCTGCGGATGAGCTTGAGCACCCGGTCGTCGGTAGCCAGGGCGCCGGAGCCGACGCCGCCGGGGACGTAGAAGATGTCGTAGAGCCGGTCGTCGTCGAGCGCGGCGTCCGGGATCACCTGGGTGCCCATCTGCATGGTGACGACGCCGGGGTTCAAGCTCACCAGCTTGACGTCCAGCTTCGACGGGGCGACCTCGCGCTGCCACGGGGCGATCGCGCCCGAGACCACCATGGACGCGCCTTTGAAGATCTCCAGCGGGGTGATCGTGTCCTGCTCACTGCACTTCTCGTAGGCGAGCACTGCGATCGACTCGATGTTCGTCATGTCGGTGCCTTCCTCGGGTTAGGGCTGATCGGGAGACTGACTTCGTAAGCTGATCTCAGGGATTGAGGCGATTGATATGCGGCGGGGTGCCGCGGCGCGGCGGGCGGTGCGACGGCGACCGCCGCGCCGCGGCTGATTCGGGCGGCTCAGTTCCCGCCGACGCCGCCGGGGTAGCGGCCGGTGCGCACCCACTCGTCGATGGGTCCGCGGTCGGCGGTGTCGACGTACTCGATCCGGGTGCCCAGCACCGGGTCCACCGCGGTGATGAGGGCGAACGGCACCGCGCCGGGGCCGGAGCGGAACGCGGCGTCGATGCCGATGCCCTGCTCCTGCAGCCGCTCCAGCCGCCCGCGCATGTCCGGCTCCCAGACCCCGTAGTAGAGGATCTTGCCGGCGTGCTCCGCGGAGGTGATGCCGGAGCCCGCGGCCTGGATCAGCTCGTAGTACGGCGGCGCGGTGCGCGAGAACACCGCGACCAACTCGGCCGGATGCGGGTCCGGGTCCTCGAGGCGCGGGATCTGGAACACGGCCGGTTCAGTGAATTCGATGCCGAACACGTCCGAGTACCGGGCCACCGCCTTCTCCAGGTCCGGGACCACGATCCCGGTGTGGAAGAACGACGGGTCCGCCGGGGGAGCGGGCAGCAGCTCACGGTAGGTGGTCACTTTCGGCGGCTCTTCGAGGCAGTCGAGCAGCTTGGGAATGAACTCCCGCAGATAAGGGGTCTGCTTGTGGGCGTCCAACGCCGCCTCGTCGCGGTACTGCTCGATCACCAGGCGGCGGCGTCCCGAGGACTCGGTGCGCACATAGTCGAACCGCAGGCAGCCCGGCTCATGCTCGGCGATGTCGGCGGCCAGCTGCGCCATCAGCGCGTCCAGCTCCTCCTCCTTGCCGGGCTTGACCAGCTGAGCCGCGGTCGCGGTGATCATCGCGACTCCCGTGCGGCGGCGAGCTGACGCACCGCCAGCTCGGCGACCCGGGCGGCCGAGGCCGGGTTCTGGCCGGTGACCAAGCGCCCGTCGGCGACCGCGTGCGGGGCGAAGTTCGGCGCCTTCGTGTGCTTGGCGCCGCGCTCCACCAGCGCCGTCTCCAGCAGGAACGGCACCGTCTCGGCCAGGCCGACCGCGGCCTCCTCCTCGTCCGTGAACGAGGAGACCTCGCGGCCCTCGACCAGGTACGAGCCGTCGCTGAGACGGAGATTGACCAGGGCGGCCGGGCCGTGGCAGACCGCAGCGACCACGCCGCCGCGCTCGTAGATCGCTGCGGCCAGGCCGGTCAGTTCGGCGTTGTCGGGGAAGTCCCACATGGTGCCGTGGCCCCCGGCGAAGAAGATGACGTCGTAGTCCTCCGCGCGCAGCTGCTCGGGCCGCGGGGTGGCGGCGAGCGCGGCCTGGTTGGCCGGGTCGGCGAGGTACTGCGCGACGACGGTGTCGTCGGGCTTGACGCCGTCCTGCGGCGGCCGGCCGCCCTGCACCGAGACGTACGCGATCTCGAAGCCCTCGCGGCGGAAGACGGCGGCGGGGTGCGCGACCTCCGGGACGTAGAAGCCCGTGCTGCGTCCGGTGTCGCCGAGCTCGCCGTGACTGGTCAGCGCGAACAGAACTGTGTTGGCCATGATGGCTCCTGAGTGTGTGCGGCTGGGTAATACGGCCGCGGCGGGTGCCGACGGCCGGCGTGGTTGAAGCGTGTGCTGAGATCGAGCGGTCGTGCTCCCGGCCCAGGCAGCGCCGCGCCGGGTACTCACGGTCAGGCGGCCAGGTCGGCTAGGTCCGGCAGGCGCAGCCGCGGCAGACCCGCGCGCTTCGCCTCCGCCTCGTGCTCCGGGGTGTGGTAACCCCAGGTCGCCCACAGTGCGCGGGCGCCGGTGCCGGCGACCTGGACGGCGTTGGTCAGGTTGTCGTCGATGAAGGTGCATTCGGCGGGGCGCACGCCGTACCGCGCGGCCAGGGTTCGTACCGCATCGGCCTTGCGTGAGGACTCGCCGATAACCTCCGCCACTGTGTCGTCGACCTTGTGGTGGCGCAGGATCCGCCACACCGAATCCGCGTCCTTGGCCGTTACGATGCACACTTTTCCGGCGTGCCTGCGCAGCAAGCCGTCGACGCCGGGATACAGCGTGTGCAGTCCCGTCCAGTACTCGGGTTCCTCGTCGCGGCAGCGGGCGCGCGCCGCGGACGCCTGGGCGGTGAATTCGGCCACGAACACGTCGGCGATGCTGCGGTAGAGCCGGTCGAATCCGGCTTGGCTGGTCAGGTACGCCGCCATCGGCCGATGGGCCGTGACGAAGTGGTCCAGCGTGCGGGCGTAGTCGCGGATCGTGCGGAACCGCTCCAGGAACCCGCGCGGCATCGCCGGGGCGTACGCGCTGACCGGCGCGCTCGGCGCGGGCGGATGCACACCGAGCCAGGTGACCAGGGCGCATTCGGTCAGCGCGTCGCAGATCACCCCGTCGAAATCCAGGATGAGCATGGCGGTTGCCCTTTCAGCGGTTGCCTTTCAACGGGAGCCCGGCGGCGGGTGCGGGGGACGGCCGCGGTGAACCGGAGGGGGAGCGGATTCGTCCGCCCGCACCACGCCACGCCGTGACTGGTGCCTCGGGTCAGGCGGCGACGGGTTCGGCTATCTCGGCCGCGTGCGCAGCGGCGCGCGCCTCGACGGTGGCGAACACCGCCTGCATGAAGCGGCCCACGTAGCCGTAGTACGAGCAGGTGATGATGTTCTCGTCCACCACCACGTCCTTCTCGTGCACCGTGGCCCCGGCGTTGATCACGTCATCGCGCAGCCCGATGTAGGCGCAGGCTTGACGGCCCTTCAGCACCCCGGCGCTGATCATGATCCACGGGCCGTGGCACAGCCCCGCGACGACCTTGCCGGCGCGGTCCATGCCCGCCACGAAGTCGAGCACTCGGCGGTCCTGGCGCACCCGGTCCGGAGCCTCGTGGCCGCCGGTGAGGATCACCGCGTCGTACTGGGCGACGTCCAGCCAGTCGAAGGAGACCAGCGGCGTGGCGGTCTTGTCCATCGGCAGCGGGACGCCGTACTTGCCGGTGACGCCGGAGCCGTCCTTCGTGGCCACGTCGACGTTCCAGCCCTCTTCCAGAAGGCGGTAGTAGGTGTATACGACATCGTGGTCCTGAAAGCCGGGACCGGTGATGATGACGGCGCTGCGGGTCATATTCGTTCGTTCCTCTCCGTGTGTGTGATCTGCGTGATCGGCGGGCGGCCGGGCCGGCCCGCGGGTCTCAGCCCTCTGCCAGGCTGAGGTAGTACTGGTCCACGGCCGGCCGGCGCGGGTCCTCCCGGCGGGCGGCGAGGATCTGCAGCTCGCCGGCGACTACGCCGGACACGCCGAGCGGGATGTGGAAGAGGTCCTGCTCACGGCGTCGGTAGAAGATGTCCATCCCGGCGCGGATCTCGAAGCGGAAGCGGCCGTCCGGGCAGCCGGTGCGCAGGCGGGCGCTGGGCAGGTACGGCACCGGCCGCGACGGCGCGGTGTCGTTCAGCTTCGCGTGCTTGCTCTCGTAGCCCTCGCGCTCGCGGTTGTAGCCGTCGCGCAGCCTGATCAGGTCGAACTTGTTGCGCGGAGCCTCGACCTCGACGAGGTGCAGTGGCTCGGTGCCGGTCGAGCGGGTCCCGTGAAATGCACCGGCTCCTATGCGCACCGCGGTGCCTTGCGAGACTGGCAGGTCGCCCGAGAGGGTGTTCATCACGCCTTCGCCGG
>Ga0070739_10004791_pt1 | contig 15778 bp, 13 predicted proteins | sample Coa_R1_7_FD_66445 | JGI IMG/M metagenome (GOLD analysis project Ga0070739, IMG submission 66445) | Surface soil microbial communities from Centralia Pennsylvania, which are recovering from an underground coalmine fire - Coalmine... | ecosystem: Environmental > Terrestrial > Soil > Unclassified ... | reverse complement strand
TCCGCGCGCCGACCTTCCCGCTGCTGATGGCGCTCGGCTACTGGATCGGCCTGTACTGGAGCGTGGCCATCCTTACCGCCCTGCTGGCCGGCCGCCTGCAGCACGCCCTGGGGCAGAGCCGCCGGCAGGCGCGCGCGCTGAGCCAGTTGAGCGCCGAGCTGGAGGCGCGGGTCGCCGCCCAGACGGCCGAGCTCGCCCTCCGCGCGGCCCGCGCCGAGGCGCTCTACGAGGTGAGCCGCGCCCTCACCAGCACGCTCGACCTGCCGACCGTGCTGGCCCTGATCACCGAGCAGGCGGCGCGGCTGCTCCGTTTCGACGGCTCGCTGGTGCTGCTCGCCGAGGACGGCGACGACGGCTTCCGGCTGGTGAGCGCCTACCACGAGCCGCCCGGCGTCGTCGAGGCGCTGATGCAGCGGGACGTGGTCCTGCACACGGTCCACGAGCGCCGCCAGCCGACGGTGGTGGACCTCACGCCGCCCGGCGCGGCGGCGCCGGCCGGGGCGCTGGTGCTGCCGATGGCCTACGGCACCCGCGTTGCCGGCGTGCTGGTCCTCATCGAGGTGGGCAGCACGGCCGAGCGCGGCGCGGACGACCTGGCGCTGGCCGAGGGCTTCGCCAGCCAGGCCGCGGTGGCGATCGCCAACGCGCAGCTCCTCGTCGAGGCGCGCGAGGCGGCCACGCTCGAGGAGCGCACGCGCCTGGCGCGCGACATCCACGACACGCTGGCCCAGGGCCTGACGGGGATCGTGGTGCAGCTCGGCGCGGCGCAGCGGGCCCTGAGCAGCCTGCCCGCCGCGGCCGGGGAGCACCTCCACCTGGCGGGACAGATGGCCCGCGAGTCGCTGGCGGAGGCGCGGCGCTCGGTCTGGAACCTGCGCGCGCCGGCCCTCGAGCGCGGCGACCTGGGCGACGCCCTGCGCGGCCTGACCGCGCACCCGCTGCCCGGCGGGACGGCGGTGCGCTTCGAGCAGGTCGGCGAGCCCTGGCCGCTGCCGGCCGACGTGGAGGCGGCGCTGCTCCGGGTGGCCCAGGAGGGGCTGGCCAACGTCGCCAAGCACGCCGGGGCGCGCACGGCCAGCGTGACCCTGGAATACGCCCCCGAGGCGGTGCGCCTCTGCATCCGCGACGACGGCGTGGGCTTCGACCTGGCTGCCATCCAGGCCCGCGCGCAGGCGCCAGGCCCGTGGGCGGGATTCGGCGTCCTCGGGATGCGCGAGCGCCTGGCGGCGCTCGGCGGCGCACTCGACCTCAGCAACCGCGGCGGCGCGCAGGTCGTGGCGATCGTGCCGCGGGAGAGCCCGCCGGCCGCGGCGCGCCCGCAGGAGAACGGCCTGGTGTCACCGCCCGTAGACGCCGCCCCATGACCCTCGCGCGGGCGCTCACCCATTGGTGTTAGCGGCCCCTCACCCATTCGGGCCATCGGCAGCCCACCGACTTTCACCAGCACGCGACCCCCCACTTCCCCGATGCCTGCTTCTCGGCGCCACGCCTATGCTGACGTGAGTCGTGGCGCATCGCCAGCGCCACGCCAGCATGTCGTGGAGGTTCGAGCTTGCCTCGCCGCAATCGATCCATCGTCGCGGCCGGCCTGGTCGCCGTCGCGCTCGCCGCCGGCGGAGCGCCGTCCGCCGCCCTGGCCCGGGGCAGCGACCAGGCGCCGCCGCCGGGCGGGCCGTCGATCTTCTCCTGTGCCGGCCTGCCGGGCCCGGGCAACGGGCCGGCGCCGGGGCCGCCGGCACAGGGCGGCCCGCCGCCCCCGCCGGACCTCGGTCCGCTCGCCAGCCGCCTGGCCCAGAACCTCGGCATCGGCGTGGACCAGGCGCAGCAAGCCCTGCAGCAGGCGCTGCCCCCGCCTCCGCCGGGTGGCGGCCCGCCGGGCGGCGGCCCACCGCCGCCGGGCGGCGGCCCGCCACCCCCTCCACCGGGCGGTGGCCCTCCGCCTCCACCAGGGGGCGGCCCACCAGGAGGCGGCCCGCCGGGCGGTAGTCCACCGCCGCCCGGCGGCTTCGCCGGCGGCGGCCTACCGCCATTCCCGCCCCCAGGCGGCGAGGACGCGCTCAACCGCCTGGCGCAGAGCCTCGGCGCGTCCGCTGACCAGGTGTGTAGCGCGCTGCGGCCGTAGACGGGCTCGCGGCAGACGGCGTGACTACCAGGGCGCTAGAGCCCGGCGATGGGAGGTCTGATGGCGTTAGACCTTCCGCCGCCGCTCGGCGGCCCAGGACGGTGAAGCAATGGCTCTCGGCGAATCGGCACGACGCTCCCTGGCGGCGACGCGGCCGCGGTCGCTGGCCTGGTCGTGGGAGCGGGCAGCGCTGGGCGGCATCCTGTTCGGCGCGACAGCGCTGTACCTCTGGCGCCTGGACCAGAACGGCTACGGCAACGAGTACTACGCCGCCACCGTGCGGAGCATGCTCACGAGCTGGCCGAATTTCTTCTTCGCCTCGTTCGACCCGGGTGGCTTCGTCAGCGTCGACAAGCCGCCGCTGGCCTTCTGGGTCCAGGCCGCCAGCGCTCGACTGCTCGGCTTCGGCGGGCTGAGCCTGCTACTGCCGCAGGCGCTGGCCGGCCTGGCCAGCGTGGGCCTGGTCTACGCCCTGGTGCGGCGGGCCTTCGGAGCGCTGGCGGGCCTGCTCGCCGCGCTGGTACTCGCCATCACGCCGATCGGCGTGGCGATGAGCCGCGAGAACCATCCCGACGGCCTGCTGGTGCTGACGCTCCTGCTGGCGGCCTGGGCGCTCTGCCGCGCGGCAGAGACCGGGCGGCTGCGCTGGCTGCTGCTGAGCGCGGTGCTGGTCGGCCTCGGCTTCGACGAGAAGATGCTCCAGGCGCTGATCGTTCTGCCCGGCTTCTACCTGGTCTACTGGCTGGGCGCACCCGTGAGCTGGCGCCAGCGGCTGGTTCACCTCGCCGCGGCCAGCGGCGCGCTCGCGGTCGTGGCGCTGTCCTGGGCCGTGGTCGTCGACCTGACGCCCGCCGAGCAGCGGCCCTACGTCGGCAGCAGCCAGACGAACAGCGTCCTGAACCTGATCGTCGGCTACAACGGCCTGGGGCGGGTGGCCGGCGAGCCGGGCGGCATGGGACCGCCGCCCTTCCCGCCTGGCGGTGCGGCGCCTGCCGGCGGCCCCATACCGCCCGCTGGGCCAGGGCAACCGCCGTCCGCGGCGCCGGGGCAGCCATCGCTCGGCGATGCAATACCGCCGGGCGCCCCGCCCTTCCCGCCGCCCGGGGCGCCCCCGTTCCCGCCGGGCGCGCCCGGCTTCCCGCCGCCGCCGCCGTTCGCGGCCGGCCAGCCGCCCTTCGGCGGGCCCCCCGGCCCGATGGACGGCGGCCTACCCGGACCGTCGCGGCTACTGGGCCGCCAACTGGTCGAGCAGTGGGGCTGGCTGTTACCGCTGGTCGCCTTCGGGCTGCTCGCCGCCCTCCCGCGCCGGCGCCCTCGCCTGCCGCTCGCGCCGCGCGGCCAGGCGCTAGTGCTCTGGACGACCTGGCTGCTGGTCCACCTGGTCGTGTTCAGCTTCGCGCGGGGCATCTTTCACCGCTACTACCTGGTCATGCTCGGGCCGGCCGTCGCCGCCCTGGTCGGCATCGGCGTCGCGGCGCTGGTGGACGCCTACCGTCGCCCCGGCCCGCGCGGCTGGCTGTTGCCGCTAGCGCTGCTCACCAGCGGCGTGTTCGCGGCACGGCTGCTGGCCGACTATCCGGACTGGAGCGGCTGGCTCGCGCCGGTCGTTGGCGGCGTCGCCGCGGCGGCCGCGGCGGGGCTGGCCGCCTCGCGGCTGGCCGGCCCGTGGGTACGGCCGGCCTGGGCCGGCGCGGTCCTGGCCGTCGGACTGCTGGCCCTCGCCGTCGGGCCGCTGCTCTGGTCGGCCACCCCCGTCCTGGCGCGCGGGGAGGGCGGCATCCCGTTCGCCGGCCCCGAGCTGCTGCGCGGGATGGGCCTACCAGGCCCGCCCGGCCCGCGCGCCGCCGAAAGCGGGGCGCCCAGCCGGCTCGTCCAGTTCCTCGAGGCCAACCGCGCCGGCCGGAAGTTCCTGGTGGCCGCGCCCAGCGCGATGGTCGTGGCGCCGATCATCCTGCAGACCGGCGAGCCGGCCATGGCGATGGGCGGCTTCATGGGCGCCGACCCGATCCTGACGCCGGAGCGGCTCGCGGCGCTGGTCGCTGGCGGCGAGGTGCGCTACGTGCTCGGCTCGCCGGCGGATGGGCCGGGGAGTGGCCCCCCCGGCCCCGGCACGCTGGGCCCGCTGCTGAGCTGGGTGCGGGCGCAGTGCACGCCGGTCGCGGCGGAGCTGTGGCGATCCGCCGACGAGCCGCTCGGCTTCTTTCCGCCCGGCCCGCCGTCCCCACCGCCCGGGTTTGGCCCGCCCGGCTTCGGCCCGCCCGGCGGCCCACCCGGCCCGCCGGCCGGCTTTCCGCCGCCCCCGCCAGGCGGCGGGGCGACACAGCTCTACGACTGCGCCGGCTAGCGAGGTCGCCGCGGCCAGGCCAGTCGGCGCTCGAACCCACTGCGCTCGGATCTCCAGCGCTCGCCACGTCACGAAGGAGGGACCACGCGACGCGTACTCATGCCTACCCGACGGCGCCTGCTCACGTTCGCCGCAGAACCCTCCGTAGAGCGTTAACAGGTCGTCCACATCCTACGGTCGGCAAGCCGTTAGTCTGGTAGTAGGCCACCTCCGCCCCGATCGATAAGGAGAGACCGGCATGTCCCGACCCCGAGCCAAAGAGCGCCTGCACCTGATCGCGGTGGCGCTCCGCTCCGCGCCTGCTCGTCCGCTGCGGTTCGCGCTTACCGGCGGCCTGGCGGCCCTGGTCCAGCTCGCGCTGCTGCACCTGTGGACCAACCTCGGCTGGGACGCCCTGCTGGCGAACGCCGTCGCGATCCTGCTCGCCGCGCAGGTGAACTTCTGGATCAGCGACCGCTTCACCTGGGGCGACCGGCGCGACCGCGAGGGCGGAGGGCAGGCGCTAGGGCGGCGCTGGGTAGGGTTCCACCTATCCATCGTCGGGACGGCCTTGCTGAACATGGCCATATTCGCTATCGCACGCGCCACGCAGCCGAACGTCGTGGCGGCGGCCTCGGGCATCGGCGTCGCCGGGCTGGCCAACTTCGTCCTGGGCGATCGGCTCGTGTTTCGAGCCCCGGCCGGTCCACAGCGAGCGCCGCGGCTAAACCTGCCGGCCGCCCTGGCGCGGGCCGAGCAGCCGGTCGGCAGAACCGCGAGGACGTGGGCCGGAGCCCGGACAGGCACGGCCCAGGCCCGCCCGCCCTGCCGGACGTGGGCCGGTGCTGATCCCAGCGTAGTGGTCGCGGACCGGAATGGCACAGTATCTGCCGGCCATACGAGCGCGGCGAACGCGGGCGAGCCGGCCCGCCCGCCGTCCACGACGGAGGAGCGGTGAAGGAACGCTGGGGCTACATCCTCGCGGGCATCATCGTCGTCCTGGCCTTAGCGGACGGCCTGCTCCACCTCCTGCTCGATTTCATCCTGTTCGGCGGGTCTCTCATCGGGTCCGGGCCGCCGCCTGAGCCGCCACCTGGTCCCCCGCCAGGAGCGCCCGCGGGCGGGGCAGGCCCGCCGCCCGGCCCGCCGCGCCAGCCGTTCCCCCTGCCGCTGAACGAGCTGTTCCTCCTCAACTTCATCGGCTACGTGGTGCTCGTCCTGGTCTTCTGGTTCAGTCCGCGCTGGCTCGGCGCGCGGCGCTGGGTCGTGGACGTGGTCTTGATCGTCTACACGGCCGCGTCGATCGTCGCCTGGCTCCAGATCGGCCGGCCAAACCCGCACGGGCTAGGCTACGTCTCCAAAGCCATGGAGGTCGTGCTGATCCTGGCCCTGGCCGCGCACATCCGGTACGGCAGCCGACCACGCGGCGCGGTCAGGCGCGCGGCGTGATCGGCTGCCGTGACCGGGCGCGACGCTACCGCGTACTACGGCCTCCGCGAGGCCTCCGAGACGACGGGGGCAGGGTGCAGCGGCAGCCAGACGGTCACCGTCGTCCCGCGCCCTTCCTGGCTGTCGGCGACCACTATGCCGCCGTGCTGCTCGACGGTCTGGCGGACGGCTGGCAAGCCCATCCCCGTACCCGCGATGCGTCCGACCGCGTTCGCGGCGCGGTGCGTGCCCTCGAAGATGCGCGGCAGGTCGGCAGTGGGGATGCCGATGCCTTCGTCGCGCACCTGCAGCACGGCCCAGCCCTCTGGCTCCGCTCGCTCGAGCCGGACGACGATCTCCCCCCCGCCGGGGCTGTACTTCACGGCGTTGGAGATCAGGTTGGACACGGCTCGCTCGAGCCGCGGCGCGTCCCAGGTGCCGACTAGCTCGGGCTCCTCAGTGTGAAGGCTTATGCGATGGTGCTCGGTCGCTTGCTGGTACTCCTCGACCAGGTGGCGTACCACCGCGACCAGGTCGGTCCAGCGGCACTCGAGCGCGGGCGCCTCGCCGGCCGGCACGTGGGCAGTCTCCACCAGCTCGTTGAGCGCGATCGTCATCTTGCCCACGGTCCGGTCGATCTGGGCGAGAGCATCGTGGATCTGGGCCGGATCGAGAGAGCGGTCCCGAGCCAGCCGCCGCTGCAGGACCTGCGCCAGTCCCTTGATCCGAGTCAGCGGGTTCTTGAGATCGTGCGAGATGGTCGCCAGCATCTCCCGGCACCCGGCGTGCGCGTCCGCGACGGCCGTCGGCCGCGGCGCGGCGCCGGCCACGTGCCGTCGCGGCGCGGGGACCTCCTGGGCCCAGGCCACGGCGCCGCGGACGAGCCCCGCGGCGTCGCGGAGCGGCGCCTCGGACCAGCGGATCCACCCCGGCTGGGCGGCGCCGGTCGCGAAGTGATACTCCGCCTCCGCTGCCTCGCCCTGCAGCGCCCGAGCGAACGGCACCGCGCCGGGCGCCGCCGCGCCGCCGGACCACTCGGGGCCCAGCCACTGGCGCAGCGCCGCTCCCGATTGACCAGCCAGAGCCTCCACGGGCTGCCGCAGGGCCCGCGCGGCCGCGGGATGCGCGTAGACGATGCGGCCCGAGCTGTCGGCGACCAGCGCCTGCTCCGCCACTCGCTCGAGCAGGGCCGCGAGCGACCCATCGCGTGGTGGCAGCGCGTCCAGGACAGGAACGCTCGAAATTGTAGCCAGCATGGTGTTCCCCTTCCTTCAGCGGTAGCGATCCCGCACCTGCATCGCCCCCGCGACGCGGCCGAGCGCGAGGACGTGCGCGGCCAGTCGCGTGTCGATCGCCTGCTCCGCCGACCGCCACCAGACCTCGTCGAAGGCGCGGAGCATCATGTGGCGCAGCCGGGCGTCCAGCTCCGCCCGCGTCCAGGCCAGGGCGTCGTAGTGCTGGGCCCACTCGAAGTAGCTGGCCGTTACCCCGCCGGCGTTGCAGAGGATGTCGGGGATGACCACCACGCCGCGCTCGCGAAGGATCGGATCGGCCTCCGCCAGCGTGGGCCCGTTGGCGGCTTCGGCGAGCACCCGCGCTCGCACGCTGCCGGCGTTGGCGGCGCTGATCTGCCCTTCGAGCGCCGCCGGGACGAGCACGTCACAGTCCAGCCGCAGCAGCTCGGCGTTGGTGATCGCCTCGGCGCCCGGCGCGCCGGCGACGGTGCCCGCCTCTTGCACGTGGCGGCGAAGGAGCTCGAGGTCGAGTCCATCACCGCGGTAGACGCCGCCCCCGACGTCGCTGATCGCCACGATGCGCGCGCCCAGGCCGCGCAGGGCACGAGCGGCAGCGCGGCCCACGTTGCCGAAGCCCTGGATTGCGACCCCCGCATAGGCGAGGTCCAGTCCGACGCGCTTCGCCGCTTCCTGGACGCAGTAGGCCATCCCCTGGCCCGTCGCGTCGACACGGCCCTCCAGCCCGCCGAGGGCGACCGGCTTGCCGGTGACCACGCCGGGGACCGCGCGGCCCTTCAGCCGTGAGTAGGTGTCCATCATCCAGGCCATCACCTGGCTGTCGGTCCCCACGTCAGGGCTCGGGACGTCGCGCTCGGGCCCGATGACGTCCACCATCTCGGCGGTGAGCCGGCGGGTCAGACGCTCGAGCTCGCCGCGACTCAGCAGGGTCGGGTCGCAGGCGACGCCGCCCTTGGCGCCGCCGAACGGCAGGCGCAGCAGCGCGCACTTCCAGGTCATCGCCATCGCCAGCGCGCGCACCTCGTCCAGGTCGACCGCCGGGTGGTAGCGCAGCCCTCCCTTGCCGGGCCCACGGCTGAGGTTGTGCTGCACCCGGTAGCCCGTGAAAATCCGCGTAGCGCCGTCGTCCATGAGCACCGGAAAGTGCGCGGTCCACTCGCGCTCGGGCACCCGCAGGCGCTCTCGCAGGTCGGCATCCAGGTGGAGATGCTCTGCCGCGCGCTCGAACTGCTCCAACGCCGTCGCGAGCGGCGCATCCGCCACGGACATTACTGAAGTATCACTCGATCGAAGCATCATACTCTCCATGTACGTCAATCATGATCGCGAATCGGTGCGGCGATCTATGAATAGCCTAGCAATCAAGCGCGAATACCATGGTGTAAATCCATAAATATTGCATGAAATCGCGGCATGCTCGATAACAATTCGTTCATGCAATATTTATGGACTTTCCCGGCCTGTTTCACTATTGACCTGTATAGTGTGTCAAGATGCCGTCGCTCAACATTCACGACGGCTTCTTGCCTGCTCCGGTATCGACGGTAGAGGAGAGATTGCAGATGTACATGCCATCGACGATTCGCTGCGCCAGTTGTGAGCTGGACATCGATTGGTCGCCGGTCGAGCAGGCCGGGCGCTACTTCTGTTGCGCAGGCTGCGCCGCGGGGGGCCCCTGCTGCTGCTCCTACGACGAACACTCCCGCTTGGAGGCCGCCATGGCAACGCTACGTCCCGTCGAGCCAGATGCCCGCGCGACGGTCCCTGGGCTCCCGATGACCCGCGAGGTGTTCGAGCGCCTGGAGGCCGAGGTGGAGCGCCTCGCCGATAGCCTGCCCGCCGTCGCCCTCCCGGTCCTGGCCGCTGGCGACGAGGACGCCGCCGTCGACCACGTGCCGGCGGCCTGGGAGCTTCACCTGGGGGCGCAGCGCCTGGCCACGCTGCGGCGCGTGCTCGCCGAGGCCCGCGTGGTTACGCCGGACGGGGCCGCCGTCGTCGGCAGCCGCGTCCGCATCCGCGACGACGACGGCTCGCTCGATACCTACCTGCTGGTGGCGCCCGGCGAGGCCGATGCCCGGTCCGGCAGCATCTCGCCGGACTCGCCGCTGGGTCGCGCCCTCCTCGGCCGCCGCGCCGGCGAGACGGCGGAAGTCAGCGCGCCCGGCGGGACGCGCTGCGTAACGGTGGAGCAAGTCGACTAGCCGCGGCGCCGGGGCGCCCGGGGCATGCGAGAGGCCGAGCAGTGGGTCGCGGGGGCAGGGACGCGCCCGCGGGATAGGGCAAAGGTGCCCCCGCTGCTCGGCCTCGGCGGAGGCGACGCAGTGACCATCCCAGTCCGGCTGGCGGTATCATTGAGATGATGACGCCATTCGCAGGGGCCATCGTTCAGGGTGAGGACGCCCTGGCGATGGCCGCCCTCTATTTGACCGGTGAGGGCGCCACGGCCGCGGGCCTGGCCGAGCGCTTCGGTACGCTCGGCGCGCCGATCGACCGAGCGCGGGTGGCAGCGCTCCTGGAGCGCCTGGTCGCGCTTGGCCTGGTCTACACGCCGGCCAGCCGCGACGGCGCGGCGTACTACGTGCCGACGGCGCTCGGCGAGGGCTACACGCGCGCCGCCCTCGGCGGCCAGCCCGACCTGGCGGCCCGCCTGGAGGAGCTGGAGCACCTCCGCACGGACCTGCTGGCGACGGTGGCTCACGAGCTACGCACGCCGCTCACGGCGATCCGCACCTGCGTGGGACTCTTGCTCGACCCGGCCACGCCCTCGGACGCCGCCGCCCGCGAGCAGCTCCTGCAGACCATCGAGCGCAGCTCGGACCGGATGCAGCGCGTGCTCGCGGACCTGCTCGATCTGGCGCGCTTCCGGGCGGGGCGCGTCCAACTGCAGCTCCGGCGTTTCGACGCGCGCCAGCTCGCCCGCGACAGCGCGGCCGTGGTGGCGCCCCTTCTGCGGGAGCGGGGCCAGGTCCTCGACGTGGCGCTGCCCCGCGCACCGGTCTGGGTCTACGGGGACCACCGGCGGCTGGAGCAGGTCGTGCTCAACCTGCTGTCGAACGCGCACAAGTTCTCGCCGGACGGCGGCGCGATTCGACTCGCGGTCGGCACGGCGGGCGACGAGGTTACCTGGTCGGTGTCCGATCACGGGCCGGGGATCGCGGCCGAGGACCAGGCGCGGCTGTTCGAGCGCTTCTTCACCGTGGCCGGGCGGGCGGGCGGCGGCCGCGGCGGCGCGGGGCTGGGCCTGCCGATCGCCATGGCCATTGCCCTGGCGCACGGCGGGACGATCGAGGTGGACACCGCCGTCGGCCAGGGGAGCACGTTCACCTTGCGCGTGCCGGCGCAGGGGCCGGCGGAGACGGAGGAGCCGTGAAGATCCTGGTCGTCGACGACGCCGCGGACGTCGTCGAGTCGGTCCAGCTCGGCTTCCGTCTGCAGTGGCGCGACGTGGAGATCATCCCGGCCGCGACGGGGAAGCGCGCCCTGGACCTGGTGGAGCAGGAGGCGCCTGACCTGGTGCTGCTGGACATCGGCCTGCCGGACGTCGACGGCTACGCGGTCCTCCGGCAGCTCCGCGAGCTGTCCGACGTGCCCGTTATCATGCTTACTGCCCGCGACGACACGCTGGACAAGGTCAAGGGGCTGGAGCTGGGCGCCGACGACTACATCACCAAGCCGTTCAACCACCTGGAGCTGCTGGCGCGGGTGAAAGCCGTCCTGCGGCGCCTGGACATGCCGATGCCGCGCAGCCGCGCGCCATCGTTCCGGGCGGGCGATCTGGAGATGGACTTCAACTCGCGCGAGGTGCGCCTGCGGGGCGAGCCGCTCGAGCTGACGCCGACGGAATACAAGCTGCTGTACCACCTCGTCCGCAACGCGGGCCGCACGCTCACCCACGGGACGCTGCTGGCCAAGGTGTGGGGCCGCGAGTACGTCGACGAGGTCGACTACCTGCGCGTCTACGTGCGGCGGCTGCGCGACAAGCTGGGCGACAATCCCGACCGGCCGCGCTACATCCGCACCGAGCGCGGGCTGGGCTATCGCTTCATCGCGGCCGCCTGAGCCGCGCGCTCTCCGCTGTCGTCCCGCTCGCATTCGCCGGCGCTGGCGGCCCCTCTCCGCGGCGGTCCTGCCCCGTTCCCCTCCGCGTTGGCGGTGCCGCGATCGCTCATCACCTGTCATTACCTGGAAGGTAGTACCCGCCAATCGCCCCCTTGGCCGATGCCGCGCCGGCGGGAGCGCGCGATGATGAGCCTAGCGAGCGGACGCCCGCCTCCGGCACCTGGCGCGATCGGCACCGGGCGCCGAGAGCGGCGGCGGAAGAACGAGCGCCTCGGAGGCAGGATGCGACTGCGGGCCGACGTCAACTGCTACCACTGCGGACGCCTCTCTGGTACCTGGGAATGGCCGGCGGCGACCACTGGCGACTACGGGACCTTTCAAGAGCCCGCGGAGGGCAGGCGCCTGGCCGGCCGCCTGCGAGGGCTGCGCTGCCTGCACTGCGGCGGGCCGGTGTTCCTCGACGAGATCAGGCGTCTCACGCCGCCGGCGGTCTACGCGCTCCAGCGGCCCCGCCGCGGGCGGCCGCGGAAGCAGGACCGGCGCCTGGTAAGCTGAGGAGCTGCTGGCGACGCCGTACAGTACCATGGGGAGGAAGCGAAGATCGGTGTAGCGGTAGTTGGAGGTCGAGCGTGATCCGCGTGCTGGTCGTCGACGACCATCCCGTCGTGCGGCAGGGGCTGATCGCCATCCTGCGCTGGGAGACGGACCTGGAGATCGTCGGCGAGGCGGCCGACGGCGAGGATGCTGTGCGGCTCATCCTCGAGCAGCGGCCGGACGTCGTCCTGCTCGACCTGCGCCTGCCCCACCTGAGCGGCGTCGAGGTGATGCGCCAGGTGCGGCCGCGGGCGCCCGAGGTGCGCTTCCTCGTCCTCACCACCTACGACGCCGACAGCTACATCGGGCCGGCCCTCGCCGCTGGCGCCCAGGGCTACCTCCTCAAGGACGCGGCGCCGGACGAGCTGGCGCGCGGCGTGCGGGCGGTGGTCGCCGGCGGCGCGGCGCTGGAGCCGGGCGTGGCGGCGCGGCTGCTGGAGCGGATGAACGAGCCAGATCGCGGCGGCGGGCTCTCCGAGCGCGAGCGGGAGGTGTTGCGCCTGCTCGTGGAGGGCGCCAGCAACAAGGGCATCGCCCAGCGGCTGACCCTCTCCGAGAACACGGTGAAGGCGCACATCAGCCACATCTTCGACAAGCTGGGCGTACAGAGCCGCGCCGAGGCCGTCGCCGCGGCCCTCCAGCGGGGCATCGTGCAGGTCGAGTAGAAGTCTGTCCAGACTGAGTTGCGGTGTGTTGGGCGTTGCCAACACACCGCAACTCAGTCTGACGAAGTAGTAGGTGGATTACTCCCCGACGGCTAGCTCGGCGCCGCGGGCCCAGCGCTGGGCGACGAGCTGCGCGCCGAGGGCGAACAGGGCCAGGAAGCCCATCAGCAGCACGGCCAGCGCCGCCGCCTGGTCGCTCTTGCCGCCGGCCTGGACGTTCCAGATCAAGGTCGAGAGGAGCGGGTTGTCGCGGGCGTAGAGCATCAGCGGGATCGTCAGCTCGCGCGCGCTGAGCACCGCTATCCACACCCAGGCGTAGAACAGCGCAGGGGCGACCAGCGGCAGGAAGAGGCGCAGGAACGCCGCCGAGCGCCGCACGCCGGACACCTGCGCCGCCTCCTCTAGCTCGCGGTGGAGCTGGATCGCCGCGCTGCTGATCGTGCGCGTGCTGAAGGCGAGCGTGCGCGTGCCCATCGCCAGCAGGATCAGCCAGACCGTGCCGTAGATCGGCAGCAGCCGGTAGGCCGAGAGACCGAGGTAGAGGAAGGCGACGGCGGCGATGATGCCCGGCACGGCCGGCGAGAGGAAGATCACCCCGTCGATCACCCGCCGCCCCGGCACCCGCGTGCGCAGGACGACCCAGGAGACGCAGGCGCTGAGGGCGACCGACAGCGTGGCGACGGCGGCCATCACCAGCGCCGTGTTGCGCAGCGGCACGGGCAGGAAGCGCAGGGCGAAGCCGTAGCTCTCCAGCGACAGCCGGCCGAGCGCCGCGGCCGACGGCGGCTGGAGGTAGGGCAGCAGGGAGGCCCAGAGCAGCGTCAGCAGCGGCAGGACGAAGGCGAGCAGGAAGTACAGCGCCAGGAACGCCCCGGCCGCCCAGCGCCAGCGGCCCAGCCGCAGCGGCGCCGCCTGGCGCCGCTTGCCGCTGACGGTGACGTACCGCTCGGCGCGCCGCGTGACGAACAGGTAGCCGGCGACGCCGAGGGCCGCCAGGGCGGCGAGGACGATGCCCAGCGCGCTGGCCTGGCCGTAGTCCGGCTGGCCCACCGCGGGGTGGGTGAGGTCGTAGATCCAGGTGCTGAGCACGACGATGCGCGCCGGCAGGCCGATCAGCCCGGCGAAGTCGAAGATCTCGATGGCGACGACGAAGAAGAACAGCGCCGTGGCGAGCACGGCCGGGGCGAGCATCGGCAGGGTGATCCGCAGCCAGACCTGGTGGGCCGGCAGGCCGCTGACGGCGGCGGCCTCCTCCAGCGCCGGGTCCATGCCGCGGAAGGCGGCGAGCATCATGAACGCGGCGGCCGGCACGAGCACCAGGCCCTGCAGCGCCGCGATCCAGGCCAGGCTGTACACGTCGAACGGCGGCGCGTCGAGCCCTAGCACGCCCTGCAGGGCCGCGTTGACGATGCCCGACCGCGGGCTGGCGAGGAAGACGTAGGCCATCGCCGTCAGGAAGCCGGGGATGGCGATCTTGACCGTGAGCAGGGTGAAGACGAGGCCCTTCCAGGGGAAGTCGGTGCGGGCCAGGATCCAGACCAGCGGCAGGGCGAACAGTAGCATCACCGCCACCGAGCCAACGCCCAGCAGGAGGGTGTTGGCCAGCACCTCCGGGAAGCGCGGATCGCCCAGCGCCGCCGCGTAGTTGGCCAGCACGAGCGGACCGCTCTGGGTGAGCAGGCCCTCGCGCAGGCTCGACCAGAGGGTGACCAGCAGCGGCCCGAGCACGCCGGCCAGGCCGAGCAGGACCCCCAGGCCGATCAGCGCGAGGGCCGGGTCGCGGACGATCGGGCGGGCGGCGGTCAGGCCGGGAGCGTTCGGCACCTTGCGGGCGGCAGGTGCAAGCATACTTCCTCTCCCGCGGCCAGCAACCGCTCCGGCGGCACCTTGACCTGGAGCAGCGCGCCGCCGACCTCGACCTGGTAGAGCCGCGCCTCGCCGAGGTAGAAGCCGTCGCGCACGCGGCCGCGCAGGTGGTTGGGCGCGTCGGGCGGCGCGCCGCCTCCGCCCGCGCCCACCGCCAGCGCCGCCACGGCCAGCACCTCGACGTCCTCCGGGCGGACGGCGAATAGCACGGCCGCGCCGGGCGCCGCGCCGTCGGCGTGCGCCGCGCGCAGCGGGCCGAGCGCGGTCTCGACCACGGCGCCGCCGTCGGCCGCCGCGCCGAGGCGGCCCGCGACCAGGTTCATGTTGCCGAGGAAGCTGGCCACGAACTCGCGTCGCGGCGCCTCGTACAGCGCCTCGGGCGTGCCCTCCTGGACGATCGCGCCGTCGGCCAGCACGGCAACCTGGTCGCCGAGCATCAGCGCCTCGGTCTGGTCGTGGGTCACGTAGAGGGTGGTGATGCCCAGGCGGCGGGCGAGCAGCTTCAGCTCGACGCGCAGCTCCTCGCGCAGCTTGGCGTCGAGGTTGGAGAGCGGCTCGTCCATCAACAGCACCCGTGGCTCGAGGGCCAGGGCGCGGGCGAGGGCGACGCGCTGCTGCTGGCCGCCGCTGAGCGCCGTGACCGAGCGGCGGGCCAGGGCGTCGAGCCGCAGCAGCGCCAGGACGCCCTCCACGCGCCGGCTGACCTCGGCGCGGCCCAGGCGCAGCCGCCCATGCCGCAGCGGGAACGCGACGTTGTCCCAGACGCTGAGGTGGGGCCAGACGGCGTAGGACTGGAAGACCATCCCCACGCCGCGCTCCTCGGGCGGCACCCAGCGTCCCGCCGCCCGCGACCAGACGACGCTGTCGCCGATGGCGATCGCGCCGTCGTCGGGCCGCTCGAGCCCGGCCACGCAGCGCAGGACGGTCGTCTTGCCGCAGCCCGACGGGCCGAGCAGCACGTAGTAGCAGCCCGGCGGCACGGCGAGGGTCAGGCCGCGGACGGCCTGCACGCCACCAGGATAACGCTTCCAGAGGTTGTCAATCTGGATCATTGGGGGACACCCCCAAACCCCCGTGGACTACTCGCTGGGGGACACCCTCAGGCCCCCGTGCCTCTTTCATTGGGGGACACCCCCAAGCCCGCCGCTCATGCGGGAGATTGGCGGGGACATCCCCAAACCCCCGTGGATTGCTCGTTGGGAGACACCCCGAACTCTCGTGCCTCGTTCGTCGGGGGCCGCCCCGCCCCCGTTCGATCGGCTTACAGGTCGCGGACGTGGGGGAGGACTTCGCGGCTGAAGAGGTGCATGCTCTCGACGACTTTGTCGTTGGGGAGGGCGCCGATCTTGAAGCCGGTCTGGATGATCCCCACACCCAGCTCTTTCACTGCCTGCTGGACCTGGCGCACGACCGTGTCGGGCGAGCCGCAGAGCACCGTGCCGCGCTCGATGCGGTCGTCGATCGTCAG
>Ga0070739_10004790_pt1 | contig 15780 bp, 15 predicted proteins | sample Coa_R1_7_FD_66445 | JGI IMG/M metagenome (GOLD analysis project Ga0070739, IMG submission 66445) | Surface soil microbial communities from Centralia Pennsylvania, which are recovering from an underground coalmine fire - Coalmine... | ecosystem: Environmental > Terrestrial > Soil > Unclassified ... | reverse complement strand
GGCCGGGTTCTCCTCCATTACCACCGCGATTGGACCGGTCGTCGGCGGCTGGCTGGTTCAGCACGCATCCTGGCGCTGGGTATTCTTCATGAACGTTCCGCTCGCCGCCCTGACGATCGCGATCGTGTTCTGGCAGGTTCCTGAAAGCCGCGATTGGGCGATCGAAGGTCCGCTCGGCTGGCTCGGGGCGGTCCTCGTCACGGTCGGCCTGGGCGCGATCGTCTTCGGCCTGATCCAGGCCGACAACCTGGGACTGACCGCTCCTCTGGTCCTGATCGCACTTGTCCTCGGAATCGTCGCGCTGGCCGCCTTCGTCTTTAACGAATCGCGCAGTCCTTCGCCGATGATGCCGCTCGGCATTTTCCGTTCGCCGACCTTCAGCGGCGCGAACCTCCTCACGCTGTTCCTTTACGGAGCGCTCGGGGGCAGCCTGTACTTCTTTCCGTTCGACCTGCAGCAGGTCCAGGGAGCCTCGGCGACGGTCGCCGGCGCGGCATTTCTGCCGTTTCCGATCATCATCTTCGTGCTTTCCCGCTGGACCGGCGGGCTCGTCAGTCGGTACGGAGCCAAGAAGCCGTTGATCGTCGGACCTGTGATCACCGCCGCCGGGTTCGCCCTATTCGCCGTCCCGGACATCGGCGGAAGCTACTGGACCACGTTCTTTCCGGCGGTAGTCGTTCTCAGCCTCGGCATGTCGGTCGTTATCGCGCCACTGACGACTGCCGTCATGAGCGCGCTCAGCGCGAATGTCTCCGGTGTTGCATCCGGCGTGAACAACGCGGTGGCGCGAGCGGCGAGCCTCCTGGCAATCGCCGTTCTCGGCCTCATCGTGGTCACCATCTTCAATAGCGCTCTCGACACACACCTGGCCGATCTCCACGTCAGCCCGCGCGTTCGACACGCTGTCATCGCGCAGCGCTCCAAGCTGGTGGGCGCGCCGCTCCCCCGGCATATCTCGCCCCGCCTGCGCGCTCAACTCCACCGGGCGCTGCAGCAGTCATTTGTCAGCGGGTTCCGCGCTGCCATGCTGCTCGCCGCGTTCCTCGCCCTGTGTAGCGCACTCTTCTCCGTCTGGTTGATTGACGGTAAACCGGCCCGGGCCGACTCATAAATCGAGCAGCTACCTGCACGACGCGTTGCAGGATCACTAGTCGTGCGTTCATGGAGAGTAAAGGTACAATTGCTCCTGAAGTTAGACAATTGCGCGAAAGGGGAATAGGCGGATGAAACCGCAAATCAAGTGCTTGATGATCGTCACGGCGGTGCTTCTCGCCGGACTCATACCTCTAACACGGGCCTCGGCAGCGCCCGCCTTGAAAGCGGCCCGCTGCTCGGTCAGTAAGCCCTGCACGCTCGGATCCGGCTCGAAGCCCGTCATTACCTTCGGTATCACAGGCGGATCGCTTCGCACCTGGAGGGCGAGGGTCTACCCTGACGGCACGGTGACGGCGGATCGCATCCCCGCCCGCACGACGCCGTTCAACGATCCTCAGCGCACGTTGGGAGCGTTTCTTCTCCTCGCCGAGGCCGAAGGATTTTTCTCGTTGCAGAAGTTCGTGACCTGCAGCGGCGGGGGAGCCGGTCCCGATTCGTCCGGTTACTTCATCTCAATCCGGACTTCGGTCGGCACCAAGCGAGTGACCGATTACGGGTCCTGTAAGGTAACAAACGGCTTTCAGGAGCTTTTTGCGGTCCTTTCAGCCGCGGCGGGTGTTCGCTAGCGGTCGCATCATCAAATCGTCAGACGTTTTTCATCTCTTCCTCAACTCGGCTTGCTTTACTCGAGACAAGTTGACGGGAATGAGTGAAACGTGAGCGTGCTTAGAGTAATCGCCGAGCGACCGGGGGCGGCAACGTCGGTGCGCCCGCCGCGCCGGCACATCTTTGCCTGGCTGTTTTGGGGCATCGCAACGTTGATCGGCCTGGCCATTACCTGGCTCTGGCTGGTCGACGGCGGTATCTCGTCGATCAACTCAATTGCAGCCGCGCTGACGAGTATCGGGCGAATTACCGGTCTGATCGGAGCCTACCTGCTCCTGATCCAGGTCATTCTTCTTTCTCGGCTCCCCTGGATCGAGCGCGCTGCCGGCTTCGATCGCCTCACCCGCTGGCACCGGTTAAACGGAAAGATCGCCCTTGGCCTCGTCCTCGCGCACGTTGTCTTCATCACGATCGGCTACACGCTCGCCGACCGGATCTCGCTTGGTGCCGAAATCTCAACTCTTCTCGCCTTATATCCGGGGATGGTTGCGGCGACGGTCGGCACCGCGATCATGATTCTGATCGTGGGGATGTCGCTCGTCATTGTTCGCCGGCACCTCCGTTACGAATTCTGGTACGTGGTCCACCTGACGGCCTACCTTGCCATCGGCCTCGCCTGGATCCACCAGATCCCGACCGGGAACGAATTCATCACCAACAAGACGGCAGCGACCTGGTGGACCGCGCTCTACCTGGCGACGCTCGCGCTCCTGGTTCTCTTCCGTATCGTCCGGCCGTCGCTCACCGCCTACCGTCACCGGCTTCGAGTCGTTGCCGTAACAGAGGAAGCGACCGGAATCGTGTCGATCCGGATGGCGGGAAACAATCTCGACCGCCTCGGCGCTCGGGCCGGCCAGTTCTTCCTCTGGCGATTCCTAACCCGAAACTCCTGGTGGGAAGCGCATCCCTTCTCGCTCTCCGCCGTCCCGGACAGTCGGGAGCTGCGCATTACCGTCAAGGGATCCGGTGATTTCTCGCGCCGCATCGGGGAAATCGAGCCCGGCACCGGGGTTATCGTCGAAGGGCCGTTCGGCGCCTTCACCGACGACACCCGGCGGCGGGACCGGGTGCTCCTGATTGCCGGCGGCATCGGAATTACGCCGATCCGCGCGCTGGCCGAGGAGATGCCGGCCGACATCGTCCTGATTTATCGGGCAATGCACGAGGAGGACCTTGTATTCCGTCAGGAGCTCGAACACCTGGCAAAGACCCGTCGGATCGACCTGCGGTATGTCGTCGGCGATCATCGCGTGGCGGGTAATGAAGATCTCCTATCCCCGCACCACCTCAGGCAATTGGTGCCGGACATCGCCGACCGCGACATCTTCCTCTGCGGTCCCCCCGTCATGGTTTCGTTGATTGAAACCAACGTTCGCCGGACCGGTGTGCCGGCCAAACAAATCCACGTCGAAAAGTTCGCGTTGTAGACCGGGAAGGGTACGGACACGTGAAGCAGCTCACGTCCCAGCGCCTCGAAAACATCATGGGCATGCCCATCATCATCGACGTCCGCGACCCGGATGTCGACCATGAGGCTCTTGATGAAGCGTTTGACTGGCTACGACGGGTCGACGCCGTGTTCAGCACTTATAAGGCCGATAGTCAGATCAGCCGGCTCAACGCCGGGACGCTCGATCTCGCCGGCGCCCGCGAGGATGTCCGTGAGGTTCTGGTGCGGTGTGAGGCGCTGCGCTTCGCCACCGATGGCTACTTCGACGCCCGCGCTCCGCACGACGCGTCCGACCTCGAGCTTCCTCGTTTCCGGCGACGGCTCGACCCGTCCGGGCTGGTGAAGGGATGGTCGGTCGACCGCGCCGGCGACGTTCTCGCCGGCTACGGCGCGCGCAATTTCGCCATCTACGCCGGCGGCGACATTCTCACCCGCGGCCGGCCCGGCCCCGGAGAGGTCTGGCGTGTCGGCATTCAACATCCCCTTGAGTCCGGTCAAATCGCCGCCGTCGTCGAGGCCGTTGATTTGGCCATTGCGACATCTGGAACCTACGCTCGTGGCCAGCACATCACCGATCCTCATACCGGCCGCCCGCCTTCCGGCGTGCTGTCCGTTACGATCGTCGGGCCGGAGCTGGCAATGGCCGACGCCTACGCCACCGCCGCATTTGCGATGGGCGAGCGGGGACCGGACTGGACTACCGGTCTCACGCCCTACGAGACGATGACGATCACCTCTGACCAGCGCGTTCTGAAAACGGCCGGGTTTCCCTAGAAACCCAGCGCTAGGCTCTCGGTCCGCGGGTCCGACGCTCCCGTATACACTCCGCCGTTTATCGAGATGACGTGGGCATGACCCATACTGCTCGCGTACGGCTCGACCAGACGCACATCATGTCCGCGACTGCGTAATCCGTCGACGACCCCCTCGTCAAAGCGACTCTCCATACCGATATACGGCGCCGCGGCGCCATGTGGCACGGCGTCGAATCGCGGCGCCGCTACCGCCTCGTCGGGTGGTAGCTCCTGATCGATCAGCCGGGTCAGAAGTTGGGCGTGAATCTGCGGCTGCATGCTTCCGCCCATCGTACCGAATACAAATGCCGGCGCTCCATTCCGGAACCCCATTGCCGGCATTAACGTATGCATCGTCCGTTTGCGCGGCGCGATGACGTTGATATGATCCGGCTTCAGGGAGAACCAGGCGCCCCGGTTCTGCAGCATGATCCCGGATTCGCCGCCCATCACCCCCGAACCAATCCCCATGTAATTGCTCTCGATGAGTGACACGAGCATTCCGTCGCCGTCGCACGCCGCCATGTACGCGGTGTCCCCAGGAGTACCGGCGACGGCCGTCCGGCCGGCGTGGCTCCCGATGCCCACCACGCGTTCCCGCGCATGCTCTGGAGAGAGGAGCTGCTCGGGATCGACCGTCATGTGGTCGGGGTCAGTAACATGTGCGTCACGATCCGCGTAGGCGAGACGCGCCGCCTCCGCCAGCACGTGGACGTACTCGTCGGACACGTCGCGCATCGCGTCGGGCGGCAGCTCCCCCAACATCGTGAGCATCAGGAGCGCGACGATTCCCTGCGAGTTGGGAGGGAGCTCGAAGATCGTATAACCGCGGTACTCAACCGACAGCGGCCGGACCCAGTCCGACGTATGTGATGCGATATCCTCCGCCGCCATCACACCGCCGATTGCCCGGATCGTCCGCGCGATCTCCTGCCCGATCCAGCCGCGATAGTAGACCTCGGCTCCCCCCTCCGCGATCGCCCGCAGCGTCCGCGCCAGGCGCGGTTGCCGTAGAACGTCGCTCTCGCATAACGGACGCCCGGCGGGGAGAAACGTCTCTCGCGCCGGAGTATCAGGATGAAGCGATGGGGTGAAGATCGCTGCCGCCCGTGCAAAACTTTCAGAAACCGGAAACCCATGATCGGCGTAAAAGATCGCATCCTCCAGCACCGTCGCAAGTGGCAAACGGCCGAATCGGTCGTGCAGGCGCTGCCACGCCTCGACACAGCCGGGAACCGTGATCGTGAGCGGTCCGCGAACCGGCATTGTGTCGCCGCCGGACAGCTCACGTACCCGTTCCACCGTTGCTTCGGCGGGGGCGCGTCCGCTGCCGTTGATCCCGACGGGCTCGCCACTGCCCGGCTCGTAGACCAGCGCGAAGAGATCGCCGCCGATCCCACAGAGAGTCGGCGTGACGACCGCCAGCACCGAGTTAACGGCAATGGCGGCATCGATGGCGCTCCCACCTCGCCGCAACACGTTCAAGCCCGCGCCAGTCGCCAGGTAGTGCGGCGAAGCGACCATTCCTCGGGTTCCCATCGCTCTCATCCCGCCCTCCATTTCCTACGGCCCATGGTACCTTGGGATTAGCATGCTGCCGCTCGCCTCATAGATTTCCGTAGCTCGGAGTTCAATCTCCGAGCCGGACGGATCGACGAATGGGGTTGGCCGGTACAGCCAAGAGGGACGAATGGACAATCGACTGGGCGCCGTTCTCGTTCTGGTCATCATCATCGCAGTTGGGCTCGGCCTCATCTTTGCCAACCAGCAGCCGCGTACCATTGCGGCGCCGAGACCGACGGTCCTGCCGACGCCAATCCCGAAACCCAAGTCGAATGAGGTCGACATTATTCAGTTCCGGTCCGACCCGACGCAGGCTCATTTCAACCCGCAGCGCCTGGTTACTCACGTAGGGCAAACGGTCACCTGGGTCAACAAAACCGGAAACGCCCAGGCGGTTACCGCCAACAACGGCGCCTTCGATAGCGGCGTCATCCAGCCGGCCGGGACGTTCAGCTGGAAACCGACGTCCGCCGGAACCTTCAACTATTCCTCGTACATCACCGGTCAACTGGGAACGATTGTCGTCAAACCCTGAGATCATTCGCACCCACCTGCGGATTCGGGGCGTCGTCCAGGGCGTCGGTTTCAGATTCTCGGCGCGCAACCGGGCCGTGGCCCTGGGGTTAAGCGGTTGGGTACGAAACGACGCCGACGGGAGTGTCGAGACGGAGATCGAAGGATCGAGCGATCGGGTTCGCGAATTCATTGCCTGGGCGCGATCGGGGCCACCCGGCGCGCTGGTCGACGATGTCGTAACCGAGTCCCAGGCGCCACGCGGCGATCACACATTCCGGATCACGACCTGAGCTCCCGGCGCCGCTTACCGTTACTCTTCCATCCCGATACTGAATAACCGTTCCAGATCGTGGCGCGAGAAGCACTGAAACGCCATCAGTGTCATCGTGCGTTCGATTCCCGGCAAGGGCACGAGCCGCGCCGGCACGACATCCGCCATCTCGGCGTACTCCTTGACGCGAAGGATCGCGACGAGGTCGTACTCGCCGGTCACGGAATACACCTCCGCCACTTCCGGAACATCGAGTAGCGCTTGCGCAAGGTCCGGGACCGTCCCGGGGGTCGCCTGTATCAGAACGAAGGCGGTAATCATCGGCTACCTCCGAGCAACTCTACTACTGCCATCACCTGGTATGAATCTTGCGGCTGGGGCAGCCATATCCCACCGGCATTTTTTCTCTCTCTCCGCATTCCCAAACCACTAGGAGGTACCAGATGCGATACAGCCACGAACCGGTCGCTCACATCCTGCCGCGGCCGGACCGAATCGACCTGGCCGCGGTCTTCGCGTCTGCGCGCCCCCGCCTCGAGGATATCGGCGTCCTCGCGCTGGTTGCCGTTTTCTGGGGTCTCCTCCTGTACGGCGCCTTCGTATACGCGTTTCCCTAGAGCCGGTTCAAGGTCCGATCCGATCGGCTTGTGACTTCTCGGGATGCCCGGCGACAATGAGACCGCCATGGATACCGACCTTCGATCTGATGCGATCGAGATCACCGGCCTCTCGCCGCTATTTGAGGACGACGAGGCGCCGCTCTACGTCGATCTTCGGCTCCGATCGGGTGGCCGCAGCCTTCAGGCGGCTATTCTCCGATCCGGCGAGGGCTGGACGCTCAACGTTCGCGACGAGCGCGGCCGCATGATTCCCGGCAGTGGCGAATTGTACGAGACCATCTCGGACGCTGTGCTCGCCGCGCTCGGTCTCTCGCTCGAGGTTGGGCGTCGGCGCGCCATGAACACTCTCGAAGTCGAGTAGGCGCGTACTTTCGACCCACGTCGAAGGGACGAACGACCCATTGTTCGGTTCCACGCGTTTCGGTACTGTGGGTCCCGTTAGAGCAGCACTGTGGCTGCAACACAAAGCCCGATCGAAGGGAGCCCAAGTCCGTGATGAGGCAACCGACCCGCCCGACCGCCGCATCGAAGCAGTCGGGTGGCCGACGAAAGACTCTTCTCCTCATCGTCGTCGTGCTCGCCGCCGCCGGTGGCTTCTATTTCTGGCATAACTCGGGAGTGTCGCATTCCGCGGCCTCCGGACATTCGTCCACGTACCACCACAAGCACCATGCTCAGGTGCCGCCGATCACCCGCTACGCTCAGCGCTCGCTGTCGGTCCTCGACAACAGCACGCAGGTGTTCAATCAGTCGGTTGCTCAGGTAGCCGGTCGCGCCAACCTCGGGGCAATTGGCAATGCGTGCGGCGCGGACCAGCAGCAGGTCGGCGTTCTCTCCACTGAATTCAACGGCGTGCCCCACCAGAGCCCCTGGTACTACCGCGTCGGCCATTTCCATCACAAGGTGATGGGCGCCTACCACTACATGCTGGGCGCGATGACCGCCTGCGGCATCGCGGCCTCGAACGGCGATCCGAGCGGTACCGCCCAGGCAGTGAGCGACATGACTTCGGCCGCCCGGCTGATCCGGCAGCTCGACCTACGCGCCCACTGGCTGGCACATCAAAAGAAGTAGTTCCATCGCGGGGGAGTGACGCGAGGCGGGATTCGCTCCCGCCTCGCGTCAATTATTTTTTGGCTAGTATGAATCGGCCGGGCACGCACCCGGAGGTGAGGAAACCCAGCGGAGGTAAGAAATGGAACTGACTCCCGGGAAGGTTAAAGGTCTCCAGGCCGTTTCAAACGACCGCGGCGTAATCGCTGCGGCAGCAATGGATCAGCGTGGCTCGCTCAAGAAAGCGCTCGCCGCGGCCGGCGAGCGCGACGTGTCACCGTCGGAGATGGAGGAATTCAAGTCCGTCGTCACCGCCGTGCTTACCCGCCACGCCAGCGCGATCCTGCTCGACCCCGAGTACGGGCTGCCCGCCTCCAAGCAGCGGGCACCGGGAGCCGGTCTCCTCCTGGCCTACGAGGAATCGGGGTACGACAACACGCAACCGGGGCGGCTGCCGGATCTCTTACCCCACGAGTCAGTACAGAGGCTAGTCAGTCAGGGCGCCGATGCGGTCAAGGTTCTCATTTACTACACCCCATTCGAAGACAGCACCATCAACGACATCAAGCACGCCTTTATCGAGCGCATCGGCGACGAGTGCCGCGCCAATGACATCCCGTTTTTCCTCGAGTTCGTCGGTTACGATCCCGACGGCGGCGATGAGAAGGGACTCGACTTCGCCAAACGCAAGCCGGAAGTTGTGACTCAGAGCATGGCCGAGTTCTCCAGGGAGAAGTACGGCGTGGACGTGCTCAAGGTTGAGATCCCCGTCAACATGAAGTTCGTCGAGGGCGCGGAGTCATTTGCCGGCACTGCCGCCTACACCAAGCAGGAGGCACTACAAGATTTCCGGCACGCCGCGAGTGCTGCCGGCAAACCCTTTATTTACCTCAGCGCCGGCGTCAGCAACGCCGAGTTTACCGAGTCACTCCATTTTGCGGCTGAGTCAGGGGTCAAATGGGCCGGGGTTCTTTGCGGTCGCGCCACCTGGAAAGACGGCATCCCAGTTTTTGCCAAGCAAGGTGTCGACGCGTTTCGGGAGTGGCTCGAGACGCAGGGCGTGGAAAACATCAACGCGGTCAACGAGTGCCTCAAGGCCGCCTCACCCTGGTACAGCTTCTACGGGGCGAATTCCGCTGATGCTCTTTTGACCAGGGTGCCCGTAACGTAGCTTCGACATCAGCGCGCCGCCTGCTCTAGATGTTGGTGCTTGCCGACTGAGCACAACCAAATCGAGTCATCCGCCGGCGACAGTCTGAACCGGCTGAGCGTGTGCTGGTCGTCCTCATGATCGCAGTTCATGACGTCAATCCAGATCGGCCGCCGCTAGGTTGCGAACCAGTCGCCTCCCGACTACACGCTCGGGAGTGGCACCCAACCCCGATCCAGCTCGCACAGGTGCTCGGTCAACCACGAGTAGGCGTCGTTGCGTGATGCGAAGCCGCGCTCCTCGACGAGAATGCGCGGCGATACCACGACATCCTCATCCTTCACGAGGACAATGCGGGCGCCCCACTGCGAGGCAATGATCGGCTGGCCTGACATATCGAACACGCCGACGAGGGGCTCCGGGTAGATCTGACAGCTTATCGTGGAGGTGGGCTCCACTGATGCCATATGCCCACCCTATAGAAATACGTCCTCCCAGTCAATGGGTCTTTCGACCCATCCCGCCGGGAGAGGATTTCGGGGAAATTAGGACGCCCGCGCCACGTCGCGGAGGTTGGCGTCATGGCTCAGGAGCCAGGTCGTCAACTCGTCGGCCGGCAGGGGCCGGCTGACGAAATATCCCTGCGCGAAGTCGCAACCCATGGCTGCCAGCTCATCGAGCGTCCGCTGATTCTCGACTCCCTCGGCCACGACTTCCAGCCCAAGATTATGACCCAATGTCACGACAGTGCTGACGATCGTCTCGTCGTCGCGGCTGTTCGCCATATCCATGACAAACGATCGGTCAATTTTCAGCTCGTCGACCGGCAGCGTCTTGAGGTAGCCAAGCGACGAATACCCGGTGCCGAAGTCATCGATCGAGGTCCGCACGCCGGCCGAATGCAGCCCCATGAGGGTATCGAGCGCCCGCTCGGGATCGAGCATAAGCGCGCTCTCGGTAATCTCAACCTGGAGCCGGTTGGTTTCGACACCGTGCTGCTGAAGCCGTCGTAGGACGCTGTCCACCAGTTCGCGCTCGCGCAGCGTCCGAGCTGAGAAATTGACGCTGACGCGGATGTCCAGCCCGCGCTCACGCCACGCGAGGTGCTGCCGTAACGCTTCATCCAGGACCCAGTCGGTGAGCGGCGCGATCAGGCCGGATTCCTCGGCAATCGTGATAAACGTGTCCGGCGGCATAAAGCCGCGCGTTGGGTGCTGCCAGCGGACCAACGCTTCGACCGAATCCGCGCCGCCGAGCCGCAGCCCAATCTTTGGCTGGTAATGGAGATACAACTGGTTACCGCCGATCGCCTCCCGCAGATCGGCGGCAATCACCAGCCGCACGCCATTTATCCCGTCCCGTTCCTCGGAATACACACTGTGCGGCGTCCCGGCGCGTTTTGCCGCGTACATCGCCAGGTCGGCATGTCGCATGAGCGCCGACGCGTCGCCGGCATGCGACGGGAAAACGGCGATACCCAGGCTGGCGCCGATATCCAGACGCCGGCCCTCGATCGTGAACGGTTCGGCCATCAGTGCGGTTATGCGCTGCGCCGCCTGTTTTGCGGCCTCCTCATCCGTCATCGGTAGCAGTAGGGCGAATTCGTCGCCGCCCAGACGCGCAACGGTATCGGACTCGCGCACGGCCCGTCCGATCCGATTCGCAACCTGTTGGAGGAGGAGGTCGCCGAAATGGTGGCCAAACGTGTCGTTGACCTCTTTGAATTGATCCAGATCCATGAAGATCAGCGAGAGCGACGTATCATGCCGCCGCCCGACCAGAATCCCGCGATCCAATCGCTCTTTCAGGAGCATCCGGTTCGGCAGATTGGTAAGCGGGTCGTGCAGCACCTGATACCGGAGCGCGGTCTCCTCTTCGCGCTGCGCGGTGATATCCCGCATATATCCTGTGAACACCCGCCTCCCGTCCAGCGGAAATTCGGCCAGCGACATTTCCAGCAGGACGATTGTGCCGTCTTTCCGCCGCCCTTGAACCTCAACGCGGTCCCAGCTAATGCGCCGCTGTCGGGACGTACGATACCGCTGCAAACCTTCCGTGTGCGCCTGGCGGCTGTCGTTTGGCATCAGGATCGTCAGCGGCCGGCCGACCATCTCCCCGCGCTCGAACAGAAACAGCTTCTCGGCCGCCCGGTTCACGGAAACGATAATGCCATCCTCGTCGATGCTGATGATCGCGTCCTGCGCCATCTCCGTGATGGTGCGGTATCGCTCCTCGCTGTTCCGAAGCCGTTCTTCGTCGGTCTCCTTTTCGCGCAGATGCCCGAGTTGGGCGCCGATCTGCCGGCCGGAATCAAGGAGAGCCGCTTCCAGGTCGTCGTTCCGCTCCGTTGGCCCCCGGCTCCAGAGCTCCAAAACCGCAAAGGTCGCACCTCCCGCCAAGAGCGGAAACGCGAATGCCGAGGTGAGACCCTCTTGCTCTGCCTTCATCCCGCGCATCGGGTCATCTTCGACCGACACGTCGTCGAGCCGGGCTGCCTCACCCAGTGCCCACACGCGACCGGGCAATCCCTGTCCGTGCTTGACAGGGAAGCGACGGGTCGCCGCTAGGAACGTTGGAGCCGTTAGGTCAGGGGCCGTCCAGATCGACTCGCAGCGCAATGCTTCATCTGCCCCGTCAACCTTCCAATAAATCGCGACATCCCAACCGGCAGCGCGAGCCAGAGCGGGTAGAATCTTCTCGCTCGCGTCGGCGAATGATTGAGCTGCCGCCAGCGCCGCATTGACCTCCGCCTGGAGACGGCGTCGGACCTCGGCCGCGCGGACATCCAGTTGGGTGCGTTTTCGCTCGGTCAAATCCCGGGCGAGACGAACGATCATCCCGTCCGGCCGCACTCGATCTTCGATTTCGATCCAGCGTCCGGGCGCACCCGCGGCGCGTTCCCGAACGAAATGCGTTCCGGGAGGTAATCGGCCCAGATCACCTCCATCGTCCGCGGCCAACCTTTCCCATGCTGGGTTCACAGCGAGAATGGCGCCACCCGGATCGAGCACTGCGATCGGGTCCGGGGCCGCGTCGAACCCCGCGGCGTACACTCGCTCCGCTCGCCGGCCGTGACGAACGCGGGCGACGCCCAACCGTAATGGATTCATGTTGCGCTGCCTGGCCCCTGTCCCGAAGAAGTGCCTCCATGAAACCATTGGGACCCATCGACTTCAAGGTCCTTCAGGAGGGGTTGCCACCCTGCCGTTCGTCCCACGCCTTGGTATATCGTTAAATAAGTTTGCCTAGTACGAGGAACCGGAGTGAGCGCCCCCACGTTTGGTATCACCCTGCCGCTCTCGGACGTCGCGGCGTTTGCGCGTCTGGCGGAAGATCTTGAGTACGACTACGTGACCTCGGGGGAACACATCACCTTTCACGGCCCTCAGGCCAACGCATTCGTGACGCTTGGCGTCGCCGCTGGAGCGACCCGGCGAGTCCAGTTGCTTAGTACTGTAACACTCCTTGCGGTTTATCCCGCTGCGCTCGCCGCGAAGATGGCGGCCATGCTCGACCACCTTTCTAACGGCCGCTTCAATCTCGGCGTGGGGATCGGCGGCGAGTTTCCGGCGGAGTTCGAGGCAGCGGGCATACCGGTCCGGCAGAGGGCGTCTCGCACCGACGAAGCCCTACAAGTCGTGCGACGTCTGCTCGACGGAGGGAGCGCATCGTTCGACGGACGCTACAACAGCTTCCGGGATATAACAATTGAGCCGCAACCGATCCGCCGGCCGTTGCCGATCTGGATTGCCGGCCGCAAGGAACCGGCTATGCGGCGCGCCGCGCGCTTTGGCGATGCCTGGCTTCCGTACATGTATACGCCGGACCAACTAGTTCGGAGCGTCGAATCAATTGAGCGTTTCACAATTGAAGCAGGGCGTGCGCCTGGAACTGTGAAACCGGCGGTCTTTTCCTGGGCCATGGCCCACCCCGATGGCGCGCGAGCCCGGCGCGTGGCAGCCGACGTCGTTGGCGAGACCTATCGGCAAGACTTCAGCCGCCTCGTCGACCGGTACGTCATCGCCGGCACTCCGGCCGAATGTCGGGACCGTATCCGCCAGTTTGTCGACGCGGGTGCAACGACCGTGATTCTGAATCCGGCGTGCCCGCCGGGAGATACGGCGGATGTCGCGCGCCGATTCGCCGAGGATGTTATACCGGACGTACGTCGAGTGCCGGTCTAGATCGCGCGGCGTGGAGCCGCCGCGCTGCATGTGGGAGAGGAGAGTTTATGGATCTTAAGCTGGACGCCATTCTGCCCGCCGGAATCGTCGCCGCCCGAGAGGCGGCCGGCCACCTTGAATCACTCGGGTTCGACGGGCTCTGGGCATTGGAGACCCAGTCCGACCCGTTCCAGGATCTCGGGTGCGTCACCGATCAAACGGAGACGACGCGCCTCGGCACCGGCGTGGCCATCGCATTCGCTCGATCCCCATTTCTGACCGCCGTCGACGCCTGGCAGCTCCAGGCCGCGTCGCGCGGGCGGTTTGTCCTCGGACTTGGGACCGAGATCAAGGGACATATCGAGCGCCGGTTCGGAATGCCGTGGGATTCCCCGGGGCCCAAATTACGAGAGTACGTGGCCGCGGTCCGTGCCCTCTGGCGCGCGTTTCAGGGCGAGGAGCGCCTCAATTTCCGCGGAAACTTTTACAACCACACGTTGCTTGTTCCGTTCTTCAACCCCGGCCCCATCGACTATCCCGCCCCGCCCATCTACCTCGCGGCGGTCAACCCCTATAACTGCCTGACGGTGGGACTCAGCGCCGACGGAATCATCGTTCATCCCGTCCACTCCAACGCGTACCTCGAGAGCGTTGTCCTGCCGCGTATCCAGAAGGGTCTCGAACGATCGGATCGCACTCGTGCGGATATCGACGTCGTCTGCATGACGCTGGTCATCGCCGGGGAAGGTAAGGATCGGCAGCGATCGGAAGACTTTGCTCGTTCCTACATTGCCTTCCAGGGCGCCGCCCGGACCTACGCCCCCGTCTTTGAACACCACGGCTGGGGGGACCTGCCGGCCCAACTCCACGCCAAGATGGCCGCCGGCGACATTCCGGGCATGACGGCGTTGGTCACCCACGAGATGGTCGAGGCCGTGGCCGTGACCGGCCGAGACGAGGAGGAAGTCGCCGAGAATCTGCGCAAACGGTACTCCGGCCTGGCCGATCGCGTCATCATCTTCAACCTCGACTCTCTCCCCTGGGCCGGTGACGATGCGCGCATGGCTCGATTCGTCGATCTCGTTCAGGGAGGCATGGTTCCCGTAGGATAGGCATCATGGCGACCGAACCGGTACACCGTCGAATCACCGTCGACGACTACCATCACTTGCTCGACGCCGGAATCCTGTCAGAGGATGACCGGGTCGAGCTGATCGACGGGGAAATTGTCGCGATGGGCCCGATCGGCGGACGTCACGTAGCGTGCGTTAATAACCTCACGCAACTGCTGACGGCCTACATCGGGGACAGTGCAATGGTCAGCATTCAAAACCCCGTCCGGATCGGCGAGTTTCAGGAGCCCGAACCGGATGTCGCGATCATTCGGCGCCGCTCGTACGGTGACGATCTTCCGGCAACTAAAGACGTGCTGCTGCTGATGGAAGTCTCTATCACGAGCCTAGATTACGATCGTCGAACGAAGCTACCTCTCTATGCCGCGGCGGGTATCCCCGAGGTCTGGCTGGTCGATGTTCCCGGTGAGGCGATCGAGCGCCATACCAATCCTGCTGACGGCGTGTACCGACTCGCCATCCGTGCCGGGCGCGGCGAATCCATCGCCTCGCTCGCGCTGCCGCACCTCACGTTGACGACAGACGACGTCCTCGCCTGATCAGGGCTTGAACGTCGCGTATCCGTCGTCCGCGAAATACACGTGCCCATTGAGGAATGCCGCCTCATCACCGGCTAAAAACGTGGCCAGTCGCGCGATATCGTCCGGCCGCGCTGCTTTCCGCCGCAGATGACCTCGCTCGACGGCCTCCCAGGCCCGTGGATCGGCAAGAAACTCGCGCGAAAGAGGCGTCTCGACCAGCCCCGGTGCAATGGCGACGACGCGGATGTTGTAGCGCGCCAGATCGCGGGCCGCCGCCCGCGTCATCGCGATGACCGCTGCCTTCGACGCTACGTACGGCACCTGCCCCCGCGCTGCAAGAACCCCGTAGACCGAGGCGGTATTGACGATCACACCCCCGTTCTCCCGCATTGCCCGTCCCGCTGCCCGGATACCGTAAAAGCAGCCGTTCTGGTTGACCGCGATGGTTCGCAGGTAGGCGTCGTCGGACATGTCGAGAATATCGACGACCGGATTCTCGATTCCGGCGTTGTTCACCATGATGTCGAGCCGCCCGCGTCGCTCCACCGTTTCCGCGACTAACCGCTCGACGCTCTCCGCCGAGGTGACGTCTACCTCATGCGCGATTGCCTTTTCGATCGTTGCCGCGATCTCACCGGCTCGACTTATGTCGATATCGGCAACGGTAACCAGCGCGCCCTCACGTGCAAACATTTCCGCAACGGCGCTTCCGATGCCGCCGGCACCACCGGTGACGATCGCTACTTTCCCCGAAAGCCTCATGCGTCGGCGATGAGCGCGCGCCC
>Ga0070739_10004787_pt1 | contig 15786 bp, 16 predicted proteins | sample Coa_R1_7_FD_66445 | JGI IMG/M metagenome (GOLD analysis project Ga0070739, IMG submission 66445) | Surface soil microbial communities from Centralia Pennsylvania, which are recovering from an underground coalmine fire - Coalmine... | ecosystem: Environmental > Terrestrial > Soil > Unclassified ... | reverse complement strand
CGGCTGAGCTACGCCCCCATTGGCCTCAGTATATCGACGCATACCCGGTCCGAGGTCTGCCATAATGAACCGGCCCGCCAAGGCCAATGACGTGGGAGCGTGGATGCAGCACCTCAGACCAGTTGACCAGCTCGGCCCTCAGGACCAGCTAGTCCCCCAGGAACAACTGGACGTCATATTACAGCCCGGGCGCCTTTCCGGCCGTCGCGCCGCCTGGGTCAATCGCGTTACCGGCGTCCTCGGACTGATCTCACTCGTCATCGCACTGACGATCTGGTTCGTCCGCACCAACCATTACCGGCTGGTGCTCGTCTTCCTCGTCATTGCCATGTTCGCCGCCATTCTCCATTCCTATACGTTCGAGAATGGCCAGAGTGACCAGGACGACTAACGGCGCGAAAAATGCCCCGCCGTGCGGCAGGGCATTCGAGGCTTTGAATCCGGTCTAACTTCCCTCGTCAAGCACGAACGTCACCATCAGGTGTACTTCCCAGCCGGATATCTGTCCATTCTGGACGAAGACACGCTGTTCCTTGACCCAGGCGGCGGTGACGTTCCGGAGCGTCTGCGTCGCACGCTCGATCCCTTGATTGATGGCATCCTCGAAACTCGTCTGCGATATCACGCTGATCTCGGTAACGCGGGCAACCGACATGGCCTACCTCCCCGGGGATCTCTGCCCCAAGACCGTATCCGAGTCATTCAGCAAGGTGTGTGCCCGAGTGCCGCGGGCGAACAGAGCCGGAAGGTCCGGTTCCGACGGAGCTACAGGCCCTACAGCAGGTAGTCAGCTTTCGAGGCGGAGCACAGCCATGAAGGCTTCGGGCGGAATATCCACGCCTCCAACGGTCTTCATCCGCCGCTTGCCCTCTTTCTGCTTCTCCAGCAGCTTGCGCTTCCGCGTCACATCGCCGCCGTAGCATTTCGCCAGGACGTTCTTGCGCATCGCCCGGATCGTCTCCCGTGCGATCACCTTGTTTCCGATCGCCGCCTGGATCGGCACCTCGAAGAGCTGCCGCGGTATGACGCCCCGTAGCTTGTCTACCAGCTCACGCCCCATTGAATACGCCTTGTCTCGGTGCACGATGATCGAAAGCGCGTCCACCGGTGTTCCCGCCACCAAGAGATCCACCTTGACGACATTCGCCTCACGGTAGCCGGCAAACGCGTAGTCCAGCGAGCCGTAGCCCTGCGTCCTCGACTTGAGCTCGTCGTAGAAATCGACGATCAGCTCCGATAGCGGCATCGCGTAGCTCAGCTGCACCCGCTGCTCCGACAGGTATTCCATATGATCCAGTGTCCCGCGCCGGTTCTGGACCAGCTCCATGATCGTCCCGACATACTGCGGCGGCACGAAGATATTCGCCTTGACCCATGGCTCCTCGATCGCCGCGATTTCCGTCTGGGCCGGGAGCTGCGATGGGCTGTCGACGATCACCTCCTCGCCGTTCGTCTTGCGCACGTGATACTCCACACTCGGCGCCGTCGTCAGCAGATCGAGCTTGTACTCACGCTCCAGCCGCTCGCGGATAATCTCCATGTGCAGCAAGCCCAGAAACCCCGACCGGAACCCGAAACCGAGCGCGGCCGAACTCTCCGGCTCGTACACCAAACTCGCATCGTTCAGCTTCAGCTTGTCCAGTGCGTCGCGTAGTAGTGGGTATTCTTCGCCGTTGAGAGGATACAAGCCCGCGAAGACCATCGGACTAGCCGGCTGGTAACCCGGAAGTGGCTCCGGCGCCGGATTGCGGGACGACGTGATCGTATCGCCGACGCGCGATTCCCGAACCGACTTCAGTCCGGTGGCGATGTAGCCAACCTCGCCGGCGTGCAACTCGTCGACGCGGACCATCCCCGGCCGGAAGATGCCGATCTCCAGCGCCTCGATCTCCCGGCCCGCCGCCATCAGTCGCAGCGGCTCGCCGTTGCGGACCACGCCGTCCATGACGCGGACGTAGGCCACAACTCCTTTATACGGGTCGTAATGCGAGTCGAAGATCAGGGCTCGCAGCGGCGCCTCGTCGCTCCCACCCGGCGGCGGAATTCGCGCGACCGCCGCCTCCAGGATTTCCTCGACGCCGACGCCTTCCTTGGCGCTGGCCGGGATCGCGTCGGCCGCGTCGAGGCCGATGACCTCCTCGATCTCGCGCCGCACCTCGTCCGGATTGGCCGCCGGCAGATCGATCTTGTTGATCACCGGAATCAGCACCAGGTCGTGCTCCAGCGCCAGATAAACGTTCGCCAAGGTCTGCGCCTCGACGCCCTGCGCCGCGTCGATGACCAACAGCGCTCCCTCGCATGCCGCGAGCGACCGCGACACCTCGTAGGTAAAGTCCACGTGCCCGGGGGTATCGATCAGGTTCAGCTCGTACTCCTGCCCATCCTTTGCCCGGTACGTCATGCGAACCGCCTGCAGCTTGATCGTGATCCCGCGTTCCCGCTCCAGCTCCATCTGATCCAGCAACTGCTCCGCCATATCGCGATCGGCCACGGTCCCCGTCGTCTGTAGGAGACGGTCGGCGAGCGTCGATTTACCGTGGTCGATGTGGGCAATGATGCAGAAGTTTCGAATGTGGTCGCGGTTCATGGTGCCGAAATGATGTCCTCTATCAGGCGGAGCAAGGCACGCTCACCCGAGGTCCGCCGTAACCTGTTACGGCAATTCCTCAGCCAGCCCCTTCCCTCGCAATTATCGCGGTTAGGGAGCCATGGCTCCTAACGTCGATGGCATGGTTCCTGCGTGATGCAGCGAAACGGAACACGCCGGATTACTGTGGCAGAATAAGTCGGCAGTCCGGGCGCACAGCCACGGACCCGACGAAAGGATGGGACGCCTTGGACACGAACCAGAACTGGTACCGCCAGATGCTCGCGCTTATCCTACTCTCCGCCTCCAAAGCGGCGGTCGAGTTTCTTACCAACCCGTCGAGCCGCAGTGAGGCGGTCGATCAACTCCGGAATGCGTTCGGCGAGATCGACTACGATTCCCTCGCCAAGGCGATGACCAGAGCCATCAACGAAGCTGCCGACACGAGCAAGGATGCTCTGAACGACGCCATCGACAATCTGCGCGCGCGGGGCGTCGAAGCGGTGGACGATGCCAAGAATCGGGCCGAGAAACAGCTCGTGCCGAAGCGCGGCGGCGGCAAGGGCAAGTTGATCTTCGGACTCCTCATCGGCGCGATCGTCGGCTACTTCCTCTTCGATCAGGAGAAACGCGATCAGCTGCTCGATCGGCTAACTGGCGCCAGTGGCCCCATTCAATCGACGACGCAAAGCTTCGGGCAGCAAGCCGCGAGTACGTACAATCAGGCCCAAACGCAGGCCGAGCAGGCAGCAACCGAGGTCGAAAACAAGGCTACGCAAGCGGAAACCCCGACCGAGTAGCGCCAATTTAGGCGGGTAAACCATTCACTCCGGACCAATCGGTCCGGAGTGTTTTCTTGTTCGCGTCAATCGTCGCAACGGATAAACCACGCATGTACGCCATTCGGCGGCGCGTCGAGATCAAAGACCGACTTACCGTCGTTCGCTCAAGCTCCGCTCGATGTCGCGTCGCGCATCGCGCGCGGCAATTGCCTCACGTTTGTCGTACTGGTGCTTGCCGCGTGCCAGCCCTAACTCGACCTTGGCCTTGCCGTGCTTCAGATACACCTGCAGCGGGATCAAGGTATAGCCACGCTGCCGCACCTTGCCGACCAGGCTGCTGATCTCGTCCTTATGAAGCAGCAGCTTGCGATCGCGCATCGGCTCATGGTTATAGCGATTGCCCTGCTCGTAGGGTGCGATGTGCACGTTCACCAGCCACGGCTCGCCGTCGATGATCCGCGCGTACCCTTCACGAAGGTTGATATGCCCGTCACGGATCGACTTGATCTCCGTCCCGGTCAGGACCAGTCCCGCCTCGAGCCGTTCGTCAATGAAATAGTCGTGGCCGGCTCGCCGGTTGGTGGCAATGACCTTGACCGGCTCCCGCCCCTTGATCGCCACGGTCTACTCCAGGAAGAAACCGATGTCGCGGTACTTGGCGTAGCGCTGAGCAATCAACTCGTCCACCGACAGGCGTTCCAGCTCGCGCAGCGTCTCGTCGATCGCCGTCGCCAGGGTGGACGCGACTCCGGGAGGATCACGATGCGCTCCGCCGAGTGGTTCAGAAACGATCCTGTCCACCAGTCCCAGCTTCTCGAGATCCTCGGCGGTAATTCGCATCCCGGCGGCCGCGTCGGGAGCCTTGCCCGCGTCGCGCCAAAGGATCGACGCTGCCGCCTCCGGTGAGGCAACCGTCAGGATCGCGTGTTCCAGCATCAGAATTCGGTCGGCCACGGCGATTGCCAGCGCGCCGCCACTTCCACCTTCGCCGATGACAGCCGACACCGTCGGAACGCGCAGCGCCAGCATCGTCGCGATACTGGCCGCGATCGCCTCGGCCTGGCCGCGCTCCTCGTCCACCAACCCGGGCGCCGCGCCTGGGGTGTCCACAAACGTCACGACGGGCATTCCGAACCGCTCTGCCTGGAGCATCAGCCGTTCCGCTTTCCGATAACCCTCAGGGTGCGGCATACCGAAGTTCCGCGCCAGGTTGTCGCGCGTATCGCGGCCCTTCTGGTGGCCCAGCACCATAACCGAGCGGCCATTCAGGATCGCCGGCCCCCCGACGATCGCCCGGTCGTCGGCAAACGACCGATCGCCGTGAAGCTCGAGGTAGTCGCTAAAGGCGCGTTGTAGATAGTCAAGGGTGTAGGGACGCTCGCGGTGGCGAGCAACCTGCACCTTCTGCCAGGGCGTCAGTTGGGCATAGAGATCGCGCAGCCGCTGGTCCAGAACGGCCTGGAGGTCGGCCTCGCGCGCATGGTTTCCGTTCCCGTTCGTATCCTGTCGGAGTGCTGCTAGCTCGGCCTCAATCGGCCGCAGGTCATTCTCGAAATCAAGCACCCTGGCCTACCAATCGTTTTTCGGCGGCTCGGGAACCGGCGCCTGCATACATCTCGAGCAGACGCCCCAACACGCTTCGCATCTCCGCCCGTGCGACGACCAGGTCGATCATCCCGTGTTCCAGCAGGAATTCCGCTCGCGCCGCGCTCTGCGGGAGCTTCTGATGAGTCGTCTGCTCGATCACGCGTCGCCCGGCGAAACCGATATACGCTCCCGGTTCCGCGATGTTCACGTCGCCCAGCATCGCGTAGCTGGCAGTGATGCCACCGACGCACGGGTCAGTCATCACCGAAAGATACGGTTGTCCCGATTCCTTGAATCGGTCCAGGGCGGCAACGGTCTTTGCCATCTGCAGCAGGCTAATCGTTCCTTCCTGCATCCGAGCGCCGCCCCCACTGGAAAAGAGGATCAGCGGGACGCTGCGCTCGCCTGCCAGATTGAAGGCACGCGCAATCTTCTCCCCGGTGGCGCCATTGAGCGACCCGCCGGAAAACTTGAACTCGGCCACGCCCAGAACGATTTCCTTCCCGTCCAATCGAGCGATGCCGTAGAGAAATGCCTCGCGGGTGCCCGTCTTATCCTGCCACTCCCGCAGCTTGTTTGCGTATGTCTCGCTCCCGCTTCGGAAGGTCAGCGGATCGGACGAATGGATGCCGGCGTCGCGCTCGTAAAAGCTACCCGGATCGACGGTTATGTCAATTCGCTGCCGAGCCGTGATTTGCGCGTGGTACTTGCACTTCGAGCAAACCCACAGTGCGTCTTCATACTCCTTGGCATAGACCAACTCACGGCACTGGTCGCACCGCACCCAGAGGTCGTCCGGCAATTCGGTAAAACTCTCCGGAGCCGTCCGATATCTCGGATGGCGCTTGAAGATCTCCTTCACATCTGCCCCCGCTTAACGCTCAGTCAATACTACCGTGGCGAAGTGGGGGGCCCAAAACGTCGCGCATGTCAAGCGACCCGGCGCCAGCCGCTGGCCGTAAACTCCCCGACTTCGAGCCCGGCGTGGCGTCCAAGCGGGCCGATGATTCGGTGTTTCATGTGCGCGAGGAGATGCTTCCCGTCCCGCGTGATCAGGTACATATTGTGTAGCGCCGTAAAGGCGCGCGGGCCGTTTAGCTTTCCCTGGAACGCTCGTCGACCATCGACGGAGACCCGAATCCAGACCGGCCCGGTCGGCGCCAGACGGACGGTGAACTGCTTTGTGACGTGCTTGTTCGTCGCATTCGTCGATAGTCCGCCCAGATTCGCCGGGGTCACGTTCACCGGTGGCACGTAGGCGTGCGCGGTTGCCTCGTTGTACTGCTTAACGGCATACGCGCCCGCCAGGACCAGGATCAGCGCCCCGAGCACCCAAAGAACACGCTGGCGATACATCCGCTCGTCGCCCGTCGCCATGATCTTGCTGACCGGCCGCACCTCCGGCGCCTCGGGTGGGCGCAGCGAATGATATTCCTCGGCGACATCGTCCGGATGCAATCCCAGATACGTCGCGTAATTGCGCAGAAATCCGAGAGTGTACGCTTTCCCCGGAAGCAGGTGATACTCACCCTGCTCCAGCGCGTCGAGATACTTCTGTTTGATCCGCGTGGCAGCCGAAGCCTCTTCGAGGCTAAGTCCCTTCCGTTCCCGTGTGCCCCGCAGGATCTCCCCTACGTCGCTCACATTGCCCCCGCTGCTGTGGCGTGTATAAGGAGCCTACAAACCGACTCTTATCGCTCTGAGGATAGTGAAGGGGGGGCCAAAAGTCAAACTGAAGCGGATACAATAAGGCTGTACTCGCTGTCCGTATCGCGGACAGTGGAGGCGCGACAAAAGGAGAGGCATGCACATCCGACTGGCCCGTCCCACCGACGCGCCGCTCATCCTGTCGCTCGCGCTCTCGGAAGAATCACACCTGATCAAAGATCCGGCCCGGCCGTCTCGCTGGTCGCTACTACGCACGTTCGCCGCGACGGTGATGCCTCCGGCACGCCCCAATCGGGTGTGGATCGGCCGCGAGCGAGAGTGCCGCGTCATGCTGGAGATCAACCCGAGGCGCTACGTTATCGCCTGGGATATCGTCCGGCTGTACGCGCACGGGAGCTGCGAGGATCTTCTTGCACCGCTCTTTGCCGCCGTCACTCGCGATATGCAGCGCCGGGGCGTTCCGCGACTCTTCTCGCGCGTCGACGAGGAAGCGGCAGCGCACCTGCGGCCCCACGGTTTCGAGCCTCTGGCACGCGAGGTCGTGCTCGTGGGCCCGGGCCGGGCCGCGCCTCGCGACGGTGGCCTCCCGGCCGGGAGCCGCTATCGCATGCCGCAGGATGCCTGGCCGCTCCACCAGCTCGAGCACGAGATCACACCGCCGTTGGTCCGTCAACTAGAGGGAATCACCAGCCTGGACTGGTCGAACGGCAAACACGCCTCCGAAATCGTCGTCGAACGAGAAGGCAAAATCGTTGCCTGGATCGGCTGGCGATCGGCGCAAGGATCGGCGCGCCCGATGGGCATCCTGATCCATCAGGATTACATCGGCCTCGGCCCGGAGCTGGTCCACCACGCGCTTCGCGAGATGGGACCGAGCCGCGCCCTCGCCCGGGTCAGAGATTACCAGGTCGACACGATTGGCCTGCTGCGGGACGCAGGCTTCGAGCCGGTCGGCGAGGAGACTCTCGTCGTCAAGTATGCCCGGGTGGTTCCGGCGCGTGCCCGCGTGCCGGTCGCGCGGAACGTTGCCGGTCTTCCAACCATCCGCGCCTTCCGCGTTCCCACGCCCGTTCCGGATCGCAAGGTCTACACCAAAGTACACGTTTAGGGGATAGCAATCCGTGTCCGTCGTCCGACAGGAATTTACCGACGATACCCAGGCTCTGCTCGAGGTGCTGCCGCCTCACATCTATCAGGCGCTGCGCAGGTCCGAGCAGGTAGGCGACGTGCTCGAGGTCGTCATGGATCTCGGGCGCCAACCGGAGGCACGTCTGGTTGGCTCCGAACTGGTACTCAGCCAGCGCCCGGTGACGTTCGAGGACATTGAATACGTCATCTCGCGCATTGGAGCGTTTGGCGGCGACAACCGCGCCGGCATCGAACGAACCCTACACCGCATCTCAGCTATTCGCAATCGCGCCGGCCTGATCGTCGGCCTGACCCTGCGCGTTGGCCGGGCCGTCTACGGCACGATCGGCATCATCCAGGATATCGTCGAAAGCGGCCAGAGCATCCTGCTCCTTGGCCGTCCCGGCGTCGGCAAGACGACGATGCTGCGTGAGGTCGCGCGTGTCCTGGCGGACGATTTCCGCAAGCGCGTCGTCATCGTCGATACCTCCAATGAGATCGGCGGCGACGGTGATATCCCGCACCCCGCCATCGGACGAGCCCGGCGGATGCAGGTCGCCAGTCCGGAGCGCCAGCATGGGGTGATGATCGAGGCGGTCGAGAACCATATGCCGCAGGTCATCGTCATCGACGAGATCGGAACCGAGCTCGAGGCCGCCGCCGCCCGCACGATCGCCGAGCGCGGCGTGCAGTTGGTAGGAACCGCGCACGGCAATGAGCTCGAGAATCTGATGCAGAACCCGACGCTCAGCGATCTGATCGGCGGCATCCAGGCGGTGACCCTGGGCGACGAGGAAGCGCGCCGCCGCGGGACACAGAAGACGGTGCTGGAACGCAAGGCGCCGCCGACCTTCGATGTCGTGGTCGAGATTCAGGACTGGAACCATGTCGTCGTCCATCGGGACGTCGCCGAGACCGTCGATAGCCTGCTGCGCGGCTTTCCGCTCCCCGGCGAAGTCCGCAGCCGCGATGCAAGCGGCGAGGTCCAGGTCGAGCGCGAGGCACCGTCGCTGCCCGCGTCGGCAACCGGCACACCGCGGGAGCGAACCGGACCAGAGCTGCAATCGATCACGATCTTCCCATTCGGCGTCAGCCGTAACAAGCTCGAGCAGGCGATTCGCGAGCTACGCGTCCCGGCCCGTATCACGACCACAGTCGAGGATGCCGATCTCGTCATCACGCTGCGGAACTACTACCGGCGCAAGCCCGAGCCGCTCCGCGACGCCGAATCCGAGGGCATCCCCGTTTACGTCCTCAAGACAAACACCGTCGCTCAGATGGAGAGTTGCCTTGCCGGCGTCTTCGATCTGGGCGTGCGGGAACGCGAGCGCGACGCGACCACCACCGCGCTGGAGGAAGCCGAGCATGCCGTCGGCGAAGTATTGGAGCGTTCCCGCAGCATCGAGCTGGCCCCACAAAACGCGCACATCCGCCGGCTGCAGCACCAGATCGCCGAACGGTACAACGTTGGATCGCGCAGCCGCGGCAAGGAGCCAAACCGGCGCGTCAAGTTTTTCCCGCGGGAGCTCGAAGGCGCTTACTGATGCCTCTCTTCCTCACATTTGAGGGGCCGGACGGCAGCGGCAAGTCGACACAAGCCCGTCTTCTGGCGGACGAGCTACGGGCGCGTGGCCACGACGTTCTGCTGACGCGCGAGCCCGGCGGCACTCCGCTGGGCGAGCAACTCCGCGAGGTGCTCCTCGCCCATGGCGGCGCGCCTATGACGCCCACCGCCATGGCGCTCATAATGTCGGCGGCGCGAGCTCAGTTGGTCCACGACGTCATTAAGCCGGCGTTGCGGTCAGACCGGATTGTGATCCTCGATCGCTATGCGGACTCAACCAGCGCCTACCAGGGAGCGGGGCTCGGACTTGATCGCGAGATAGTCGACCGGCTGCGCGCGATTGCCGCGCCGGTGCGTCCCGACCTTACGTTCTACGTCGACGTGCCGGAGGAAATCGCGCTCGGACGCCTGAGTGATCGGAACGACGCCAACCGCCTCGACGTCGAAACCGTGGCGTTTCACCGTCGGGTCCGGGAAGGCTACGAGCAGTTGATTGCCGAGGAGCCGGATCGTTGGGTCCGGATCGACGGGACTGGTACGCCCGACCGGGTTCATGTCACTATCATGCAGGCGCTCGCACCGGTCCTGCGCCAAACGCCGAAGGCTTCATGAAGCTAGTCGTAGCCATCATTCACGCCGACGACGCCGGAGATCTCACCCGAGCACTCTCCGCATCCGGTTTCGGCGCGACACAGGTCAAGAGCGCCGGCGGTTTCCTGCGCCGCCAGAACGCCACGATCCTGGTCGGCGTCCCGGAGCGCGACGTCGATCGCGTCCTCGACGTCATCCGTCAGACCTGCCAATCGCGCACCGAGCAGGTGAGCCCTCTGCCTCCGGTGGTCGAGCCGGGCGAAGTGTACATGCCATATCCGGTTGAGGTTGAGGTTGGCGGAGCGACGATCTTCGTCCTGGATGTCGCCCACTTCGAAAAATGCTGAGTGGGCTGTCCCGCGAGCGGGCCCTCGACAATGCTCCCGGCATGGAGCTTCGGACCGTCCCGTTGCCGTCGGTCATGCCGCACGAAATTGCCGACCCGCGGCGGCTCGACCGCATCGAGCGACGACTTTCCCAGGATGGGGTCCTGCGCGATCCCATCATCGTCGGCCGAGTTCCCGATGTCGAGGGTTACGTTCTCCTCGACGGCACCAATCGGACCGAAGCGCTTGGACGGCTCGGAGCGCATTTGGTAATGGCGCAAATCCTCGACTACGCCGACCAGCACGCCGTTTCGCTGCGCAGTTGGTGCCACGCCGCCTATCACTCTATCGACGCGATCGTCGAGCGGGCCGGACAGATTCCGGGCATCACGATCGAGGTCCTGCCACCGCTCGCCGCGGTTGATGCTCTGCACGATTCGGGAACGCTTGCCGTCCTGCTCGACGCGCACAATCGCTACCTACTGCTACACGACATGGCAAGCAATCGCGCCGAGCAGCTTCGCGACCTGGTGTCTTTCTACGAGAATCGGATGGCTCGCGAAGACTGCACACCGCAAAGTATCGAGGAACAGGCCAAGACGCTGGCTGCCGCGGGAGAGCCGGTCACGCTGGTCGGATTCCCTCGCTTCACGCGTGCCCAGGTCGTCGGCATGGCGATCAACCGCACGCCGATACCCGCCGGCATCACCCGCCACACTATCAACACCGGCCGCGCCTTGCGCATCAATCTGCCACTGAATGTCCTACACGGCGCGGACGATGTCGAAGCCAACGACATCCTCCAACACCACCTGGAGTCGCTCAACCCGCGCGTCTACCGCGAACCCACGATCCTTTTCGATAGTTAGATTCTTGTTATCTACCCGATCTGGCTCTGTGTGACGGTCTGACCCGGCTCCAGCGCGATCACGTTTAGCCCGGAAACATCCTTCGCTGCTTCGCGCAACGCATCGGGGCGGCCGGCGAGAGGCGGCCAGGTACCGTAGTGGATCGGGATGACGTTCTTCACCCCCAGCAGACGAACCGCGTCCGCGGCGGCGTTCGGGTCCATCGTGTAGTGGCCGCCGATGGGCAGCAGCGCGACGTCGGGGTGGAAGCGCGAGCCGATCAGCTGCATGCTGGAAAACACATCGGTATCACCGGAGTGGTACAGGCAGAAACCGTTCGGAAAGCGGAGGACGAATCCCCCGGCGATCCCCCCGTAGATGATCGAATCGCCCTCACTGATTCCCGAGCTGTGCACCGCCTGCGTCATCGTCACTTTGACGCCGTTCCAATCGACGGTCCCACCTGTATTCATACCGTTGCACTTCTGGGCGCCCTTTCCCTGGAGATAGGCGCAGATCTCGAAATTGGCGATCACGTCCGGCTGGTGGCGCGTCACCAGCGAGACGGCGTCGCCCATGTGGTCGTAGTGGCCGTGCGTGATCAGCATGAGGTCAAGCTGCGACGGCTGTTTCTGATCCTCCGGAGTTGCCGGGTTCTGCTCGAGGAACGGGTCGATGACGATAACGTTCCCGTCGGTCTCGATCTTCGTCGCCGCATGCCCGAGCCAGGTAATCGCGATCTCACTGCCGGCCATCTCCACCTCCACGTCCAACTACCGTTTTTGACGCCGTCTCTATAATGTGGCGATCGCGCCGGGAGTCAGGGGCACGTTCGACCGCAAGGTCAGCGCTGCAGCCGGCGGTTGATTGCCACCTCGGCGAGTGCAACCCCTCCGATGAAGATAGCCCACTCGACCACGATCAGAATCCAGATGCTCATGTTCCGGTCGGCACGACCTCCTCGTTCCCATCATAGTGAGGCCCGTGATACAGCGACAAAGGCGAGTGCAGACCCTTGCGGCCGTTCACATTTGATATCCCGACCCGTGTAACGTTCGGCGCCGGCGCTGTCGAGTCGATCGGCGCGGCAGTCGCGGCCGAGGGAGCGAAGGCACTGGTTGTCACCGGCGCCACGTTTGCGCGCCGCAGCGGACTGATCAACACCATCCGGAGCGCGCTTGAAGACGCCGGGGTGGGGGTCGCGGTGTTCGACGGCGTCGAACCCAATCCGCGAGCCGCGGCCATCGATCGCGGCGGCGACGTAGCGCGGGACGTGGGCGCTGACGTGATTCTCGGTCTGGGAGGCGGCAGCGCGCTCGATGCCGCCAAAGCGATTGCCGTTGCCGCTGCCGACGCGATGCCGATCTGGGAGCACGTCGCCTACGGCCGTCCGCGCCCGGCGCCCATTACCGCGGCTCTGCCGGTCATCCAGGTGCCGATCGTCGCCTCGACCGGGTCAGAGGTCAACGACCAGGCCGTTCTCTTCAACGCCGAGCAGCGCGTCAAGGCGCCAATTCGTAGTCCTCACATGCAGGCTCGGTCGGCCATCATCGACCCAACCCTAACCTTCACCGTCCCGCCGCGCTTTACCGCCGTCGGCGGAATGAACATCGTCAGTCAGATGCTCGAGAGCTACCTTACGAGCGACGAGTTTGTCGTCACCGACCGGATCGCCGAAGGGTTGATGCGGGGTGTGTTTGATAGCCTGCCCCGGGCGCTGCGGCGCGGTGAAGACCTCGAAGCGCGCACAAACCTATCCTGGAGCGCCGTTATGGCGGTGACGGCGGCGACCGCCGGGCGCGCATCGACGGCACCGCTCCGCTCGATGGCGATGCCGATCAACGCGTTCTATTCTGTCGATCACGGCTTTGCGGTATCCGCGCTCTGGCCCAGCTTCATGCGGTACTCGCTCAACCAGCGCCGTCGCCTCCCGGCCGTCGCCCGCTTCAAACGCTACGCGCTTCTCGGCCGTCAAATATTCGGCGTCCACGAAACCGACGACGAGGTTGCCGCCGAGATGACGTCCTATCGCTTTGCCAATTGGCTGCGCAATATGAACATGCCGACCAGCCTCACCCAACTCGATATCGCCGGGATCGATACCGCGGCTCTCGCCCAACAGGCGGTGGATGTCTGGGGCAATGGCCGAAAACTGCCCAGCGGGCTGACCGTCGAGGATATCGAACACATTTACGAAGGCGCGATGCGCCCTGACTAGGAGATCGCTTGGGCTTTCAGACCGACTGCACGACAACCGGAGAGGACCGCGAAGCGTACTACGGATCCGTCCCGCCTCCGATCTACGAATCCTCACTCTTCACGTTCCCCACCTTCGCCGACTTTGAGGCCGCATTTCAGAGCACTGACGGCCGCCCCGTCTACACGCGCGGCAGCAACCCAACCGTCCGGGCGCTTGAGAAAAAGCTGGCCCTGTTGGAGCGGGGCGAGGATGCGCGCGTGTTCGCATCCGGCATGGCGGCAATCGCCGCGGGCGTGATGAGCTTTGCCGGCTCCGGCGACCATGTCGTCGCGGTTCGCAGCATCTACAACAACGCCTACCGCCTGCTCGGCAACTACCTTCCCCGATTCGGCGTCGAAACCACCTTCGTCGACTTTACCGATCTCGATGCCGTCGAGCGCGCGATCCGCCCTGACACCCGCCTCCTGTATCTCGAGTCGCCGGGGAACCCGGGTATGCATCTCGTCGATCTGCCGGCAACCGTCGATCTGGCCCGGAGGCACAATCTGCCGACAATGATCGACAACTCGATGGCGACGCCGTATAACCAGCGGCCGCTCGACTACGGCATCGATCTCGTCGTCCACAGCGCCACGAAATACCTCGCCGGCCACAGCGATGTCGTCGCCGGAGCGCTGATCGGTACGAGTGACGCCGTGAACCGGGTGGCGGCGAATGAGCTACGCGATCTCGGCGGGATCATCGGCCCGTTTGAGGCCTGGCTGATTCTCCGCGGTATCCGCACGCTAGGTCTGCGGATGAAGGCGCACAACGACGCAGGACTGCGGGTTGCAACGTGGCTGGCAGCGCACCCGCGCGTGCTGGGTGTCAACTACGCGGGCCTGCGATCACACCCCCAGCATGATTTGGCGCAGCGACAAATGTCCGGCTTCAGCGGGCTGCTTTCGTTTGTGATCGACGGCGGCCGGGACGCAGCAACCCGGTTGGTGGATCATCTCCACCTGTTCGGAATCGCGGTCAGTTGGGGCGGATTCGAGAGCCTGGCCCTGCCCATGACTCCCGATCCGGGCGCGCCCCCGGAGATGACGACCGAGGTCGGGCTCGTTCCCGGTCTGGTCCGTCTCTCGATCGGGCTCGAAGATGTCGACGACCTTCTCGCCGACCTCGACCAGGCTCTTGCGCGCGCCTGACCGGTAGAATTCTCCACGGGTATCAAGGTGTCATGACGGAATCTGCTGCCACTGAAACGATCGACAATGCCGCGAACAGTGGCGAGAATCCCGCCAGACCGGAGTTACGCACGTTCCTGTTCGCCGATATCCGCGGTTATACGCGCTTCACTCAGGAACGTGGGGACGAGGAGGCCACGCGGCTGGTCGCAAAGTTCCTCGGAATAATGCGCGCGATTGTCGCGGATCGGGGCGGCACGCTGTTAGAGATTCGCGGCGACGAGGCCCTGGTCATCTTCGGCTCGGCACGCCAGGCGCTGCGGGCGGCGGTGGATCTGCAGGCGCGGTACGGACAAGAATCAGACGCCGATCCGGACCTCCCACTGCGCGTCGGCATCGGAATCGACACCGGTGAAGCCATTCCGTTCGAGGGCGGGTATCGCGGCGAAGCGCTGAACCTTGCGGCTCGCCTGTGCAATTTGGCGGGGCCAGGCGAGGTGCTGGCCAGCGAGGGCGTCGTGTACCTCGGGCGAAGCGCCGAGGGCATCACCTACGCCGAACGCGGAACGGTGCCGATCAAGGGATTTGCCGATCCGGTCCGCGTCATCCGCGTTGTCGACGAGGCGGGGTGGATGGAAACCGGCCCGCGCGCGAGGTCTGAGACTTCCACTGCCGAGGCTCGGGACCAGCACGAAACGCCGCCGCCCATCGGGGGGTATCTCGGCGCTCTGCCCTCGGGCGCGCTCGTCGGTCGCGACTCCGATTGGGAGCGGGTCATGGCAGGACTCGAAACGGTTATGCAGGGAACGGGGCAGCTCGTGATGCTGTCCGGCGAGCCGGGGATCGGCAAGACGCGTGTCGCCCAGGAGGTCATGCTCAAGGCGCGCCACTGGGGGTTCGTCGTCGTCACCGGCCGCTGTTACGAACAGGAACAGTCGGTCCCCTACTATCCGTTCCTGGAAGCCCTCGCGACGCTCTATGACGTCTGCCCGCCGTCCGTCCGTGCCGATATTCCCCGACGCTGGCCCCAACTCGGGCGTTTGCTGTCGGACCAACTGGGGATCGTCCCGCCTCCCGTAACACGGGGGCTGGAGCAAGAAGATCAACACCTCCTATTTCGCGCCGTCACCGGATTTGTGGAGGCGATCGCCGAGTCAATGCCGGTGGCGTTCTTGCTCGACGATTTGCATTGGGCCGACGACGCCAGCGTCAAGCTCCTGCTCTATCTGACACGTTACACGCGGGGTCGCCGCGTCCTCTTACTCGGTACGTACCGCGACGCCGATATCCATCTAGAGCACCCCCTTGCCAAGGGGCTCCTGGATGTCGGCCGCGA